>Ga0207416_1000210_pt1 | contig 108400 bp, 91 predicted proteins | sample PaiPotPPM11metaG_FD_184107 | JGI IMG/M metagenome (GOLD analysis project Ga0207416, IMG submission 184107) | Iron sulfur acid spring bacterial and archeal communities from Banff, Canada, to study Microbial Dark Matter (Phase II) - Paint Pots PPM... ... | reverse complement strand
TTCGGCGCTGGCAAGATCGGCCGGGATACCATCGATTGGCACCGCGAATTGCGAACCAAAATTTGCTTTCAATCTTCGCTCGATAAGGCGAACCGCATAATAGGAAACGTCGATTCCAATCCATTGTCGTTCCAATTCGGCAGCGGCATGGACCGTCGTCCCACAGCCGCAAAATGGATCCAAAACGACATCGCCTTTGTTGCTCGAAGCCTGAATAATTCTGCGCAAAAGCGCCAACGGTTTCTGTGTGGGATAGCCGAGCGCCTCGGATTTTGGAGCGGGACGAATATCCTGCCAATCATTTTGAAGTGGAACACCAGGCATTTCATTAGCGTATTGAATGATCCGCGGCATTCCGGTTTCGCGGTGAATCAATTCGCCCTTGTCCCAAAACGCTTTGAGATTGGCTCGGGAATAGGCCCAGAACCGTCCTTGATAGGGCGGCACGCCGCGATACTCCCAGCTTTTGCGCGGAATTTTGTATTCGTCGTCGAAATCCGGTTGCCAGCGTTCCTTGCTATCCTCTCGGCGCTTCACGCGCCAAATGTAGGACGTGTCGCCGCCGGGTTTGGCTGCCGTTGCATCGGTCTCTTTGTAGCCCCCGCCCTTCGCGCCATGCCGATATTCGTTTTCGAGATAATCAGGATCGTAGGGCGTATATTGCTGATTCCAGCGCCATTCGTCGCTGCTTGTGTAGAAAAAGATAACGTCCCGAACGTTGCCGTATTGCTTGCGACCTTGTTTTGCATCGTTGTGAGCCGATGTACGTCGCCAATTAATTTCGTTTCGGTAATTGGAAGGTCCGAAGATCGCGTCCAAAACCAACTTCAAGTAGTGGCTGGCGGTCGGATCACAGTGCAGATAAAGGCTTCCGTCGGCTTTGAGGACGCGATGAATTTCGATAAGGCGCGCGGCCATCATGACCAAATACGCCATCGTGTCGCTTCGCTTCAGGGCGTGAGTGAGTGCGTTGACAATAGCGGCGACTTCGCCGCCGTGTCCTAAAACCGCCTCGTAGCAAAACTCCGCTTCGTCACCCCAACTCCACGTATCGCGGAATACCATGCGCTGCGCCGTCTCGCGCTCGTTGCCAGGGGTCTCGTACAGAAGGTTGTACTGCGCCTTCGAATTGAAGGGCGGGTCGAGATAAACGAGATCGACCGAGTTCGCCTCGACGTGCTCTTGCAGCACCCCGAGGTTGTCCCCGAAGTATAACTTACTCACGACGCCACCCTGCCCGGCGCGGTCGGGCATTAGCTGCCCATTTTCCCCGCAACCGAGGGTTACCTTATCGGCCCGATTCGCGGCCGGGAACCCGCTTTCAGTGTCTTGGCAATGGGCTTCATTGAACGTGGTTAATAGGGGACGGGAGCATCTTCCCCAACCTCTGTTGCTTGTCGGCCTTCGATCGGCACATATCCCGTCTTGGTCAGCGCCATCGGCTGATCGGCCGCCGGGTTGTCATAAGGATCGATGCCGAGCCGGTCGCGCATCTCGTTCAGCGTGATAGCGCCGATCTTCACCCTGCCCTCCAGCACGGCCTCGATCTTGGCCGGATCGCCCTCATCCTCATCGAGCCAGACGAGCTCAAGATCCGGCGAAGCAAACTCCTCGCCAATGACCTCATCCACCAAATCTTTCACCCACTCCTTGGTCGGCTCAAGCCCTTCCTCTTCACTCTGCGCCGACTGGTTCTCCGCCGTGGCGCGGTTCATCGTCTTCACCGCCCATTGCGGCGGTACCGCGAAGGCGTAGCAGATGATGCGGGCGAGCCATTCGTCGAAGTCGTTTTTGTGCTCGGGCTCTTTGGTCTCGTGCACCTTGCTCGCGGTGTCGCCGGGCACGAATTTGGCGCGGCGGCGCTTGGCGAGATCGCCGGAGAATTCCTGGTCCCAATAATCCTGGAACTGCTTGATCTGGTCCGGCGTCCAGCCGTTGGGCACGCCGATCAGCGCATCGGGGATCGAGCCTTCGCTGAAATAATCGAGCTGCCAGAGCTGCCGCCGCAGCGCGATGTTGACCGTCATCAGCACCTGCTGCACCGGCGAATAGCCATAGACCCGGTGGGCGCGCACGTTGCGCGGCCTGTATATAATGTCACGCGCGCCGTAATTGACGGCCGGCAGACCTTTCAGCACCTGCTGATAGGCCGGCGGGTAGACGACCGTGCCGTCGGGCGCAACATAGGGCTGCGGCGTGCGGCCCCAATCGTCGATCACGCGCTTGATGGTGGCGCCATCGAGCTGCGCCAAGGCGCAGAGCTGGCCTGAGCGCGTGCGCTGGCAATAGAGCGTCGCCGCGTCGATGACGAACATGTCCTCGAGCAGCGCGCGCAGCCAGGTCTTCCAGCGCGTGACGCCGTCGGGCTTTTGGAAAAACTCTTCCACCGCTTCGATGCGCGCGGTCATGTCGGCGTCGATCGCCGCGCTCTTGCGTTTCAATTTCGGATCGCGCGGCCGGATGCGCCAGCTTTGGCGCTCCATCTGGTCCTTGCGCGTCTCGATGACGAGGCGAAGGATATCGTAGGCGTCGGCGAAACCGCGCAGCTCGGCAAAGCCGATCGGCTCATAGCCGCGCGGCCGGGTGACGATGTTATAGCCGGACGGGAAATCGAAGCGCCGTCCGGCGACCTCCGGCGGCGCGATCGGCCGCAGCGGATCGAGCGGGCCGAACCAATCGGCGCCATCGCCACGCGAAATATTTGCACGCGCGATGCCGCTGCTGGCGCTTTGGTTCGCAATGACGTTGACTTGGTACGGCGAAGGCGGCCACGCCGTTTGCGAGGCCGGCGCGCCTGGCGCGCCACCGCTAGTCTGCTCGGGCATTTTTGGGGGACCTGTCTTCGGATCTGTGGCGAAAAGCTGTCCACTGTGTCGCGCCTGCAACAGCGGCGGGCATGGCCCATGCTAAGGTTCCCGCCGGAATCTGGGCGGGGCCTGACGGCATGAAGAGAATCGCGCTTGGCGTTATTGCAATCAGCGCACTCGCCGGGACACCGGCGATGGCGCGGGTGAAGGCGCCGCCGGCTCAGGTGGTTGCCGCGCCGGTCGCGAGCTGGACCGGATTTTACGTCGGCGCCAATGCCGGCTACGGCTGGGGCCGCGACGGCGGCGTCTCGTTTACCGATTATCCGCCCGGCTCATTCACGACATCGTTTGCGGCCGGGCAGACGCCGCGGTTCGTCGGAGACTCGCCAAGCGGGTTCGTCGGCGGCGGCGAGGCGGGATACAACTACCAGATCAACACCAACTGGCTGGTCGGTCTTGAAGGCGACTTTTCCGGGACCGGCATCAAGGGAGGCGGGGCCTTCGCTTTCCCTGGGGCTGCGGGGGGCTTTGCGCCAACGACCACAACGGTCTCCCAGTCGCTCAACTGGCTTGCGACGGTACGGGGCCGCGCGGGTTATGTGATCGACCGGCTGCTGATCTATGGCACAGGCGGCGTCGCTTTGGGGCAAGCGCGGGAGGACTACCATATTCTTGCGAGCACCGGCGTCCTGACCGGCACCGTCGATGGGACGACGTCATCGGTGCGGAGCGGATGGGCGGCGGGAGCCGGCACCGAGTACAAGGTCACGCGCAACATCAGCGTCAAAGCCGAGTGGATCCATTACGACTTGGGCAAAGCCAGCACTTCCGGGCCGGAAGTGCTCGCCGGCGTGCCGCAGACCTTTGGCCTGATCGGGACCGCCGTGACCCGAGGCGACATCGTGCGCGGCGGCGTCAATCTGCAATTTTAAGCGCGCAGGCGGATTCGAAGCCATGGCCGAGTAGCGGCTTCGCGTCGCCCGGCGCGACTTCAATGATGCCGTCGGCGTCAACGACATAAGCTTGCCCGGACACGTGCACGATCGAAACATCCACCGGGGCTTGAGCTTCACCGTGGCGGCAGGTGCTGCGGATTGCGTCTCGGCAACAACGGTGTTCGCTTCCGCCTGCCGGCGATAATGTTCAAAGATTCCCCAGCCGTCGGCTTGTCCGAGCATCAGCTCGGTCAGCGCCCAGACCAGCGCGTCGGCGCGGTCGGGGCTGCCCTCGCCGCGATAGCCCTGCGTGGTGAAGGCGCACAACTGATCCTCGAGCTTCGTCAAGCGGCCGATGTGATGCACAAGGCCCTGTTCGTAGAGCGCCGACACCGGCTCGGCGCGCTGCACCTTGCCGCGCGAGGCCGAGATCACGCGCACGGTTACGTTGGCATCGGCGGCGCGGATGACAAAGCGCACCATCTCGCCGCCGAAATTCTCCTCGGCGATGATGCGGTCGGCCCGAAATTCATGAAAGGCGCGCACCGCGGCGCGGCCCCAGATCGCGGGCGCATCGCGCAGCGAACGGTCGGCGAGCACATAAGCGTCGCCGTCATCTCCCCTCGCCGCGACGATGATGCCGATTTCGTCCGAGCCTTCATCGTCGGCGCCGGAAGCGCCCGACGGATCGACCGCCACCACGACGCGGCGGCAGCGGTCGAGCGGGAACTCCACAACCCGGGCGCGGGCAATTCCCTCATAGCTGAACAGCGCGCCGTCGAGGTCGTCGATATAGACGCCTTCGAAGAAGCGCCGCCGCTGCCGCTCCGGCAACCGTTCGAGGCTTTTGAGGTAGTCCGCCGTGAGGTTATCGGCATTGTCGCTCGGATTAAGAAACATCCGCGCGTAATTCTCGGGATCGTCGAGCGGTTGGCGCGAGATCGGATCGCGCTTCTCGCCGAACAGAGTATTGCTCCAATGCCCCCTGCCGGTCGGGTTCAGATCGTAATAGGCCGCCTGCGTCAGGCCGTCGGCGACCTGCGCCAGCCGCGTCAGCGCAATCAGCACCGTCGCATACGGTATCTGCGACACCTCGTTGAGAAAGATCGTCGAGTATTCCTTGCCCAAGATCTTCTCGGCGCGCTCCTTGTCATCAAGGCCGCCGATCCAGATTTCCGACCCATTGGTCAGTGAAAAGTAGCCCTCGCTCTTATGCTGCTTCAGGGTTTCGGCGGGATGACAGAGCCGGAAGATTTTGGGCAGCGTGTCGAGGGCAATCGAGGCGCGCGCGGCATTGCCGCGCAGACGCAGAATAGCGTGTCGCGACTGTCCCACGCGGATCGCACGCTCGGCGATGGCGCGAACCAGCAATGAAGTCTTGCCGGAGCGCGCGCCGCCGACGAGCAGCGTGTGGCGCTGCGGCGACACAAGCAGCTTTTCCGCTGCTTCCTGTTTGGGTGTGAGCTTGAATCCTTTGGCTACGGACGGCTGAGACGGTTCGCTCGGGCTGTCCATTCGGTTCCGTTGTTCGTGGGTTTTTCCTCACTACGGCCGTCACGATCCGTAATCGTCGCAACGGGCACTGTTAAGAACAGACGGATTGATTATTCTGACGCCCGCCTAGACCCTGATCCAATTCCATTGAATCGGATCAGGGTCTAGATTTTACGTTTAAGCATGATCTTTTCCGAAAACCGGTCTCCACTTTTCGGGATCATGCTCTATGCGGGCGTAATATTGATCGCGCGCAGACCGCGTGTGGTCATCTCGATATCGAAATTCACGGCCCTGCCTTCGTAGAGCAAGCCGATATCGGCGGGCAGATCGGTGCGATGAACAAAGACGTCGCCCGAGCCGTCGTCGCGCGTGAAGAAACCATAGCCCTTGGTCTCGTTGAAGAACTTCACCTTGCCTTTGGAGCTCACGTGTTCACCTGCCATGATCGAACCCTGATCGAAGTCGTTGCCGGAACGGGCCTCATCCCGCGACGCAAAGCGCGCGGCGGCGGCGTCGCTGTTTTTGCGACGCGGCGGCCGGCGTAAGCGTGCTGGAGAGGCCTGGGATTGCGGCGGGCGCAGTTTTGCAAAGCCCGCATGCGCGCGATGAAATGCGCCGAAAGTGGCAGGCTGTCAAACGCGCCAACACCCGCTAGTCACTGTTTTAGTGACTATCCCATTGATCCGATGCAAGAAAAAAATTTGCGCTTGGACACCGCGGCTGGCCCATTTGCGGCCCGGAGAGCGCGGCACTGGATCGTGATTCGCAAAGACAGATTCGGATTTGAAGGAAAAGGAGTTGTTACAAATAGCGGAGATTGGCGGCAATCTCGCGGATCAGCTTTATCCGGTAGCGATCCATCCATTTCGCATAGGGCAGAACGCGCTCGCCGCGGCCGGCGGCTTCCAGACGATATTCGCGATACGATCTGTTGACGGATTTTAGCGCGCCGGATTGCTTCTGCTTTTCGATCTCTTCGTCAAGGCGCGTGATCGCGCGCTGCGCCTCCTCGTCTATGTCGGCGTCCGTGCGCAATGCAACGGCGAGCCGGCGAGCCGCGCGAACGACCGAGTCGCAAGCAGGCGCGGACTCGTCCGGCGATTTTTCTCGAGGTGATTTTGCTCGCGCATGGCGAAGCGATCGCTTCGCGCCGTCCACGACATATTCGGCTTCCGCCGCGCGCCGGCACCACCAGCGCGCCACAACGATCTCGCCAGGCGCAAGCTCACTATCCTGCGCCAACGCACCAATGCGCACGCTGCCGCCAGGCCCACTCACCACAGCCACGGCGGCAAGCGCCAATCCTTCGCGATACGCCGCGATCAGCGCGCTCATGGCGATATCTTCGGGAAAATGATTGTTGCGCGCGCGACGCTGTGTCAGCGAACGAGAACGCGACCGCGAACGAGCTCATTGGCGATGATACGGAGCCCCTGGAGCCTTCGCGCGTTGAAGATCCGCCGTGTGACTTTGATTCGTTTCACGGCCTTGTCGATATCCACCTCGAACGCGGCCCAGAGCGAACCGAGATTGACCGCGCGCGCGACGTGGTGGAATTCGGCCCCGCCGAGATAGGCGGAAGGCCAGTGCAAAGCCTCTTCCATGCGGGCGATTTCCGCCGGCGACGGCGGAATGCGGACGTGATTTCGTATTCGCGCCATCCGATCGAGCTCGTGCGTTTCAAGCTGGGCATTGAGGTCGCCGCGATCATAGAGATAGATCGGCATCGAATTGATATAGCCGCGCGGGCGCGTCGGCATCGGCAGCCGCGACAAGACGCGAAACCCTTCCTCCATCCGCTCCATGACGTGGAGAAACGACCAGCGGTCCGGCACGGTCCTGTTGCGCGCCAGCGGCGCGCGCGCCGCCTCCCCGATCGCGCCGAGAATTCCGGCACGCTCGCCCCGCAGTTCGGCGCGCGCCGCCCGTGCGGCCCGTTCCGCCAGGCTAGAACCTTCACGGCTGTTCGCCTGATTGGCCGCACCGTCTTGGAATCGACTGAGTGATTTCGTCATGCGCTGCTCACTATCTCACGCTGCCCGCGAAACCACGCGCCACGGCGTGATCGCATTGCCCGGCGCGACGACATAGGCGCGCCGCATGTGAGGAGCGCAGTACGGCATACCGTTCTCGACATCGGCGCCGGCGGCACCGCAAAAGAAGAAATTCTTGGTTCCCGGGCGCCCATGCGGCCAGCGGCAACAGCCATTGGTCAGCTCAAAGAGCGACTTGTGCGTCGGCACGCGTGATGGCTTTGCTGCGTTTTTCGTCTCAACATCGCCGCGGCGCCGCGCGGGCTTGTTCTTCCGGACCTCGCGCTGAGACTTTCGCAGGCCGGTCTTTGTCTTTTGCTTTGTTTTCGTCGCCGACGGCTTTCCGGTATCGGCGGCACCGAGCCGTAACCTGAAGATTTTCCCGAGCACCGCCGACCGCGAGATGCCGCCAAGCTTTTTGGCAATCACGCCCGCGGTCTGGCCCTCGGCCCAAAGCCGCCTCAGCACCTCGATCCGTTCATCGCTCCAAGAGTCCGCCCGCATCTGCCCTGTCCTCCCCAAAACTCGCCCCCGACTCGCCCCCACCAAGTCACATAAATCGTGACAAATGGGTTCGTCAAGTCACCGTTTTGGATGCTATACCTTTTGCACCGAATCCGTGACAATGGCGCATGGCACGACGCACAAAATCGACGAAGCAATGGACCGGGCTCTACCACGCACGGCAGGCGCGCGGCATGAGCCGCAGCGAGCTGGTGCGGCTGTCGGGGGTTTCCAAGCAGCAATTCTCCCGTCTGGAGAACGGCCAGATCAGGCTTCGCCTCGATCACCTCAAGCCGTTCGCCGCTCACCTTGGCTACACGCCTGAGCAAATCTTGCTGTGGGGCCGCTATCCCGGCACCGGCGGCAGCCACATTGAATCAAGCGACGTGTTGCGCGAGGACGCGTCCCATGATGACGCATTAGGTCCGGCAGCCGGGCAGGTCCCGGAGCTCGACACCCGCGCCGGTCTCGGCGGCGGCGGCGTGCCAGCGCGTGAAGTCCGCAAAGAGGGCCGTCACGCCGATCCATTAAAATCAGAGGGTTGGGTATTTCCGCCGAGCTTTATTCGCGAGCAATTGCATACCTCGGCGTCGCGCCTCCTGGTGCTCGACACCAATGGTGACAGTATGGCGCCCACGGTCATGTCGGGCGACCGGGTGGTCGTCGATACCGGCCACAAGACCCCCACGCCGGACGGCCTTTACGCCATCCGCGATTCGTTTGAAGGCGTCGTCGTCAAGCGCCTGCAATTGCTGCGCTCGGCAAAACCGACGCGCGTCAAGATCATTTCCGACAATCCCAATCACGCGACCGAAGAGGTCCCGCTTGCCGAATTGGAGATCGTCGGCAAGGTTTTGTGCTGCCTCAAGCTGTTTTAAGCGCGCGGCGGCTTACCCGAACACAGTCGATTTCGGTGCCGGCGATTGGTAGGCCCGATGCAATTCCGTGGAAGCGCTCGTCATTATTTTAGTGACTACCTATTGACTCTTGTCTCCGTTTAAGTTACCACACCGTTCGTCTACAGACCCCGTTTTTCGAAGTCAGGCTTGAGCCAAATGCCGTACTGGCCACGTGCGGAGCGTGACGTTGAGCGTGCGCGCGCCGCTGCAATCGTGGCCCGCGCTACCGGTAGTCCGGCCAAGGACTGTTCCGCAATGGACCTGGCGCTGGCACAGATCGGCGCCGCGTTCGGTGAAGCCGCCGCCGTGAACGGCTTCAAGCTTCGCGTCGAGCAATTGCTACGGCTCAGTCCCCGGCACCCTACCCTGCGCGCACGTTTTGGAGCGCGCGCAAAGATGCTGTCCGGCAAGAGCCTCGACACGGCCGTCGCCCTGGTCGAGCGCAGGTGGCGCGATGAACGAAGAGCGTTCCAGATCGCAAGCGCGTTCGGCTACGGCAACCGGCTCTCGCTCGAAGTCCTGAGCGAGCTACGGCTCATGCTCCGCCTCATGCGCTTCAAGCGAATGCAACCGGAATTCAGCGAGATCGTCGCCGCGTTCCGCGACGACGTCATGACGCAGGAGACGGCACAGGCGATGGCGCAAGCGGCCGAATGATCAACCCGGTTTGACGACACGGATATGCAACTCACGCAACTGTTTCGGCGTCGCTTCCGCGGGCGCCCCCATCATCAGATCTTCCGCGCGCTGGTTCATCGGGAACAGCACCACTTCGCGGAGATTTTCCTCGCCGCACAAGAGCATGACAATGCGGTCGATGCCGGGCGCGATGCCGCCGTGCGGCGGCGCGCCGAGCGACAGCGCGTGCAGCATGCCGCCGAATTTCTCTTCCAGCACGCTCTCGTCATAGCCGGCGATGGCAAAGGCCTTCTTCATCACGTCGGGGCGATGATTACGGATCGCGCCGGACGACAGCTCCACGCCGTTACAGACGATGTCGTACTGGATGGCATTCAGCGCGAGAATCTTGTCGCGATCCGCGGGATCGAGCGCCAAGAACTCCTCGACCGGCGCGTTCGGCATCGAGAACGGGTTGTGGGAGAAATCGATCTTCTTCTCCTCCTCGTTCCACTCGTACATCGGGAAGTCGACGATCCAGCACAGGTCGAAGCGGTCCTTCTGCACAAGGCCAAGGTCCTCACCGACCTTGGTGCGCGCGGGACCTGCGAATTTGACGAAGCTCGAAGGCTCGCCGGCAACGAAAAACACGGCGTCGCCGTCCTTCAGACCAAGCTGCGTGCGCAACGCTTCGGTGCGCTCCGCCCCGAGATTGTTGGCGACCGGACCGCGGCCGACGACAACGCCATTGTCGAGCGCGAAGAAGATATAACCGAGACCGGGCTGCCCCTCGCCCTGCGCCCAAGAGTTCATGCGGTCGCAGAACGCGCGCGAGCCGCCGGTCGGCGCAGGGATCGCCCACACCGCGCCCTTGGCGCTGGTCTCGAGAATGCGGGCGAAAATCTTGAACCCGGAGCCGCGGAAAATCTCCGAGACATCCTGCATGACGATCGGATTGCGCAAATCCGGCTTGTCGGTGCCGTATTTGCGCAGCGCCTCGGCATAGGGGATGCGGGTGAATTTCGGCGTCACCGGTTTGCCGCCGGCAAATTCCTCGAACACGCCGCGCAGCACCGGCTCGACGGCCGCGAACACGTCGTCCTGGGTGACAAAGCTCATCTCGACGTCGAGCTGATAGAACTCGCCGGGCGAGCGGTCGGCGCGCGCATCTTCGTCGCGAAAGCACGGCGCGATCTGGAAATAGCGATCGAAGCCGGACACCATGATGAGCTGCTTGAACTGCTGCGGCGCCTGCGGCAGCGCGTAGAATTTTCCGGGATGGATGCGCGACGGCACCAGATAATCGCGCGCGCCCTCGGGCGACGACGCGGTCAGGATCGGCGTCTGAAATTCAAAGAAGCCCTGCTCCTTCATGCGCCGCCGGATGGAATCGATGATGGCGCCGCGCTTCATGATGTTCTGGTGCAGGTGCTCGCGGCGCAGGTCGAGAAAGCGGTATTTGAGCCGCGTTTCCTCAGGGTATTCCTGCTCGCCGAAGACCGGCATCGGCAGTTCGCCGGCCGGCCCCAGCACCTCGATCTCGCTGATATAGACCTCGACCACGCCGGTCGGCAGGTCGGCATTTTCGGTGCCGCCGGGGCGCCGGCGCACCTTGCCGTCGATCCGCACCACCCATTCCGAGCGCAGCGTTTCGGCCACTTTGAAGGCCGGGCTGTCGGGGTCGGCCACCACCTGGGTCAACCCATAATGGTCGCGCAGATCGATAAACAGCACGCCACCGTGGTCGCGGATACGGTGGCACCAGCCGGAAAGCCGGGCCTCGATGCCGATGTCGCCCTCGCGGAGCGCGCCGCAGGTGTGGGTGCGGTAGCGATGCATGCTCAATTCCGCCAATGGTGGGGAAAGTCGGCGCACAACCACATGCGTCGCGCCGACTTGTCAAGCCGGGCCGGTCGCGGTTCATGGCCGAACATGGACCGACCACGGCTGCCAGGATACCGCATACCGCCTCGACAGATTTGCGCCGATCTGCACAACTCATGCGGCGGGGGACCACCATGCAGCGCAAGACCAAGGCCGCGGAGACGGCACAACCTATGACGGCGGCGGAAGCCGCCGTCGCCACGCTGATCGGCCACGGTCTCGATACGGTCTATGCGCTGCCGGGCGTCCAGAACGACCTCTTGTTCGAAGCGCTGTTCAAGTTCAGCGACCGGCTGCGCACGATCCATACCCGTCACGAACAGGGCGCCGCCTATATGGCGCTCGGCGCGGCGCTCGCAACCGGCAAGCCGCAGGCCTATGCGGTCGTCCCCGGCCCCGGCCTTCTGAATTCCGCGGCGGCGCTCCTCACCGCCTATTCGATGTCCGCGCAAGTCCTGGCTTTGGTCGGGCAAATTCCCGCTGCCGATATCGGCAAGGGGCTTGGGCATCTGCACGAGATCCGCGATCAGACCGGCATCATCGCCCGGCTGGTCGACCACACGGCGCTGATCCGCAAGCCGGAACAGGCGTCGCGCCTGACGGCACAGGCGCTGCGCGCGATGAGTTCCGGCCGCCCCGGACCCGCCGCGCTCGAATGCGCCATGGACGTCTGGGGCAAATCGGCGCCGGTGGCGCTGCAGGCGCCATTGCCGGTTCCAAAGCCGAAGATCGACGTGGACGCGGTGCGCAGAGCGGCAAAACGCCTGGGCGCGGCGAAACGGCCGATGATTATCTGCGGCGGCGGCGCGCAGGATGCCGGTGCGGAAGTGACGGCGCTGTCCGCCATGCTGCAGGCGCCGGTGCTCGGCTATCGGCGCGGCCGCGGCATCCTCGACAGCCGCGACCCGCTGAGCGTCACGCTGCCGCTCGGGCGCGACCTGTGGGGCGAGGCCGATGTGGTGCTCGCGGTCGGAACCCGCATGTTCATCCAATTGACCCAGTGGGGCATCGATCGCGAGCTTGCGGTCATCCGCGTCGATGCCGACCCGATGGAGCACAATCGCCTGCACCGGCCGGCGGTTGCGCTCACCGGCGACGCCAAACCCATCCTGCAACACCTCTTGGCGGAACTGCCTGCCCACAACGCGAAGCGTCCGTCACGGAGGGCCGAGATGCAGGAGCGCCAGGCCGCGTGGCGCAAGCGGCTGGAAAAACTCGCACCCCAGGTTGCGTTTCTGGAGGCAATCCGCGCCGAACTGCCGGAGGACGGCATTTTTGTCGATGAAGTCACCCAGATCGGCTTCGCTTCGCGCTTGCTGCTCCCGGTCTACAAGCCGCGCACCTATCTCTCGCCCGGCTATCAGGACAATCTCGGCTGGGGCTTCGCCACGGCGCTCGGCGCGCAGCATGCCCGGCCCGATGTGCCGGTCGTGGCGGTTTCCGGCGACGGCGGCTTCATGTTCACGGCGAATGAGATCGCAACCGCGATGCGCCACCGCATTCCGCTGGTGACGGTGCTGTTCAACGACGGCGCTTTCGGCAATGTCCGCCGCATCCAGCAGGAACGCTACGGCAACCGGCTGATCGGCAGCGACCTTGCCAACCCCGATTTCGTGGCGTTTGCCAAAAGCTTCGGCGCGCAAGCCGCCCGCGTGACAAGTCCCGACATATTGCGTCACGCGCTGCGCCGCGCCTTCGCTCACCGTGACGGCCCAACCCTCATCGAAGTGCCCGTGGGCGCCATGCCGAGCCACTGGGAGTTCATTTTGATGGACCGGATACGGGGCGGCTAGCGGAGTTCCAGCCGCACGATAGTTGAACCCCGGCCTTGCCATGCCCGTGGCACCTGAACGACACTCTTAGGTACCAATGATGTTTGATTCCGTAGCCACACTTTCAATGCAGCCCATTACGACGACGTCCGAGCTCGCCGCCGCGTGCGCGCGGATGGCCTCGCATCCTTTCGTAACCGTCGATACCGAGTTTCTGCGCGAAACCACCTATTACCCGTTGCTGTGCGTGGCGCAGATGGCCTCGGCCGACGAGGCCCTGGTGATCGACGCGCTGGCGCCGGGGATCGATCTCGCGCCGTTCTACGCGCTGATGGCCGACGAGAAGGTGATGAAGGTGTTTCATGCCGCGCGCCAGGACATCGAAATCGTCTGGCACGCGGCAAAGCTCGTTCCGCACCCGATCTTCGATACCCAGGTCGCCGCCATGGTGCTCGGCTATGGCGATTCCATCTCCTACGACCAGCTCGTGCAGCGCATCACCGGCGACGCGCTCGACAAATCGCATCGCTTCACCGACTGGACGCACCGGCCGCTGTCTGACGCCCAGCTTCGCTACGCCATTTCCGACGTGACGCATTTGCGCGATGTGTATCGGGCGCTGGTCGCCGATCTCGGCCGCCGCGGCCGCGTCGACTGGGTAGAGGACGAAATGGGCGTCCTGACGTCGCCGGAGACCTATCGCATGGATCCGGACAGCGCCTGGCAGCGGCTGAAGACGCGCGTGCGTAAGCCGAAGGAGCTTGCCGTTCTCATCGACGTCGCGGCCTGGCGCGAGCGCGAGGCGCAGTCCCGCGACGTGCCGCGCTCGCGCGTCCTCAAGGACGAGGTCATCACCGACATCGCGGTGCAAGCGCCGACCACGATCGAGAAGCTCAAGAGCTTGCGCTCATTGCCCAAGGGCTTTGAACGTTCGCGCTGGGGCGAAGCCATCATCGCCGCGGTGAGCCGCGGCCTGGCGCGCGATCCAAAAACCCTGCCGCATCAGGCGCGCACGCAGGCGGTGCCCAACGGCGCGGCGATTGTCGAGCTGCTCAAGGTGCTGCTGCGCATGATCTCGGAGCACCATCACGTCGCCGCCAAGGTGATCGCCACCGTCGACGACCTCGAACGCATCGCCGCCGACGACGATGCCGAGGTTCCGGCATTAATGGGCTGGCGGCGTGAATTGTTCGGCGACAAGGCGCTGGCGCTCAAGCACGGCAAGCTCGCGCTCGCGATCGAGAAGGGCCGGGTCACGACGCTGGAGCGGGAGTGAGCACACGAGTTGCTCCATGTGGGCTACGTGCTGCGTTCTTTATGCTTAAGTTCCCAGTCAAGGAGGGCCCAATGCGCCGGGAAGTAGGCTCTGTTGCAATAATTCCCTTGCTCGATTTCCTTTAGTATCGGAAGGACGCGGTCAGGTATCCGATTTATCAGGTAGGCTCCTGCCGATGCACGAACTCGCGCGTCGTGATGGTCGAGAAGTGCGGCAAGTACGACGCGGCCGGGACCGACCGCGTCCAATTCAGTGGCAATTGCATTCTTGAGACGCGCGACCTTGTTCACACCATCCATGTCCAGCAATTCTTCGTGGAGAGTGTCTGCTAGTTTGGTCGCAAATTCAAAGCCGCGAACAAGCGAGGAGGCGCGTTCGTCGTCTGTAACTGCATCTCGGCGATTAAGCAGTGCTGTGATGGCCGCTAATCCCTGAGCCTTTAGACTATCGAGCTTTTTTTGAATCTCGATCCCGACGAGCAGCGCCTTGCCCTGCGCTGCTCTATCCTCCGAGTCGAGTATCGGGAAAAATCCACTGCACCATGCATCCAGTTTCTCTCCCAGTTGAACAATTGATTCATCCAGTTCCATACTAAACTCCGGCTAATCAGAGGCTTGGATTATCTATTTTAGGATGTGCAATCTCCGAAGAATCTTTAGTCCTTCCTCGCGTTGAACGTCGTAAGGCTGCGTTTGCAGCCAATCGTACATCGTCATGTTTTTATCGTCTATAAAGCGGGAATATTCAGCATTGACCGCTTCATGCAGTAGCGTCGGCAAGCGAATGATGCCGTCAGTGTTCTGCAACTGCTTCGGCGGGATATTGATTGCGTTCTCTCCGCCCTGTGTGACGACGTGATGATATTGATATCCATCGCCGGCAGGACCGAATCTTTTGGTCATCGATTCAAGGCTCAACTCACACTTATAGAACTGATCATAATTCGAAAATTCCTCATACCCTTGTGAGGAAACTTGAAGATCTTTGAGATCGTATGGGCCTTTCTTGACGAAATCCATGGCTGCAGTGGCATCAACGGCAAGCTTTCTGAATTCGGAAATTATGCGGGCGATATCGACCGCCATAGCCACGTCAGATGCAAGCCCAAGAAACGGTATAAAATTCGCTGCGCCTTCGCCGGTGAGGCGAAGCACTGCGAGTGCGCTCGTTCGGATCGCACGTCGCATCGCGATGCGCTCAATGTCATTCTTGACCTGTTGCGTGATCGCGGATTCGGCATCGTCCTTCGGACGGAATTTTCCGCCAAGTCCGTCTGGTGTGCCGGCCGGCCAGCCGGGATGTTTCGGGTCATCCGGACTCGCCTTATGAATCGATTTATCTGTCTGCACATGGAAAGGAGGATTCCGAGCGGCCGATTTGATGAGGACGTCTTCCGCCTCCATGGCATCTCGCGCTACTTGGCTCGGTAGATCGGGGATTCGCAAATGCACCGCTGCAATATGCGCAAGGCACAGATCATTCGCGTTCAAGGCGCCTGCGACCGCCGCGAATCCCGGCATGAGTCGGTTCAGCGGAGGCGCATTCTGATAGGCCCGGGTGAGTAGCCGGTCGACCTCGTCTGGCTCGCGCACGACAAACCGCGCATCTCGCCGCTCGACCAGGAGCGTGCGTCCGAGGAGCAATCCATCTCCGGTACAGGCGAGGCCGAGATTCTCCTCACCAGCCTCGCTCAAACACCAGAACTGATGAATCAAGCGCAATTGTCACACAAACGAAGACTGTTGTCAACATAACAGTGACGGGCGTGAAGTGTTTTCCGGGAAGCGGAAACTGACGAAATCAACGAGGCCGCGCTCGCGGGTGGACAGCGCGGGCAGCATCCTACCCCATCAGCGTCACCGACTCGCGGCCGATCAGGCGGCCGAGCGAGCGCAGCCGGTTCAAGACGCGCTCGCCGGACAGCGCCGCGAATTCGCCCGGCAGCCGCAGCGCCAGACGATGACGCTCGATGGCGAGCGACGTCTCGGTCAGCACGCCCGGCATCGCTCCGGAAATAACGTAAGCAAGCCGCATCGCGGCGCCGAGCACACGCGCGCGGTCGAGCATGCGCGTCGACACCAGCTCGCGCAGCCGCGGCGATAGTTCGTCGTCCATCACCAGGCCGACGTGACGGAAGAACACGGCGAGCGCCAGATAGGCGCGGCCCGGATGGTCGATCGCCATGAAGCCGGCATGCGCGATGATGTTGAGCGACTGCTCGCCGCGATAATCGGGATGCGCGCGCCAGCCGATATCGGCCAGAAGGCACGCGGCATGACGCAGCCGGCGTTCCTCGCCCGTTTCGTCGAGACCGGAAGTGGCCATGAAGCGGTCGGTCCAGGCGATCAGCTCTTCGCCATGCTGCGGCGAGCGCGAGCGCAACTGATTGAGGTGACGCGCTGCTTCGATCAGCGCATCCTTCTCTTTTTCCTTTTTCTTCAGCAGGGAAAACAGCAGCCCTTCGCGGATGCCGAGCGCCGAGAACACCACCTGGCGCGGTTTGCCGACGCGCAAGATGTTTTCAAGCACGAGCGCCGCATAAGGCAATAACGGCCGCCGCGCATTATTGACGACCTCGATATTCGACAGCGTCTCGACATCGACCCGGTGCAGCAGCTTGGCGAATTCGAGCGCTTCGTCGGCGGCGATCGCGTAGCCGTGCATCACGTGCAGCGGATAGCCGGTCTGCCACATGTGCAGCCGGGCGAGCGAGCGCCACGTGCCGCCGACGGCATAGAAGACGCGATCCTCGCAGGCCTTCAGCATCGGCAAGTCGCCGAGCGTCTTGCTCACGAATTTCGCCGCCTTCTTCACCGACTTCGACGAAATGTCGGCGAGCGCAAGCCCGCCGAGCGGGCGCGTCACGCCCGCCCGCGCCTGCGTGCCGCGAACGTCGACAAGCTCGAGCGAGCCGCCGCCGAGGTCGCCGACGATGCCATCGGCGCGGTGCACGCCGGAAATGACGCCGAGCGCGGTCAGGTCGGCCTCGCGCGTGCCGGACAGCACTTCGATAGTCGTGCCGATCGTGGCTTCGGCAAGCTTGATGAAGGCGGGCCCGTTCTTGGCGTCGCGGCAGGCGGCCGTGGCGATGGCGAGCGTCTTCTTCACGCCCATGGTGCGGCATAGCGCGCGAAATCGCTTGAGCGTGGCGAGCGCGTGCTGCACGGCGTCGGCGGCGAGGAGCTTCGTCGACTGCACCTCGCGGCCGAGACCGCACAAGGCCTTCTCGTTGAAAATCTCGGTCGGGCTGCGCGTCAGTCCCTCATACGCGACAAGGCGCACGGAATTCGAGCCGATGTCGATCACGGCGATCGGCGGGCCGTTATCGAGACGTCCTTGAGCGTCGTATTGAGCAAGCGTCATTGGTTGCAATCAGCACAAAGGCAATCAGCACAAAGCCTGCGACGGCGTGTTCCGCCCCATTGGCCGGAGATCATGGGCCGCGGATCGCTCGTCGCGGGAATTTTCGGCTTGGGTCTCGCCGCCTGGGCCCGGCAGGGCGGCACCCGCTTATCTTATGCGATTCGCCAGTTGCGCCACAGCGACCAGCTCACACCGGCCAGCTCACACCGGTTCTGGCCGGTGCCGCAATCGGGGCACGGCATCCTTCGGCGATTTGCCGCGTCCCGACAAACTGGGATTGGTCATGAAGTAGGTGGTGCAGTTGAACACTTCCTCGCCCGGAAGAGGTTCGATGCGGGAGGACGAGCCGTTGCCGAGAAGCTGCCAGCTCTGCTCGTTGTCTTTCAGATTGGCGACCATGATCTGCTCGAGCACCTGCTCATGCACGGTCGGATTGAGGATCGGGCACAGCACTTCGACGCGGCGGTCGAGATTGCGCGGCATCATGTCGGCGGAGGCGATGTAAACGGCGGCCTTCGGATGCGGCAGGGTGTGGCCGGCGCCGAAACAATAAATACGGCCGTGCTCGAGGAAGCGGCCGACGATCGATTTGACGCGGATATTGTCGGAAAGTCCCGGAACGCCGGGCCGCAAGCAGCAGATACCGCGCACCACGAGCTCGATCGGCACGCCGGCGCCGGACGCGCGATACAGCGCATCGATGATGTCGGGATCGACCAGCGCGTTCATCTTCATCCAGATCGCGGCGGGCCGCCCGGCTTTGGCGTTGGCGATCTCTTCGTCGATATGCGCGGCGATGCGATTGCGCAGCGACAGCGGCGAAACCGACATGCGCTCAAGCTCGGCCGGCTCGGCATAGCCGGTGACGAAATTGAAAACACGGGTGACGTCGCGCGCGATCACGGGATCGCAGGTGAAGAACGACAGGTCGGTATAGATGCGCGCCGTCATCGGGTGATAGTTGCCGGTGCCGACATGGCAATAGGATGCGAGCGAACTGCCCTCGCGGCGCACCACCAGCGACAGCTTGGCGTGGGTTTTCAGTTCGATGAATCCGAACACGACCTGCACGCCGGCGCGCTCGAGATCGCGCGCCCAGCGGATATTGGCCTCCTCGTCGAAACGCGCCTTCAGTTCGACAAGCGCGGTGACCGACTTGCCGGCGTCGGCGGCTTCGGCGAGCGCCTTGATGATCGGGGAATCGGCCGAGGTCCGATAAAGCGTCTGCTTGATCGCAACGACATCCGGATCGCGCGCCGCCTGTTGCAGGAAGTTCACCACCACGTCGAAGGACTCGTAAGGATGGTGAATGATGAAATCCTTCTGCCGGATCGCGGCAAAGCAATCGCCGCCGTGGTCGCGGACGCGGTCCGGATAGCGCGGCGTATAGGGAACGAATTCGAGATCCGGCCGATCGAGACTGGCGATTTGGCCCATCTCGTTGAGCGCGAGCACGCCGTCGACGCTGAACACGCCTTCGTCGGTGGTGCCGAGGATGTGCTGCACGAAGCGCCGCAGCTCGACCGGCATCGTCGCCTCGATGTCGACCCTGATCACCGTCCCGCGGCGCCGGCGCTTGAGCGCGGTCTCGAACACGCGCACCAGGTCTTCGGCTTCTTCGAGGATTTCCACTTCGGAATCGCGGATGACGCGAAATGCGCCGAGCCCCTTCACGGCATAGCCGGGGAACAGCTTGCCGATGAACAGGCTGGTGACGCCCTCGATCGAGATCAGCCGCACCTCGCCGCTGTCGCCGGTCTGCGGCAGCCGCACGAAGCGTTCGATGCGGTTGGGCATGCGGATCAGCGCGTTCATGGCCTTGCCGTCTTTGGCGCGCGAGAGCTGCAAGGCGATGGTGACGCCGAGATTGGGAATGAACGGGAACGGATGCGCCGGATCGATGGCAAGCGGCGTCAGCAACGGAAAAACGTGCGCGAGGAAATAGTCCTCGAGCCAGGTTTTCTCCGGCCGGGTCACATCGGGGCCGTCGATCAAGACGATGCCGGCCTGCCCGAGTTCCGCCCGCAGCTCGCGCCACTGCGCCTGCTGATCTTCGACCACGACCGACACCGCCGCGGCGATGCGGACAAGTTGCTCGGCGGGGGTCGATCCCTCGGGACTCTTGGTATTGATGCCTTCGCGGAGCTGCGCGCCGAGACCGGCGACGCGCACCATGAAGAACTCGTCGAGATTGTTCGCGGATATCGAAAGGAATTTTAGCCGTTCGAGCAGCGGATTTTTGCGGTTGGCGGATTCCTCCAGCACGCGGCGATTGAAATTCAACCATGACAACTCACGGTTGATAAAGCGGTCCGGGCTAGTCAAAAGATTGGCGACGGGCTGAAGATTGGCAACGGGCTGACGCGCGGCCTGATCCGGCGCACGCTCTTCCAGCCGGCGCCCCGAACCGGATTCTCGCGCAGCAGCAGTGGCTTGGCCGCGGTCGGCCATGGTTTTCTCACGCTTCTCGAAGGCAATGTCGACCACTTATGCAACAATCCTATGAAGATTGCTTATAACGCGGCCGGCACGGCCTGGTCGTCAAGTTCGTATCGTCAACGCTGCCTCAAACTCGGCAGGTAAAACGACGAAATCGGGGCAACTTAAGTATTGTCCCGAAACATTTCCGCGGCCAAGGCGCGGCTTGGCGGGCGTCCCTGCCGTAGCGCCTCTTTATCAAGTGCAATGACCGCCGCGCGCGCCGCCGCGAAAGAGCGCTCGACGTGGGTCAGGAGATAGCGGACGACACCCTCGTCGAGCGCAAGCTGACGATCCGCGGCGAGCTTGACCAGCACGCCACGCAATAGCGCGTCGTCGGGAGCGTCGAGCGTCACCACCGGCAATGCGCGCAGCCGCGACACCAGGTCCGGCAGGCTCACGGGCCACAGCGATGGGACGGTTCGCGCCGCGAAGAGGAGGAACGCACCTTCCTCGCGCGCAAGATTGATCAGGTGGAAAAGTATCGGCTCTTCCTCGACCGCCGCGGCATCCTCGACGACCAGCGCGCCGGTTGCCAGCGCCGAAGGCAAATCCACTTCGCCGAGATGACGCCCCGAAACGACGCGTGCGCCCGCCACCGCCGCCCAAATCGTCGCGAGATGCGTTTTTCCCGCACCTTCCGGGCCGACCAGCGCAACGGCGCGCGCCGGCCAATCCGGCCAGGAGTCGATTAGCGCCAGCGCCGCTTCATTCGACGGGCCCGATAGAAAATCCTCACGCGCATAGCTTTCGGCGTGATCGAGCGCGAGCGCGAGCTGACGCGGAAAGGAGGACATATTCGGCGACATCAACGAGGACATGAACGACGACATAGATGATGACGCGACGCGCGCCTAGATTTTTCGTTTGAGCATGATCGTGCTCTTAAGGCGATCCCTCGCCGGTGTAGAGCGGCGACGCCAAGTAACGCCGCACCGCAAACCGGATCAGCACGCCGGCCGCCGCCGCAAGCGGCACCGCCAGAAGAAGTCCGACAAACCCGAACAGGTAGCCGAACGCGATCAACGCAAACATCAGCCAGACCGGATGCAGCCCGACGCTGTGCCCGACGAGATAAGGCGACAGCACATTGCTTTCGAGAAACTGGCCGAGAAACACGACACCGGCGACGATGAGAATCGCGCTCCAGTCGGGAAAGAATTGCGCCACCGCAACCGCAAGAGAAAGCACCAGCGCCGTCAGCGAGCCGACGTAGGGAATAAAGCTGATCAGCCCCGACACAACGCCGATCAAGAGCCCATAACTCAATCCCGTCAGCGTCAGCCCAACGCCATAATACGATCCAAGGATAAGACACACGCCGGACTGGCCGCGCACGTAAGCAGAAATCGTCGTGTTGATTTCCCGGAATAGGCCGCGCACGGTTTCGCGTTGCGGAAGCGGGATCAGGCGGTCGAGGGTATCGACCATGCCGTCCCAGTCACAGATCAAATAGAACGCCACCACGGGCGTAATGATCAGGAGCGAGAAGATCGAGATCAGGGCCTGGCCACGTTCCCAGACCGAGGCGAGCAGTCCGGTCAAATAGCCGGACGCCTGATTGAGCAGATCGCCGACCGACTTGTCGGCGCCGGCGAGATTGTCGCCGACGAGATGTTTGATCCACGGGTATTTGGGATCGCTGACGAAAGCTTGCAGACGCTGGGCGTAGCCGGGCGCGTTCTCGATGAGGCCTGCGAACTGCCGCGCCAGAACCGGCGCGATCAAGAGGAGCAGGATCGCGAAGGCGAGCGCGAAGCCGCCGAGAATGAGGAGGGCGGCGATAAGCCGGCTCATGCCGCGCTTGCTCAGCCGTTCGGCCAGGGGATCGAGCACGTAAGCGATCGCCATGCCGAGAACGAACGGCAGCAGGATCGGGCTCAACAGCCATAGCAGCGCGGCAAGCACGACCAGCGCCGCGAGCCAAAACATAATGTTGCGTTCGAATTGCATTGCCCGCCCCTGCCCGCCGGATCAGTGCTCGGCGCCGAACGAATTCATATGGCGAACCCACTCGGCGAGATAGAAGGCGATGGAGAGCAAGGTCAAGACGGCGACCAGCGCCATCAGGAGTTTCGCCGCCATCGTGGCGTCGAAGCTGAAAGCCTGCTCGGCCAGCACCAGGACGGCCAGGAGAATCTGCGCCGCCGTATTGGCTTTCGACACCAGAAGCGGCCGGATCGGCATCGGCTTGCCGATCAGCAATGACAGCATGAAGGCGCTGACGATCATGATGTCGCGCGACACGACCAGGATGACGAGGAAGATCGGCAGCGCCATCGCAATGCCGAGCGAAATATAGATTGAGACGATCAGCGCTTTGTCGGCGAGCGGATCGAGATAGGCCCCAAGCTCGCTTTTCATCTGGAAGCGCTTGGCCAGGAACCCGTCTATGCCATCGCTGACGCCGGCGAGGAGGAACAAGAGAAAGGCGATGCGCATCTCTCCGGAGATGATCGCCCAGACCACGACCGGCACCAATAGGATGCGGCCCAAAGTGATGAGATTTGGGATACTCAAAATCTGCCCCGGCTAACATATCGACAGTTTAACTGGGCAAATGCCGGGTCCGACCGACATTTCGCGCGCAGTCCGTGAAACCCACAATATACCGGCGCCCGCGCGCTTGCGCACCCTGCGATTCCGACGTAGGAGGCCCGAGCAGCGCCTTCCCTCCGGGGAGGATTCTCTATCCGAATTGGTGGCATTCGTGGATGAGGCACGCTACGCGGACGCCGGCGTCGATATCGATGCCGGAAACCGCATGGTGGATTTGATCAAGCCCCTGGTGCGCGCCACGGCGCGCGCCGGCGCTGGCGCTGAGATCGGCGGCTTCGGCGGCCTGTTCGATCTCAAGGCCGCCGGATTCACCGACCCCATCCTGGTTGCCGCGACCGACGGCGTCGGCACCAAGGTCAAAATCGCGATCGAAACCTCCCGCCACCACACGATCGGTATCGACCTTGTCGCCATGTCGGTCAACGATCTTGTCGTGCAAGGCGCCGAACCGCTGTTCTTCCTCGACTATTTTGCGTGCGGCAAGCTCGATCCGGTTGTCGGCGCCGATGTGGTGAAAGGCGTCGCGGCGGCGTGCCGCGAAGTCGGCTGCGCCCTGATCGGCGGCGAGACCGCGGAAATGCCCGGCGTCTATCACGGCCACGACTACGACCTCGCCGGATTTGCCGTCGGTGCCGTGGGCCGCAAGGACCTCTTGCCGCGAAATGACATCGCCGCTGGCGACGTCGTGGTGGGTCTCGCGTCGACCGGCGTGCACTCGAACGGTTATTCGCTCGTGCGCCGCGTGGCGGAGATGGCAAAGCTCACCTGGGAGGATCCCGCGCCGTTCGAGCCGTCGCGGAGCTTGGGCGAAGCACTGCTGACGCCGACGCGGCTTTATGTGCGGTCATGCCTCGCCGCGCTTCGCGAAACCAAAGCGGTCAAGGCCCTCTCTCATATTACCGGCGGCGGCTTCATCGAAAACATCCCGCGCGTGCTGCCGCAGGGTTTCGCGGTTTCCTTGCAGCTCGATCGCGTTCCCGTCTTGCCGGTGTTCAAATGGCTCGCGACGGCGGGAAACATCAGCGAGCACGAAATGCTGCGCACGTTCAACTGCGGCATCGGCATGGTGGCGGTGCTGGATCGCGACACGGCGGATACCGCTTGCGAGCGCTTTGCCAAGAACGGCGAGACGGTCGTCCGCCTCGGCGAAGTCGTTGCGGCGTCAGGTGGCGACCGTGTCGGCTTCCGCGGACATCTCGACCTGAGCTTTCGATCTGCATGAAAGACACATGAAAAAGCGCGTGGCGGTGCTGATCTCGGGCCGCGGCTCGAACATGACGGCGCTGATCGAGGCGGCCAGGACGCAAGACTATCCGGCGGAAATCGTTGTCGTGGTGTCGAACCGGCCGCAAGCGTTAGGCCTCGTCCGCGCGCGCGAAGCCGGCATCGCGACAGCCCTTATCGATCACAAAATGTTCGGCAAGGATCGCGAAGCGTTCGAGCGCGCGCTCGATGCGGAACTTCAAGCGAAACGGATCGAGATCGTCTGCCTTGCCGGATTTATGCGGCTGTTGACGCCGTGGTTCGTCAATCGCTGGAGCGGCCGCATGATCAACATCCACCCGGCGCTCCTGCCGCAATTCAAAGGGCTCGACACCCACCGCCGCGCGCTCGAAGCCGGCGTAAAACAACACGGTGCGACGGTTCACTTTGTCGGCGTCGAGATGGACGACGGCCCCGTCATCGTTCAGGAACCTGTTGCGGTGCGCGAAGGCGACACGGAAGCCACGCTTGCCGCGCGTGTGCTGGAAGTGGAGCACCGGCTCTATCCACAGGCGCTGCGCATGGTGGCCGAGGGCCGGAAATAAAAAACCCCCGGGGATTAAACAGGGGGCCACAACAATTGGGTGAGAACCGCGATGTGAACCGGAAGTTTTCCCGGATGACTTACGCGACCTTCAAGTTTTCGGCCGAGGTTCTGCCGCGATTGGTGACGAGCTCATACTCTACATTCTGACCCTCGTTGAGCGAGCGCAGCCCGGCGCGCTCGACAGCGGAAATGTGGACGAACACGTCCTTGTCGCCGGACGACGGCTTGATGAACCCGTAGCCTTTTGTCGAATTGAACCATTTGACGGTGCCCTTTTGCATCGCCTGTCTCCTAATTCATTCCAGATGCCGGTGAAGACGCGGACGCAGCTCTCGCACATCGCGTGCGAGAGCCGTGCTCGTGCCACAAACTAGATTTTGGGGGAAGTCCGAAGCGGAGAAGTCCAAGGCGGAAGTCCGAAGCGATTGTGTCGGCAAGGCAGCACCGAGCGGATGACCAAAATCCGATTGCCGAACAAGCAAGCCCGAAAAATACGGCGCAATCTTGGCTGCTGATCCGCGCCGATCGCCGGAAGCATAACTGCGAGATTTGTTATGACGATGTGCGCGCTTTACGCGGCACGCGCTTGCGCGCGCGCTGCATTGGCGCGCGCATTGGCCTCGCGCAGACGCCGCCACAATCCGCCCGCGGCGATTGCGAGCAACATCGCGGCGCCGGCCGCCGCCAACTCGGCTTCGTGCGCGAGCTTCTCGCCAAAAGCGGCAGCGAGATGACCTGCCACCGCCGGATCGGTGGCGATAACGCCGCCGGCGACCCAGCCGAGCAGCGCTGAGCCTGCCCAAATCAAAATCGGGAAGCGATCGAGCAGGACCGTGATCAAAGCGGCGCCGGCCATGATCAGCGGTATGGAGACGGCGAGACCGATGACAAGCAGCAACAGATTGCCCTGCGCGATGGCGGCAATGGCGATGATGTTGTCAAAACTCATGACGATATCGGCGACGACGATAATCATCACCGCGCGCCACAAATGCGCGGCCGCCTGAACTTCATCCTTGTCGGGATCGTCGGGCACGATCAGCTTGGCGGCAATGACCAGCAACGCGGCGCCGCCGACAAGCTTCAGATAAGGCAGCAGCATCAGCCGTGCGATGACGCCGACGAAGACGACGCGCAGGATCACCGCGGCGCCCGCGCCGATGACGATGCCCCAGCGCCGCCGCTCCATGGGCAGGCTCCGGCAGGCCATGGCAATGATCACGGCATTGTCGCCGGAGAGCAGGACGTTGACGAAGATGATCTGGAGAACGGCGAACCAGAATACCGCTAAGTCCAATTGAGCGGCGCTTGCGTGAAACCAATCGCGCCACGGAGCGGGATGCAGATATTGTGCGACCGATCCCACGGCGCCGCGCCTTAGCCGACGATCTCGTTACCGGAGAAGAACTGCGCGATTTCCTTTGCCGCGGTGTCGGCGGCGTCCGAACCGTGTACGGAATTTTCGCCGATCGACTTCGCGTGCTCCTTGCGGATAGTGCCCGCCGCGGCTTTGGCCGGGTCGGTCGCGCCCATCAGATCGCGGTAGGCCGCGACGGCGTTTTCGCCTTCGAGCACCTGCACGATGACGGGCCCCGACGTCATGAAGTCGACGAGCTCGCGAAAAAACGGCCGCGCGCGATGGACGCCATAAAACGTCTCGGCTTCGCCGGTGGTCATGCGCACGCGCTTTTGCGCAACGATACGCAGACCCTTCTTTTCGATCATCGCGTTGATGGCGCCCGTCAAGTTGCGGGCGGTCGCATCCGGCTTGATGATCGAGAATGTTCGCTCGATCGACATCAAATTATCCTTTGGGACAAATCCCTTTGGGGAATTGCGAACGCGGCGTGAAACCGCGCCGGGCTTATAGCCTCCGCTCATGTTTCCGGCAAGCGACGCCGCTGCCGGCGCTCAGTTCTGCGCGGCTTTCTTTCGTGGCTTAGCCGGTTTTTTCTTTGCGACTTGCGGCGGCGGAGGTGGTTGGGCGACGCTGTCCATCTCGGTCAGCGAGCCGCGCAGGAAACGATAGATGCCCGCGCGCGGGCCACTCTGAAAGGTCAGGACGGCCGTGCGATCCCCGTTCGGCGCGCTGCCGATCTGGACGGACGTGGGCTGGCCGGCGCGTGAGACCAGATCACACTCGCTGATGCCGAGCGCGACGCCGCCGCCCATCAAAGAAGATGGATCGCCGGGTGGTGCGCCAGACGGCGCGCCAGGAGGGATACCAGGAGGGATACCGGGAGGCACGCCAGGTGGTACTCCCGCCGCGGCCACTTGAGTTGGCGCCGGAGCTGGCGGCGCAGCGGCGAGCGGCGTTGCCGGCGCCGGGCATGACCCATTGGCGTTCACCAGATCGTTCGCCGTAATTGGGCGCTGATCTTTTTTCGTTTCCGTGAGCTCGGAAAATGTGTAACCGGCGCCGCGCCCGTTTATGTCGAACGGCTTGGCAAACCACGCTTGGCCGGTGCCGGCGTCGGTACAGCCGCCGAGCGCAACGGCAACCGCCAGCGCCAACCCCACGCCCGCACAATTTGATCGAACCAGCACCCAACAGTCCCCTAAACCCGATCCGCGGCAGCTTGCGCTTATTTGTGTTGCGATCATGGCGCACGGCCGTCTGGCCGGAACGCAGGCATTGCGCAATTGTCACAATTATATCAAAACCCATAAAGCCAGTCCGGTAAAGGTTAAAATCACGCGGAAAGACAGAGGCTTGAGCCAACCGACCGCTATCTGCCGAACCGTGCCAATGTGATACAAATCACGGATTCTTTTCCCGTCCGACGCGACACTGCGTTTCGTCTGAGCGCCAACACCTACCACGGCTGACCGGGCCGTTCGTCGTTTTCGGGGGATTGTCATGCACCTGCAATTTGTCGGCTGCGGCGACGCGTTCGGTACCGGCGGGCGCTTAAACACCTGTTTTCATCTCGTCGGCCGCGACATCAACGCCCTCATCGACTGCGGCGCGACGTCGCTTGTCGGAATGAACAAGCTCGCGATCGACCGCAACGCAATCAACACGATCTTCATCACCCATTTTCACGCCGACCATATCGGCGGCTTGCCGTTTTTCATTCTCGAGGCGAATTATGTCCTCAAACGTCAAAGCGCGCTGACGATCGCTGGACCGCCCGGCCTCAAATCGCGCTACGCCGAGATGATGGAGAGCGCCTATCCCGGCACATCGGCGCTGCAATTGTCTTTTCCGCTGACGCTCAGAGAAGTGGACATCGGCCGGCGCAATGAAATCGGCCATGTGCGGGTGACGCCGTTCCCCGTCGTTCACGACGAACGCGCCGGGCCTTGCCTTGGTTACCGCTGCGAGGCCGAGGGCAAGGTCATCGCCTATTCCGGCGATACGCAATGGACGGACACGCTGATCGATCTTGGCCGCGAAGCAGACCTGTTCATTTGCGAGGCCTATACGCGGGACAAGCCGATCACGAGCCATATGGCGCTCCACTCGCTGGAAAAGCATCTCGGCCAGATCCGGCCGAAACGCCTGGTCCTTACCCATATGAGCAACGACATGCTGGCGCGGCGCCGCGAAGTGCCGTTCGAGACCGCCGAAGATGGCATGATCGTCGAACTGTAAGCGAGACGGTCATGCTCCAAGCGCTGCCTCGATCGCCGCAAGCGCTGCATCTGCCTTCGATCCGTCAGGACCGCCGGCTTGCGCCATATCCGGCCGCCCGCCGCCGCCTTTGCCGCCGAGCACTTCCGCGCCTTTGCGAACGAGCTCGACCGCATTGAAACGTGCGACAAGATCGCTGGTGACGCCGACGACGACGCCGGCTTTGCCGTCGCCGGTGACGCCGACAATCGCGACCACACCGGAGCCGACTTTCTTTTTGCCTTCGTCGGCGAGGCTGCGCAGGTCTTTGAGATCGATGCCCTCTACCGCGCGCGCCATCAGCTTGATGTCGCCGACAGTGCGAAGGCCATCGGCGCTGTTGCCGCCGCCGCCCATCGCCAGTTTCTTCTTGGCGTCGGTGAGTTCGCGTTCGAGCTGCTTGCGCTCGTCCATGAGAGCTGCGACGCGGTTCGGCACGTCATCGGCCGGCACGCGCAATTCGGATGCGGTGGCCTTGGCAAGCCGCATGAAATGATTGGCATTGGCGCGCGCCGCCTTCGCCGTCAGCGCCTCAATGCGGCGCACGCCGGCGCCGACGGCCGATTCACCGACCACGGCGATGATGCCGATGTCGCCGGTGCGCTTCACATGCGTGCCGCCGCACAATTCGATCGACCAGCCCATCGTATTGCCGCCGCCGGCTGTTGCCGGATTCTCGCCCGATGTATTCCCCATGGCAACGACGCGCACTTCGTCGCCGTATTTCTCGCCGAACAGCGCGCGGGCGCCGGACGCCCGTGCATCGTCGATCGACATCACCCGAGTCGTCACCGGAGAATTATGCAAGACGATATCATTGGCGATGTCTTCGACGCGCTCGATCTCCTCGCTGCTCAAGGGCTTGGGATGCGAGAAATCGAAGCGCAACCGGTCGGGCGCGACCAGCGAGCCCTTTTGCGCGACGTGATCGCCGAGCACTTGCCGCAAAGCTTCGTGCAACAGATGCGTCGCCGAATGGTTTTTCCGGATCGCGCCGCGCCGTGCGTGATCGACATCGAGCGCAAGCGCCGTTCCCGGCTTCAGCGTGCCTTCCTCGACGGTGCCGACATGGGCGAACACATCGCCGGTATATTTTTGCGTATCGGTGACTTTGAAACGCACACCATCCGCCGTGAGCACGCCGGTATCGCCGACCTGGCCGCCGGATTCGCCGTAGAACGGCGTCTGGTTGAGCACGACGGCGCCGCTCTCGCCTTTTTTCAGCGCGGCAACTTCCTTGCCGTCCTTCACCAGCGCCGCGACGACGCCTTCCGCGCTTTCGGTTTCATAGCCGAGAAATTCCGTGGCGCCGATCTTCTCGCGCAACGCAAACCACACCGCCTCGTCCGCGGCCTCGCCCGAGCCGGCCCATGAGGCGCGCGCCTTGGCGCGCTGCTGCTCCATGGCGTCGGTGAACGACGCGATATCGACGCCAATGCCGCGCGGCCGTAGCGCGTCCTGCGTCAGATCGAGCGGAAAGCCGAACGTGTCATAGAGCGTGAACGCGGTCACGCCGTCGAACATGTCGCCCTTCTTGAGCGACTTGCTGGCGTCGTCGAGGATCGACAACCCGCGTTCCAGCGTGCGGCGGAAGCGGATTTCCTCGAGCTTCAGCGTTTCGGTGATGAGCGCATCGGCGCGGTGCAATTCCGGAAAAGCTTGGCCCATCTCGCGGATCAGCACCGGCACGAGCCGCCACATCAGCGGATCTTTCGCTCCAAGCAATTCGGCATGGCGCATGGCGCGGCGCATGATGCGGCGGAGCACATAGCCGCGGCCTTCATTCGACGGCAGCACGCCGTCGGCGATGAGAAACGCGCTGGCGCGCAGATGGTCGGCGATGACGCGATGCGACGCCTTGCGCTTGCCGTCCTGGTCGACACCGGTGAGATCGGCGACGGCTTCAATCAGCGCGCCGAACAGATCGATCTTGTAATTGTCGTGCGTGCCCTGCAGCACCGCGGCGATACGCTCGAGCCCCATGCCGGTATCGATCGACGGCCGCGGCAGGTCGACGCGCTTATCCGGGGTCAACTGCTCGTACTGCATGAAGACGAGATTCCAGATCTCGACGAAGCGGTCGCCCTCGGCATCCGGGCTGCCCGGCGGGCCGCCCGCAATGTGGTCGCCGTGGTCGTAAAAGATTTCCGAGCACGGTCCGCACGGGCCGGTATCGCCCATCGCCCAGAAATTATCGCTGCCGGCAATGCGGAGGATTTTCTTCTCGGGCAGTCCGGTAATCTTCTTCCAGAGATTGAACGCCTCGTCGTCGTCGATATAAACCGTCGCCAGCAAGCGATCCGCCGGCACGCCGTACTCTTTGGTGATCAGCTTCCAGGCGAGCTCTATCGCGCGTTCCTTGAAGTAATCGCCGAACGAAAAATTGCCGAGCATTTCGAAGAAGGTGTGATGCCGCGCGGTGTAGCCGACATTATCCAGATCGTTGTGCTTGCCGCCGGCGCGCACGCATTTCTGCGACGTCACGGCGCGCGAATAGGGTCGCTTTTCGAGGCCGGTAAAGACGTTCTTGAACTGCACCATGCCGGCATTGGTGAACATCAATGTCGGGTCGTTGCGCGGCACCAGCGGGGACGACGGCACGACTTCGTGCCCCTCGCGCGCGAAGTAGCCAAGGAATGCCGACCTGATATCGTTGACGCCTGTCATATTGGGCAACTCTCTAGCCAGACCGTGCTCGCCTGTCCAGGAACGCACGGATTCTGCAGCGGAATTGATGTATAGCCGCAAATTATATAAGTGCTGTCTTGTGAAATATCTTGGCCGCGTGCCCGGTGGCATGCCGCGAATCTTGCCGCTAAACTGAGCATGTAATGAACGACCAGACTAGCAGTCGCCCCCTCCTCCCCACACTCCAAGATCGTCTGCACCAGGATGGACCCCACCGCCGCTTCGTCATGACGGCGGAGATCGCGCCGCCGGTGTCGTTCGATGGGCAGGAACTCTTGCGCAAGGCCGCGGGGCTCAAGGGGCTGGCCGACGCGGTCAATGTCACCGACGGCGCCGGCGCCCGTGCGCATATGGCCGCGCTCGCCGCCGCGAGCCTTCTTATGGGCACGGGCATCGAGCCGGTGCTCCAGCTCGCCTGCCGCGACAAGAACCGCATCGCGCTGCAGAGCGAGCTGATAGGCGCGGCAGCGCTGGGCATCCGCAACCTGCTCATCCTCACCGGCGACGACCCGAAGGCCGGCGATCAGCCCGACACCAAGCCGGTCTTCGACATCGATTCGAAGACGCTGATAGAGACGGCGCGCCGGCTGCGCGACGACGGCACGCTGCCCACCGACCGCAAGGTCGAGGGCAAAGCGGAATTCTTCATCGGCGGCGCCGACATGCCGATCGATCCGCCGGCCGGCTTTAAGCCGAATGCGCTTCTCGCCAAGATCAAAGCCGGCGCGCAATTCGCGCAGACGCAGTTCTGCATGGATGCCGGCATCGTGCGCCGCTATGTCGGCGCGCTGGAAGCGGCCGGCGTCACCAAGCAGCTCGCCATCCTCATCGGCGTCAATCCGCTGCGCTCGGCGAAATCGGCGGCCTGGATGAAAAGCCACCTCTTCGGCACCATTATTCCGGACGCGTTTATCGCGCGGCTGGAAAAATCCGCGGAGCCGGCGCGCGAAGGCGTGCGCATCTGCGTCGAGCTGATCGAGGAGCTGTCGACCATTCCCGGCGTCGCCGGCGTGCACATCATGGCGCCGGGCAATGATGCGGCTATTCCGGAGGTGATCAAGCAAGTGAGAGCGCGGGTGAAGAGCGCTGCAAAACTGTGATCCGTCATCCTGAGGTGGCCGCGAAGCGGCCCTCGAAGGATGCACGGCCCAAGCGCTGAGGCCGTCGCCCCAAGGAAATCGGGCTTGCCCGATTTCGCATTATTGATGGTCAAGTCGGCAACAGCCGACTTGATTGGCTCGCTTCGCGGCCACCTCAGGGGTGACGGAAGTCATGCTCCGCCAGCCGCTTCCTCCGTAGTTTTGATCTCAACCTCCGCCGTCAGCGTCCGGTGCACCGGGCATTTGTCGGCGATTTCCATCAGCCGCTTGCGCTGCTCGGCATCAAGCTCGCCCTCGAACGTAATGACCCGGTCGATGTGATCGATCATGCCCTCCTTGGTTTCACATTCGGCGCAGTCGGTGGCGTAGATCCGGCCGTGCTTGAGGCGGACCATGATGCGCTTGAGCGACCATTGCTTGCGATCGGCATAGAGCCGCACCGTCATCGAGGTGCAGGCGCCAAGCGCCGCCAGGAGGAGATCGTAGGGACCCGGGCCGCTGTCGAGCCCGCCCGCGCTGACCGGCTCGTCGGCGAGAAAATGATGGGCGCCGGCAATGACCTCTTGCTGGAGATTGCCGCGCCGTGTCTCGCGCACGATGACGAAACCGGGTTCGCCGGCTTCGTTCAGCGGACTGTCAGCCGCCGTGTCGGCCGCCATATCGAGATAGCGCTCGGCCCACGCGGCGATGACATGCGCCACATAGACGGCGTCGCTCGATTTCCGCAGCAGATGATCGGCACCCGAGAGCGAGATGAAGCTCTTGGGGTGCTTCGCCGCCAAGAAAATCTTGCTGGCATTATCGATGCCGACGGTCTCGTCGGTCGGCGAATGAAAAACCAAGAGCGCCTTGTGCAGGCTGGCGATGCGCGCCGCGAGATTTTGCTCGGCGATGTCGTCGAGCAAAGCGCGGCGGATGCGAAACGGCCGCCCGGCGAGCGACACTTCGATTTCACCTTGGCTCAGGATTTCCGCCGTGCGGCCGCCGAAGAGTCCGGCGACATGCGCCGGATCGAATGGAGCTGCGATCGTGACAACGGCGCGCGCGTCGGCGATGCGGTGCGAAGCGGCGAGCACGGCGGCGCCGCCGAGGCTGTGACCGATCAGCATGGGCGGCACCCCCACCGTCGCCCGCAGATGATCGGCGGCGGCGACCAGATCGTCGACGTTGGAGGAAAAGGTAGTGTTGGCGAACTCGCCTTCGCTGGCGCCAAGGCCGGTGAAATCGAAGCGCAGCACCGCAATGCCGCGCAATTTCAAGCCTTGAGAAATGAGCCGCGCGGCCTTGTTGTCCTTGCCGCAGGTGAAGCAATGCGCAAACAGCGCCACCGCGCGGATAGGCCCCTCCGGCCGGTCGAGCAGCGCGGCGAGCGTGTGGCCTTGCGGGTTGGGAAAGTCGAAGCGTTCGCCCGGCATCGGTGGCTCCTGTCATTTGGCATTGCGCACATGCTACATGACCACGCGATTGGTGGTCAGACACCTTCTCACCGGCACCCCTCGGCCCGCGTGGCGCTCCTGCACGCGCCCTCTCCTCTTGCAAGGGGAGAGGGCGCAATAATCACGCCTTCTCGCGGCGCAGGCGCGCTCCTTCTCCGCGCTTGCAGAGAGAAGGTTGGGGATCGCTGCTAGGTCCCGTCATCCTGAGGTGCGAGCGTAGCGAGCCTCGAAGGATGCGCGGCCCCAACACCTCGGCCGTCTCCTTCGAGGGCCGCTGCGCGGCCACCTCAGGATGACGGGAAACAGACAAGCTTCCTCGTTCTCGCGGCGCGAATGCGCCCGAGTTTTGCAAATGCCGCCACGTGAAGGGCGAAGAGAGAGTGGCCGACGGAAAAAGAAGCGGTGGTGCCTGCCTTTTGCCGTCCGCTACGCTCACCTCGCCAAGCAAAGAACAAATAGAATAAAGGAAGCGGAACGCCGACAGACGCATTGGTCTCGTTATGCCGTGCTGCTGACACGGCCGCTGCCCCTTGAGAGGGAGCAGCACATCTATCGGCGTTCCACCGCGGTTCTGCCCTGAGGAGTATTCCATCCACAGGTGCAACTTCAGGCCATGCTTCCGGGGACTTGGCAGAGCGCCGATCCCTTGATCCCCCGTCAGGGGGAAGATCCGCACGCAGTTTATGCGGGTGTTACCCGCCCGAACCTGTCCCACGTCCAGCGAGCACCTCGCGGCCCAGTCCGTAGTGCTGGGAGACTGATGCCCAAAGCTGCCCGGGAGCGGATTGCAAATCCGCCCGCGGGCACCGCCCTCGCTCCCCTACCCCGGCGTGCCTCCGGCGCAGGTCCTTTACGGGAGCGAGATACGTCATGTAACATAAACAGTGACTAATGTCAATAGAAAAGTGACGCGCGTGTAGGGTGGGAAAAATCGTCTGCTCATGCGCGACCGCGTGGGCACCGCGTGTGCACGATTTTGCCCACGCGGCTTGGCTCTTCACGACGCGGTGCCCACCCTACGCACGCTCATCGCTCCCTCGTATGGCCTTCGTATTCGCCACCAATCTTCCTGACGCCATGAGGACACCGATGGCTTGTCACGATCATTGCACCTCGAACGCAGCGGCCCCCATGATGAACCGGCGAGGCGTCATTGCTGCACTGGCTTCCACGGCCATGCTGTCCACTGCTCCCTTGTCTGCGCCGGAAGCGCGCGCGGAAGCTCGTAGCTCGTAGTAGCTCGTAGGATGGGTGGAGCGAAGCGATACCCATCATTAGCTGGCGAGGATGAATGATGGATTTCGCAAATGCTCACCCATCCTACGCGCCAAAATAATGAACAAATTCGCAGACATCAGCGCTGCACAATTACCGTCGCGCCAATCTTGGCACGATTATACAGGTCGGTGATGTCATCGTTGGACATACGAATGCAGCCCGAAGATACGCCGCCACCAAGCTTCCAAGGCTCGTTCGTCCCGTGGATGCGGTATAGCGTATCACCCAGATAGAGTGCGCGCGCACCTAACGGATTATCCGGACCGCCTGCCATGTGACGGGGCAGATTTGTAAACCGCTTCAGTTCACCTGGCGTGGGATTCCAGTCCGGCCATTCGCGTTTGGCGGTAATTGTGCTGCCGCCCGACCAAGCATAGCCCTCCATTCCAACAGCAATGCCGTAGCGAATGGCCTTGCCGCCACCGAGCACGTAGTAGAGTCGGCGTTGGCTGGTGCTGACGACGATGGTTCCTCCGGCGCGCGTGGTGGGATAGTCCACTTCTTCGCGTCGAATGAGGCCATAAACAATACCAAAGGGTGTCTGAAGCGACCACACCTGGCCGGATGTCGGCTGGCCGGATGGCGGTGAATCAGCCGGCGCACTATTCGCACCACAGATGCCAACCAATGTGCTGGCGATAATTATCGAGAGCAGGCCAATCGTTCTCACCACGCTTCAACTCCGCACATGTAGGGCAAAGGCTAAGAGGACCGCCAAAGGATCACCAAGGATCATAACAGGTGACCTTCGTGGCTGCTGTCACCGCTGCGCCACAGTGTGAGAAAACCGCTACATATTATAGTCGCCGGGACGGTGATAGGTTTCGCAAGAGATCAACCCATCCTGCGCACCTAACGCATCGAGGACCCCGATGGCTTGTCACGATCATTGCGCCGCGCATGCTGCGACCCCTGTTCTGAACCGGCGAACCGTGGTCGCCGCGTTAGCCTCCACGGCGGTGCTCACCACGACACCATTGTCCGTGCCGGGCGCGCATGCAGAGGCCGGCGCAAGCACTGCGAGCGCCGAGGACGTGCGCTTCATGCGGCTCGCCTTGGACGAAGCGCGCCGCGGCGATTATCCGTTCGGCGCGGTGATCGTAAAGGACGGGAAGATTATTGCCCGCGGACGCAATCTCGGGCGCAGCCACGACGACCCGACGGCGCATGGCGAGATGGTGGCGATCCGCCGCGGCCTTGCCGCGCATGGTTCCGCCGCGCTCAAGGGCGCAACGCTCTATACGTCCGGCGAACCGTGCGTGATGTGCATGGGCGCGATCATCTGGTGCGGGGTCGGCCGGCTGGTTTATGCCGCTTCTGTTGCGCAGATCGCCGCCAAGATGAACCAGATCATGATCGAAAGCGCCGATGTCGCCGCCAAGGCGCCGTTCGATCCAATCGCCATCACCGGCGGCGTGCTCGCCGACGAAGCGGTGCCGCTGTTGGCGCGATAGGCTGTCGATGGAATTGCAGGGGAAAACCGTCCTGGTCACAGGCGCTTCAAGCGGCATCGGCAAGGCCATTGCCGTTGCCTTCGCGCAGCAGCGCGCGCATGTGCTGGTGCATTACGGCAAGAACAAAGCCGGCGCGCAGGATACCCTCGACGTGGTCAAGACAATTTCAAGCGGAAGCCTGCATCAGGCCGACCTTATGAACCGCGATCATGTCGCCGCGCTCTTTGCCGACATCAAAAAGACGGCGCAGACCATCGACGTGCTGGTGAACAATGCCGGCGACTCCAGGCCCGGCGACATCAACGATGATGAAGTCTGGGATTACGAGTACAAGAATATCTTCTTGTCCGCGGTGCAGGTGAGCCGCGCCTTTCTCGCGCTGCCGTCGACGTGTCTGCGCAAGATCATCAACATCACTTCGCTCTATGGGAATCTTCCGACCGGCGAGCCGCACTATCTGCAGTACTCCGCCTTCAAGGCGGCGCTTGCGAGTTTCGGCACGACGCTGAACAAATCGGCCGCGCCCAAGGTCATCGTCAATGCGATCGCGCCCGGCTACACCGAGACGCCGGCTTGGGCCGGCGCTCCATCGGACGTTATCGAGGCCTGTGCGCGCGCCACATCCATCGGCCGCTTCGTCCGGCCCAAAGAAGTCGCGCACGCCGCCGTCTTCATTGCGGAAAACGACGCGTTGGTCGGACAGGTGCTCACGCTCGACGGCGGGACTTCACTCGTCGGGATGGCGTAGGCCGTAGCGTGAGCGTTTCCCGGGCGCAGCGCAGCACGCCAGTGGTGCGCTGCAGACCCGGGATCGTTACGGACTTGGAGCCCTTATGCGGCGAGCTTGCAAAGACCCCGGATCAGCGGTGCACCGCTTCGCGCTGCACCGCCTCCGGGGAACGCATCAGATTCTTGCGACGCCCAACCAATTTATCTCCCCAACTCCCGCATCGCCGCATCCAGCCCCTCGATCGTCAGCGGAAACATCCGCCCGCCGAGAAGCTGCCGCATCAGGCGGATCGAGGCCGTTCCATCCCATTCGCTCTGCGGCACCGGATTGAGCCAGACGCAGGACGGATAAGTCGAAGCGATGCGCGCCATCCAGGTTTGCCCGGGCTCCTCATTGAAGTGCTCGACCGAGCCGCCGGGCGCGACGATCTCATAAGGCGACATCGCGGCGTCGCCGACGAAGATGACTTTGTAGTCGTGCGGATAGGTATGCAGCACGTCGAAGGTCGGCGTCGTCTCGGTCCAGCGCCGCGCGTTCTGTTTCCACACTTTCTCGTAAGGGCAATTGTGGAAATAGAGATGCACCAGATGCTTGAACTCGGTCTTGGCGGCGGCAAATAGCTCCTCCGTCGCTTGGACGTGCCAATCCATCGAGCCGCCGACGTCGAGGAACAGCAGCACCTTGATCGTGTTGTGCCGCTGCGGCCGCATCAGGATGTCGAGATAGCCCTTGTGCGCGGTGCCCTTGATGGTGCCGTCGAGATCGAGCTCGTCCGGCGCGCCGGTGCGGGCGAATTTGCGCAAGCGGCGCAGCGCGATTTTGATGTTGCGGGTGCCGAGCTCGACATCGCCGTCGAGATCGCGGAACTCGCGCTTGTCCCACACTTTCACGGCGCGGAAATTGCGGTTGGTGTCCTGGCCGATGCGCACGCCTTCGGGATTGTAGCCGTAAGCCCCAAAAGGAGACGTGCCGCCGGTGCCGATCCATTTCTTGCCGCCCTGGTGGCGGCCTTTCTGCTCGGCGAGCCGCTGGCGCAGCGTCTCGAGAAGTTTTTCCAGGCCACCCATGGCCTCGATCTGCTTTTTCTCGTCCTCGGTGAGATATTTTTCCGTAAGCTTCTTCAGCCACTCGGCCGGAATTTCGGCGGTCAGCGCCTCTTCGACGAGACTGAGACCTTTGAAGACGTGGCCGAAGACGCGATCGAACTTGTCGAGATTGCGCTCGTCCTTCACCAGCGCCGCGCGCGACAGATAATAAAAGTCCTCGACGCGGCGGCCGGCGATATCCAGCTCCATCGCTTCCATCAGCGTCAGATATTCGCGCAGCGTCACCGGAACGCCCGCTTGTTTCAGCTCGTGGAAGAAGGTCGTGAACATTGCGGCATTCTAATCCGCACATGCGCGAGCCGGCTACGGGGGCCGCGCTTCGGGTCTCCCTGTGAAGTTAAACATCTGTTCTAACTATGTTTTCTCGTATAAGAAATATCTAAAGATATATCTTGCGTTATAGCCCAATGTGAGCTATCTAAAGATATATCTTAACAACGGGAGAACCCGAAAATGCATAGACATCACGGACACTACGACCACGGACATTGTGAATCGCGCGGCGAACATTGGGGCGCGGGACGCCACCGGCGCGGCCGCTTCGGCGCCTTCGGCTTTGGCGGTGGGCGCTTCGGCGGCCCGGACGGCATGGGCGGCGACGAGATGATGCGGGCGCGGCGCATGCTGGCGCAGGGCGACCTGCGGCTGTTGGCGCTCGCCTTCATCGCGGAAGCGCCGCGACACGGCTACGAAATCATCAAGTTGCTCGAGGAAAAGACCGCGGACTGGTACTCGCCGAGCCCCGGCATCGTCTATCCGACGCTGACTTATCTCGAGGAGGCCGGCTACGTCATCGGAGCGACCGAGGGCTCAAAGAAGCTCTACACCATCACCGACGAAGGCCGCGCCTATCTCGACGCCAACCGCGACGTCATCAAAGTGGTGCTCGATCGCTTGACGGCTTTGGGCGAACGCGTCGGCCGCTGGCGCCGCGCCTCGCGCGGCGAACGCGAGGATCAATTGCCGCCGCTGGTCGAAGCCGCCTTCAACCATTTGCGTGAGACTGTCAGCAAGCGGCTCGAAAACGACGCCGACGCGGAATCGCGGCTGGTCGAAATCCTCGCCCGCGCCGCGACGGAATTGCAGCAGCGGAGCTGACGCCGCGGCGCGATCCAGAGCATGATCCGGAAAAGTGGAAACCGGTTTTCCGAAAAGATCATGCTCCACTAGGATATCAGAGCGTCAATCGATTCAATCTGAAACGATTGCGCTCTGGATCGGGGACACCAGTTCGGGCGTCCGCACGTGTTCCGGCCGGATCCCTAAAGCGAGCAGCCGGGCCGGTATGCGGCGCAAAACCGGAAACAGTCCGACCAGCTTGAACAAGAGCGGCGGCTTCGGCCGCTGCCCTCCTTCCAGCACGCGGCTGACCACCCGCTTTTGAATCATAAGCTGCATACCTTGGGTGAAACGCACCGGCAGCGTGCGGCGATCCTCGATCGCCGCAAGATCGTCGTCGCTGACCGTGCCGGACTTCAGTGGGGCCGCGAGCCGGTTCGCCGCAGCGACGGCGTCCTGCACGGCCATGTTGATGCCGACGCCGCCGATCGGCGACATCGCGTGCGCGGAATCGCCGATGCAGATCAGCCCCGGCCGCCACCATTTCCGCAGCCGGTCCACCGTCACGCTCAACAGCTTGATGTCGTCGAAGCTTTTGAGTTCGCCGATGCGGTCGCCAAGAAACGGCGACAACTCCAAAACCCGCTGCCGGAACGCATCGAGGCCCTCGGCTTTGATGCGATCGATGCCGCCTTTGGGAATGACATAAGCGCATTGCCAATAGTCGCCGCGGTCGAGCATGACCATCATCTTGCCGGCTTCGATATGGCCGAACGTGTCGGTCGCGTCGCCGACCTTGTGCGTGATGCGAAACCACAAGACGTCCATCGGCGCGCCGTAATCGTCGGCCTGCAAACCTGCCTTTTCGCGCACCGTCGAATGCCGGCCGTCGCAGCCGACCACCAGATCGGCGCGGATTTCGAGCGGGCCGTCCGGCGTGTTGGCGCGCAATCCAACGATACGGCCGCCCTCCTCGATCAGGTCGGTCGCTTCGGCCTTCATGCACAAATCGAAAGTCTTGTAGCGCTTGCCGCGGCTCGCCATGAAATTGAGAAAGTCCCATTGCGGCATCAGGGCGATATATTTGCAATGCGTCGGCAAATGGCTGAAATCGGCCATGGTAATGCGCTCGCCGCCGATCTGGGCGCTGACTCTTTCGACCTTTTGGTGCGGCAGCTTCAGGAAATCATCCAAGAGGCCGAGCTCATACATCAATTCGAGCGTCGAGGGATGCACGGTGTCGCCGCGAAAATCGCGCAGGAAATCGGGGTGCTTTTCCAGCACGACGACCTCGACGCCGGCGCGGGCCAAAAGATAGCCGAGCATCATCCCGGCCGGCCCGCCGCCGACGACGCAGCATTGCTTGGTGAGCGGCGTGTCCATGGTGGCCCTTCCCTTTTTGACGCCTGCGGTTTGCCGCAAGCTTTATCGTCTTTGTGAAGTCGCGCGCACATTAATAAAGAATAATGCCGCCCTCACATTTCCGCCGCAACCGGGGTGCTAGAAGGTGCGACAACGTCCCCGCCCATCATCATGCGCGCTTCCCTCATTCTCGCACTTTTCATCGGCCTCTTGACCGGCTTGTTGGCCGGCTTGGCGCCCCGCGACGCCGCCCATGCGCAACTCGCAGGCACCGGTGATTTTCGCATCCAATGGGAGGTGAAAAACCGGTTTCGCCTGTTTCGCAACGAGGCCGATTTCCAGCGTCAGGTGGCGGAGAGCCGCGGCGACGGCATCCTTGCGGAAGAGCGGCGGCTCGAAAACGACACCGCCGGCATCGGCTGGGCCAAGGACGTCGTCGGCAATCTGTGTCTCGACGGCTACGGCGAGCTTGTCGACAGCTGCGACCGCGACGGCACGAAAGAGAGCTATCTGAACCCGCGCGATCATCCGGTCGGCGTGACGGTGTCGGGGCCGGTGCCGCAAGACGCCAACTGCATCTGGAATTTCGACGACGGCGACGGGCCGGTCCGGCAAAGCACCGCGCCGTGCAATCAGGAAGTCAGGCTGCGCGTGCGCTCCGGCAAGACGACGGTCGCCACCGTCGATATTCCGCTTGGCGACGGCACGGCCCAGCGCGTCGCCACCGAGATCGCGGTGCGCGACGTGCTCATTGCCGGCCTCGGCGATTCCATCGCCGCCGGCGAGGGCAATCCGGACCGCGCGGTGGAGCTCGACGGCGGTTTCTGCTTCCGGCGTTTCTTTCGCGCCGGCGGCAGCCAATATTTCCGGCCGAGCCGCGCCGGCTATAGCGACGACCGCTCGTGCGAATTGGGCTCATCGAGCGCGACCGCGGCGAACGACTGGGCGCGCCATGGCGCGCGCTGGATGAACCCGGCCTGCCACCGCTCGCTTTACAGCTACCAGATACGCACCGCGCTGGCGCTCGCGGTCGAGCAGCCGCATGTCGCGGTGACGCTGCTGCCGCTCGCCTGCACCGGAGCGACCATCGACGCCGGCATGTTCTCGGGCCAGCGCGCCGACGACTGCCCTTGGGTTACGGGAATCGAAAGCTGTTCGGGCACCGCACCGGCGCAGTTTTCGGAACTCAAGGACATTATGGCGGCGGTGCACCGCCAGCAGCCCAACCGCAATCTCGACATGATCCTGCTCACGGTCGGCGCCAATGACGTCAATTTCGCCGGCCTCGTCGCCAATGTCATCGTCGACTCGCTCACCGAGCGGGTCCTGCTCAAACAGGGCGGCTCGATCGTCGGTGTCGCCGACGCGCAAGCCGCCCTCGACGACGATCTTCCGAACGAGTTTTCGCAGTTGCGCACGGCGCTGAAGCCTTATGTCGGCGGCAATCTCAACCGCGTCGTTTTCGTCTCCTACGGCAACCCGGCCAATCAAGGGGAGAACCAGCCCTGCCCCGGCGGCCGCGACGGGCTTGATGTTCATCCGGCCTTCGGCGCCGACGCCGAGCGGCTGCGCGCGGCGGCGCAATTTGTCGACAACAAGTTCTTGCCGAAGATACGCGCGCTTGCGACCTGCGACGGCAACAAGATCTGCAAAGACGCGACGACCGAGCGCATGACATTCGTCGACGGCCATCAGCCGGCCTTTGCCCGGCACGGCATGTGCGTGCGCGCCAACAGCGATCCGGAATTCGATCGTAATTGCTTCTCGACGAAGGGCGACAGTTTCACCACCGACCCCAGCAGCGCGCCCGACAATCCGATGGCGTGCAATGAGCCCGCCAGCAATTATCAGCCCTACGCGCCGCGCGGGCGCTGGATCAGGACGGCGAACGACAGCTACTTCACTGCCATGACGTATCCCGAGGGGATGCCCGCGGTCTTGAAACCGAGCGACATCCACGACGCGCTCTGGGGCGTGCTCAGCGCCGTCTATGGCGGCGCGGTCCATCCGACCGCCGAAGGCTATGCCGCGATGGCGGATGCAGCGCTGCCGGCCGCCCGCGGCGTGCTCGGCCTGACCCCGCCGCCGAGTTTCAGTGCCGAGCCGTTGCCGCCGCCTTTGCCCGTGCCGGCACCGCGGACGCCGTAAGCGAAAAATTTTGCGATCCGCCATCCTGAGGTGCGAGCCGAGCGAGCCTCGAAGGATACGGCCCGAGCGCCTCGGCCGTCGCCCTTCGAGCGCGTAGGGCGGATTAGCGAAGCGTAATCCGCCGTTCCGCAACAAGACGAAACGGTAACCCACCAATTCACCCAGCGCGTAGGGCGGATTTGCCGAAGGCGTAATCCGCCATCTTGTTCTACCTCTCGGCACATTGGCGGCTACTGCTTCGCTCAATGCGGCCTTGGGAGACCGGTGGCGCTCACATTCGTTCGCCGAACTCGCCCGTTGGCTCGACCTCACCCGCCCAATCGAGAGGAAACAAGCCGCGCCGGACGTCACGGTGAAATGACGAGTGTGGCCAATCCTGAACGCGGCGAACGAGACCGTGCTTGACGGGATTGATATAACAATATTCGACGTGGCGCGCGTAATCGGCGTCATCCCGGATCAGATGTTCCCAGAATCGGCGCTGCCATATCCCGCGTTCGTTGCGCGCCTCGCGGACGGCAGATCGCCGCTCCTCTTTCGGCAACGACTTCGCAAAGCGCATCTTGACTAACCGCCAGCGGGTCGAAAAATCGGCGTCGTTCGGCGGCAAAGTCCATACCGCGTGAAGGTGGTCCGGCAAGACGACGATCGCAGCAATGTCGAACGGATATGCCTTTCGCGTTTGATCGAATGCGTTTCGCAGTTCGTCGGCGTGATCGACGAGAAAACGGCGACGCCGTTCCAGGAGATTGACAGTGAAGAACCAGCATCCGCCGGGGATGAAGGCTCGGCGATAGTTCGGCATGCGGCGAGTGTAGTATGTTTGGGGCCCGCCACACCAAGCGGTGCGACGATCGGGACAAAATGGCGGATTACGCTTCGCTAATCCGCCCTACAGGCTATAGGCGTGCGACGCGCCGATAAACCTTTACATTGGGCTCGTCACGCCATGAGCCGCCGCGGACGGACAAGGTCTGCGCGCGAGCCGTGTTGGCCTGAGAGCTTCCCAGCAAAACACCGTCGAGCGAACGGCGCACCTCTACCGCGTCGGGGCGCAAGGCGAGGCCCGCCGGCGGCGTGAACGTGAAGGCGTGGCGGCCGCTGCCCATGCCGGCCTGTTCAAGATCGTCGCGATACGCGTTCGCCAGCACCCGGCCGATCAGCTTGCCATCGGCGAAAATATCGAGGCAGACCGGCGCTTCTGGGGCGTCGATGTTCTGCGCCCAGCCGGCGATCCTGGTTTCATCGATGAGGTCGACATAGCCGCGCAGCGCGCCGGCCTGCGGCACGTCGGCGTCGCGCAGCAGGCCGGCGCGTAGCGCGAGATGCTGGCGTACCGCTTCGACCTCGTAGCCCTCATCGAGCCGCGGCGCGCAGTAGCACGCCGGCGCGGCGTGCTCTTGCGCATACAGCGTCGCGTAGTCATGCGCGTTGTGGAACATGGCGCGGCTGTCGTCGTCGATGAAGCTCTCCGCCAGCGCCCCCTCGGCGATGATCACGTCGTGGCTGTCGAGCTCGATATGGACATACTCGATCGCTTCGACCCGCTCGGCTTGAACGATGGAGACGCCGTTGACCAGGTCCTTGGCCTCGATCAGCACGCCGAACCCTGTGGACCCTGTAGGATGGGTTGAGCCCTTGCGAAACCCATCGCTTAACCTCGCCGCCGGATGATGGGTTTCGCTGCGCTCAACCCATCCTACGCTGGCTACGCTGAAGTACATCGCATGATTGGGCGACACCCAAAGGTCGCGCGCCGGCACATTGTCGCCGAGCGCGCCTGACTTGATGCAGACCGGCAAAATGTCCTTGCGCCCCATCCACGAAGCGGCCGGCATAGCTTCGCCGCCCGATCCATTTGATCGGGCGGAGCGCGCCCGAGGCGGTGCGGACCTTGTCGCCGATCTTGAGCTGCTCGACCTTCTTGTCGCCGCGCGCGGTGCGGATGCGCGTGCCGCGGCGGTAGCAGGGCGCGGAGTTGTTGTAGGCGATCGCATCGACGCTGCCGGTCTCGGTCAGCACGAAGCGTTGCTGGCCATAGGTGCCGTCGAGCGTCAGGCTTTCGAGGACATTGTTGCTCGCGTCCTCGACCTGCAGCGTTCCGGAGCTGCCGTTCTGGGTCCACACGACATGGTCGCCGGCATTGCCCGAGCCGGTGACATCGATGATGTCGCTTTGCGCCGCCGTGCCGCCGTCGCCGGCAAAACCCGAAATCGCGGCGGTGAAATTGCTGGTGAAGGCCGAGCCCGAGCCCTCGCCGGTGAGGTCGAGCGTGCCGCCGCTGGTGCCCGAGACCACGGCGAAGTCGATCGGCCCGGTGCCGATCGCGGCGCCCGAGTCCAGTCGCAGCGTGCCGCCGTCGATGACCGGAGCATTGGCGACGCCGCCGTTGAGAACCTCTTCCAGGCCGCCGCCATAGACCGTCGTGTCGGTCGCCGTCCCGCCGGCCTCGACATATTGGGTGCCGCCGCTGAGGGTCGTGCTCGTCGCCGTTCCGATCGCAGTGCCGCTGCCGTCGAGATTGCCGCCGACATATTGCACGCCGCCGCTCAGGATCGTCGTGCTCGTCGCCGTCCCGGTGCCGCGGCCTTCGCCGAGATACTGGGTGCCGCCGCTGATGGTCGTGCTGGTCGCCGTCCCGATCGCGTCGGTGTTGCCATCGCCGAAGCCGAGGTACTGAATGCCGCCATTGTTGATCGTCGTGTCCGTCGCCGTCGCACTTCCGTTGAGATAGGCGAGGTACTGAATGCCGCCGCTGTCGATCGTGGTGCTCGTCGCCGCCCCGACAGCCGAGGCGCCAGCGACGACGATCTGTTTGCCGCCGGCGCTGATCGTCGTGTCGATCGCCGTCCCGGTTGCGGCTTCGCCGACACCGCCGACGTCCTGTTCGCCGCCGCTGAGGATCGTCGTGCTCGTCGCCGTACCGGTGCCTTGGTTATAGCCGACAAATTGAACGCCGCCGCTGAGGATCGTGCTCGTCGCCGTGCCGGACGCAGCATTATCGCCGACATACTGCGTGCCGCCGCTGTAGATCGTCGTGCTTGTCGCCGTCCCGCTATCCCCAAAGAAGTCGCCGACATACTGATTGCCGCCGCTGTCGATCGTCGTGCTCGTTGCCGTCCCGCTCCCACCAAAGCCGACGTACTGATTGCCGCCGTTGTCGATCGTCGTGTCCGCCGCCGTTCCGGTGCCAAGGTTATAGCCGACATACTGAGTGCCGCCGCTGATCGTCGTGCTCGTCGCCGTCCCGGTGCCATGGCCTTCGCCGACATATTGCGTGCCGCCGCTGTCGATCGTCGTGCTGATCGCCGTCCCGGTCCCCCCGACATCGCCGACATGCTGAATGCCGCCGCTGATGATCGTGTTCGTCACGGTGCCGGTGCCGGCTTGGTAGCCGACATACTGCTTGCCGCCCAAGACGATGAGGGTGTTGCTGGCGCTGCCCGAATTGCCCGAGCCAGATCCGACATATTCGGTGTTGCTGAGAGTTGTGTAGGAAACGTAGGTGATCTGATCGACGCTTCCGGATTCGGTCACTGTGAACCAGCTCTGGGCATAGGTGCCGTCGAGCGTCAGGCTCTCGAGCACAGCGTTGCTGGCGTTCTCGACCTGCAGCGTTCCGGAGCTGCCGCTCTGGGTCCACACGACATGGTCGCCGGCGCTGCCCGTGCCCGCGACGTCGATGATGTCGCTCGACGCCGCCGTGCTGCCTTCGCCGGTGAAACCGGAAATCGCGGCGGTGAAATTGCTGGTGAAGGCCGAGCCCGAGCCCTCGCCGCTGAGGTCGAGCGTGCCGCCGCTGGTGCCCGAGACCGCGGCGAAGTCGATCGGCCCGGTGCCGATCGCGGCGCCCGAGTCCAGCCGCAGCGTGCCGCCGTCGATGACCGGGGCATTGGCGACGCCGCCGGAGGACACCTCTTCCAGGCCGCCGGCATAGACCGTCGTGTCGGTCGCCGTGCCTCCGCCACTGACATGTTGCGTGCCGCCGCTGAGCAGCGTGCTGGTCGCCGTTCCGGTCCCAACGGTCCCGCCGAAATTGCCGCCGACGTTTTGCACGCCGCCGCTCAGGACCGTCGTGCTCGTCGCCGTCCCGGTCCCGCCGTTATAGCCGACGTACTGCGTGCCGCCGCTGTCGATTGTCGTGCTCGTCGCGGTCCCGGTCGAATTACCGCCGAAACCGAGGACCTGAACGCCGCCGCTGAGCGTCGTGTCGATCGCCGTCCCGGTGCCGCCGCGGCCGACATCCTGCTCGCCGCCGCTCAAGATCGTTGTGCTCGTCGCCGTCCCGACGCCGTTGTCCCAGCCGACGACCTGAATGCCGCCCTGACTGCCGCCGCCGCTGATCGTCGTGCTCGTCGCCGTTCCGGTCCCAAACTCCGCGCCGACATATTGCCAGCCGTCGCCGTCGATCGTCGTGCCCGTCGCCGACCCGGTTGCAAAAAGACTGTCGCCGACATACTGCGTGCCGCCGCCGCTGATCGTTGTGCTCGTGGCCGTCGCACTCGCCCCCGAGACGAGACCGACATATTGCGTGCCGCCATTGCCGATCGTCGTGCTCGTCGCCGTCCCGGTCGAAAACCTGGTGTCGCCGACATCCTGTTCGCCACCGCTCAAGATCGTCGTGCTGATCGCCGTCCCGGCCCCACCACTATTGCCGACGATCTGACGGCCGCCGCCGCTGATCGTGGTGCTGGTGGCCGTTCCGGTCCCGCCACCATCGCCGACATATTGCTTGCCGCCGCTGTCGATCGTCGTGCTGATCGCCGTGCCGGTCCCGGCAGTAAAATCATCTTCGCCGACGTATTGAGCGCCGCCGCTCAAGATTGTCGTGCCGGTCGCCGTCCCGGTCCCATTGTTATCGCCGACAACCTGAACGCCGCCGCTGATCGTCGTGCTGGTCGCCGTCCCGGTCCCGCCGCTATCGCCGACGTACTGACCGCCGCCATTGTCGATCGTCGTGCTCGTCGCCGTGCCGGTGCCAAAGTCGAAGCCGACGAACTGGATGCCGCCCGAGGCGATGGTGGTGCCGCTGTCGGTGCCCGAGTTGCCGGAGCCCGATCCGACATATTGGGTCGTGTGGAGAGTACCGCTCATCGTTCCACTCTGTCCTCAGAGCATCGGCCGATGCTCATCTTCGCCGCAGCAAGCGTAGGATGGGTTGAGCCTTGCGAAAACCCATCATTCAGCCTCTTCGCTTGTGATGGGTTTCGCTTCGCTCAACCCATCCTACGGCACTACGGCACGCATCATCGCGATGATTGGGAAAAGGCCCCCACGATTTCACATTTCAAAAGCGCGTTTTTCAGCGCCCAGCGGCCCCTCACGAGCCAAACAACATTGACTAACAGGCAAGTGGCATGCCGGGCAACGGAACTTTTGCCAACGATCTGGAACCAAGCCAAGGCCGTTCGTAAGCCTCTCCGGTATCGTCGAAATTTCGCTGTTTACTGAATTCGTCATGGCCGGGCATAGCCGTTCGAAGAACGGCGTCGCTTCGCTCGCCTATGTCCGGCCATCCACGTCTTTGGCCTCCACGGCGGTCAAGACGTGGATGCCCGCGACAAGCGCGGGCATGATGGCTTGGCCATGACGGCTTCCTTTTCTCGTCAAATCAGCGTGTCGTAGAGGTCATTCCATTCGGGATTTGTTGCGTGGATGAGCCTGACCTTCCATGCACGCGGCCAATGCTTGACGGTCTTCTCACGCTGAATAGCCGACAGAATGTCCTCATACTGTTCGTAATAGACGAGCATTTTCAGCCCGTAGCGTTGGGTAAATCCCTTTATCAGACCCTCGCGATGCTCATAGATCCGCCGTGGCAAATTGCTGGTGACGCCGGCATAAAGAATGCCGTCCCGTCGATTGCTCATGAAGTAGAACCACCCGCCAGCCATCGTCGCATTCAAGAAGACGTGGATGGCCGGGACAAGGCCTTCCTTTTCTCGTCATGCCCGCGCTTGTCGCGGGCATCCACGTCTTAACTGCGGTGCCAAAGCAAAGACGTGGATGGCCGGAACAAGTCCGGCCATGACGGCTTTGACGGCTTCCTTTTCTTGTCATGCCCGCGCTTGTCGCGGGCATCCACGTCTTAACCGCGGTTCCAAAGCAAAGACGTGGATGGCCGGGACATAGGCGAGCGAAGCGACGCCGTTCTTCGAACGGCTATGCCCGGCCATGACGAACTATCGGTTTTTCCGCCGCGGCTTGGGGCTTGGACTTTGGCTCGGGCCCGATCCTTCGCCTGCCTCTGCGGGGAATCCCGGGATGCGGCGGATGGCCTGTTTCACCTGTTCCGCGGTGATCAGGCGGGTGCATTCGAACTGGCGCTGAGTGCCGGCGTGGCGCGGGCACCAGAGAAAGTCGCGGTGCTGGAAACGCAGCGTCGGGTCGTTCCAGCAGCCGACGCAGGCGTGGTAATTGATGACCCGGTAGGGCGTGTCGAATTCCGTGTTCGGCAGGCTGAAGCCGCTGATCATGACGATGCGCGCGCCGCAGGCCCAAGCCAGCCAGGACAGGCCGCTCGCCAAGCCGACGAAGAAGTCGGCATGGCGAATCCAGCGCACGCGTTCCTCGAGCGGCAAGTCGCCGGTCATGTCCTCGGCGCCGGCCGGCATGTGGTTCCAGACAATGCCGACGCCGTTCACCGGCTTCTGATCGATGCAGATGACGCGATAGCCCGCGTCCTTGAGGAAGGACACGATCTCGCGCCAGCCGTAAGGATTATTCCAGTATTTGCATTGCGGCGTCGCCTGGGTGGCAATGACGACATATTTTTCCGCAATCGGCCGCCCCTCGTCCTTCACCGCGAGCTGTGGCGGCGCCTCGGTTGGATCGAGGCCGAGAATATAGGCCGCGGTGCGATGCAACCCGACGTGGCGGAAATCGACGGGCTGATGAATGCGCTCGGCGTCGTTGTAGAACAGCCCGACGCGGTAGGTCGCATAAAAGGCCTCGTCGGGCTTGACCGCCTTGGTGCCGACGAAGCGGATGCCGGGATAGGCGGCGGCGAACAGCGGGATTAGGTGCTCGGCCATGCCGATGGTTAAGTCGCATTTGTGCTGCTCGGCAAAACGCACCGCATAGGAGAGCCAGGCGATGGTGTCGCCCAAGGTGCCGACCGGAAACGCGATCAGCACGTCGCGGCCGGTGGCGTCGTAATCATGGGTGAAGACGAGCTCTTCGGCCTTCCATGCCTCGATGCGGAACCGGACATAGTATTTCTTGGCGCTCCGCACCGAGCCGCCGCGGAAATCAGGCGTGGTCTGAAACAATATGTTGCCGGTATCGAGGTCGGACAGCCGGATGCGCCAGACGTCCGGCCCCTGCGGGGCCTGCACGCGGCAGCCGTCGTTGAAATCGAAGCGCAGCCCGCAGGCGTCGAGCTGTGTGGGTGCCGGCGGCGGCGGCGGAAAATAGGAACCCGAGTCGTTTGCCTCACGCGCGCGATCGGCGTCGGAAGCGGCGTTGGACTCGTTGGAACCGGCTGTCGTTGCGCTGTCGCCGCTTGTTATGGCCGCGTCGACATCGGCGATATTGTCGGCATCGGCGCCGGCGCCAATGTTCGCATCGTCCATAGCGGATGAGCCTCAGATACGGTTGTGCATTAACAATTGCGGATTCACAAAACCGCTAGCGCCGAATGGCCCCCGCATCAAGCAAGTCACGGTAACAGAGTGAATTTTGCTCGACATGCGAGTGCGGCAAGTAGCCTGGAATGGAGCGCAGCGAAATCCAGGGACGAGAGATACGCTTCAACGCCGATCCCGGATTACGCTGCGTTCCATCCGGCCTACACTTGCTTAAAATCGCCGCCACTAAGACGCCACCGCGTGCGCGGCTTGCGGCTTCTCCGGCGCGACGCCGAGCTTCTTCTGCAGGCTGGTCGATGACGTGGTGTATTGAAACACCAGCCGCTTGTCCGGGTAGATGTAGCGGTACGCCTTTTGCGCCATCAGCGCGCCTTCGTGGAACCCGGAGAGAATGAGCTTGAGCTTCCCGGGATACCAATTGATATCGCCGATCGCGAAAATGCCGGGCACGCTGGTTTCAAAGCTCGCCGTCTCGACCGGAATGAACTCGTTGTCCTTGAGCTCGAAACCCCAATTGGCGACCGGGCCGAGCTTCATCGTCAGACCGAAGAACGGCAGCAAGGCGTCGCAGGCGATTTCGAACGTCGAGCCGTCGTTGGTCTTAACGTGGGCCTTCTGAACCTGACCGTCACTGCCGGCGAGCGAAGTGACTTGCCCTTGGACGAAATCGATTTTGCCTTCGCCGACCAGCGCCAGCATCTTGTTGACGCTGTCAGGCGCGGCGCGGAAATCGCTGCGCCGGTGCAGCAGCGTGAGATGCTTCGCCAGCGGGGCGAGATTGAGCGTCCAGTCGAGCGCAGAGTCGCCGCCGCCGACGATCAGAATGCGCTTGTCGCGGAACGCTTCCATCTTGCGCACCGCATAGAACACCGATTTGCCTTCGTAGGGCTCGATGCCTTGGATCGGCGGACGCTTGGGCTGGAACGAGCCGCCGCCGGCGGCGATGACGACGATCTTGGCTTCGAATTCGGTGCCTTGATCCGTCTTCACGCGAAACAGCGGATCGCCGATCTTCTCGACGCTCTCCACCATCTCGTTGAGGTGGAATTGTGGATTGAACGGCTTGATCTGCTCCAGGAGTGAATCGACGAGGCCTTGCGCGCTCGTCATTGGAACTGCGGGAATGTCGTAGATCGGCTTCTCCGGGTAGAGCTCGGCGCATTGGCCCCCGATCTTGTCGAGAATGTCGACGAGGTGGCACTTCATGTCGAGCAACCCAAGCTCGAACACCGCGAACAGGCCGATCGGCCCCGCGCCAATGATGAGAACGTCAGTTTTGATAGGTTCGCTCATGTCGTATCCAGGTTCGGTTCGGATTTATAAAGATGTCGGGGAGGGCTGTTGTCTAGCGCGCCCAGCGCCGCAGGGAAAGAGGATGAATCCGCGGCCCGCGCCGACCGTTCCTCGTCATGCTTTGCCTTGTCACGCTTGCCTTGTCATGCTTGACGGCTGGGCGTGGTGACCACCAGCCCGTCGAGCTCGTCGCTGACCTTGATCTGGCAGGACAGGCGCGAATTCGGCTTCACCTCGAAGGCGAAATCGAGCATGTCCGTTTCCATCGGCGACGCCTCGCCGACCTTCGCGCGCCAGGCTTCGTCGATATAGAGATGGCATGTCGAACAGGCGCAGGCGCCGCCGCACTCGGCCTCGATTTCAGGCACGCCGTTCTTGATGGCCGTCTCCATGACGGTGGAGCCGGGCTCTCCCTCCACGGTGCGAGCCGTGCCGCCGGAATCGATAAAGGTGATTTTGGCCATGACGAAACGATTGAGGTTTTTGGGCTTGATGAAAACCGCGGCGAAGTTCGCAGGCTGGCGCCCGCGGGCCGGCCTGTTCTATCCGCTCGCGCCGGGCGGCGCCAGTACGGCAGGCCGATCAACAAGAGAAGATTTTGCCGCGATCGAACACTGCGCTGGAATAAAAGATATGCGGGAATAAGAAAGCCGGCCGATCTTTAGTCTGCGCATGATCTTATCCGACCTTCCTTCGCCCGCCGAAGCGGGCTTCGCGAAGGCGGGAAACCGGTCGCCGCTTTGCGGGATCATGCTCTAACGGCCCCGTGCCAATTCCGCCAAGAGGCCGGTCAATCGCGAGCCGATGGCAGCGCTCGCTTCCAGGCTCGCGGTCTTGAGTTCGGTCACCGCCTCTTCCATGGCGTCCCGTTGCATGGCGTCCGGTTGCATGGCGTCCGATTGCATGGCGTCCGGGCCGCCCTCGCCATTCGCGGCGTTCTCCACCAGTTCCGCGGCGCGCGCGACGCGCCACGCCCCGATGCCGCGGGCCGAGCCCTTCAGCGTATGAGCCGCCGCCGCGGCCCAGGCCGGTTCCGCACCCACAATGCGGCCAAGCATGATGGTGGTCTGGCGCACGAAGAGTTCGAGGACTTCACGCTCCAGCCGGCGGTCGCCGAGCGTCATGCGCGCGAGATGGGTCTCGTCGATGACGGTCGGCTTTCGATCGTGGTCCGCCGTCGCGGCCGACAAGCTCGATACGCTCACAGACACCCTCCCCGCCGGCCGAATTTCTCTGGCCGGCACGTATTGCACGCCAAGCGGCACAGACTGCCAGAAGCCCGTAAGAATCGAGCGAACTTACCCCCGATGTTTCACGGCAATGGTAAGCAAACCCTTACCCGGCACTGGCGCAAACGCACTGGCCGAAGCGGCGGTTTATTCGAAAATCCGGTCCATGTTCCGCCAAGGTGCTTGGCCGAATGTTTGGCCCCAAGCCGGCCGCAATATTGCCCGCACATTGGCGGTAACATTTGCCGAAAGGCCGCCGAAACAAGGTCAAGAACAAGGTCAACAAGACGTTAACGATGATTAAAGGACCGTTACCAAACCGGTTTTATTCGATCTGCCAGAGCGATAGAATGGCCCGTGGCAGTGGGACTTGAGGGCTTGTCTGGGGCAAGTCCCTCAACCGGCGAGGATGTGACGATCACGCGCTCGTGGCGCGGCCTGAGCGTTCCAGGCGACCTGGAAGCTTTCTCGGGCCGATTTGTCAGGCGTAACACGCGAGGCGACGACCGAAATGGCCAATTACCCGAAGAAGATGATGGATCCGACGGAAGCGGCCCTGTCGGCAATCCAGGAAGCACTCAATATCCGGGACGACGAGGATCCGGCCGAGGACCAGGCTCAGATTCATGCCAGACCTGAAGGCTGGCCTGAGGGCAGGCCTGAGGGCAGGCCTGAGGGCATGTCCGACCTATTCGCGGCCGACCCGCGGTCGCGGGGCGCGGTGCCGCCGGCCGCCATGCGAGACGAGATCGATACCGGCGCCATCGGCACGCGCGATCTCGCCGCGCAGTCCGGCCGCGTGGCCAATGACGACCAGCGATCGATCGGCCAGGTGCTGCAAGCGCTGCAGCGTCGCCCGGCCCGTTCGTCCTATTTTGCCGCGACGGCTTTTTCCTGCGCCTGGATTGTCGGCTGCCTCGCGCTGTCGTGGGCTTATCTGTCGAGCCTCAATTCCGCGCTCGGCCCAGACCATTCGCCGGCCGCTCTGATGATCGGCCTCGGCGCCGCGGCTTTGTTGCCTGTCATCTTCTTTTTCGGCGTCGCCCACATGGCGTGGCGCGCCCAGGAATTGCGCCTGATTGCGCAATCGATGGCCGGTGTCGCCATGCGGCTTGCCGAGCCGGAAAGCGTGGCGCGGGACTCGATCGTGACCGTCGGCCAGGCGATCCGCCGCGAAGTCGCGGCCATGGGCGACGGCGTCGAGCGCGCGCTCGCGCGCGCCAGCGAGCTTGAATCGCTGGTGCAGAGCGAGGTCGCGGCTCTCGAACGCACCTATAGCGACAACGAAGTCCGGATTCGCGGTCTGCTTCAGGAGCTCGCCAGCCAGCGCGACACGCTGGTCGGACAGGCCGAGCAGGTACGCTCGGCGATCAACAATGTTCAGATCGATTTGACGCAGGATTTGTCCACGATCAGCGAACTCGTCGGCCAGCAGGTCAACGAGGCCGCCATGCGCATTACCCATTCGCTGGCGGAGCGGGGCGAGAACATCACGCTGCAGCTCAGCCAGATCGGCGACAATATGGTCGAGCAATTGAGCGAGCGCGGCGGCGACCTGCTCGATCGTCTCGAAGCGGCGAGCGACGAGACCTCGCGCGCGATCGCGGCGGCGAGCGACCGCCTCACCTCGAACCTGAACTTCAAGACCAATCACATCGGCGAGGAGTTCGCCGAGATCGCGACCGGCCTCGAGGATATGATGACTCAGCGCCTCGATCGCGTCACCGAAGGTTTCTCCGACAAATCGCTCGCGGTCGTCGATCTGATGATCGGGCGCTCCCAGGAATTGACCGACGCCATCATCGAGACGTCGAGCCAATTGGCGGAGGCCATTGCGACCCGCGCCGACGAGGTCAACTCAACGCTGAAGGCGTCGGGTGAATCGCTCATCCTCGATCTCGATCTGCGCGGCGGCGAAGTGGCGACGAAGTTGCAGCAGGTCGGCGAGGGCATCAGCGAGTCGCTTGTCGCGCGCAGCGCCAGCATGACCGACTCGATGCGTGAGAGCGCCGAGCATGTCGCCGGCGTCATGGCGACGCGCAGCGACGCGGTCAAGGAAATGCTCACGACCCGCCTCGCCGCGTTCGAGGAAATGTTCAACCATACCGGCGCCGAGCTCGGCGAGAGGATTTCGCGCGATTCCTCGACGCTCGGAAATCTCATTACCCGGCACCTCGCCGAATTCGACCGCACCGTGAAGACTTACGGCTCCGAGCTGGTGGAGCGGCTTGGCGCGCGCACCCAGGATGTCTCCGAGTCGATGCGCAGCTATGTCGACAATTTCGACAACCGCGTCACCTCGAAGGCGAACGAAGTCACGACCGTGCTCGACCAGCGCCTGACCCGCTTCCAGGAAGCGATCGACGGCCGCTCGCAGACCCTGACCGACGCCTTGTCCGCCCGCCTCGTTGAAATCTCCAAGACGCTCAACGAGAGCGGCAAGGAAGTCGTCGCCTCGCTCGATAAGCGTATTGTCGACGCCACCACGATCATCGACGCGCGCACCGTCAAGCTCGCCGACACGATCGGCGACCGGATTGCGAATATCGACGCGACGCTCGGCAAGAATGCGCTCGAAGTCGCCAATACGCTCGACTCTCGCGTCGGCCATTTGGAACAGCTTCTGGGCGGACGCGCCGAGGCCATCGTCAGCCAGATGGAAGTGCGCAGCCGCGCCGCCGGCGATCAGCTCGGCGCGCGCTTCGAGCAGATTGCGGAGGCGATCAAGACAAATTCGTCGGGCGCCGAACGCGCCCTGACCCAGCTTGCCGCCAGCACCACCGACGCCCTGGGCAAGAGCGCGGCGGCCAGCACCGCGGCAACCGAGGCCCTGAACCGCAGCGCCGCCGAAGCAACCGTCGCGCTCAACCGCAGCGCCGGCACGCTCAGCAACACGATCACCAAGAGCGCCGCCGTCGCCAATGAAGCGATCGGCAAGTCGACCGCGAGCGCCGCTGACCTCCTGGCCAAGAGCACGCAGACCGCGACCGATTCGATTACGCGCAGCGCGACCGATGCCGAACGCAAGCTCGTCGGCATGAGCACCGAGGTTTCGCGGAACATGGTCGGCAAGGCGAACGAGATCAACACCGCCATGTCGCAGCGCATCGAGGACATGACGCGCATCCTCGACGAGAAGTCGAACACGCTGATTACGGCGCTGACCACCAAAAGCCAGGGATTCGCCGGCGAGGTCGGACGCATCACCGACCAAACGGTCAAGACCATCGAGGCAAAGGGCTTCGTCTTCACGCAGACCATGATGGACAAGAGCGAAGAGATCGCCCGGCTTATCAACGACGCCAGCCTCAACGCGACCGCCGCGGTGACGCGCACGCTCGGCCAGATGCAGGAAGGCGCCTACGGCGTCACCGAAAGCGCCAAATTGACGCTGACGCGAACGCTCGAAGACCTGCATCAGGCAACCAAGAGCGCGATCGAACAGTCCAAGCAGACGGCGGAAGCGACCGTTGCCGAAATGCTGGAGACGCACACCATGTTGCGCTCCGACTCCACGGCTTTGTTCGAGCGCCTGCGCGAAGCCAATATCCTGCTGCAAGAAGTGCTCAGCGGCGCTCAGGAAAACATGGGTTCGATCGAGCACACCATGGCCGCGCGCATTGCCGAATTCGTCGCCGCGATGAACGACCTGAGCACCAAGAGCGGCGCCACCACCAGCAAGGTCGAACAGCATCTCGGCGCTTTCAACAACGTGACGTCGCGCGTGCTGACCGACCTCGGCGACCTCGCCGATCAGTTCAGTTCGCACGGCCGCACGCTCACCGAGGCGGTCGAGCTCCTCGAAGCCAGCAACCGCAGAACCGAGGATTCGATCGTCACCCGGCATGCCACCATCGAGACGCTGGTGTCGGCGCTCGACACGCGGACGGAGGATTTCGGCCAGCGCTTGCAGCGTTTCTCCGGCCTGCTCGACGAGTCGCTCGATACCGCGACCACGCGGGCGCGCGAGATCGCCGGCGTCATCGCCGAGACCAGCAATGAAAGCCTGCAAACGCTGGAGCAGCAGTACGACCTCGTGCGCAAGAACTCGGAAGAGGAACGCAAGCGCACCAGCGAAGCGCTCAACGCGGTCTACGACGAGGCGCTTGGCGAAGTGCAGGGCATGTTCAGCCAATCGACCGGCCGCTTCACCGAAGTCATGCAGGATATGAAGCAGATGGCCGCGGAAATGCAGCAGGAGCTCGAGACGACGCGCGCTGAATTGCGCCGCGGCATTCTCGAACTGCCGCAAGAGACGTCCGAGAGCGCGGCGCAGATGCGGCGCGTCATCGTCGACCAGATCGAGGCGCTCGCCGAGCTCAATCGCATCGTCGCCCGTCACGGGCGGTCGCTCGACGCCGCCGAACCGGCGCGGCGCGAGGCCGAGCCGCTCTACGCCGCGAGCGGTGGACGCGGTGCGCAACCGCGGCCGATCCGTCCCGACATGGCGCCGCAAATGGCGCCGCAGCAGCAGCCTGTTCCGTCGCGCGACATTACCGGCGCACCGGCGCGCCGGTCCGGGCCGCCTAATCTCAGCCCGGTCCCGGGCGGCAAGGATGACAGCAATGGCCGCAATGGCGGCTGGCTGTCCGATCTCCTGACGCGCGCATCGCGTGAGGAAGGTTCGCAGTCTCAGCCTGTGCCTCAAGCCGGGCCGCAGCCTTCGCGCGAGGCCCCGCCCCGCGACGAGCGCTCGCAGCACGACCCCGTCGACTCGATCGATTCCCTTTCAGTCGACATCGCGCGGATGATCGATCACGACGCGGCCGCGGAATTGTGGGAACGCTACAAGCGCGGCGAACGTGGCGTGTTCAATCGGCGCCTCTACACGCCTCAAGGGGCGAAGGCATTCGATGAGATCCGCGCCAAGTATCGCGCCGATCCGGAATTCCGGCAGACCGTGGAGCATTACATCCACGAGTTCGAGCGGCTCCTCGACGACGTGTCGCGCGGCGATCGCGGTCCCGCCGTAGCGCGGAACTATCTCACTTCGGATACCGGCAAGGTCTACACCCTGCTGGCACACGCGGCTGGACGGTTCGACTGAACCTCGACTAGACCTTGATCCAATTCAACTGAATCGGATCAAGGTCTGGATTCGTCATTTGAGCATGATCTTATCCGACCTTCCTTCGCCCGCCGAAGCGGGCTTCGCGAAGGCGGGAAATCGGTTTCCACTTTTCGGGATCATGCTCTGGCCGGCTCGCCGCGTATACACGGCAAGCCGCCAATGCCCTTGCTTGTGACGCAATCGCGGCGCTACCGTTGGCGTATGGACGCCCCGGTTGAACTGCCGACCGCCGCGGATGTCGATGAGGCTGCCCGCCGGCTGGCCGGCGTCGCGCTGCACACGCCGCTCCTGACTTCGATCGCGCTCGACGGCATGACCGGCGGCCGCATCTTCCTCAAAGCCGAGACATTGCAGCGCACCGGCTCGTTCAAATTCCGTGGCGCCTACAACAAGCTTGCCTCGCTGCCGCCGGAACGGCGATCGGGCGGCGTGGTGGCGTTCTCCTCGGGCAACCACGCGCAAGGCGTCGCGGCGGCGGCGCGGCTCCTCGGCATGCCCTGCGTCATCGTCATGCCGCATGACGCCCCGCGCGCGAAACGCGAACGCACTATTGCCCATGGCGCCGAAGTCGTTCTGTACGACCGCGCCCGCGACGATCGCGAGGCGATCGCTAAGGACATCGCGGAGCGGCGCGGCTCCGTCCTCGTGCCGCCCTATGACGACGCCCTGATCATTGCCGGCCAGGGCACTGCCGGCCGCGAGATCATCGAGGACCTCGGCGCGCTTGGGCTTGCGCCCGACGTCGTGGTGGTCACCGCGTCCGGCGGCGGCCTCGCCGCGGGAATTGCGCTCGCCGTCAAAACGCGCGTGCCCACGGCGGCGATGTACACCGCCGAGCCGCAGGGTTTCGACGATCACGCGCGTTCGTTCCGCAGCGGCCGGCGCGAGGAGAACGCCGCTTTGACCGGCACCATTTGCGACGCGCTGATGGCGCGCACGCCGGGCAAGCTGACCTTCGCGATCAATCGTTCGCTGATCGGAGCCGGCGTTGTCGTGAGCGACGACGAGGTTGCCGCGGCCGTGGCCTTTGCCTTCACCGAATTGAAACTCGTCGTCGAGCCGGGCGGCGCTGTCGCGCTGGCCGCCGTGATGACCGGCAAGATCGATGTCAACAACAAAGTCGCCGTCGCCGTTCTGTCCGGCGGCAATGTCGATCCGGAATTGTTTTCCCGGCTGGTCGCGTAACGAATTACGCCCCGGCGCCCGGCAGGAAGCAGCGGATTTGCGTCACGTCGTCGCCGTCCTGGTACGGCCACACCACCGCCGGACCGAAGCGATTGGGCTCCGTCACCACCGCCGCGTCAGGCACGACAACCCATTGCCCTTGGATCCGCACGCGATAGCGACCGTTCTGCGTGTCCCAATCGACGTTCTCGACGCTGACGCCGTCGGCGAACGAGCAACACAGCCCCTTCGCGCTCGCGAGCTGGTCGAACCATTGCTTGAGCGGCGAATTGGCGTAACGGCCGTCATCACGCGCGGACACGCGACTTGGAACCGACGCAAGCATGCACAACGCAATTGCCGTCAAAGCGAGAGCGGCAAGTCTGGGCGCGATAAGTCTGTGCGCAGTAAATTTGTGCGCGGTAAGTCTGTGCATAGTGGCCTCCAGATGATCAGCTACGCGGACCGCGAACGGTCCTGCAGACGCCGGGACTTTAGATCTGGAGAAATCAACGCAACTTCGTCTGCACGTCGTTGTTGATCCGCATGAGTCCTTTCAAAGCAACTTCCGTGCCGTCCTCGACACAAGCGCCGACACAAGCGCAATGGAACTTTACGCGGCAATGAGGCGGTAATGCGAAGCTTACGGGCGCGGACTACGGGATTACCGACTTCGCCCAAGCTTCGCCCAAGACGTCGACTCAGCGAATAAGCCGTCGCGTCAGCAAATAAGACGTCGAGTCAGCGAATAAGGCGTCGCGCCAGCCAACAACAAGTCATCGCGTCAGCCGAACAGAGCGATCACTTCGTCCTCGCTCAGAGCGTCCGTCACGGTCAGCGAATCGTAGCGCGACGCGCGCTGATTCGCCGGCACGGTTTCACTCGCGATCCGTAGCTGCGGCCGGGGAATTTCCGGCGGCGGCACGAGTTCGCGCGGCGGAGAAAAATCGGGTGCGGGCGTCGTGACGTCGGACGCCGCGAGCACGGCAGACTTGGGCGCAGCAGGTGTGGGCGCGAGAGATGTGGGCGCGGCAGGTGTAGGCGCGGGTTCGACGGCGGCAACGCGCGGCGGCGCTTCACAAGAGTCCGCCTGATCGTCGGTTATCTCCGGCAGGAACTGCGCCGATGAAATCTCCGGCTGCGCCGGAGCTGCTTCAACGGCCGCTTCGACAGAGCCGGCTTTCTCGTCGCGTGCTTCCCCACCGAACACAAAGTCCGGCGCCTCGATGTGCCAGCGCGGGGCGTTATCCTGCGGCAAAAGCTGCGGCGGCGCTGGGGCGCTTGCGTCATCCGGCTGCTGGACGGCGGCGTCGGCAATCGCACTTTGCACGTCACTTTGCAGGTCACTTTGCAAGTCACTTTGTAAGTCACCGGGCGCGCGCTCCGGCACCTTCGCCACGTCGGCGGCCAAATCCACCAGGCGCGCCGTCAATGACGCCGCAATCGTCGCGACCGCGTCCGAATAATCCTTGTCCTTCTGCGCCTCCGAGATGACCTCACGCGGCGACGAGCCTCGCGTGTTGACCTCCGCGGAATCATCATCGCGCTCCCCGGTATCAGCGCGCGCAGGTTCGATCGTGACGGCCGCGGCAGGACGTTCGCGAGGCAATTGCGCGACGGATTGCGGCGCCGCATCGCCGTGAATGGCCGCCTCGATCCGCGCGATAGCCGCGATCACCAGATCCGTGTCGGCTGAGCGATTGCGGTTGGCGTATTCGGCCAAGAACCAGCGGCCGCGCTCGGTCGCGGTCACCGCCGCGTAAACGGCGTTGTACTCCGCCTCATTGGGCGGCCCAGCAGCAGGACCCGACTGCACGAGGGTTTGATTGGACATCACACGACCTGTTGAATCACCACCACAACAGCCAGGGCCGCGCAATCGCATTGGCGCCTGGTCAGGCCAAGATATTCACAGGTTCTTCACAATCCGGATTCGAACAGTTCCATGCCTTGCGGCAACACGCCACCGCTTTTTATCCCCAAAGCGCCGATTCGGGCGGATAGGCACGGCTACCTACATAGCGCAGGCCTTCCGGCCGGTCCTTGGCGAGAAGCAGCGGGCCGTCGAGATCGACGACGCTCGCCCGCTGCGCCACCAGCATGGCCGGCGCCATGGCAAGCGACGTCGCCACCATGCAGCCGACCATAATGGCAAAGCCGTGCTGCTCGGCCGCGGCGGCAAGCGCCAGCGCCTCGGTCAAACCGCCGGTTTTGTCGAGCTTGATGTTGATGGCGTCGTACTTGCCAGCGAGGGCCGCGAGCGAGGAGCGATCGTGCACGCTCTCGTCGGCGCAGACCGGGATCGGCCGCTTGATGCGTGCGAGCGCGGCATCGCGGCCTTCGGGCAACGGCTGCTCGATCAGCGTCACGCCGGCCTCCGCACAAGCCGCGAGGTTTTGCGCCAGATTGGCTTCGCTCCAGCCTTCGTTGGCATCGACGATGAGCTCGGCTTTCGGCGCGGCGCGGCGCACCGCCGCTATCCGCTCGCCGTCGTCGGTGCCGCCGAGTTTCACCTTGAGCAGCGGCCGATCCGCCGCGCGCTCCGCCGCTTGCGCCATCGCCGCAGGCACAGCGAGCGAGATCGTATAGGCAGTGATGAGCGGTTTCGGCGCGGCAATCCCGGCCAATTGGTAGGCGCGGCGGCCGCTCTGCTTGGCGTTGAGATCCCAAAACGCGCAGTCGAGCGCATTGCGCGCCGCGCCGCCGGATATCGCTCCTTGCAGCGCGGCGCGGTCGAGACCGCGCGCCAGCGACGGCCGCATCGCTTCGATCGCCGCGACCACGCCTTCCGGCGACTCGCGATAGCGGGCGTAAGGAACCGACTCGCCGCGGCCGCGATGGTCCCCGTCGCGGAGCTCAACCGCCACCACGACGGCTTCGGTCTTACTGCCGCGGCTGATGGTGAAAGCATGGGCGAGCGGCCAGCGCTCGATCCGCACCGAGAGGTCCATCGCGCAAGTATGACGGGAGCCGCGCAACGCTCAAGGGTGGAATCATCACCGGCTCCGGCGGCGAAAAGCCTAGGCCGCGATTCCGGCCCGTTCGCGGATCGGCTCGTCCTGGTCTTCCTCGTCCGGAAGCGGCGGCAGCGTTGCGGCGCGATCGATCCAGTGGATGATTTCGAAAGTGCCGTCCTCGTGCTCGGCGAGCGCGGTGCAGCTTTCCACCCAATCGCCGCAATTCATATAGCGGATGCCGAAATCGTTGTGCATCACGGCGTGGTGGATGTGGCCGCAAATGACGCCATCGACGCTATGGCGCCGCGCCTCTTCCGCCAGCGTCTGCTCGAAGGCGCCGATATAGTTCACGGCGTTCTTGACCTTGTGCTTGGCCCATTGCGACAGCGACCAATAACGGAAGCCGAGGCGGCGGCGGATCGCGTTGAAATGGCGGTTGAACAGGATGGCGAGGTCGTAGGCGGTGTCGCCAAGGAGCGCCAGCCAGCGCGCGTGCTTGACCACCATGTCGAACACGTCGCCGTGCACGACGAGATAGCGGCGGCCGTCCGCGGCCTCGTGAATTGCCGTCTCCACGACCTCGATGCCGCCAAAATGCGTGCCGTAGTAATCGCGCAAAAATTCGTCGTGGTTGCCGGGCAGATAGACGATGCGCGCGCCCTTGCGCGCTTTGCGCAACAGCTTCTGCACGACGTCGTTGTGATCCTGCGGCCAGAACCAGCCGGAGCGCAATTGCCAGCCGTCGACGATATCGCCGACCAGATAGATGGTCTCGGCGTCGTGATAGCGCAGGAAGCTGATGAGCTGATCGGCCTGGCAGCCGCGCGCGCCGAGATGCACATCGGAAATAAACAGAGTACGGAACTTCATTGCGCCGTGCTCGACAGTCACCGACAGTATTCTCGCATCTTTGTTGCCTGCGAATCTGCTTCTAGATGCGTTGCATTGCAGAACCATGACAATGCCGGACAGCAATTATTAACGACCCAATCGCGGTTAACGCCGATGTCCGGCGCCCTTTGAGTCACAAGCCTGTCACGGCGCGGCACTAAACGTCCCGCGATGACAGTGACAGTCCTTGCGGCAGCGGCGTTCGCCATCGCTGTCAGCTTCATTCACATCGCGACGATCGCAATCGCGATTGGCCGGTTCCGCCGGACGCCGCGACGCGAGCCGCGGCAATATCCTTCCGTGAGCCTCGTTCGCCCGCTGTGCGGCATCGACAATTACGCCATCGAGACGCTGCGTTCGACGTTCGAGCTCGACTATCCGCATTGTGAAATTCTGTTCTGCGTCGCGTCGGCAAAGGACCCCGTCCTGCCGCTGGTGCGCAACCTCATCGCCGAGAATGCCGGAGCATCGGCGAAGCTGCTGATCGGCGACGACCGCGTCAGCACCAATCCCAAGCTCAACAACGTGCTCAAAGGCTGGCGCGCGTCGTCGCACGAGTGGATCATCATCGCCGACAGCAATGTGCTGATGCCGCGCGATTACATTCAACGGCTGTTCGCAAGCTGGCGCGACGATACCGGGCTCGTCGCCTCGCCCCCGATCGGGTCGCGGCCGGAAGGAATCTGGGCCGAGATCGAATGCGCATTCCTGAACACTTATCAGGCGCGCTGGCAGTATGTCGTGGACAGTTTCGGACGCGGTTTTGCCCAAGGCAAAACCATGCTGTGGCGGCGCACCGATCTCGAACATGCCGGCGGCATCGAGGCGCTGGCCAAGGAAGTCGCGGAAGACGCGGCGGCGACCAAGATCGTGCGCGGGGCAGGACTTAAAGTGCGGCTCATCGATCTGCCGCTGGCGCAGCCGCTTGGCTATCGCACCGCTTCGGAAGTCTGGAATCGCCAATTGCGCTGGGCCCGGCTGCGCCGCGCCAGCTTTTTCATCTACTTCGTGCCGGAGATTTTTTCGGGCGGGGTGCTGCCGATGATCGCCGTCGCAATCGTGGCCCACGCGTTCGGCTGGCCCGCGGCGCTTTGTACCGTCGCATTCGGCGTGCTGTGGTATGGCGCCGAAATGACCCTTGCCGCGGCGGCGGATTGGCACGCGCCGGCGCTTTATCCGCTCTATGGCCTAGGCCGCGATCTCTTGTTGCCGGTGCTATTTGTCAGCGCTCTTCGGGGCAACGACTTCGTCTGGCGCGGCAACGAGATGCAGGTCGAGCGCATGCAGGCGCAGCGGCGCCGGGTCATGGCGCACGTTCGGCCGCGCGTGCAGAAAGTCGCGGCAGGCGGCCGCCGCCGGCTGCGCTCGCTGCGCGAACGTTTCTCCGAGCGCTGACTTCTATTTCGCCGCCGTAGAGCATGATCCGTAAAAAGCCCGCCCTCGGACTTGGTCCGAGGGTGGAAGCCGGTTTCCCGCCTTCGCGAAGCCCGCTTCGGCGGGCGAAGGAAGGTCCGAAAAGATCATAGTCCACCTTCGCGCGCGGCCCGATCCGCGATCGCGTCCAGCGCGGCGCGGGCCGCCGGAAAATCCGCCGCGATCCAAAACTGTTCGGCGCGACGCAAGGCGGCGCCCAAGGCCGGTCCCGCGGCAATACCGCGGCTCATGATATCGGCCGCCTTCAGCGGAAAGCTCGGCGCCGTCCAGCGACCCGGCAGGCTTGCAAGCTCGCGCCACGCGTGATCGCTCGCCCCTGCCCGAGAGCGCGACCATGCCAGAAGCACGCGATCGATAAACGACTGCACGCCCACATGATAAAGGAGCGCATGCGCCGCCTTGTCACCATTTGACGGCGACACGCGCCACCAATGATCGAGCGCGTTGAGCCGTTCGGCCTCGGCATTCGACAAACGAAGCCGTTCCGCAAGCCGCTCCGCGTCCTCTTTGACGAGAACGCCAAGCGCGCCGAGCCGCCGCGCGGCGCTGGGCGCAACCCCCATCGCGGCTTCGGCTTTCACCACGTTCTCGAAACCCGCCAGAAGCGGCACGCCGCCGAGCACGGCGCCAAGAAGGCCCGCTTCTGCCATCGCCGCCAGCACCGGCGCCGCGTGCGGCGCGAGCAGGAGTTTGAGAAGCTCCATCCGCACCCGCTCGCGCGACAGCGTCTCGAGCCCGGCGCGCGCCGCGATACAGGCGTGCAATCCGGCGGCGTCGGGCGCTCCGGCGCCGTACCAGGCGTGAAAACGAAAGAACCGCAAGATGCGCAAATAATCCTCGGCAATTCGCTGCGCCGGATCGCCGATAAAGCGCACGTGGCGCGCGTCGATGTCGGCGAGCCCGCCGACATAGTCGTAAATCGTGCCATCCGCCGTCGCCGACAGCGCATTGACGGTGAAATCGCGCCGCTGCGCATCGGCCGTCCAATCGCGGCCGAACACGACCTTGGCCTTGCGGCCGTAGGTTTCGATATCCCGCCGCAGCGTCGTGACTTCAAAAGGCTTGCCGCCGATGACGACCGTGATGGTGCCGTGTTCGATGCCGGTCGGAACAGCCTTCCAGCCGGCCGCCTCGACGCGGCGAGCGACTTCTTCCGGCACGGCCGTCGTCGCAACGTCGATGTCCTTGACCGCCAGATGCAGCAGCTCGTTGCGCACCGCGCCGCCGACCACGCGCGCTTCTTCTCCGTCGCGATCGAGCGCCGCGAGCAAGTCTTTCACCTCGCCGCGCTTGAGCCAGACCGCATCGTGCAGATGCGCGCTCGTCGTCGCCCGCTCGGTCACTTGGTCGTCCCCGGCACGAATTTGCCGTCTTCAATATGCGCCGGCACGTAGGCCGAATTGGGCGGCGCTCCGGAAAACTTGGCCAGCACCACGAAGCTGCCGATCACCAGCAACAGCGACACGACGAACAGCGCCCCGATCCGCTGCATCGTCCACGCCGAGGGATGCAACACACCGGCGCGCGTCGCGACAAGAAACGCGGCGTAGAGCACGAAAGGCGTCAGAAACAGCGCGAATTCAGTCGAGATGGGCCTGATCATCCGGCATATATCCGCTCGTAAAGATTCCTCAGGATACCCGCGGTAATGCCCCAAATGTAGTAGTTCTCGAACGGTATCTCGTAATATTCGCGCTGGATGCCTTTCCAATCGCGCGTCTTGCGCTGGTGATTGGCCGGCGTCATCAGGAATTTGAGCGGCACTTCGAAGGTCTCGGTCACTTCGCGCGGATTAAGCGTCAGCGTGAAATCCGGCTTTACGCGCGCGACTGTCGGCAAAATACGAAAGCCGGAGAACGTGAGATAAAGATCGAGATAACCGATCGGCTCGACAAGCATCGGCGCAAGCCCGGTTTCTTCTCTCGCTTCGCGCAGCGCCGCCGCAACGGGGCTCGCGTCGCCCGGATCGATCTTGCCACCGGGAAAAGCGACCTGCCCGGCATGGCTGTTGAGATCGGCAGTGCGCAATGTCAGCAACACGGTCGGTTCGCTGCGATCGATCACCGGGACGAGCACGGCTGCGGGTTTGGTCGCCTTCACGCCGGCGCGGACCCACGATTCGGGATTGAGATCGAGATCGCCGCGCGCGCCTTGCGCGTCCAGATCGGTCAGCGCCGGCGGTACGTCCAAGCTGAGCCGCGCCCGCGCGCGATCGAAAAAGCTCTCCGTTGCCGGGCGCTGCAAAGTCACACCGCTCTCGCTCACGTAAAATCCCTTAGCTGATCCGCCGGCGCCATCGGAAAGAACATACCCTTGGAAGAAACTCCAAACATCGCCGCGCCATCGACATCGCGCTCTTCGCCGAGCTCGACGAGATCGAAGAATAGTGCGCGCGTCACTTTGGCCCACAGGTCACGGCGAACGTGAAGATAGGGCTTGAGGCCGCCGGTGCCCTCCTCCGGATCGAAGCGCAATGTGTGCTCCGGACCGCACGCGATCCAATCGTCGACATTGGTGCGGAAATTCAGCACGCGGCCGCCCGCTCCGTCCTCGACATTCAGTTCGACGGCAAGGAACGGCGCATCGTCGACCCGAATGCCGCACTTCTCCACCGGCGTGACGAGGTAATAATTGTCGTCCTCGCGCTTGAGCACGGAAGCGAAAAGTTTAACGAGTGACGGCCGGCTGATCGGCGTCTTGAGATAGAACCAGGTCCCATCGGCGGCGATGCGCATGTCGAGATCGCCGCAAAACGGCGGGTTCCACAGCTCCACTGGGGGCAGCCCCTTAGGGCCTTTTGCCGCGCGACCTAGCGCGCCCGTGATCGTCTCAAGGCCCGATTGCCCTTCCTTCGCCATGGTTTGCCTTGAATCTGAGCGCGATATCGGTTCGGGGGCACAGTCATTTTGCGAGTTCGAGTTTGCCACTTTGCATTGCGTCGCCCCGTACACCAAGCCGTGTTTCCCGTTGACAAAGAATCAGCGCAAGATCGGCAATCGCGCGGCTGGCGCATATATTGCATGTTGCGTGCCTAATCGCAGTGCAGGTTCGCCGCCACTGATTCGTGCATATGGCGCGAATCTGATCCGATGCAAATGCTGCCTAACCATAAGGAGTTAGCCATGCCCGTTGCTGGCGGAGATGGGCTCGAAAAGCTCGAAGACATGATCGTGCGCGCCGCAGAATCGACCGCGGATCACGTCCGCGCGGCCAAGACCGCGATCGGCACCGTCATCTTCGGCCAAGAGAAGGTCGTCGAGCAGGCGCTCATCACTATTCTGTCCGGCGGCCACGCGCTCCTCCTCGGCGTGCCGGGCCTCGCCAAGACGAAACTTGTGGACACGATGGGCACGGTGCTCGGGCTCGACGCGCGCCGCATCCAATTCACGCCCGACCTTATGCCCTCCGACATTCTCGGCACCGAAGTGCTGGAAGAGAGCCAAGCCGGCAAACGCAGCTTCCGCTTCATCTCCGGTCCCGTCTTCGCCCAGCTTCTGATGGCCGACGAGATCAACCGCGCCTCGCCGCGCACGCAGTCGGCGCTATTGCAGGCCATGCAGGAGCAGCACGTCACCGTCGCCGGCACTCGTTACGATTTGCCGAAACCTTTTCATGTCTTGGCGACGCAAAACCCGTTGGAGCAGGAAGGCACCTATCCGCTGCCCGAAGCGCAGCTCGACCGTTTCTTGATGGAAATCGACGTCACCTATCCCGACCGCGACGCCGAACGGAAAATCCTGTTCGAGACGACCGGGTCCGAGGAGACACGGCCGAAAGCGGCGATGAGCGCCGAGGATCTGATGGCCGCGCAGCGTCTGGTGCGCCGGCTCCCGGTCGGCGAGTCGGTCGTCGATGCCATCCTTGCGCTGGTGCGCTCGGCGCGTCCCGGACCTGAAGGCGGCGGCGACAGCGCAAAACTGATTGCCTGGGGTCCGAGCCCGCGCGCCAGTCAATCGCTCATGCTCGCGGTGCGCGCCCGCGCCCTCCTCGACGGCCGTCTCGCGCCCTCGATCGACGATGTCATCGAACTCGCCGAGCCAGTACTCAAGCACCGCATGGCGCTGACTTTCAGCGCGCGCGCGGAAGGCGAAAGCATCGAGGCGGTGATTGCGCGATTGAAGGCTCGGATCGGATAGGCGAATGGCGGCCGAGTCCAAATCCACACAGCAGCGCACATACCAAGACGGCCCGGCAGTTGCCCGCGCGGTCGGCACCGGCCGCAGCCTCGCCGCCAGGATGCCGCGATTGATGCTGGAAGCGCGGCGCGTGGCGGCGACGGTCATTCACGGCCTGCACGGCCGCCGCCGCGCCGGGCCGGGCGAGAATTTTTGGCAATACCGCCGCTTCGTCTCCGGAGAGCCGGCGTCGCGTGTCGATTGGCGCCGCTCCGCGCGCGACGATCATCTTTATGTGCGCGAACTGGAATGGGAAGCCGCGCATACCGTGTGGATCTGGCCCGACCGCTCGCCGTCGATGTATTTCGCCTCGCCGCTCGTTCGCGACAGCAAGCTCTATCGCACGCTCGTCGTAGCGCTGGCGCTGGCCGAGGTTTTGGTGCAAGGCGGCGAACGCGTCGGCATTCCCGGCCTCACGCGCCCGACCGGCAGCCGCAATGTGATCGGCCTGATCGCGCAGGCGATCGTGCACGATCGCAACGAGCGCACGAGCCTGCCGCCGAATTTCGTGCCCTCGCCGCTCGCCGAGGTCGTACTGCTCTCCGATCTGTGGAGCGATATCGGCGAGGTGCGCCGCAAGATCACCCAGCTTTCCGGCCGCGGCACGCGCGGACACGTGGTGCAGATCGTCGACCCCGCCGAGGAGACTTTTCCCTATTGGGGCCGCGTCGAATTTGTCGAGCCTGAAGGCGGCGGCAGCATCACCGCGGGCCGCGCCGAGACTTGGCGCGCCGATTACACCGCGCGCGTCGCACGGCACCGCGCCGAAATCCGCAGCGAGACCGACCGGCTTGGCTGGAGCTTCACCGTCCACCGCACCGACCGGCCGCCCGGTGAATTGTTGTTCGCTCTGCAGGGCCGCATCGGCTCGGGTGCTACCGACATCGGAGCCCGCATGCCGGTTCCGGCCGAGCCCAATCCCGCAACGTCACGGGTGGCGACATGATCGGGGCGCTCCCGCTCGGCTTTGCCCAACCGCTGGTTCTCATCGGGCTTTTGACGCTGCCGGCGCTGTGGTGGCTGCTGCGGCTCATTCCGCCGCGCCCGCGCCGCATCGATTTTCCGCCGACCCGGCTTCTCCTCGAGATCGTGCCCAAGGAGGAAACGCCGGCGCGCACGCCCTGGTGGCTCACGCTGATGCGGCTTGCGCTTGCGGCGCTCGTTATCTTTGCCGCTGCCGGCCCGCTATGGCATCCGCCGCTGGCGACGACAAAATCGAGCGCGCCGGTCGCGATCCTGCTCGACGACGGCTGGACCGCTGCCGCGACATGGGATGCGCGCCTGCGCACCGCCGACGACATCATCGCGCGCGCGGAGGACGACCGCCGCGCCGTCGCGCTCATTCCGCTGTCCGAGGGCCCGCGTGATATTTCTCTGGAGCCCGCGGGTTCGGCGCGCGTCCGTCTGCATCAACTCAAGCCGGCACCGCAAACCATCGATCGCAGCGAATCGTTGCCTTCTTTGTCCCGCTTTCTGTCCAACGCGCCGGATGCTGAACTGGTCTGGCTGTCGGACGGCGTCGATCTTGGCCACGGCGCAGATTTCATGAAAGGTTTGACGCAGGTGATCGGCCAACGCCCGATCTCGATCGTCACGGGCGGCATTGCCGGCCCTCGCGCGCTCACTGCTGCGGACAACGCCGCCGGCGCGTTGAGCATCAAGATTTTGCGTGCGGGAAACGACACCGCCGACATCGGCACTGTGCGCGCGCTCGACCTCAAGGGATTGCCGCTCGGCGAAGCGCCATTCGTGTTCAAGTCCGGCAAGCGCGAAGCCGATGCGCGCTTCGAACTGCCCGTCGAAATTCGCAACGATATCGCACGCGTCGAAATTTCCGGCGAGCGCTCCGCGGGCGCCGTGCAATTGCTCGACAAACGCTGGCGCCGCCGCACCGTCGGCGTCGTTTCCGGCGCCAGCGTCGACGTGGCGCAGCCGCTGTTGTCGTCGAGCTACTACATCGAGCGCGCGCTCGCGCCGTTCGCCGACGTGCGCCTTACGCAAGGTGAATCTCCGGCCGAAGCAGTCACGCATTTTCTCGATCAAAAGCTGCCGATGCTGATCCTGACCGACGTCGGCAATGTCGGCGACGCTCACGATCAGCTCGCGCAGTGGATCGAGGATGGCGGCGTTTTGGTGCGGTTCGCCGGCCCGCGGCTTGCTGCTTCGGACGACGACCTTGTTCCGGTCAAATTACGGCGCGGCGGCCGCATCCTCGGCGGCAGCCTGAGCTGGGACAAGCCGCAGCCGCTCGCGGCGTTTTCACGCGAGGGTCCTTTTTTCGGCATGCCGGTTCCGACCGACGTAACCGTCACCCGCCAAGTGCTGGCGGAGCCCGACGCCGCGTTGAGCGACAATACCTGGGCGACGCTCGCCGACGGCACGCCGCTCGTCACCGCCGCACGGCGCGGCAAGGGTTTCATCGTGCTGTTTCACGTCACCGGCGATACGCGATGGTCGGATCTGCCGATTTCAGGCAGTTTCGTTGATATGCTCAAACGCATCGTTGCGCTCGCGGGCACTTCGCCGGCCGCCGAAAACACCGATGCTGCCACGAATGCGCAAAACAAGAATGCGCACGAATTGGTGCCGGCAACTCACGTGCTTGACGGCTTCGGCAGCTTCATTGCGCCGCCGCCGACGGCGCGGCCGATCCCGGCGGATTATTCCGGCAGCGCCACCGCCGAACATCCGCCCGGCTTTTACGGACCGCCGGAAAGTCTCCTTGCCGTGAATACGCTGGCCGCCGGCGACCGCCTCGCGCCGCTCGATTTCTCGCCATTGACCAATGCCACCCGCGAAATCTACCGCACCGTCGAGCCGCAGGATTTGCGCGGACCGATTTTCCTTGCCGCGCTGGCGCTGTTGTTGCTCGATACGCTCGTCGTTCTTTTCCTCGGCGGCGGCATTCAAAGGCTTCTCCCGCGCGCCTCGCGTGCCGCGGCGGCGAGCGTGATCGTGCTCGCCGTGCTGGCGCTCACGCTCGGCCACGCCAGCGCCCAGCGCATGTCGAAATCCGACGTGCCCCAGTCGGCGCTCGAAACCAAGCTCGCCTATGTAGTCACCGGCAATGCCGACGTCGATGCGATCAGCAAGGCGGGCCTCGCCGGGCTGACACTCTTTCTCGCGCAACGCACCGCGCTCGAGCCCGGCGATCCGATCGGCCTCGACATTTCCCGCGACGAGCTTGCGTTTTATCCGCTGATCTATTGGCCCATCGCGCCCGGCGCGGCGCGGCCGTCCGACGCGGCGCTCAAGCGCATCGACACCTACATGAAGGACGGCGGCACCGTCCTGTTCGACACGCGCGACGCGGTGGTCGCGCCGCCCGGTCCCGGCGGCGAAACCCGCAGCCCCGGCATGATGGAATTGCGCAAGATTCTTTCTTCGCTGGATATTCCCGAGCTTGAGCCGGTGCCGCGCGATCATGTTCTGACCAAGACGTTTTATCTCCTGCGCGACTTCCCCGGCCGCTTCGATGCCGGTCAGCTTTGGGTCGAAGCGCTGCCGGCCTCGGACGCAGAAGACGAAACCTCGGGCCGGCCTGCGCGCGGCGGCGATGGCGTCTCCTCGATCATCATCACCTCGAACGATTTTGCCGGCGCCTGGGCGACGCGCAGCGACGGCCAGCCGATGCTGCCGATGGTCGATGGCCAGCCGCGCCAGCGCGAGCTCGCGTTCCGCGCCGGCGTCAACATCGTCATGTACACGCTGACCGGCAACTACAAAGCAGACCAAGTCCACGTGCCGGCGCTGCTCGAGCGGCTCGGACAATAGTCGAGCGGCAAGGAGAGAGCATTGAATCTCGGTGTTGCGTTCGCTCCCCTGATCGGCGCCCCTCTATTGTGGGCGGCAATCGCCATAGCGTGCGTGCTTTCAATACTTCTGTTCGTGACGCGAAGCCGCGGCGCCGTGATCCGCACGCTGGCGCTCGCGCTGATCGCGCTGGCGCTCGCCAATCCGTCGCTGACGCGCGAGGATCGCGATCCCTTAAGCTCGGTCGCGGTCGTCGTCGTCGACAAAAGCCCAAGTCAGAATTTCGGCGACCGCACGAAGCAGACCGAAGCCGCGCGCGCGTCGGTTGTAGAGAAGCTCAGCCGTATTCCAGGCCTCGACGTTCGCGTCGTGGAGGCGGGCCAGGCAGACGGCGAGACCGATGGCACGCGGCTGTTTACGGCGCTGACTTCGGCGCTCGCCGACGTGCCGTCCGACCGCATCGCCGGCGTCGTCATGATCACCGATGGGCGCGTCCACGATGTGCCGGCCGATGCCGGCGCGCTCGGCTTTGACGCTCCGGTTCACGCCCTCATTACCGGCACCAAGGACGAGCGCGACCGCCGCGTTGCGCTGATCGCCGCGCCGCGCTTCGGCATTGTCGGCCAGCCGCAGACCGTCACCTATCGCGTCGAGGACCAGGGCGGCAACGAGACGAGCGCGCAAGTGACGGTGCGCCGCGACGGCGACATCGTGGAGCAGCGGATCGTTCGTGTCGGAACGCCGCAAAATGTCGACATTCCGATCCCACACGGCGGGCCGAATATCGTCGAGATCGAGGCCGCGCCGCTCGCCGCCGGTGAACTGACGCAGGTCAACAATCGCGCCGTGGTCACGATCGACGGCGTGCGCGACAAGCTCCGCGTGCTGCTGGTCTCCGGTGAGCCGCATGCCGGCGAGCGCACCTGGCGCAATCTCCTTAAGTCCGATCCCTCTGTCGATCTCGTGCATTTCACGATTTTGCGGCCGCCGGAGAAACAAGACGGCACGCCGATCAATGAACTGTCGCTGATCGCCTTCCCGACGCGCGAGCTGTTCCAACAGAAGATCGACGAGTTTCAGCTCATCATCTTCGACCGTTACGCGCGGCAAGGCGTGCTGCCGATGATCTATTTCGACAACATCACGCGCTACGTGCGTGACGGCGGCGCGGTGCTGGTCGCGGCCGGACCCGACTATGCAAGCCCGACCAGCATCTGGCGCACGCCGCTCGACGCCATCCTGCCGGCGGAGCCGACCGGCGACGTCACCGAGCAGGCGTTCCGCCCTTCCCTCACCGAACTTGGCCAGCGGCATCCCGTGACACGCGGCCTCGAAGGCTCCAACGCGACGCCGCCGAATTGGAGCGAATGGTTCCGCATCGTCGATACCAGAAACCCCAGCGGCACGACCGTGATGCAAGGCCCCGACGCCAAGCCGCTGCTCGTGCTCTCGCGCGAAGGCGAAGGCCGCGTGGCGCTGCTCTTGTCCGATCACATCTGGCTGTGGGCGCGCGGCTTTGAAGGCGGCGGCCCGCATCTCGATCTGCTGCGCCGGCTGTCGCACTGGCTGATGAAGGAGCCCGATCTCGACGAAGAGGCGCTGCGGTTGACCATGAGCGGACATAACCTCGTGGTGCAGCGGCAAACCATGTCCGATCAAGTCGCCGACGTGACGCTGACTTCACCTTCGGGCACGGCGCAGACGCTCAAGCTCGACGCGACGCAGCCCGGCGTTTGGGAATCGACCGTGCCCGCCAACGAGCTCGGGCTGTGGCGCGCGACCGACGGCAAGCTCAATGCGCTGGTCAATATCGGCCCCGCCAATCCGCGCGAATATGCCGAGGTGACATCGACGACCGACGTGCTCGCGCCGCTCACCTCGGCGACCGGCGGCGATTCGCGAAGGCTCGATGACGGCTCCGGCGTCAACGTGCCGCGCATCGTCGCGGTGCGCGCCGGCGACACCTATAAGGGCGACGACTGGATCGGCCTGAAAATGCGCGACGCCAGTGTGGTGCGCGGCATCGGCGTGCTTCCGGTCTTCGCCGGCCTCCTTGGCCTGTTGCTGCTGCTCGGCAGTCTGGCCGGCGCCTGGGCACGCGAAGGACGCTAAGGAAATTTCCTAGAAGTCGGGTCGGATCGCTCCGGAGACGCCCTCGAAGGCGCCGGCAGTCAGTTCGGCGACGAGAAGCCGCGCCGGATCGACCGGACCGGGCATGATCGCGCGGCCGGGCGGCACCGGCTTGAAGCCGGCTTTGCCGTAATACGGCTCGTCGCCGACGAGGATGACGAGCTTGTGGCCGTTTGCGGCGGCTTCTTTCAGCGCCCGTTCGATCAGAGCAAGGCCTACGCCACGTTCGCGAAACGCGGGCTCGACCGTCAGCGGCCCGAGGAGGAGCGCCTTGGTCTCGCCAATGCGAATGGCCGACAGCCGCACCGAGCCGACCAAGAGCGTGCCGGTGCGCGCCGTGAACGACAGCGCCAGCGTGTGCGAAACCTGCTCGCGCAGACGATAGGCCGTTTTGGCATAGCGGCCCGGCCCGAACGTGCGTTCGTGCAGCCGATCGATCGCTGTAGCGTCGCCCGGCGTCTCGGCAATGATGGTGAGCGAAATATCGTTCATCGCGTCGCCGCGTAGCATTTTGACCGCCCTCAAGTCCAGCCGACGAAAACAGGCGCCCTATCGCAATCGTGGGGAATGCTTAAATTGGGCAAGAACACGGGATTGCAATTCGCCGGAGAAAACGATGGGCATGCTTGTTGAAGGCGTGTGGCAAGAGGACGGTTCGCGCACCAAGGACGGCCATTTTATCCGGCCATCGTCGAGTTTCCGCAATTTCGTCACCGCGGACGGCTCGCCCGGCACGACCGGCAAAGGCGGCTTTCCGGCCGAAGCCGGCCGCTATCACCTCTACATTTCGCTCGCCTGCCCCTGGGCGCATCGCACGCTGATCTTCCGCGCGCTCAAGAAGCTCGGCAATGTGATCTCCTATACCAATACCGAACCGCTCTACGGCAAGACCGGCTGGGAATTCGGCACCGCGCGCGGCGGCATGACGGACGACGTCAACCACAAAGCGACGCTCGCCGAAATCTATCTGCTCGCCGATCCGCATTATACCGGCCGCGTCTCGGTGCCGGTGCTGTGGGACAAGAAGCAGCATACCATCGTCAGCAACGAATCCTCCGAAATCATCCGCATGCTCAATTCGGCATTCGACGAATTCACCAATGTGCGCGCCGATTACTATCCCGCCGAGCTGCGCACGGAGATCGACCGCATCAACGAGATCGTTTATCCGACCGTCAATAACGGCGTTTACCGCGCCGGCTTCGCCACCAGCCAGGACGCTTACGAAGAAGCCGCGCGCGGCATCTTCGTGACGTTCGACAAGGTCGAAGAACGACTGTCAAAACACCGCTATCTTGTCGGGCAGCAGATCACGGAAGCGGACTGGCGGCTGTTTACGACGCTGATCCGCTTCGACAGCGTCTATTACAGCCACTTCAAGTGCAACCTGCGCCGCGTCGCCGATTACCCAAATCTTTGGAACTATCTGCGCGACCTCTATCAGGTGCCGGGCGTCGCCGAGACCGTCAGCATCGATCAGATCAAGCGCCACTATTACAGCAGCCAGCGTCAGGTGAATCCGACCGGCATCGTGCCGATCGGTCCGCAAATCGATTTCGCCGCGCCGCACGACCGCGCGCGGTTGAACTAAAACTTACCACAATTCAGCGGGCGGCCGCCCGGTAAGCACTTCCGCGATACGCTCGCGCGTCGCGCGCGACGTGTCGGCCGGCAATTCGTCGGTCGGGAAGAAGCCGTGCGCGATGATTTCGTGGTTCGGCTCCGGCGGCCCGATCTGGCGGAATTGGCGCACGATGTAGAGCGCGACATGGTCGCGCCGCGAGATGCGCTTGTTGAAATAGACCGCGTGCAGAACCGGCGGCTCGCTGACTTCGATATTGCCCTCCTCGCGCAGCTCGCGCTCGAGCGCGGCCAGGATCGTCTCGCCCTTTTCGACGCCACCGCCCGGCATATGCCAGCCCGACACATACGAGTGCTTGACCAGGAACACCCGGCTATCGCCGTCGAAGATCATCCCGCGCGCGCCGAGCGTCATCCCGCGCGAATAGCGCCAGTAGCGGTGCAAAACCCACCGCACGGCCGGTTCAAAAAAACGGCGAAGAGGGTCGAGACCCATTTGCATTCCTGCTTGCAGTCCTGGGCTGGTCACATACTTAGAATAGTTCTAATCTAGTTCAAGCCGCCACCGATGGCGTTGCCAAGGGGAAGTCCGTGAAACGTTTTGCCGACCTGAACGAGCAGGAAATTCTCGCGCTCGCCATATCCAACGAAGACGAGGACAACCGCATTTATCGCTCCTTCGCGGACGCGCTGCGCGCCGCCTATCCCGACACCGCCGAAATGTACGACAAAATGGCGGAAGAAGAGATCGGGCATCGCGACATGCTGCTCGAACTTCATCGCAAGAAATTTGGCGACTTTTTGCCCCTAATCCGCCGCCAGGACGTGAAGGGCTTTGTGCCCAGACGGGCGATCTGGCTCAACCGGCCGCTGGCGATCGACGCCACGCGCAAATTCGCCGAGGAAATGGAATACGAGACGGCGCGGTTTTACCGCCGCGCGGCGGATACAGCGCGCGACGATTCGGTGCGCGATCTCCTCAAAAGCCTCGCCGCCGCCGAGGACAAGCACGAAAAGCTGGCCCATGACCTTGGCGAGAAAATCTCGCCGCAAGCGCGCCAAACCGAGGACGAAACTGCGCGCCGGATGTTCGTCTTGCAATATGTGCAGCCGGGACTTGCCGGCCTGATGGATGGCTCGGTCTCGACGCTGGCGCCCTTGTTTGCCGCAGCCTTCGCCACCCATAACACTTGGTCGACATTCCTGGTCGGGCTCGCCGCCGCGGTCGGCGCCGGCATTTCGATGGCGTTTGCCGAAGCAATGTCGGATGACGGCTCGCTGACCGGGCGCGGCGCGCCTGTGGTGCGTGGCGCCGTCTGCGGCGCCATGACGGCCGTCGGCGGTCTCGGCCATGCGCTGCCCTATCTCATTCCGCATTTTTATGTCGCGACTTCGGTCGCCTTTGTCGTTGTCGCGATCGAACTCGCCGTGATCTCCTGGATCCGCACCCGCTACATGGATACGCCGTTTCTCCAGGCCGCCTTCCAGGTCGTGGTCGGCGGTGTTCTGGTCTTCGCCGTCGGCATCCTGATCGGCAGTTCGTGATTTGTTATTCGGTGTCTGCGATGTTGCTAAAAGCTTGCTTAATTCACCGGATTTCGACCAACCGCGATGTTCGTTCTCGCCCATCTCTCCGACCTGCATATGGCGCTGCAGCCGCGGCTTTCGCAGCTCATCGGCAAGCGCGGACTCGGCTTCATCAATTGGCACCGTAAGCGCAAGCACGTTCACCTTCGCGACGTGCTCGACGACATCACGCGCGACCTCAAAGCGCAGGCGGCCGACCACATCGCCGTGACCGGCGATCTCGTCAATCTGTCGCTGCCGCTCGAATACGAACGCGCCCGGCAGTGGCTGGAAACGATCGGCACTGCAAAAAACGTCACCGTCATTCCCGGCAATCACGACGTCTATGTCCGCCAGGCAGCGCTTGCGCCGGCCGAATACTGGGGCGATTACATGACCGGCGATGACGGGCTGCATCGCTTTCCGTTTCTGCGGCGGCGCGACGGCACAGCGCTGATCGCGCTGTCGTCGGGCGTCGCGACCGGGCCGTTCATGGCGACAGGCCGGCTCGGCGAGCGGCAGCTCGCACGCCTCGCGCAATTGCTCGACCAGACCCGCGACACGTTCCGCATCGTCCTCATCCATCATCCGCCGCTCAGTCCGGCGCAGCGTCATCTGCGCCGTCTCATCGACGCGCCCGGTCTGCGCGGCGTGCTCGCCGAAAAAGGCGCCGAGCTTTTGCTGCACGGTCACGACCATCAGCGCGCGCTCGTCTGGCTCGATGGGCCTAACAAAAAAATCCCGGCCGTCGGCGTGCCGTCGGCCTCGGCGCGGCTGCCGCACGGCGACGAAGACGGCGCCGGTTATCATCTCTTCAACATTGACGGCACGACGGGAAACTGGCGCTGCGAAATGATTGCTCGCCAGCGCAACGCGGACGGCACTATCAAACAGACGGAACGCCTTACACTCTATCCGTCACCCTGAGGTGGCCGCGAAGCGGCCCTCGAAGGGTGACGGCCGAGGCGCTTCGGCCGGCATCCTTCAAGGCTCGCTTCGCCTGCACCTCAGGATGACGGTCAACTGCCACTCGCAAACGCCAGCGCCAGAATGATAAGTACGGCGACGCCACCAAAAAATCCGAACGCCAGCCATGCCAGCGCGCGCCAGCGTCGTCGCGACCGATAACGATCGGCTTCCTTCGGCGCGATGCGGGTGATGAGCGTCGGATCCTCGTCGAGCGCCCGCTGGCGTTCGACCAGGCGGCGCGCGACATAGGTCGTCACCGCCTGCACGATATCCGGAATATTGTGCGACTGCGCGAAGATGTGGCGGCCGAAGCGGCTGTCATGGAGAAAGCGGTAGATGCGCTTGTCGCGCCCCATGGCGATATGCGCCACCGCGTCGATCCAGAGCCGCGGATTTTCGCCGCGGCTGACGCCGCGATCGAACAATTCGACTTCGCGGGGGATTTCGGCAAACAGCGGATCGAGCGCCTCGTTCAACAATTCAAGCCGCGCGACTTCGGCATCGCGCAGATCGACGACGACGCTGGTGCGCTCGGCCGCCTCGACGCGCGCCTGACGGATCGCGTCCTGCAGCGGCGTCGGCTCGGCGGTTTTCGCCGCCGCGTCGGTTTTGCCTTTTCGTCCCCACATAATCCGTGCGTCCCTTAGACCACCCCAATGGTCCAGCTAGCAAAAACGCTGCCACTCATTCGGTAACCCACCCGCAAGGGAGAAATTATGGCAGATTCTCTTGTAGGGTGGGCAAAATCGCCCGTTCCGCCGCAACCGCGTGGGCATCGCGCGTCAGCGATTTTGCCCACGCGGAAGCGCTTTGCCGGCGCGATACCCACCCTACACGCCGCCATCTTAAATGATCCGGCCGCCGTCGACCTCGACGATATTGCCGGTAACAAATTCGGCATCCGGCGAGGCAAGATACAGCGCCGCGTTAGCAATGTCCTGCGGCTGCGCCAGCCGGCCGAGCGGCACCGAGGCGATGAATTTCTCACGCTGGCCCGCGGCCGGCCCGAGGAACGACGGCAATAGCGGCGTCTCGGTCGCCACCGGCGCGATGGCGCAGACGCGAATGCGGTCCGGCGCCAGCTCGACCGCGAGCGATTTGGTCAGGATGTGCACCGCGCCTTTGGTGGCGTTATAGGCCGACAGTCCCGGCCGCGGCCGCAGACCCGCGGTCGAGCCGATATTGATGATGACGCCGCCGCTAGCTTTGCGGAACACCGGCACCACCGCCTGACAGCCGAGAAACACGCCCTTCACGTTGACGGCGTAGATGCGGTCGAACTCGGCCTCGTCGATCTCGAGCATCGGCTTGTTGATGTGCGTCGCGCCGGCATTGTTGACCAGGATGTCGAGCGCGCCGAACGCCGCGAGCGTCTCGTCGACGGCGGCGGCGATGTCGGCCTTTTTGCTCACATCGCAGCGCAGCGCGATGGCATTGTTGCCGATCGCGCGCGCCACGCGTTTGGCCGCATCGGCGTCGAGATCGACCACGGCGACGCGCGCGCCTTCGCGCACATAAGTCTCGGCGATGCACTTGCCGATGCCCGATCCGGCGCCGGTGACTAAAGCTGTCTTGCCTTCGAGACGCATGGCTTACGCTGCCCGCGCGCGGCGACCGCGGCTTGTTCGCGTGATACTTCGAGAAGAGCGAGGCGCAATCTTGGCAAGTTTTGACGCCAGCGTCCGCTTGGCGCAGTCCAATTCGTAGCCGGCCTGAAGGTTCATCCAAAATTCGGCCGTCGTTCCGAAATACCGCGAAAGCCGCAATGCCGTATCGGCGGTCAGCGCCGTCTCCTCGCGTACCAGACGCTCGATCCGCGTGCGCGGAACACCGAGCGCCTTGGCAATCGTATATGGCGACAGCTTCAACGGCACCAAGAATTCCTCCCGCAGCACTTCCCCGACATGCAAGGGCGGCAGCCGGCGAAAGCTGGGATCGACGTCAGTGGTAGTCGACGATCTCGACATCATAAGCTCCATCGTCCATCCAAACAAAACAAACGCGCCATTGATCATTGATCCGGATCGACCACTGACCTGCTCGATCACCTTTCAATTTCTCAAGCCGGTTTTCCGGCGGTTCCGTAAGATCGCGCACGGCGATTGCCGCGTCGATCGCGACGTAACTTACGGCGGGCGACCCTGACAAGGTCCGGCGGAAAGCCCTTTGGACACCGGCCATCGAACAGAATAGGACCGCGCCGATCCTTAAAGCCTCGGATCGCCATCCTCTCCGACCCCAACCTCAACTTTTGTCCTACGTATCATGACATGATACCTCAAGCCGAAGCCGATGTCACTATTGACGTCACTAGCGCGGCACCACGCCGTAAGGCTTCGCCCAGCCAAGCCCATCCTCGGTGCGCGTCTTCGGTTTGTACTCGCAGCCGATCCAGCCTTTGTAGCCGAGCCGATCGATCGCTTCGAACACCAGCGGGAAATTGACCTCGCCCGTGTTCGGCTCGTTGCGCGACGGCACCGCGGCGATCTGCACATGGCCGATCAGCGGCAGATATTTCTCAAAGCGCGTGATCAGATCGCCGCCGACGATTTGCAAATGATAAAAATCGAACTGGATGCGCACATTGCGCGCGCCGATCTTCCCGACGAGATCGGCGGCGTGTTCGAGATGGCCGAGGAAGTAGCCCGGCCGGTCGCGCGGATTGATCGGCTCGATCAACAGCGTGATGTTGGATTTGGCGGCGTCGGCCGCGGCGCGCGTCAGATTATTGATGAAGACCTTCTCCGCCGCCGGCCGCTCATTGACCGGCACGACGCCCGCCATGCAGTGAATGCCGGTGCCGCCGATGGCCGTGACATAATCGAGCGCGCGCTTGAATGCGGCGTCGAAGTCGCGCTCGCGGCCGGGCAGCGCGGCAAGCCCGAATTCCGGCGTTTGCGGCGTGTTGACGGCAAGCTGCGTGAGATTGTGCCGCTTCAATTCCGCCGTCACGGCGGACGGCGCGATGTCATACGGAAATTGCAATTCGACCGCGGCGAAGCCCGCGGCTGCCGCGGCGCCGAAGCGTTCGATCAGCGGGCGTTCGGTGAACAGATGGCCGAGATTGGCGGCAAAGCGGGGCATGTGTGTCCTTGGCGTTTTCTTGATGTTCTGCGGAAACGTAACCCGGATCGCCCGTCGTGGCGAGGCGTACTCCTTCTCCCCGCGTGCGGGGAGAAGGTTGGGATGAGAGGGCGTTGCCGCTGGGCTCAGACTCGCGGAGAGGCCTCCTCACCCTTCGTTCGCTTCGCTCACTCGACCTCTCCCCGCGCGCGGGGAGAGGTGAAAAGGATTCCCGTTCTCGCGGCGCGAATGCGCCACGGAACAAGTCCGGCAATGACGAGCCGCCGCGTTTCCCGTGCGCTGCGCAGCACGCATAGCGCGCGCAAGACGCGCGTGAACGCGCTTTTGGTGGTGCGCAGCAGACCCAGGGATCGTTACGAATTCAGAGCCCTCATACGCGCCGAGATCGCGAAGACCCCGGATCAGCGGTGCACCGCGTCTGGGGAACGAGCGCGACGTTGTCGCACCTGGTCACTTTACCGGGAAATGCACCATGGTGACGCCGCCAGAAGCATAGTTGGGCACATCGTTCGCAACTGCCTGACCTTCCTTCGATGCCAGCGCCCCCATCAATGCTGCCTCGCTCTCGAACTCAGCTTCGAAGACGCAGAAATATGGGGAATTGCCCGGACCCAAGGGCTTCACATCGAACGAATAGCGACTTGACTTGACGCCCGGTATCTTGCTCGCGAGCGGCAAGTGCGTCTGGACGTAATATTTCCGGAAATGCGTTGGGTCGTTGGGCTCGTTGTAGAGGACGAGGAGCTTGTGCACTGAGACCTCCCGATCTTTGTCCCGGATATCGCTTCGCTCATCCGGGCTGCCTGCTGGCAATGGGTCACGGCAACTTGACGCGTCAATTTTGAACGACGTTTTCTATCCTACGATCCGGAATGAGCCAAATGACTGCCACAAGCACATAGATTGCAATCGAAAGCCGAGCGTCCACAAACGCCAAAACAATGCCTGCAATATAGAGGACCGGCGATAATTTGCCCTTCATGTCTCGGCCTAAAGCAGAGGCAAGAATGGAATCTTCGCCTTGCTTCATGATGATTGCCTTTTGTAGCAGGACGTAAGCAATCGCCGGCATCAAAAGCATGCCGCCATACAGCGCCGTGGGAACAGGACTGAGAAAATTTTCGCCCATCCAAGCTGTCGCGGCCGGTATCAGGGAGAGCCAGAACAACAAGTAGGAATTGGCCCAAAGAATAAGGCCACTGACATGCTTCACTGTGTGGAGAAGGTGATGGTGATTGTTCCAGTAAATCGCGACATAGATGAAACTCAGAACATAGCTCAGGAAACTCGGAACTATCGCACTCAGTACGGCCCAGTCATTGCCGTGCGGCAATTTCAGTTCGAGAACCATGATCGTGATGATGATCGCAATCACACCATCGCTGAACGCTGCCAGACGATCCTTGCCCATTGCGTTGTCTCCGCATGTTCAAACATCGCGCGATTATGAAGGCTGGTGAGTGAAGCTGGCAACGTCTCAAAGCAAGGGGATCACGACGTCTCGGTTAGCTACGCATACCGACACCAGCTCGACGCTTTGCCAATCCGTCCTACGGTTTCACAAAACGCGGCGAACAGTGCGCGCCGCCGGCATGCGTGGCGGGACAGCGCAGAAATAGCGTCCCAATTGGGGCCGCGCTCATACCAGCGTGCTGCAATAAAATTTTAATGCGGAAGCGCCGGAACAAAAGCGAGCAGTCCGCACTTTTCTCAGGGGCGGCAGTTCGCGCGGGCTCGCCGTGTTCGCAACGGCGTCATCAACGGTCGTCATCGGGTCCGCGTCAGGTAGGGGTCGTTGTCCATGGTGAACCATCTTGCTCGCGCTGAGGAAATGAGGGATCGCGCCAAGCAATGCCAACACACCGCAGGCGAGACTAAATCAGAAAAATTCGCCGAATGTTACCGTTTGCTGTCGCAGAACTACAATATCCTCGCCACTGTCGAGGAGGAGTTCTTTGCGAGAGAAATGGAGCGCACGCGGGCCGCAACCGCCGCTCAATTGGCGCGCGCGGTCGATAGCATATCGGGGTGATGCGAGCGCTGGATCGACCGATATGAAGCGGGGGACATCTCGATGACCGCCATACCGAACCGTGGGGAATCCGATTTTGCCGTGGGCAGCCCGCTCATTGACAGGCCGTCGCGCACCCGGCGCGCATCGCGCGCTTTCGTCCGCTACCTGATCGCGATTGGTATCGGCGTCGTCGGCACTTTGGCTTGGCAGTCCTACGGCGAGGCGGCCAAGCAGACGATCGCCGTGAATGCACCGCAACTTGGCTGGTCGCCGCAGGCACAGCAGATGATTGCCGGCTGGGTCCGGCAGCTTGGCTGGACCAAGCCGCCGGCTGCTTCCGAAAAAACCGCCCTTGCACCCCTCGCGCCGGACGCTGCGCAAGCAGCGCCCGTTGCGCAGACAGTTTCGGAAATGGCACCGAAGGCGGAGACGGAGCCGCAAGCGGAAATGCCATCGCAAGCGCCTGCCGGCCCTTCTCTCGCGCAGGTCCAGCAGATGGCTGCGGATCTCGCCGCGCTACATCAAACCGTCGACCAGCTCACCGCCGGTCAAGACCAGATGGCGCGCGACGTCGCGACGGTGCAGGCCGCCAATGAGGCGATCCTGCAGAAGGTCTCAGCGCCTGCGCCGCAGAAGGTCTCGGCGCCCGCGCCGCAGGCCGCCGCTCCGCCGGTGCACAAGCATAGGCCGGCGTTAGCGCCGTCATCGGGAGTGCCGCTGCCGCTGCACTAACTGCCTGACGATTATCGGCGCTTTGCAAAGAAGCAGATTTTCGTGACCGCCATCACAGCCACGCCGGCGGGCGCGGGGTAGTTACGCCTCACGGTCTTTTCAGCCGGTGGAGGTAGCCATGGCGACGAACATCTTCCAAACTCAAGTTACGACGCCGACCGTACGACTGGGATTGTTCGGCCGCCTGGTTCGGCGGTTCCGTGACATCCGCATGGAACGGGCGATGCTTGAGATCAATCGCCCCAGGCCAGGATTTGGCGGAATCAATCGATATTACTGAAGGCACAAATTCAGTGTGGCAATGCCGCTACAGTAGCCGCGCAGACAATGTCGGAGCGCGTTGCCCATTACCTCCGAAGCGTGATGAAGAGGACCTCCGAAGCGTGAAGAAGAGGCCAGACGGCCACGCCACAAACAAGCCGTAACTTTTCCGTAGCCAAGCACAGTAGTCGGAGATTTAATGTGTCGCCACGCGAGTCGGGTACCCGGCGACGAGTCGGGTACCCGGCGAAAGTGAGTGGCGCAGGCCCGTGGCGGCGGTTGGATTTTCATAATTCGGCGGAGGAAGTCTCCGCCTCACCGAGAGGTCATCATGGATAAGAAGATAGCTGGTCTACTTGGTGCAGCGGCTGCTTTGACGACCGTCGGCGCCGCCCATGCTACCGCGCCGGTCGCGGAACCTTTGTCGGCGACGACGTACAGAGACCTCCTCGAACCTGTCCCCAACGCCGTTGCGTTACTAAGAGCCGATGATGCGGCTCGCGCGCGGGAACGGCCGGCAGAAGTGCAACTCGCCCAGTACTATCATCACCATCATCACCATCACCACCACCACCACGGCTATTCAGCGGGCGCTGCCGTGCTCGGAGGTGTTATCGGCGGTATAATTGGTGCGCAGCAGCCGGGCTACTATGGACCTCCGCCCGGCAATTGCTACTGGACGTTGGGCAGACCCTATTGGAATGGATACGGCTGGGTCCGGCCGCGTGTGCGGGTTTGTGAATAGAAAAGCTTAGCTCTCGCCCCCAAGCCGGGTCACTCCGGCTCACTAGAGCAATTGCCGTTCAGGTGGAACCAACGTCGTCATTGCGAGCGAAGCAATCCAGTGCGGCGCCGAAAGACTGGACTGCTTCGTCGCGGAGCTTGTCATCGGGCCGGCCACTTCGGGCCGGACCCGTTGGCTCCTCGCAATGACGGTTAATCGCACCGGAATCCGCTCTGAGACGCGTTACTGCCCAAATTGATAGTCGACGCCGACGCGGACGACGTTCGCCTGAAACCCGCTCCAGCCGTAATTGACGGCGCCGTTGCCGGCAGGGATCGAGACACCGGTCTGGCTGGCGCCGCCGAGGCGATAATAGAGATATTCAGCGCGAACCGACCAATTGGTGTTCAAGGCGTATTCGACGCCGCCGCCCACGACATAGCCTTGCGCCGTATTGCGGAAGGAAGTTGGAAAATTGACGAATACGCCATCCGTCGTGTTCGCGGTATAGTCGGCGCGGCCCCAGGCCCCACCACCGGTGACATAATACAGCATCGCATCCTGGACATAGCCGACACGGCCACGAACGCTCATGAGTGATTTGACGTCTCTTCGCAGCGTCGAGCTATAGCCGGGTGCACCGGCGCTCGGTACCGGTCCTGCGGCCAGTTCACTCAGCCTGGTCGCCGTCCAGTCCGCTTCGACCCCGACCATCCAACGCGGTGCAAATTGCCAATTATATCCCACCTGTGCGCCGCCGAGAAAACTACCGCGTGATGAGCTGCCCAATGAGGCAGGGGCAAAGTTTCCAAACACGCCGATACCCGTCTCCGCCGCTGGATCGCTTCCCGTCCAGCCGCCGCCCAGATGACCGCCCAGGTAAAATCCCGTCCACTGATGTGCAAGCGGCGGCGGGGGCGGTGGCGGTGGCGGCGTCTTGTGCGGCTTGGTGGCGGCGGCCGCTTGACCGGCAACCAGACCAGACGCGGCGGCGGTGAGCACGCCGATGGACATGCGCTTCATTGCAAATAGCCCCCAAGCTCTATTAAGCCGGCTTTGAGACTACCCACGGTGGAACTTTGTGTCTGTAGCGTTTGCGCAACTGTGGTCAACATTCGCCAATCGGAATTGATCTCGCGAGGCGAATTCCACACGGCTTATCCCGATCCGCTAGTCTGACTGTCTCCGGTCCTTGATCAGCTCAAGAATCCGCATCCGGTCGATTCAGGGCTTGAACATGCACCGGCAGCACGAACCCCGTTATTGCCGCCCGTCGCCTATGTCATCGACGATTGGCGATGGCATCCGGCGGGAATGACTTCCCTCTACAGCCCACCAAATTGATAGTCGACACCGACGCGCACGATGTTGGCCTGAAATGCCTTCCAGTGATAATTGACGGTGCCGTCGTTGCCGGGCGGGTTTGCGTCCATGGAGAGCGCATTTTGGCTGGCTCCGCCGAGGCGATAATAGAGATATTCAGCGCGAACCGACCAATTGGCGTTCAAGGCGTATGCGAGGCCGCCGCCGACGACATAACCTTGAGCCGTATTGCTGAAGGAAGCTGGAAAACTGGGGTCGTCGCTGATTGTATTGGCGGTATAATCAGTGCGGCCCCAGGCCAAACCACCGGTGATATAATACAGCATCGCATCCTGGACGTAGCCGACACGGCCACGAACGCTCATGAGTGATTTGACGTCTCTTCGCAGCGTCGAGCTATAGCCGGCGCCGACACCGCCCGGTAAGGCGCCGCCGCCCGTTTGGCTCAGCCTGGTTCCGGTCCAGTCCGCTTCGACGCCGACCATCCAAGGCGATGCGAACTGCCAGTTGTACCCAACCTGCCCGCCGCCAAGAAAACTACCGTTGCTGGAGCTGCCGAACGAGCCCGGGGCGAAGAGCCCGAAACCAGAGACTTCTGTCACCGTCGCGGAATCGTTGCCCGGCCAACCGCCGCCCAGATGACCGCCCAGGTAAAATCCCGTCCACCGATGTGCGAGCGGCGGCGGGGGTGGTGCTGGTGGCGTCTTGTGCGGCTTGGTGGCGGCAGCCGCTTGACCTACAACGAGGCCAGACGCGGCGGCGGTGAGCACGCCAACGGACATGCGCTTCATTGCTGTATTCCCCTGCCCCAATGCTCGATCGAATTTTGACGGTAACAGCGAAGACACGCCGAGTCAGTGGCATAACGGCAACTATCACCGGCAAAGATGCCCATTCCACATCGCACTTTATCCAGCTCTAGCCCGCATCCCTCCGCTCCTTGATCAAAGCAAGAAGCCGCATCCGGTCGATCTTTCCCATCTGATTCTTGGGCAATTCGCCCGCCCGAATGAGACCGCGCGGGACAAACGGCAACGGCAATCGGCTTCGGCAATGATCGAGCACTTGAGCATCGGTCACGCTCGGCTGAGCCACGATCACGGCCCAGATTTCCGCAATGCCAAACCGATCGGCGATGCTCACGACGCCGGCCTCGGCAACGCCATCCACGGACGTCAGCACACTTTCGATGAGCTCCGGGCTGACCTTGTCGCCGCCGACATTGATGACGGTTTTGAGCCGGCCCGCGATCACCAGCATATTCTCGCGCGTCACCGACCCGATATCGCCCGGATAGAACCAGCCATCGCGGAACACTCTGGCCGATTCCGCCGGGTCGCCGACATATTCGGTGACGGTGTAAGGGCCGCGAATCCGAATGAGGCCGACGCTTCCCCGCGGCAGCGGGCTGTTGGCTGGGTCGACCGTTTCGACCGTGACGCCCGGCAACAGGAAGCCGACGCCGCCCTCGACCTGTTCGATCAGTTGCAGCGGCGCGGCCGCGGTCATGTTGGCTTCCGTCGAGCCGTAACCCGTGATCACGGTGGCGCACATATGTTGGCGCACCCGCTCGCCGAGCGTCCTTGCCAGCAGGCTGCCGCCGCTGAATATCATTTGCAGCCGGCCGCGCGGGGTTTTTGTGTCTTGGTAGTAATCCGCGAACTTGGCCAGGCCGGCCGGCGATCCGAGCCAGCACTGCGCCTCATAAAGCTCCAACGCGTTGGCGGTGTTGTGATAGCTGTCGCCGATGAAGATGAGCATGCCGCCGCGCGTCAACGTGTGAATGAGAAACAAATAACCGAGCGACGTGGCAAAGCCCAGGTCGAGATAAAGGCGGCTAAAGGTCGGAAATTGACTGCCCAGGATATAGTTGAATCGCAGTATCCGGTCATTGGTCATGCGATGGCTGAAGGCAACGGCTTTGGCGTCGCCCGTCGTTCCCGACGTGAAAATAATTCGGCAAGTGTCGTCGCCGAATGTGTCGTCGCCGACGCTGTCGTGAAGCCCTTCTTCGTCTGCAACGCCGGCTCCCATCGTCCAGGAAAAATCCACGACGATGACACGGGTGTTTTCCGGAACCGACAAGGGTCCATCGGCGATGATGGCGTCGACCTTTAAGCCTTTGGGACATGTTCCGTCACGGCCGGAGATGGTCACGACGCCGGCATGCGCGAGGCCGAGAATAAGTGCGGCGTGAATGGCGTGGTGCTCGACGACAATGACAACCGTGTCGCCGCGCATGAGCCCGAAGCTGCGCGCCCGGCGCGCCACATTGCCTATCATCAGCCCGAGCTGCCCGTAGGTCGTCATGGCGTGGCGATCGCCCGGCATGCAGAGCGCGGGAGCGTCAGGTTGCAATTTGCATTGCCATAGAATGGGATCGACGATGTTCACGGCGAATGCTCTATCACTGCTGCTCTGGGGTTGAACGCGGGCCAACCGCCAGAGCCCTGCGCTCCTACCAATCCGAAGTTTCCGCAGCAAGGCCCGGCGGCTGGGCCCCGTCCACAGCATCATTTGCTATCCCGCGATCTGACCAGTGGCGGCCGCTAAAGCGGCCGCGGCCGTCACCCGATGGCGTTTCTGCCAAGGGGCGAACACCGGTCCGCTTAACCGATTGATAACCAACGACGGGCAGGCTGAAGTGCCGCCCTATCAACACAAAGGGTTGGCAGGGCGGAACGCAATTGTCGCAGCCGGTTGCCGATATTTCCGATATCGAAGCCCGTCTTCGCATATTTGGCATAACGGCCGACACGCAGCGGCTGCTTGAGAATACTTGGCCGATCATTCGATCGTCGATGCCGGCCGCCATTGATATGTATCTTGAGCAATGCCGGGCCATGCCCTGGGTCGCTGAAAAGCTTTTGCCGCATCGGGATATCGTCAGGACTTTTTATCTCAGCCACTTCGAGATTATTTTTCGAGGCTGGTTTGACGATCGGTACAAGGCCTCCTTCGCCCGGAAGCGCGCGCTCGAACTAGAGATCGGCTTTCATGATTCGCGCCCCCACATGAGTTTCGGTCACTATGCGCTACGAACGGCAATGGATGTGATAGCCAGACGGCATAGATTTTCCGCAATCACTACGACGAAAAAGATAGAGGCGCTATCCCAGGTCCTTGCATTCGATAATGCAACCACCCTTGCCGTGATCATCGACACGCTGACACAGTCTGGCGAAGCTCGGCGGCGACTGCTCGAAGATGCAATCGGAGGCTTTGATGCGACAATCAGTGGCGTCCTTGACGCCGTGAAGGATGCTTCAAGCTCCCTGATAGGCGCCTCGACCACCATGCGATCCGTTGCGGACGGCACGAGCAAATGCATTGCCGAGGTAACTCGAGCCTCGATCAAAACAAGCGAAGATGTTTCAATGACCGCCTCGGCGACGGAGGAGATCGGCGCTGCAATCGCGGAAGTTCGTCAACAGGCGATTTACGGTTCGCAAAAGGCGACCGATGCGGCGGAGGATGCAAAGAGCGCCGACGCCTCCATCCATGCGCTTGCCGCTGCGGTCGCGCGGATAGGTTCAGTTGCCGGTGTCATATCAGGCGTCGCGGCACAGACTAATCTCCTGGCCCTGAACGCAACCATCGAAGCGGCGCGCGCCGGTATGGCGGGCAAGGGTTTTGCCGTAGTGGCGGCCGAAGTGAAGGCACTGGCGAGCGAGACATCGCGCGCGACTGACGAAATTGCGCGACAAATCTCCGAAGTACAGGCGCTTACTTACGGCACTGTGTCAGAAATCGGTTCCGTCGCTACACGAATAACGGAGCTGGCCGACGTCTCTTCCGAAATTGCATCCGCCGTGAATGAGCAGAGCCAAGCAACACGGGAGATAGGCCGCGGGATGCAACTGATATCTGATCATACTACAGCGGCCTCACGCGAAATCGCGCGCACTGAGCGCGCGGTCGTTGAAGGGGCTACGGCAGCACAAAATGTATTGAAATGGAGTGAGAAGCTTTCGGACCGCGCGGACGAACTTGGCGAAAGGGTAAAGCAGTTCTTTGCTCAAGTGCGCGCCGCCTAAACGCGCGCCATTGCTTATGAGGTGATCGAATGGTCGCTGGGCTGGTTGCGCGTCAGTTTTGGGCCCAGGACCGGACATTTGAAACGGCGAGTAGCCCTGCTGACTACGCCTATTCGTTGCTTAATGCTTTTTCCCAGATCCGCATGACGGATCAAGCCACCCAATACCACTGTGAGAACATCGCGGCAGTCTGAAGAAGCAGCGCCGCGAAAATTCCGATTATCGCGCAGACAAGCCACGGGCGTCCCTTGCATAGGATGCCCATGCACATGAACGCAGGAAAGCATACCAGCACGTAGCGGCTCATCGAATCGGTGATGCCGAGTGTTAGATAGGGAACTGCGAGAGCCCCGAGCGCGTAGAGCGACAGGGCAAATCGCAAGCGCCAGAATGACCAGACCGAGAGGGCCAGAAAACACAGAAACCAACCGGTAGGCCACAAATTTGAATGTCTGAAATTAGCCAGCGTCACCGCAGACACGAATCGATCCACGAACGTTCCGCCATGCCATGCCGCCTCGACCGTGACGAACGCCAAGGGGTGTCCGAACTTGATCCCGAGATAGGCCATGTAAATGAGCAGGCCAGACGCCGCCAGCAAGCCGCACAGTGCCATCTTCAGCAGGAGGCGTGGCCACCGCCGGATGTTCCCGCGCCCCATCTCCCATAGGATTACGGGGATCATCACGATGCCGATCGACCGCGTGCCGAGCGAAAGCCCAGCCATAGCCGCTGCGGGCGCAAATTTCTCCCGGGACATAAAGATGAAGCTGAGCAGCACGAACACCAAGTATAACGACTCGGTATATCCAGCAGACAGAAACAGCGATGACGGGAAGAAACAAAAAAACGCCAGTGCCAAAAGCGCGGTCTCGTCCCCCAGTTCGTCCTTTACAAATTTCGTCATTAAAAGCGCCGCGACCAGCGAGCCGATATTCGCTACAAGGAGGAGCGCCACAAAATGGTCGATGCCGAACAACGATTTGATCACATAGGTGACGAGCGGGTAGAGCGGATAGAAAACGGTCGGGCCCTCGACCGAGTGGTCGTCGCTGTATCGATAGCCGTGGCTGACGATGGCGGCATACCACTCGCTATCCCATCGTAATAATCGGTAATACCAAGCCGGCCCGACATCCGTTCTGTTCGGGTCAGGTATTATGACAAGCAATCTTCCGAAGTTGATGCCGACGATAACGACGAGGCGAGACGCCGCGAAAATCAGAAGGGCGGACCAGTAGACCTCGTAGGAGCGCCATTTCTTTCTGGCCTGCAGAAACAGACGTGCAAATTGGACGAGGCGCGATCTGATTCTGTCAAGCCAGGGAATCGCCATCATTGCATTCGAGTTTTCTCACGCCGGCGCCGCAAATTGCAACCAATTAGGCGGCTGCCTTCGCCGGGAACGTTGCGTGAGTGATTGAAACCACTGTGCCCCCAGGGCCGGACAAAATTTCAACCTGGGCATCGAGTTGATGCGACAGCGCCTTTACGATGCCGGTGCCAAGTCCGGATTTGGCTTGAGCGAAGACGCCGTCCGGCTTGCCAATACCATTGTCTGACACCGAAAGTTTCCAATTCGTTCCGGCCGTATCATAATCGACGATGATCTCACCTTTGGTTTTTTCGTCGGGATAGGCATGCTTCAAAGCATTCATGACGAGTTCGGTCACAATCAAGCCAAGACTCTCCGCCTCACGGGATGATGCGTGTCCTTCGTCGCTAATGACTTTCAGCGAGATTGGCCGGCTGTCGCCGATCATCGAGATCGCAAGGCTCTCGCACAATCTTGTGAGATAAGGCGCAATTACTACGGATCTGGTCACCCCGGATGCATGAAGATGATGTTGCACGGCCGCAATCGACAAGACGCGCTTGTGCGCGTCCTGCAGATGATGACGCGTTTCTTCCGATTGCACCGCCTTCGCCTTCATCAGAATTATGCTGGCGATGATTTGCAGGCTATTGGAAACACGGTGCTGCAATTCCTCGAACAGCGTGTCTTTTTGCTGCAACAACTCGTCCTTGTCGCGTTCCAAGACACGCTGCCGGGTGACGTCATCAATGCCGAGCAGAATGGTGGTGTGGGAGCCTCCCTCGTAGAAAACCTGCCGAGCGTTTAACAGCATCGTGCGATGTCCGAGGCCCGGGAACTCGTGCTCGACCTCATAACTCTCCATCACGCCGTGTTCGGGAACGATTTTCTCGAGGAGCAAATGCAGCTTGGGAATGTCCCATTGTCCATCGCCCAACGTGTAAAGCAGCCTGCCTTGGGTATCCTCGGGACTAACCTTGAATGCCGAATAGAAGGAGCGGCTCGCGGCAAGCACGCGGAGGTCTTTGTCCAACACCAAGAAAGGCTCGCGAACCGTATCCACGATCGCCTGCGCGAACGCACGCGCTTCTTCGAACTGTCGTAGCAGTGCGTCCTTTTCACGCTCCAGGACGCGCTGCGCGGTGACATCCTCGATGCCGAGCAAAATCGTCGTATCGGCGCCGCCCTCGTAGAAGACCTGCCGAGCGTTCAAGCGCATTGTGCGATGCCCGAGGCCGGGGAACTCGTGCTCGACCTCATAACCCTCCATCACGCCCTTCTCGGGAATAATGTTTTCCAGCAGCACGCGAAGCTTTGGAATGTCCCATTGTCCATCGCCCAACGCGTAAAGAAGTCTGCCCTTGGTATCCTCGGGCCTAACCTTGAATGCTGAATAGAAGGAGCGGCTTACGGCAAGCACGCGGAGGTCTTGATCGAGCACGAGAACGGGCTCGCGGACGGTGTCGACAATACCCTGGGCGAGCGTCCACGCGTCTACAATGGCGGTGAACTGCTCTCGAAAGCCGGTTTGTCGCACGCGATGTTCTCCGCGATTTATGCTAGCACTCCGAAAGGAGTCTGCTCAGGTGTGGGGTCAAATGAATTATCGGTTGGGCAATCCGGAGAACGCCCAACCGGCGACCATACGGCTCATACCGAAGATGAGACTGTATAAAATTGACCACTATTGCGGTCGCGTACGCCGGCCGAATAGATTTTAACGATTGGAATATTAAAAGTGGAACGGCTTTCAGAGGCGAGTGTTGACGCATGATGTCCGATTCGCATTCCAACGCGATCGTTATGATCGTGGAAGACGATGTATTCGAGCGAATGGGGGCATCTTGCATGTTCTCGGATGCAGGCTACCGGGTGCTCGAAGCGGAAAGTGCCGATGAGGCCCTGCAAATTCTCGAATCATCCACGGGCGTCGGGCTGCTTTTTACCGACGTAAGCAGCCCGGATCGATAAGCGGGGCGGACTTGGCTCATCGGGTTGCCGCGCGATGGCCTGGGATCGGCATCATCATAACGTCGGGCCGGCCACGGCCTGAGCCGCTCCCGTTGCGCGCCCGATTTCATGCCAAACCCTACGAGCCGACCAACGTCCTTCGACATGCCAGGGACATGACGGCTCCTCCACTAGGGTGACGGTCAGTCGTACACCCCGGGTCGAATAGAAACACACCGTCCGCTGACTACGGCCATTGATCAGTACAACGATGATCGCGACGGCGCGCGCGTCTAGCGCAGTTTGCGTGTCGTATCGGGCGCGGTAGCTGCGGCGACGTTATAGGTCGCCAACCGGCTCAGTACTTCTTCATATCGACGGTCGGGCAGTAGTGCCAAGAGCATGGCGGCGATCAGCGGCGAAAGTATCAATGAAAGGAAAAGCCAGCCGAGGCCGGATCGCCCGCGGCGCGCGGCTGCGACGCCGATAACAATCGCGAGGGCGAGCCAGATGATGATCGCGGTGAGCATGGCTTCTGGACAACGTCAGCCGCGCCCGAAGGGTTCCCATCGCATTTCATGTCAGTGCGGCCACTGCATAATCGGAACGCTGCTGATCGCATTCGCCGGTGAACCATTGACTATCTTAGTACTGATAGCGAGGTAGACGATCGTGTTCCGAGGTTTGTCAATTAAGCGATAAATACGAGTTGTCTTGAAAAAAATGCTGGTTTTCTGACTAAACACCTCTTCATTTTCACCCAGCTTTGATAGGTCAACGTCGATCGGACCAGTTTGTCTGCACGACACCGAAAAATTAGATGGATCATCGTTTAAGCCAAGTGGCTGGCCCCACCCACCTTTTCTGGCCTGCGCAATGTGGCACACGATGCCGGGTACTTGCGGATCTTCAAAGACGCTAACGCACACCTTGTCGTTAGGAGAAAGTGCATTAAACGTGGTGCTGACGCAGCCCACGTCGGTGGCGTGTGCAGGATGAATAGATATCACGGCCAGTACGGCCACCATAAAAAGCCGTTTCATTTGTAAATCCCCGCATTGGTTTCGCCGAACGACCTCTGGACATACCTAGCCTGAGCCAGCTTTGGACCAACAGGTGTATACCGCGCTCGGTGCGTCGCTCTAGACTAAATCCGCAGGGCCGGCTGCTTGGTGTAGTCGACTGCACATTCATGGCACCTAGTACCCAGAATCACAAATCGCCACGGGTCGAACGTCCCGCTATGTGACTCAAATGACTCGTCATTTCTCCACTGCCCCTGAGTCACAGATTTGCGAAAGTTGGTACTAGCAATGTCTGCTTTGGTCATCAACGGCCGCGTCGAGCATTTAGCCGCGCGGCAGCTAGACCTCCAATAACGGACACGAAGGCGGAAGGTCGGCGCGTCCGCTCAGGGGCTTGCCTTTGCTTGAGCTGGGGTCGCTTTGTGCCGCGCCGGCAGTCCCATCCCGACGACGGCTGCCGCGAGCGACAGGCCGGCGGAGACGCCGATCGCCGGAGTAAACCCGGCGCTGAACGCTTCCGGCGAGCCAAATCCTCCAGTCCCGGAAAACACCGCGACAAGTATAGCGATCCCGAACACGCCGCCGAGAAAGCGCGACATGTTGAATGCGCCAGAGGCCTTGCCGACCTCGGTTGCCATGACCGCGCTCACGACAGCGTTCTGCGCGGCGGGCATTGCGACCGACGCTCCCGTGCCGGCGAGGATCAGCGGCGGTACGATCAAATGAGCGTAGGCGAGGTCCGGCTCAGCGATCAGCCCGATCCAAGCCATCCCGACGGCTTGCATGAGCAACCCACCGACGACGAGCGGCCGCTCGCCGATCCGGTTGACGAGGCCACCCGCGATCGGTGCGAATACGAGCAGCGTGGCGGTCCAAGGGAGCAGTCGCAACCCGGCGCCAAGCGATCCATTTCCCTGCGCGACTTGCAAGAACTGCGGCAAAAAGAACAAGACGCCATACATCGACCCGTACAATAGGAAGCTCGCCGCGATCCCCGATGAAAAAGCGCGGGAGCGGAAGAACAGCATTGGCAACATCGGCTCGCGGGCGCGCAACTCCCAGGCTACGAATGTGACGGCCAGCACGACCCCGCCCGCCAGCGCTGCGACGACTTCAAAGCTGGCCCAGCCCGCGCTGTTGCCGCGCATGAGCCCCCACACCACACCGAGAGCAGCGCCTGTCACGAAGCCGAGGCCGGGAACGTCGAGAGTAACGCCCGGTCCAAAGCTCTCGCGAATTCGAGTGAGCACAAATGGAATGACGAGCAGGCCGATCGGGATATTGATCCAGAAGATCCACCGCCACGCCAAGCCCTCGGTGATCGCGCCGCCCACAATTGGCCCGGCGATGAGGGCAAGGCCGGTGACGCCGCTGAATATTCTCAGCGCTTTTGCGCGCTCTTCCCGCGGGAACGCTACGCTCAAGAGTGCCATCGCAAGCGGCATCACCAGCGCGGCGCCGGCGCCCTGAACGGCGCGTGCCGCAATCAGCCAGCTTGCGCTGCCCGCGAGCGCGCAAGCCGCCGATGCCACGACGAATAGTCCGAGGCCGGCGGCGAACATACGCCGCCGTCCGAAGCGGTCGCCGAGTGCCGCTCCCGTCAGCAACAGCACCGCGAAACTCAGATTATAGGCGTTTACGGTCCACTCCAGCGCCTCGATCGAGACGCCAAGATCGAGACGGATCGTGCTCAGCGCCGTCGTGACGACCAGTGCGTCGAGCGCAACCATGAACGACGCCGCCGACGTCAAAGCAAGAATCCAGATTTTCGTCGCCTTTTCACTGGTTTCTCTCATAGTGATGCTCCACCGGATTTTGTGGGCACCTCGCGCCGCCGGTCCCACATCACTGAGACGAATCGCGATGGAGAAAAGATTCTCAGAAGAATCTTTTTTTGTTGGAATCCTTCAGACCTTCTCAAACGTCTACGAAGGTGGCGGCCGCCGATCATCCCCGAAACTCGGGCCCGGCCTTTTGGCCGGCCCAAACGGAAGCGACACCGTTCTTCGAATGGCTTTGCCCGGCCATGACGGCTAAATAGTTGTCAAGGCGCTTACGTGTGAGGAAAACCAATGCTCGCCAACGACACGTTCCACATCGCGGTCCTCCCCGGCGACGGCATCGGCCCCGAGGTCATGGCGCCGGCGCTCGACGTGCTGCGCAAGGTCGAGGCGACGACGCCGGGGCTGAAATTCAAATTCACGGAAGCGGCAGCCGGCGCCAACCATTATCGCGACACCGGCAAGTCGATGCCGGAGACCACCGTAAAGCTCTGCCGCGATGCGGATGCGATCCTGCTCGGCGCCTGCGGCTTGCCGCAGGTGCGTTATCCGGACGGCACCGAGATCATGCCGCAGGTCGAATTGCGCTTCATCTTCGATCTCTATGCCGGCGTGCGCCCGGCCCGGCTCGTGCCCGGCGTGCCGAGCCCGATCGTCGGCGCCGACACGCGCGGCATCGATCTGGTGCTCATCCGCGAATCGACCGAAGGCCTGTTCGCCTCCATGGGCAAAGGCGTGGTGACGCATGACGAGGCGCGCGAGACGCTGGTGATCACGCGCAAAACATCTGAGCGGCTGTTCGAGTTTTCGTTTCGTCTAGCGGAGCGCCGCAAGGCACGCGGCAAGCCTGGGAAAATTGCCGGCAAGCTCACCTGCGTCGACAAGGCGAACGTGTTCAAGGCGTTCGCATTCTTCCGCCAGCTTTATGACGAATGCTCAGCGCGGCATCCGGGCGTTACGACCGAGCGGCTTTACGTCGATGCCTGCTCGGCGATGCTGGTGCGGCGGCCGTGGGATTTCGACGTGATGGTGATGGAGAACATGTTCGGCGACATTCTCTCCGATCTCACCGCCGGCCTCGTCGGCGGCATGGGCATGGCGCCTTCCGCTGACATCGGCGACACGCATGCGGTGTTTCAGCCCTGCCACGGCACCGCGCCGGATATCATGGGGCAAGGCATCGCCAATCCGTCGGCGATGATCCTGTCGGCGGCGATGATGCTCGACTGGCTGGCCGACAAGCACGACTACGCGCCGGCTGGGGCCGCTGCCCAACGGATCGAGGCGGCAGTCGATTGCGCCTTCCAAGCTGGTATCAGGCCACGGGAATTCGGCGGGCCGGATGGCACGGTGGCCGTAACGAAGGCGGTGCTTTCGGCCCTGGACACGCCCGCCGTAGTGTAAAGGGGCACCCTGCCCATTTGAAAGTGGGTTTTTGCCCAATATATTGCCCACTACAAGAGTGGGCGAATTTGTGGTTGACCCTGTCCCAGTCGCTTGGTTCGCTAGGCGCCGAAATCCGCGCGGAATAAGCACGCGAAAAAAGCGGCGACGCGCCGATTGAGGAAACAACCAGGCAGTGGCGTCACACCATGAACGCGCAACAACTCCTTCAGGAAATTTCCGACTATTGCCGCCAGACCGGCCTTGCCGAATCCACCTTCGGCCGCCGCGCGGTCAATGACGGCAAGCTCGCGGCGCGGCTGCGCAACGGCGGCCGCATCACCACCGATACGCTCGACCGCATCCACGGCTTCATGTCGTCGCATCCGGCTTTGGGCGAACGCTCGACCATTATCGAGCGCATGCACCAGCCGCGGCTCGCGGCGCCGGCGGTGCACGCTTCGATGCCCGCCATGGCCGCGGCTGCGCCTTCCGCCGTCAAATCCGCGCCGGCGCTGGGCGGCCCCTCAGCGCCCGGAGCGCCCGGAGCGCCCGGCGATCCGCAGCGCAATTTCCGCTTCTTCGACAACCGGCAAAAGTATCTGCTGTTCGTCAACACCTGCAGTGAGAAGTGGGAAGTCGCGCACCGCGTCTCCGAAGAGCTCGTTCACATTCATCCCAAGCCCCCGGCGGTGCGCGTGTTCGACGCCGGCGTCGGCGACGGTTCGGTGCTCACCCGCGTGATGCGGGCGATGCACGACCGTTTTTCGACCATGCCGTTCTACATCGTCGGCAAGGAAATCTCGCTCGAAGACGTGCGGCTGACGCTGCAAAAAATGTCGGATCGGTTCTTCGAGCATCCGGCGTCGGTTCTCGTCCTCACCAACCTCGCTTATGCCGACGCGCCGTGGCTGGCGGTGAAATCGCTCAATGCCGCCTCGAGCATGGTGTGGAAGGAACTGGTGCTGACCGGCAATTCAGCGCACCGGTTCGAGGAACAGATCATGGCGATCGAGCCGTTCCTCGCGGAAAACTGGAAAGCCGGCGTCTCGGCGCGCACCGGCAATCCGGTTTATGAGCGCCCGGTCGTGCTCGTCGTCTATCGCGAAGACCACCGCTTCGTGCTCGATCCGATCATCCCGAAGCCCGGCGGCACCTTCGCCGATTACGATCTCGTCATCGCGTCGCAGCCCTATCGCGCGCGCGCCTCGCTCGATTTCAAGGCGAAGCGCGTGATCGGGCCCTTGGCGCGCGCGCTCGGGCCCGGCGGACGGATGATCGCGATCCATTCGCACGGCCAGGATCCCGGCATGGAAATCATCCAAAAGGTCTGGCCGGAGGACAATCCGTTCCTGCACGACCGCCATCAGATCCTCAAAGCCGTGAAGCACGAGCTGGGCGCCGAAGGCCGCGATCTCAATTTCAACGCCTATGCCGACAACCGCTCGCTGTTCCGCTACGAGATGCACACGCTGCCGTCGGAAATTTCCGAGTCGATCGGCACCTCGACCTTGTTCGCGGCGTGGAACGCGGCGATCTATGTGGCGCAGGTCGAGGACGACCGTGTCGCCGAAGCGGCGGCCGACGGCCGTTACATCGACGCCACGCGATCGGTGCTGCAGGAACGCGGCGGCCTGTGGTTCTACGACGAATCCTACGTGATCTCGCGCCGCCGCGATTAGCATGGCCGCGCTCGCACCCGTGCCGGACGCGCCGCTGCCCGCGGCGGTGGCGCGCATCGCGTCGTTGATGGCGGGATTTTCCATCGAGTCGACGCGGCCGAGCGACGCCGATATCGCGGCTTTGTCCGTGCTGGCGCGCGGCACGCAAATTTATGTCAGCGCGGTGCCGAACCGGCCGGCCGACGAATCCGTCGGTGCCGCGGTGCGGCTGCGCGCGGCGGGTTTCGAGCCGGTGCCGCATGTCGCGGTGCGCAATTTTGCGAGTGCCGCAGCGCTCGACGATTTTCTGGCGCGGCTTGCCGGCGAGGCCGAGGTGCGGCGCGCACTCGTCATCGCCGGCGACCGTTCCGAATGCGGGCCGTTCAAGCGCGCGCACGACGCCATCGACTCAGGCGTGTTCCGCCGCCGCGGCATCCGCTCGATCGGCATTGCCGGCTATCCCGACGGCCATCCGCGCATCGGGCCCGACGAGCTGCATCGGGCGCTTGCGGAGAAAATCGCCGCTGCGGAAGCGACCGGGCTTGCGGTGGAAATCGTGACGCAGTTCTGTTTCGACGCGCGCACCATCCTCGATTATGTGGCGCGGCTGCGCGCCTTCGGCTTCGAGCAACCGGTGCGGGCGGGGCTTGCCGGGCCGGCGAGCCTGTCGTCGCTCTTGCGCTATGCCAGCCGCTGCGGCGTGCGCGCTTCGGCGCAAGCGCTGGCGCAGCGCGCCGGGCTGATCCGGCAAGTTTTTGCGATGGCCGTTCCGGACGATCTCATTCGCAGCCTTGCCGATGCCGCGCCGGCGCAAATGAGTGCGCACCATGTCAGCGTGCATTTCTTCTCGTTCGGCGGGCTGGGCGGAACCGCGCGCTGGGCGCGGGCGGTTGCCGATGGGCGGATCACGATTGAGGGCGACAGCGGGTTTAAGGTTTTGCCGCCACAATAGGCGAGGGCACGTTCCCCTCCCCCTTGTGGGGAGGGGGTTAGAGGTTGGGGGTCGGGAGGCGGCCCTTCTCGCGCCGAAGCAATAAGCAGGCTAAGATGGCTCCATGCTGTTCGTGGTCTATGCGCTCGACAAGAAGGACATTTTGCCGACGCGGGCCAAGCATTACCGCGACCACCGCATCCATCTCGACAAAGCCGGCGACTACGCCGTCGACGTCGTGACGGCCGGCACGCTGGTTGCCGATGACGGCGAGACTCCGGTCGGCAGTATTTTCGTGATCGACGCCAAGGATCGCGCCGCGGTCGATGCCTTCGCGAAGAGCGATCCGTACCACATCAACGGCGTCTGGGAGCGCGTCGCCATCCACGGCTACAACAAGAAGCGCGGTAATCCGATCGTGAGCAAGCGGTGAGTCCTCCTGCCCCGCGAAAGCGGGGCGGATGATCAGTTGCGCACCTTCTCCCGCAACCCCATCCGCTCCAGCCGGCCGATCACCTCATCGGCGAAATACGGCAGCTCGTCGATGTAGTTCACAACCGACACGGCGATGCCGGTGAGGCCCGCTTTCGACAGATCGGCGAGCTGCGCCGCGACGTGATCGGGATCGCCGACGATCGGCAGCCCGCCATTGCCCTGCGCATATTGGCTGCGATGCATCAGAAACTTCTCCATCCCCACCGTTTCCGGCGAGATCTTGCGCAGCGCCAGGATGCTGTCGACCGCCGACCAGTCGGCATGTTCGACGATGCAGTGGTGAAAATATTCCTCCGCTTCCTTTTTGGTCGGCCGGCAGGTGACGACGCCGACGGTATAGCAGCCGATGTCGCGGCCGTGCGCGCGCGCCGCGTCCCGCGCCTTGCGCGCGCTTTGCGCGGTCTCCTCAAGCGAGGTGCGTGAGGCCTGAAAGAAGAACGCGTCGCAATTCTTCACCGCGAACGCCTCGCCGGTCGCCGAGGCGCCGGCATTCATGATCACCGGCCGCGTGCCGCCGAACGGCTTCGGCTTGCCGCGGATGCCTTTCATGTCGAGATATTTGCCGTGGAAATCGAAATCCTCGCGGTCTGACCATATTTGTTTGATAACGTCGATCCATTCCTGCGCGTAGTCGTAGCGGTCGTCATGGGCGCGCTGCTGCACGCCGAACATGTCGAACTCGCCCTCGTTCCAGCCGACCACGACGTTGAGGCCGAAGCGGCCTTCGCCGATGTGATCGGCGGTGACCATTTCCTTCGCCGCCACCACCGGATTGAAGATCGGCGCGTGCACCGTGCCGAACACGGTGATGCGCTTGGTGGCGGCGAGAAGCCCGGTCGCCCAGGTGATCGTCTCGAGCGTCGTGCCTTGATAATCGGTGTCGCCGCCATAGCCCTTCCAGCGGCCGATCGGCAGCATGAAGTCGATGCCGACGTCGTCCGCCATCTGCGCGAGCTTCTTGTTGTCCGGCCAGTTGCCCGACCAGCGCTCCGGCACCAGCGTCACCGCGCGGCCGGACGAGCAATTGGCGCCGAACAGCCCGAGCTGCAGCTTGTTGTCGTTGTGCATGGCGCGGCGCGAGTTCAGCGAAGGCGAAGGAGCGTGCATGATGGACTGACCTGTGACGTGAGTTTCTTGCTAGAACTGAACGACTAAACCTTGAACGATTCCGTCGGGTGCGCCGGCATAACCTGCTGCTTGACCGCGTCGATATCGCCCAGCACCCAGAGCTCGGTAATTTTTCCCCCCGCCGTTGTAAAGAACGCGGCGCCGTTCCAGCGGATGTCGCGGCCGGTGGGCTCGGCGCCGAAGAATTTGCCGCGATGATTCCCGGAAAAGCTCATGCGGCAGGCGGCGCAGTCGCCCGTCGCGACCATGTCCTCGACGGTGCAGATGAAATTCTCCAGCGCCGCATGGACCGCGCGCAGATAGGCGATGAAGCCGCCGGGCCCGCGCAACTCCGCGCCGAGCGAGCCGCGAAACCGGAAATCGGCGTCGAGGATGTTGCGCGCTTCGGCCTCGTCGGCCTGGTTCCAGACCACGTCGTAGAAGCGCCCGACGAGATCGCTCGCAGTCGCGGACACGCTATGCCTCCTTGGTCGAGGCTGCCTTGGTGCAGCCAATAATACTTATATTGCACGCCCAACCGCAGCGCAGAGAGAAATTGAAGTCAAGGACGGCCCGAAGGGCCGCCGCCTCCGGCGGTGCTTGGCATCCTTGAGTTCAATTTCTCTCTGCGCTCCAATGCAACCGTGCAATACAAGGGAAAATGCCGCCTGTGGGCGGCTTTACCAAATACCGAAGCCGCCTTTCGTTGCCATTTTCGTCAGCGCAGCGGCGCGATGTTGACTCAACCGCTGCAATGCCGGTGAATTGGGGAAGCAATTCTGGAAGGCAGGACTTGAGCAAAGCCTGGTGCATCATTGCCGCGGCATTGGCCATCTTGCCGGTCTCGTTGCCGGTCTCGGCCGACGCCGCCGATCCGGTGAAGATCGGCGCCATTCTGCCGCTAACCGGAAATTCGGCGAGCGCCGGCCAATCGGCCAAGGACGCCATCGAACTTGGCGCCGAGATCGTCAACACCGCGCATCCGGAACTGAAGGCGCTGCCGCTCGCGGCGAGCGTCGGCCTGCCCAATCTCGGCGGCTCAAAGATCGAGCTCGACGAGGCCGACCATCAAGGCAATCCGCAAGTCGGCCAGCAGCAGACCATCCGGCTGATCACGCAGGACCACGTCGCCGCCATGCTGGGCTCGTACCATTCCTCGGTGTCGCTGGTCGCCACGGCCGTCGCCGAGCGGCAGGGCGTGCCGTTCCTCGTCGCCGATTCCGTCGCCGCCAATATCACCACGCGCGGTTTCAAATTTACGTTCCGCACCACGCCGATCGCACCCGATTTCGGCAACGCGTATGCCGAGTTCATCAACGACGTGAAGAAATCCGGGCGTAAGATCGACAGTATCGCCGTGGTCAACGAAAACACCGACTACGGCACGTCGGTTTCCGCCAGCATCCTCGATGCCGCCAAGGCCGCCAATATCAACGTGTCGGCGCACATCACCTATAACGCCAACAGTTCCGACGTCACCCCGCAGGTGCTGCAGCTCAAATCCGCCGCTCCGGACGCGGTGATCTTCATCAGCTACACCGCCGACAGCATCCTTTATTTCAAGACCATGAAGAATCTCGACTACCTGCCGCCGATCATTATCGGCGACGATGCCGGCTTCTCCGATCCGAGCTTCATTCTCGATGCCGGCGATCTGGCGCAGGGCGCGCTCGACCGCTCAGCCTTCGACGTCGGCAAGCCCGGCACCAACAGCTATCTCGTCAACAAATTGTTCCACGACAAATACAGCCGCGATCTCGATGACACCGGCGCGCGCTGGATGCAGGGCTTCTTCGTGCTGGCCGATGCCATCAACCGCGCCGGTTCGACCGAGCCGGAAAAAGTCCGGGAAGCGCTGACGGAGACCGAACTGAAAGCCGATCAGCTCATGATCGGCTATCGCGGCGTCAAATTCGACAATACCGGCCAGAACACTCTCGCCTCGACCTTTCTGATCCAGCTCAAGGGCAAGAAATATGTCTCGGTCTGGCCGGACAATCTCGCGACCGGCAAGCTTGAATTGCCGGTGAAGGGCTGGCGCTAGCGCACGTCGTCATGACTTGAAACTGAGCCTTTAGGCGTCGCGCCGCCGCCAAGTACGTCACAGACCAGCCGATCAGAGCGTGGTAGCCTTCTTCAAATTGAGGCGGGCATAATCCCGTTGAGGGCGGGCAACTGGCCATGCGATCAGCCCCAGAAAAATCCGAAGCGCAGCCTGTGCGTTCGAAGCCGGCAACAGTGAAAGCCCCTGACTTCGTCATCGCGTCAGTTTCCGACACACTCGCTGCGCTCCGCGTGAACCCAGACACCGGGCTCACGCGCGCGGAGGTGGACGTACGCCGCAAAGAGCACGGTTATAACGAGGTGGCCGAAAAAACCCGGCATCCGGTCCTCAAATTTCTGGAAAAATTCTGGGGTATCTCGGCGTGGATGCTCGAACTGATAATGGTGCTGTCAGCGGTGCTCAAGAATTACTCCGATCTCGCTGTGGTCGGCGCGCTGCTGGTTGTCAACGCCGTGTTGAGCTTTATGCAGGAGCACCGCGCCGACGGTGTCGTTGAGGCGCTGCGCAGACGCCTGCAGGTCAGTGCTCGTGTCCAGCGCGATTCAAGCTGGCAGGTCATTCCCGCGCGGGAACTGGTTCCCGGCGATATCGTTCGCCTGCGATCCGGTGACATCATCCCGGCGGACATGAAACTGCTCACCGGAGCATTGAGCGTGGACCAGTCGGCGCTCACCGGCGAATCGAAAGACGCGGACAAAGCGCCGGGCGAAGTGCTTTCGTCGGGGTCCGTCGCTCGGCGGGGCGAAGGCAATAGCGTGGTCATGCTGACCGGGGCGAAGACCTATTTTGGCCGCACCACGGAACTCGTGCAGGAGGCGCGTCCGAAACTTCACATCGAAGCGGTCGTGGCCAAGATCGTTCGCTGGCTCTTCATCATTGTCGGCGCACTTCTAGGCGTGGTGGTCGTGCTGTCGGTGATCCGCGGCGTGCCGCTCATCGAAATGATCCCGCTTATGCTTGTCCTGCTGATGAGCGCGGTGCCAGTCGCGCTTCCCGTCATGTTCACGGTCAGCATGGCCCTTGGGTCGAAGGAGCTGGCCAAGCGTGGCGTGCTGGTCACCCGCCTTAGCGCGGCCGAGGACGCCGCCACGATGGATGTGCTCTGCGTGGACAAAACGGGCACCATCACAATGAACCAACTCGCTGTCACCGGCGTGATCCCGCTGGCGCACGCGACAGAAGCCGATGTGTTGTGGGCTGGCGCTCTCGCGTCCCAAGAGGCCAACCAGGACCCGATCGATCTGGCATTCCTCGCGGCAGCGAAAGCGAAACACGTATTCGACGGCCTTCCCGCCGTCGCACCCGTCTCCTTTGCACCTTTTGATGCCAAAAGCCGTCGGACGGAAGCGGTGGTCGAACAGAACGGACAACGGCTGCGCGTGATGAAAGGCGCCGTACGCACCATCGCCGAGGCCTGCGGACTCCAGCCCCCGGAAGTCGCGGCGCTGGAGCTGCGCGTCAGCGCGGCGGCCGCGAAGGGCTATCGGACGCTCGCGGTGGCATGCGGCCCCGAGACGCGCGCCCCGGTCTTGGCCGGACTGGTGTCGCTGTATGATCCACCGCGACCGGACGCCAAGCAGCTCATCGCCACACTCCTCGACCTCGGCGTTCCGGTAAAGATGCTCACTGGCGACGCATTGCCGGTGGCGCTTGAGATCGGTCGGGGCGTTGGGTTGCCCAATATCCGGCGCGTGGCTGATCTGAAAGCGGCGGGCGCTGTGGCCGGCAACGAGGCCGTTGACTTGTTGGCGGGTGCGGATGGTTTCGCCGAGGTCTATCCGGAAGACAAGTACATTGTCGTCCAGCATTTACAGGCTGCAGGGCACGTAACCGGCATGACGGGTGACGGCGTCAATGATGCGCCCGCCCTTCGCCAGGCCGAAGTGGGAATCGCCGTCAGCACCGCGACCGACGTGGCCAAGGGTGCCGCGAGCGTCGTTTTGACCGAGACGGGGCTGACCAACATCGTGACGCTCGTCGAGCAAGGGCGAACAATTTACCAGCGCATTCTGACATGGATCATCAACAAGATCAGCCGGACGATCCTGAAGGCTGCTTTCGTGGCCATCGCCTTCGTGGTGACCGGAAAGTTCGTTGTCTCGGCCTTCGCGATGCTGCTGCTGGTCTTCCTGACGGACTTCGCGAAAATCTCGCTTGCCACCGATAATGTTCGGCCATCCAAAAAACCGGAAACATGGAACATCGGCGGCTTCATTACCGTGTCCGTGGTACTTGGTGTCGCGATGGTTGCCGAAACGCTTTTCCTGTTATGGTTCGGCTGGACAAAATTCGGTTTGGCGACCAACAAGAATGCACTCTACACCTTCAGCTTTCTTATACTGCTCTACTTTGCCGTATTCTCCGTCGTGTCCGCACGCGAGCGCCAATGGTTCTGGGCGTCCCTGCCAAGCAAAACCTTCATGTCAGCCCTTGCTGCGGATGCCATTACCGGCACCGTCCTGACGTTTGTGGGTCTCAAGGGACTCATGCCATTGCCTTGGTGGCAGACTCTCGCGGTATTTGTTTATGCCATGGTCTCGTGCCTGGTTTTGAACGACGCCGTGAAGGTCGCGATGATCAAATGGCGCGTATTAAACGTCTCGCCACGAAACCGGTCGATGCGTCAGCGCGTATTCCGACCAGCACGAAAACCACAATAATAGCCTACCGCACGGCATCACAGCCTCGATGCGTTGCCACTCATGGGGTTGGTACCTAGACTGATACTCGAACCAGCCAGCAAGGCTGGCCCAGAGGGAGGACGAAGTGAGAATATCCAAGACGTTGATTTTTGGACTGCTCGCCGCGAGCGCGGCAGTCAGTCTGGCGGACGCAACGCCGACATTCGCTCGAACTTTCAAGGTCAGTGTCGATTCCGTCAAGAGCGGCGGCATGATCGATAACAAATACGCGTTCTGCGCGCCGGCGGCGCAAGGCCATACGACCGCAGGCGCCAATATCAACCCGAGCATTTCGTGGTCGAAAGGGCCGCGCGGCACCAAGTCCTACGCCATCATCCTCCATGACACCGACTCGCCAGCCGAACATCGCGAAATGATGAACAAGGAAGGCGTGACGATGACTGCGGACGTCAAGAGGCACGATTTCTTTCACTGGGTCTTGGTCGACATTCCCCCGAATGTGACGTCGATCAAGGAGGGTGCCGATTCGAATGCGCGCGTGTTGCACGGCAAGCCGGCGATGCCGTCGGCGGCCGGATTGAAGGGGCTCAATGATTACACCAAGGTCACGGCCGCCAACGATGCGATGAGGGGCCAGTATTACGGCTATGACGGACCGTGTCCGCCGTGGAACGACGACATCGTGCATCACTATCATTTCACGGTCTATGCGCTGAGCGTGAGTTCGCTTGGGCTACCCAAGGATTTCGACGGCCCGGCGGCGATGGACGCGATGAAGAACAAGATCCTGGCGCAAGGCGAGCTGCTTGGGCTCTACACGCAAAATCCCGCAAAGGGTGCGGTGATGCCGAAGTCGTAGACCGGCAAATCAGCAAAGTTATGAACTCGCGGGCCGCGCCCTGTTAGGGCCGGCTTGCGATGTCCGCTTCGCGGGCAGGAGCCGACTTTCTTTACTAGAGACACCGGCTCAAAATAAGCTTAGCTTCCACAGACAGTCGAGCACTTTGCTTGCCTGAGAGCTGCCCCAAAAACGGCGACGTACCGAAGTCCCGCTTCTTCTTCTGATTGGCAGCCTTGGTGCCATCGGTAGGCAGGATTTCAATCTAAAAATCGATCTTGGCTCGTAGTGCCGGGTGCCGCAGGCATAATCCCATTGGGGGCCGCGCGGTGATCGTCATCGAAAGTTGGCGGCGCAAGTCAAGTGGTGACACAGCCAGGCCTCGCGAGTTCGCGGCAGTCTACGCAGGCGCAGATGTCGAAACTCACCACGCTGGTTCCGACCCATAGGATTCATTGAGATGAACTATACCGTCACCACGAATTCCGACACCGGTCCGGGGTCGCTAAGCGAGGCGATCACCTATGCCAATGCCAACCCCGGAACCACCATCACGTTCGGGATCAGCAACCAGACGATCACGCTGACGCGCCCGCTGCCGCTAATCCTCGGCAACAACACCACCATCGACGGCGGTACCAACAATATTATGGTCAGTGGCGCCAACACCTACCGGGTGTTCTTTATCGGGGCCGCCGGACAGGAGCCCGGGACTTATCCCTCCACCACCGCCACCATCGAGAACCTCACCATCGCCAATGCCAATGCGCAGGGTGGCACCGGTGGGGCGGGCGGCCCAGGCCCCCCCAACAACCCAG
>Ga0207416_1000209_pt1 | contig 108448 bp, 94 predicted proteins | sample PaiPotPPM11metaG_FD_184107 | JGI IMG/M metagenome (GOLD analysis project Ga0207416, IMG submission 184107) | Iron sulfur acid spring bacterial and archeal communities from Banff, Canada, to study Microbial Dark Matter (Phase II) - Paint Pots PPM... ... | reverse complement strand
TTGCGCTTCCACATCATCGCTCTCTGGAGGCGCACGCTGTGGCGGCGCAGCCAGAAGGATCGAACCGGGTGGCTGCGGATCAAACGGTTGGCGAATGACATCCTGCCCAAACCGCGAATCCTTCATCCATGGCCCGACCGCCGCTTCGCCGTCAAACACCCAAGGTGGGAGCCGTATGCCTTAATCGGGCACGTACGGTTCTGTGCGGGGGGCGCTCAGCAACGAGCGTCCCTACCGCGATTCATCCGGGCTGTGGCTGCTTCGCGGGGCAAAAGAAAGTTCCTTCCACCTCCACGATATCGTCTTGATTGAGCCGGCTCACCTCGACGATGGTGCGCGGCGGACAGGGTTCGCCGCCCCAAAGTTCCTCCTGGATTTTGTTCACCAGGGGCCGGTAACGGTCCATATCGGTGACGTAAACCACGAGCCGCACGGCATCGCGCCAGCTCCCGCCCGCCGCTTCCACGATCGTCCGCATATTCAGAAAAGCTTGGCGGACACGGGCCTCCGCACCGTCGACCAGCTTGTTGGTCGCCGGATCGATCCCGCGCATGCCCGCCACAAACACGAAATCGCCGGCGCGCACGCCGAGGCTCCACGGACCTGTGGGCTTAATCGCGCCGCCCGGCGAGAGAAACTCGATTTCATCCGGCGCCATGCAGTCGCCTCCATGAAAAGAATCCGCGCATGGCACTATATCGGCATCGCCGCGCCTGGCGGGCGCGCGATTATCGCTTTGACGGCTTGCCGGCCGCTTTTCGTTCCGCGAGCAAGCGGCGGATGTGATTGTGGACGGCCTGTGCGTCATACGGCTTGGCGAGAGGACCTGACTCGCACAACTCTTTCGCCGCGTCGATGGATCGCGGCACGGTGCCCGCCAGGATGACGTCCATGCCGGGGCGATGCTCGCGAACCCATTTCGCCAAGCCAAATCCATCGACCGAGCCAGGCATTTCGATGTCGCTGAAAACAACGTCTATCGCCGTTTCGCGATGTAAAAGCACGGCCAGTGCTTCATCCGCGCTGACCGCTTCGATGACCCGGTAGCCGCAATCGCGAAGGTATTGCGCAATCGGCATCCGGATCAAAACGTCATCCTCAACGACAAGGATGGTCTCGTGAACTTCGGATCTATCGGTCACATCGGTCCAACGACCAAGATCGCTCGCGTGTTCCTCAGCCGATGAGCGTCTTGATATGCTCGATTATGTCCTGAAGGTCGTAGGGCTTGCGAAAAAACCCGTCATGTTCGACCCCATCGATTGCCGAAATATGACCGGACGCCAGTACGATCTTGATGTCCGGATATTCCGACCGGGCAAAGCGCGCGAGTTCCACGCCGTCCATCGAACCTGGCATCCGGATGTCGCTGATGACCAGTTTCACGTCGCGGCTATGGCGTAGGACTTCGAGGGCTTCGTGCGCGTTTGCTGCTTCGACAACCGAGTAGGCAGCCTCACGCAACTGCTCGGCGAGCAACATCCGCACGAGGACTTCATCTTCAACAAGGAGGATGACCGACCGGGCTTTGTTTTCGTTCTTTGGGCACGGTTCCCCCTCTGTCATGGTTTCCCCCTTACCTTAGGCCCCCGCTCTGTATCGCCTAACCGTTTAAACGCGCGATTGCTTCGCGCGTTCCATGGCCGCACCGCGTCGGAATGAACCCTCAGAAAATGTGGTGAATCGGCACCGAATTTACTTCGGTCGCGCCGATCGCGCTCACTCTTGCCGCCCGGTGCCCGGCTTCGCTATGCTCGCACGAGCGCGGGCGTAGTTCAGTGGTAGAACGACAGCTTCCCAAGCTGTATGTCGAGGGTTCGATTCCCTTCGCCCGCTCCAACCTTCGCGCCTTCGGCGCTTCGGTTGGCAGGCCAACCGTGACCGCGAAGGTTGCCCGCCGTAGCTTCAGCGAAGGCGGCCGTATCCCGAGCGCGGCGCAGCGTACAAACTTCGAGGAAACACCCAATGCCAGTCAGCAACATCCACGGCGTCAATATCAATTGGCAGGCGATCGGCGAGCGTGGTCCGTGGGTACTGGCGACCACCGGCGGCCGGCGCGGCCATGACGAGTTCATTCCACTGGCGCAGAAGATCGCGAAAAACGGCTATCGCGTGATGCTGCACGATCGCCGCAACACCGGCGCGTCGGACCTGTGCATCGAGGGCGACGAAGGCGAAGAAGCGCCGTGGCTCGACGACATGTACGAATTGTTGCGCAGCCAAGACGCGCTGCCGGCGTTCTTTGCCGGCTCGTCGGCGGGTGCGCGGACGTCGATCCGGTTTTATCTGCGCTATCCCCAAGCCGTCCGCGGCCTCTTGTTGCTGCGGGTCACAGGCGGCGCATTCGCCGCGGGCCGGCTGCCGGAAAATTACTACGGTCAGTTCATTCGCGCCGCCAAGGCGGGCGGCATGGAAGCCGTCTGCGCCATGGATGCATGGAAGGAGCGGTTCAAGGAGAATCCGCGCGGCCGCGATTATCTCGCCAATCTGCCGGCGGAAAAGTTCATCAAGGTTTTCACGCGCTGGAAAGAGGTCTTCGAGGCCGGCGCGAACCATCCGGTCATGGGCGTGACCGAGCAGGAATTGCGCTCGATCAAGGTGCCCACCGTCATCATTCCCGGCAACGACAACACGCATTCCAGCGCCAGCGGGCTCGTCGCGCACAATCTCATTCCCGGCAGCGAGCTTCACCGCCTGCCGATCACCGACCAGGACGTGCCGCTCATCCCGTTCCCGGATTGGGCTCAGTACGAGGAAGAGATCGCGCGCGTCTTCGTGAATTTCATGCAACGCGCCGTTGCAGCCGAAAAAAGCGCGGCCTGACACGCTGTCGCTGCGGCGAGCTCCATTTGCTGCGCTGCGGCATTGCGCGCACTCCGTTGTGCGAAAGTCGCCTTGCATTGCGTCCGCGCAGGGCTATTCTCTGCGGCAAGAGCGTAAACAGCTCAGCGGGATGTAATACGCTTGGGGGAAACGATGGACCAGCAAGGCGAAGCGCGATCGAGATGGAGCTGGTGGTACCTGCTTCTCCTGATCCAATTCATCGCGGTTCTCTGGCCGCCCCTCTACAATAAGGTCGAGCCTGCCTGGGCCGGCATTCCGTTCTTCTATTGGTACCAGATGCTTTGGGTGATTATCGGGGCCGTCCTCACCGCGATCGTCTATTTCGCGACTGAGGCTTAGGCCGCGTTTGACTTAGTCTCATCCGCTGCGCCGCTGCACCGGATCGTGGCCCGAAGCGGGTTGCAAAAGCAAAAAAGAAAAAGTGGGGAGGAATGCCGTGCAGGAAGTGAACTGGACCGCCCTTATCATCTTCGTGCTGTTGTTCGCGTTCATCACCGTGCTGGGCTTTGTCGCCGCTCAATGGCGCAAGGGCGATCTCGATCAGCTGTACGAGTGGGGCCTCGGCGGGCGACGATTCGGCACCATCATCACCTGGTTCCTGATCGGCGGCGATCTCTACACCGCCTACACGTTCATTGCCGTTCCGGCACTCGCCTTCGGCGCCGGCGCCATTGCGTTCTTCGCTGTTCCCTACACGATCATGATCTATCCGATTCTGTTCCTGGCCTTCCCGCGGCTTTGGTACGTTTGTCACAAGCACAATTACATCACCGCATCGGATTTCGTGCGCGGCCGCTTCGGCAATCGCTGGCTGGCGCTGGCGGTGGCGGTCACTGGCATCGTTGCTACCATGCCCTACATCGCGCTGCAGCTGGTCGGCCTCCAGGTCGTCATCGGCGGCATGGGCGTCTCCGGCACGGGCTATGCCGGCGATCTGCCGCTGGTCATCGCCTTCGTCATTTTGGCCGCCTTCACCTATACGAGCGGTCTGCGCGCGCCGGCGTCGATCGCCATCGTCAAGGATATCCTGATCTACATCACGGCTTTCGCCGCCATAATATACGTTCCGATCCATATGGGCGGCTTCGGCGCGATCTTTGCGAAAGTGCCGCCGGCGAAATTGTTGCTGGCAACGCCGGGAGCCAATACGACCGGCCTGTACGGCGTCTACGCGACGCTCGCGCTGGGATCGGCATTCGCGCTCTTCCTCTATCCGCATTCGATCACCGGCATTCTGAGCGCCAGCAGCGGGCACGCGATCCGCCGCAATGCGGCGATGCTGCCCGGCTACTCGTTCATGCTCGGACTATTGGCGCTGGTCGGCTTGTTCGCCGTCGCCGCAGGAGTGGGCGGCCTTCCCGAATTTGCCGCGGGGTTCAAGCAGTTCGGCAATAATTTCGCGGTGCCGGCGCTTTATCTGCACAACTTCCCGTCCTGGTTCGTCGGCATCGCCTTCGCGGCCATCGGCATCGGCGCGCTGGTTCCGGCGGCGATCATGTCGATCGCCGCGGCCAATCTCTATACGCGCAATATCCACCGCGAGTTCATCAACCAAAATCCAACCGACCGGCAGGAAGCGCAGATGGCGAAATGGGTGTCGCTGATCGTCAAGTTCGGCGCGCTGATCTTCATCGTCTTCGTGCCCCAGCAATATGCCATCTACATGCAGCTGCTCGGCGGCATCTTGATCATCCAGACGCTGCCGTCGGTGATGCTCGGCGTCTATACCCGCTGGTTCAACCCTTGGGCGTTGCTCATCGGTTGGCTTGTGGGGATCGTCCTTGGCACCAAGATGTTCGTTGCCGCGAATCTGGCTCCGAACTATCCGCTGGTCATTGCCGGTCATGGCTTCCCGGGCTACACGGCGCTCTACACCGTGATCCTCAACCTCGTCATCGTGATCGTGCTCACGCCGTTGTTCAATACCATGAGCAAGGCGCCCGTCGACGAGACCGTCGCGGCCGATTATCGGGCGTGAGCGAATGACGGGTCAGACAATTACCGCGCCTTCCGCTGAACGTCCTTGATCGCTGCCATGCCGCTTCGATGAATTGCGGGTCCCGCGTCGTCTCATCGAAGGCCTGCCGCAGCGACTTGACGCGCTCGGCGGGAACGTTGGGCGCAGTCAGGAGCGGCCTTCCCACCGACACGTCGCCCGAAAGCAGCGCGAGCACGTGGCGCTGGTCGTCGTTCTCGGCGAGTTCGGTCCTTAGCGACACGTCCGGCGGCACGTCCGGCAGATCGCTTTCGCGCCGCGGGCTATCGCCGGTGGACATTGCGGCCAAGGCGGGAGGCAATGCAGGACGAGATCAAGCTAGCTCCGCCGCACGGATCGTGGCAAATTGAGCTTATCCGCCGAGAGACAAATGTTCGGGAGAACAACATGGCTTGGGTCAAAGTCACCGATATCGCTTATGGACGCTTGCGGGCGCCCGACCTCGATGTCATGGAGGAATTTTTGACGCGATTCGGCATGCACCGGGCCGAGCGCACCGACAAGGCGTTGTACATGCGCGGCACCGATCCGGCGCACCACATCCACGTCACCGAGAAGGGCGACCCGAAATTCGTCGGCATCGCCTATTACGCGGAAAGCGAAGACGACTTAAAGCGGCTCGCCACGGCGCCCGGTGCGTCGGGCATCGAGAACATCGACGAGCCCGGCGGCGGCAAGCGTGTGCGCCTCACCGAGCCGAACGGCTATCAGATCGAGGTCGTCTGCGGCATCGCGCCGGTGAAGCCGATCCCGGTCAAACGGCAAAAACTCAATTCCGGCGAAGCCCCGACCGCGCGCGCCGGCGAACTGATGCGGCTGCCGAGGGGTCCGGCGCACGTCAAGCGCATCGGCCATGGCGTGCTGATGACGCCGCGGTTCAAGGAAACGGTCGGCTGGTTCCGCGAGATGCTGGGAATGATCTGCTCCGACGACGTCTACGTCGAGAGCAAGGACAATCTGATCGGATCGTTCAACCGCTGCGATCGCGGCGACACCTACGTCGATCATCACGTCTTCTTCTGTCTCAACCATCCCAAGACGGGATTGAACCATTTCTCGTTCGAGGTTCCCGACATCGACGACGTGTGCATGGGCCACGATTACCTCAAGGAGTCCGGCAAATACGAGCACATGTGGGGCATCGGCCGCCACGTGCTCGGCAGCCAGGTCTACGATTACTGGGCCGACCCTTGGGGCCGCGTGCACGAACACTGGGCCGACAGCGATCGTCTCAACCTCGCCAACGGCTCCAATCTCGTTGCCGCGGAGGAAGCGCTGCGGTCGCAATGGGGCGAGCGGCCGCCGGAAAAATTCATCAATCACGCCAGCCCGTGATACGATCTTGCTCCGCTCATTTCCGCGCAAGCGGGAATCCGGCTGGAGCGCAAAGAGCCGGGTTGGCGCCTGCGCGGGGACGAGCGGAGCCGGAATGACGGTCAAGCGTCAGCTCGGCATTGCAGCTTTGGCGCGGCGCACGCCTGCGGTAACGAATTGCTAAGAATCCATGGTTAACGAAGGGTCGCCGCACTCCGGAGGATCCTCCCATGGACAAGCGCCAAGATCAGGATCAAAACAAAAACTCGACCGACAAAGCCGAACCCGAAACTCCCAAAGTGTCGCCGGCAGCAAGCGAAGGCGCGGCGCCGGCAAGCCTGGAAAGCGGCGCGGCGGGGCACGATCTGCCGGTGGTCGAGTCCCCGAAGCTCGACGGCGGAGAAGCCATCGAGGCGCCGGATGCGGAAACCGTCCACGACAGTTCAAACGGCGGTTCAATAGCCGCCCTCCCGACACCGTTTCATGAACCCGTCAACGAGGCGCCGAGCGAGCCTGCGGCTGCCGCATCGGGTCCGCAACCGCGATCGTTCCGTTTTGCCCTGCTCGCGGCCACAATCGCATGCGCGGCTGGAATCGGCGCGCTCGCCGGATCGCTGACGGCTTCCGGAATTAGCCACCGGCGCACGGCGGAGGCCGCGAGTTCCACGACGGCCGATGCGCGCGACGTCGTCCAGGCATTGAAGGCGCAGCTCGCCGAGCTGTCGGCGCTCAAGGCGAGCCTCGACGGCGCCAACCGCAGCGCCGGCGCGCAATTTGCCAAGATTGCCGACCGTCTCAACAGCATCGAGCGCGCCCAAGCCGACCCGGCGGCGAAGCTTGCGCATATCGCTGAAGCCGTCGATCGCCTCGACAAGCGAACCAATGCGGCGCCCGAGATCACTGGCTCGATCGCGGCGAGCCCGCCGGCGGCGAACCTCACTGCCCCTATCTTGCACGATTGGCTCGTGCGGGACGTGCGCAACGGCCGCGCCATGATCGAGAGCCGTTATGGCGGCCTCTTTCTTGTCGGCCCCGGCAGCGTCCTGCCCAGGATCGGCCGCGTGCAGGACGTGAAGCGGCAAGACGGCGAGTGGATCGTCGTCACCGAAAAGGGGCTGATCACGTCGCGGCCGTAGCGGGCCAGGGATCAGTAATCAGTAATCAGTAATCAGTAATCCGTTCCCTTCTGATTACTGATTACTGACGCCTGATTCCTGAGAAAGGCACCAGCATGGGCACGCGGCGGCGGTAAGCGCCGTAAGCGTCCGCGCCAAGCTCAGCAGCCAGGAAACGTTCCTCGGCGCGGGCCTTCAGCCATAGACCTACGGCGATCAGCGCCGCGCCGGCGAGCGCGCTCGCCGTCGCCTGCGCGACCGCCGTTGTCGACAGGGCAAAGATCAGCCCCGTATAGATCGGGTGGCGCACCAAGGCGTAAGGTCCGGTATCGACGACACGATGGCCCTGCTTGCGCGTGATCGAGCCCGACCACAGGCGCCCGAGGTGAATCCGCGCCCACCACGCAAACAATAGGCCCGCCAACGTCAAAGCCGCGAGTGCATAGGCGCCGGCATAGCCGACGTGCCAGAGCCGCGTCGCTTCCAGCCGCCGAGCCGGCCACGGCGTGAGCAGCATGGCGCCGGCGACAATGGCGATGCCGTAGATTAAAGTGTCCCATGTCAGGGCGCGTTTTTCCGTGCGGGCAGACCAGAACGCCGCTGCCAGCCAGCTGGCGACCCATGCGATCCAGATGACGGCGATTGCTTCGCGTGGCCGAACGATCATTGACGCGAGAACTCCCTGTTGCGGTCCCGGGCGCAAAGCGTTGGCTCTGCCGCCACATTCCACTCAATCCGTCGCCGTCATATGGGCTGTGCGGTGCCGGTCGTGATGAAGCTGCTTCATAGCAGACATTCTTGCCCTCCCTCACGGAGAACGCGCTAATATCGGCTGCGAACGGAGACGCTTCAGATGCTGAGCGCGGAGCAGAACGATCTCATCACCCGCACCGGACCCGGCGCGGCGGCCGGCGCTCTGCTGCGGCGCTATTGGCAGCCGGCGGCGCTGGTCGATGAGCTTTCCGGCAACCGCCCGGTCAAAGCGGTGCGGCTCTTGGGCGAGGACCTCGTCGCCTTTAAGGACGACAAGGGCCGCTACGGGCTGATCGGCCGCCATTGTCCGCATCGCGGCACCGATCTCGCCTATGGGCGGCTTGAGGACGGCGGACTGCGCTGCGCCTTTCACGGTTGGCTGTTCGACGTCACCGGCCAATGCCTGCAAACGCCGGCCGAGCCGGACAACAGCAACCTTTGCGCCAACATCAAACAAAAATCCTATCCAGTGGTGGAAAAGAGCGGCATCCTGTTTGCTTATCTCGGCCCCGGCGAGCCGGCGGCCTTTCCGCACTTCGATTGCTTCGTCGCGCCGGACACGCACACCTTCGCCTTCAAGGGCATGATCGATTGCAACTGGCTGCAATCGCTCGAAGTCGGCATCGATCCGGCACACACCTCGTTCCTGCACCGCTTCTTCGACGACGAAGACCCGGACAAGGGCTACGGCAGGATGTTCCGCGACACGTCCAAAGACTCCGACATGCCGATGACCAAGATCATGCGCGAGTTTCCCCGCCCGCGCATCGAGATCGAGCCGACCGATTACGGCTTTCGGCTGATCACGCTGCGCGAGATCGGCGGCGGCAAGGCGCACGTGCGCGTGACCAATCTGATTTTCCCGAACGGCTTCATCATCCCGATGAGCCGCGAGATGACCATCGCGCAATGGCACGTGCCGATCGACGATGTGAAGCACTACTGGTACGCGATCTTCACTTCGTTCGGCGCCCCGGTGAACAAGGACGAGATGCGCCGCCAGCGCCTCGAACTCTACCAATTGCCGGACTACATCCCGCGCAAGAACAAGAGCAACGCTTACGGCTTCGACGCGCACGAGCAGGCGCATGCGACCTATACCGGCATGGGCGCCGACATCAACGTGCATGACCAATGGGCCTGCGAGTCGATGGGCCAGATTGCGGACCGCACGACCGAGCATCTCGGCACCTCCGATAAGGCGATCAGTTTTTACCGCCGCCTCTTGCGGCAGGCGCTGGATCAGTCGGGCAAGGGCGAACGGCCGATCATGGTGCTCGATGCGGCCGAGGCGCAGAAAATCAGCGGCCCTGCTTGCGTCGACGGCATCGGCCCGGCAGGTGACTGGCAGGGATACTGGCAGCACACGGACGAAGCGCGACAGAAGACCAAAAGCTGGGCCGACGGGCGCTGACCTAAATGGCCTCGAGTCGGGCTTTTGCCGCGAAAAGTTTTGTCGAACGCCATGGTCTTTGGACCGACGAGCAGGCGCGCGTCGCCAACGCCGTCGGCCAGGCGATCAAGAAGCACAAGCTTGAGCTTGTCCGTTTTTCCTTCGCCGACCAGCACGGCGTGCTGCGCGGCAAGACCGTCATCGCCGCGGAGGCGTCCGCGCTGATGCGTAGCGGCGTCACCATGACGACCACGCTTCTCGCCAAGGACACCGCGCACAAGACCGCCTATCCGGTGTTCACGCCCGGCGGCGGCTTCGGCATGGTGGAGATGCAGGGCGCCGGCGATTTCGTCATGGTGGCCGACCCGGCCACGTTTCGCGTGCTGCCGTGGGCGGACAAGACTGGCTGGCTGCTCTGCGACATTTATTTCGGCAACGGCAAGCCGGTGCCGTTCTCGACGCGGCAGGTTTTGCGCGACGCGCTGGCGCGGCTGCGGCACGAAGGCTTCGATTTCCTCGCCGGCCTCGAAGTCGAATTTCATCTGTTCAAGCTGGAGAACCCGCGGCTTGATCCGGCCGACGCCACCTGGCCGCCGCTTGCCCCCGAAGTGAGCCTGCTCAATCAGGGTTATCAATATCTCACCGAGAGCCGCTTCGATCAGCTCGACGCGGCGCTGGCGCCGATCCGGCGCGGCGTTGCGGCGCTCGGCCTGCCGCTGCGCTCGCTCGAAGTCGAGCTCGGGCCGAGCCAGTGCGAGTTCACCTTTCGCCCGCAGCCCGGCCTCGACGCCGCCGACACGATGATTTTGTTTCGCACGGCCGTAAAGCAGATCGCGCGGCGCAACGGCCTCCTTGCAAGCTTCATGTGCCGGCCGGCGCTGCCTAATCTGTTTTCGAGCGGCTGGCACCTGCACCTGTCGCTGATCGAGCGCAAACGCCGGATCAACGCGTTCGCAGGCGACGCGCGCGAGGGACTTTCCGCGATCGGCCTGCACTTCCTTGGCGGCTTGCTTGCGCACGCGCACCCTGCCGCCGCGTTCACCACGCCGACGGTCAACGGCTACAAGCGCTACCGCGCCTACGCGCTCGCCCCCGACCGCGCCATCTGGGCGCGCGACAATCGCGGCGTCATGGTGCGCGTGCTCGGCGAGCCGGGAGATCCCTCGACGCACCTGGAAAACCGCGTCGGCGAGCCCGCCGCCAATCCGTATCTCTACATGGCGTCGCAAATCCATGCCGGCCTCGACGGCATTGCAAAAAAACGCGATCCCGGCCCCTCGGCCGACACGCCCTATGAAACCAAGGCGGCGATGCTGCCGAAAGATTTGGCCGAGGCGCTTGCCGCGCTGCGCAAGAGCGAGATGTTCCGCAGAGCGCTCGGCGATAGCTTCGTCGACTATTACGTCCGCCTCAAGGAAGCCGAGCTGGCGCGCTTCAAAGCCGAAGCCGGCGGCGGCGGCGACGTGACGACTGGCGAAGTGACGGCTTGGGAGCATAACGAGTATTTCGATTTGTTTTAGCGCTCGCACGTGGTTGTTCCCTCATCCTGAGGTGGCCGCGCAGCGGCCCTCGAAGGATGCGGCCGAGGCGCCCGGGCCTGCATCCTTCGAGGCTCGCTACACTCGCACCTCAGGATGAGGAAAACGGGCAAGTTTTCCCGTTCTCGCGGCGCGTTTTTTTGTTCGCGCCCGAGCTATGAGCAAGCTCGTCCTAAAAATCCTCGCTGCGAGTCCGACCTTCGTCAGATAAATCCGGCAGTGGTCGTCCGGATGTCATCACGATCAGCCGCGAAGCGTAAAATAAAAAGGGAAGCAGAACGCCGACAGACGCAATTGACCGACCTCCGCGCTTGCGCGCGGCGCTGCCCCCACCCTTACCCTCCCCCGCTTGCGGGGGAGGGTAAGGGTGGGGGCAGCACGCCTGTCGGCGTTCCACCGCGGCTCTCGCCAAGGGGACTATTCATCCCCAAGGCTCAGCGTCAGGCCATGCTTCCTGGGACTCGGCCGGAGCGCTCGATCCTGTAAGCCCGCCCCAACCGGGGGGCGGAGACCTCACGCTTCTCCACGGGCGTTACCCGCGCCGCGCCTGTCCCAGTCCAGTGAAAGCACCTCACGCGCCGGTCATAGTGCCGGCAGGATGATGCCCAAGCCGCCCGAGTGCGACGGTGACGAGCCGCCGCCCGCGGGCACCGCAACTCGCCCCGCCGGCCGCTGTCACCCGGCTGGCGTCCTTTACGGAGGCGAGATGCGCCCCACTACCGCCCGCGTGCGCGCTGTCAAGCATCGTCGCCGCGCGGGCGACTTGTAATTGATTCCACGGCACTTTTTGCTTCGCCGCTCGCGTGGGACGCGGCGCCGGGCGCGCGCGGTTGTGCGAATCAAAACGCCGGGGCAGTCCGGCCGGGTTCTAGAATTTCCGCTAATTGACGCACACCGGACTTGGCCGGTCAAAGTTGTGCAGTGAATGACCCACACCGGATCTCAAGTGTGGGAAGCTATCGCGATCCTTCGCTCCCGTCGTGCTTCCTGATCTCAGGCTTGCGTATATCCCAATTTGCGAAATTTATTCATGAAAAAGCTCACGCGCGATGCAGATCGAGAATCCGCATGCGGCTGTAGTTCGTCATCGACCGGAGCGGCGGAACGACGTGGTCAAAACAGCGAGTCGAAAGGCGGCACGAGCCCGGCATAGACGGCGCTCTGGTAAAAGAAGTAAATTGCAGCAAGCAACAGAAGAATGGCGCTCGCCCGTTCGATTGTCGGGACCCATAGGGTGAAGCGTGGCACGGTTTTGATCTTCTCCGTTGCCGCACCGACGATCAGAAGGGGAATGCCGCGGGCCAAGCCGAAGACGAGCAACAAAACTCCTCCCAGCCACGGTGTCCCCGTGGCGGCGGCGGCCCCCAGGATCGGCAGCAGCATCGGTGTGCAAGCCGGACAGACCGAAAGCCCGAACGGAACGCCGAGCGCGTAAGCCGCCTTGAAGGAATCGACGCGCCGCGGCTTCGGTTTCAGCACCGGAATCACGATATGGATTTTCCGCAGCAGCGCCAGCGCGAGCACGACGAGCAGCCCGGCAAGAATCAAATTGGTCACTGCCAGAGAGCCGGCGAGAATGCGGATTGCGGCCATGCCGGCAAAGCCAAAGAGGACACCGACCGCCGCATCGACCGTAGCTACGCCTAATACGAAGCCCGCTGCGAGCCGCAGCCCCGTCCATCGCTTCTTGGTTTCTCCGTCACGGCCCTGTCCCCCGACGTAGCCGGCGACGACAGAGGCGAGCGGCATGGAACTCGGCGCAACGCCCATCACCAGACCCGCCACAGCCACGAGCGCGAAGCCAGGGAGCGACACGATAGAAATGTGTTGGAGCCAGGCGTCAAGGTTGAGCATCTGCCACCTTGTCAATAAAGCTGCGGTCAGTCCGTCACCGGCTGCTGACATTGCGAAGTTGCCGGGCAGCTTACAGGCTGTACCGCAGTACGGGGTCAAGTGACCCCCTGCTGCGCGTCCGCATTTCCTCTTGACTCCGTACTATAGTACGGACCCCATATATAAGCGGAGGTTGGACATATGCCGACGCTGACCATCGGAAAAGCCGCGCGCGACGCGGATGTGAACGTCGAAACCGTGCGCTTCTACGAGCGCCGCGGTCTGATCGCACGGCCGCCAAAAGGCAACGGCTATCGAATCTATTCTCCGGAACAGGTGGCGCGAATCCGCTTCATCAAGGAGGCGCAGCAGATCGGCTTCTCGCTCAACGAAATCCGCGACCTTTTGGCGCTGCGGGCCGATCCCACCACCGATTGCTCGAAGGTGCGAAGCCAAGCCGTTGCGAAGCTCGACGAGATCAAGTGGAAGATCGAGCAGCTTCGCAAGGTGGGCGCGGCCTTGGAAACCTTGATCGAGGCCTGTCCCGGACACGGGCAGCTGCAAGCCTGTTCGATCATGGATGCGCTCACGCTGCGATCGAGCAAATCCCCGGGCAAGGGCAAACGCGTCCGGTCTCGTCCTTGGCAACATTCGGTAACGGAGCATCAGATGAAAACGAGTCTCTTCAAGATCGACGGCATGCGCTGCGACGGCTGCGCCGATACCGTCAAGGCGGTCGTCGAGCGACAAGCCGGGGTGCAAATGGCGGCCGTCTCGTACGATGGCGGCGAGGCACGCATCCTTTATGACCCACAGGCCATCGACGAGGATCGCCTTGCCGCGATCATCAAGAAGATCGGCTATCGCGTGACCGCGCAATCGACTTGAAGCAGGAGGAACGGCCATGAGCATCACAACCGACGCGCTGGCACCCTTCCGACCGTGGACCCAGGAGCCGTCGAGCCGCCCCGATCGCGAAATAATCCGGGCGCGGATCGGCGGCCTTCACTGCTCGCTCTGTACCGGCACGATCGAGAAGGCGTTGGGCCGCCTGCCCGGCGTCGACAAGGTCGCGGTCAGCCTTACCCATGAGCAGGCGCTCGTTGAATACGACCCGCAGGTCGCGCGGCCCGAAGAGGTGCTGCAAACCCTCAGGGATATCGGCTACACGGTTTCCGATCCGCGCAAGCTGCGGGCCTTCGAAGAGGAGGAGCGCGATCTCGTGCGCGAGAGCCGGCGCTTCGTGATTGCCGTCGTCTTGAGCGTGGCGTCGATCGCCCTCATCGCTCGCCCAACCGAAAACTGGATTTCCGCGCTTCCCGCTCTCGTCTGTTTGAGTCTCGGCGCGCTGGTGTTCCTGGTGCTAAGGCCGAGCGGTTTGTGGAAGGCTATTGCGGGCTTCGGCGGATTGGCAGCCTTGGCACTCTCGCTCCTCTTCTTCAATCTGCGGGGCGATCTCGCGACGATCGCGCCGTGGGCGGTGGGCGCGCTCGCCCTCGTCCTCGTTTTCGGCGTCGGCCGTCACATCCTCCACATGGCGGTTCAAGCCCTGCGCCGCGGCATCCTCAATCAGCATGTGCTTCTTGAGGTCGGCGCCTTTGCCGGCATCCTCGGCGGGATGATCGGACTTGTTTGGCGGTCGCCAAGCTATCCCACGGCGACGTTTTTCGCGGTCGCGGTCATGGTCGGCACCTACCACATCTTCTCGGAGTGGCTGTCGTTGATCGTCAAGACGCGCAGCTCGCAGGCCGTCAAACGGCTCCTCGATCTGCAGCCCGATACGGCGAGAGTCGTCCGCGGCAACCGGGAGATCGACATGGAAGTCGACGAGATCGCGGTCGGCGACCTCGTTCGTATCCGGCCGGGTGAGCGCGTGCCGGTGGACGGCACCGTCGTCGGCGGTCGGTCGAGCGTCGATCAGTCGTTCGTGACTGGGGAGCCGGTTCCAATTGAGAAGAGTGAGGGCGACAACGTTGTCGGCGGTGCGATCAACGGCACCGGGACATTGCTGGTCCGGGTCACGGCGATCGGCGAAGAGAGTTTTCTGCAACGCGTCGTCCGCCAGGTCGAGGATGCGCGGGCATTGAAGCCCGGCGTCCTGCATTTGGTCGATCGCATCCTGCGCGTCTACACCCCGAGCGTGCTCCTGGTCTCCGCGATTGCTTTCATCGGGTGGACACTGGGACCGCAGCTCATGGCCGGTCACCCCGATCTCGGCCGCGCGGTATTTGCGGCGCTCAGCGTGCTGGTGATGGGCTATCCCTGCGCCGTCGGCATCTCGGCGCCGCTCTCGATCGTGCGCGGCGCGGGCGAGGCGGCCGACCACGGCATCCTGATGCGCACGGGCGAGGCGTTCCAGACCTATCGCCTGGTGAATCAAGTCGTGTTGGACAAGACCGGCACGCTCACCGAGGGCAGGCCCGCGGTCCGCGAGATCGAGGCGCTCGGCGTGAGCGAGAGCGAACTCCTGGCGATTGCGGCGGCTGCCGAATCATCGTCCGAGCATCCGCTCGCGACGGCGGTGGTGAAGGCGGCCTTCGAGCGTGGCGCCGCCCCGCCGGAGGTCGAAGCCTTCGAAGCTCTGCCCGGCAGGGGCATCGTCGCCCGCATCGGCGGCAGCGAGGTCATCGTCGGCAATCCGACGTTCCTCGGCGATCGGGGGATCGACCTGAAAACGTTGGCCGATCCGCTCGCCGCCTTGGAAGAAAAAGGCCGCACCGTGATCGCTGTTGGCCGGAACGGCCGCGCGCTCGGTATTCTGGCCCTCGGCGATGCGCTGAAGCCGGATGCAGTCGAGACCGTCGCAGCGCTGCGCCAGGCCGGGCTCAACCCCGTGCTGGTAACCGGCGACAACGAGCGGGCGGCGCAACGGGTCGCACGCGATACTGGCATCGACGAAGTCCACGCTGGCGTTCTCCCCGGCGTGAAGGCCGCCATCGTCCGCCGGCTTCAACGACGCGGTAAGGTGGCAATGGTGGGCGACGGCATCAACGACGCGCCGGCGCTGATGCAGGCCGATGTCGGCATCGCCATGGGCACGGGCACCGACATCGCCATCGAGTCGGCTGACATCGTCATTCTTGGCCATCGCCTCGGATTGATCCTGCTCGCGCGCGACATCAGCCGCCGCAGCTACCGCAAGATGGTGCAGAACGTCGCGCTTGCCTTCTGCTTCAACGGCCTCGGTATTCCGCTCGCGGCGACCGGCCTGATCGATCCGATCTGGGCGATGCTGGCGATGGCGGTGAGCGTCACCGCGATCTTCGTCAACTCGCTATGGGGCCGGCCTTCGCTCTTCATCAACGCCATCCTCAGCGTCGGTCAGCCGCCCGTCGAACCGGCGCCGCAGGCAACTTGAGCGGGCTGCGGGCGCAAGTAACGTGAGCGCGGAAACGGATATGCTACACTGGCAGTATTATATTGACGGAGAACTCGTTTGCTCCAATCGATGGATGATACTGGCGATGAGCCATCAATCCGATGCGGCGGCACGACCAAGGATCGACGCCCAAAGCGAGGCAAGCATCCGACACAGACCGGGTGTTATCGCCAGTGCCGGCGTCTTTGGCGCGCTCGCGGCCACGTCTTGCTGTATCTTACCGCTCGTCCTGTTCACCATCGGGGTGAGCGGCGCGTGGATCGGCAACCTGACGCGCCTCGCGCCTTATCAGCCTTACTTTATTGCCGGGACGATCGCGCTTCTGGTCTACGGTTACTGGCTTGTCTATCGATCTTCGAATTCTGTCTGCGCCGACGGCGCAACCTGCGCCCAGCCGTTATCCAGGCGTGTTGCTAAGGTCGGGCTCTTTCTCGCGACGGTGCTCGTCGTCGCGGCGCTCGGCGTCGACTTCCTCGCACGCTTCCTGATCGACTCGTGAATGGAGAACACCCCCATGATCAAGTTCGTCGCGCCTGCCGCTCTTGCTTTCTTACTTCTGCTCGGTCCTGCGGGCGGTTTCCTGAGGCCCGGTGTCGGCCAAGCTGTCGCAGAAATCGCGCGCGAAAAAACGATCACCTTGTCGGTGAAGAACATGGTCTGCGAGCTTTGCCCATACACGGTTAAAAAGAGTCTCGAGGCCGTGCCCGGCGTCGCCAAGGCTGTCGTGTCGTTGAAGGATAAAACCGCCGTCGTAACCTACGACGAGAGCAAAGCTACGGTGGCCGCGCTCATCAAGGCTACAACAAATGCCGGCTTTCCCTCAGCACTGAAGAATTGACCCGTAGTAGTGTCGCAACGGGACTGAGGGCTCGGGGCACCATCAGCCGCGGACGCTGTATAGGCGCATGGGTCACAAAAGCGGAATATCGAAGCCGGCCGTCAGGTGAGGCAAGAGGTTAGCCCTGGCCCTTTGCGCAAGCGACAAAATGTCCGTTATCGAGGCGCAGCAGACTCGGCGACCCTGGCGGGGGAGGGGGACTCAGAGGCCCCTTCCACCGCGCTGCGCGCGGTCCCCCTCCCCCGCAAGCGGGGGAGGATCATCGACAACTGTTACAGCAGAATTGTCTTCACTCCCAAAGCTGGCCCGGCCTCGCTGAGCTTGCGATCCAGCGTGCAAAGAGTTGCGCCGTGATCGGCGCAGATGGCGAGGTGCAGTGCATCGCCGGCGCGCAGGCCAAGCGCATACTGGTCGGCAAACCGGGCGGCGATGCGAAATTGCAGACTTGAGACAGAAAGGATCATGAAAGTTTCCGCAGCCAGGATTGCGAACTTGCCCAATGCTGCGGAGCGATTGATAGCGGTAACCTGCCGGCTCCGCACTTTAATGGATAGAGCAGAGGAGAACTCCGCCACAACCCAGTCGCTGATGACGAGGACACCCGGTTCTTGCTTATCAAGCCACGCTTGAACGCGCCTCGTATCTACCTGATCGGTCAAGGCCGCGACCAGAAGCGACGTATCCAGGTAAAGCGTCAATACCGCTCTCGGTTGCGCATCTTGCGAACGAAGACGCGAGCTGGCTCCTTCTGCCTCGGCATCGAATCCGTCAAAGCGCGCAAGGACGCGATGTCAATTCGCTTGCGCGGGGCGGTTATCGAAGTAATCTGCGCCACCGGTTTGCCGCGGCGGCTGATGCGTACAGTTTCGCCAGCCGCAGCCCGCTCCACCAGTTCGCTCAAGCGCGCCTTGGCGTCGGCTAGATTGACCGTTTCCATGGCTAACCTGCCTAAATGACCATCCAGTTGGTCACTTTAGCACGCTCCCAGACAAAGGCCAAGCGGAAGTCGACGCCGCGTGTGCCGAGTTGATGCGGCCGTTGGAAAAGACATCCGCCCCCGCGGTAGCGGGGGAGGGGGACCACGCGAAGCGTGGTGGAGGGGGCGTGGGCGGCGACGAAATAAAATCGTAGCCGGTTGAACGCTGGGCTATTTGTTTCTTTGTTTGGCCGCTACGCTGATCGCGTCCGCGACTCAGAGGCCCCCTCCACCGCGCTAGCGCGCGGTCCCCCTCCCCCGCTTCGCGGGGGCGGATAAGTGGTTCACACATCCACGCTTGCCGCCAGCGCGTGCTCCTCGATGAACACGCGGCGCGGTTCGACTTTGTCGCCCATGAGCTCGTCGAAGATGGTGTTGGCCTCGTCGATTTCCTTGACGCTGACTTGCAGGAGCGAGCGGGCGTTGGTGTCGAGCGTGGTTTCCCAGAGCTGGTTGGGATTCATTTCGCCCAGGCCTTTGTAGCGCTGCAGCGCCACGCCCTTCCTGCCGGCGGCGGTGACCGCCTCGAACAGGCCGACCGGGCCGTGGATCGGCGTCTCCTCGTCCTTCCTGCGCAGCATCGCCGGCGGCGTCGGCCGCGGATAAATCTGCTGCAGCGACGGCGCGAACTCGTCGAGCCTGCGCGCGTCGGCCGAGCCAAGGAGCGCCTGGTCGATCACCGCCACTTCCTTGACGCCGCGCAACGTGCGCTCGAACTGGAATCCGGATTCGCTGAATTGGCCCTGCCAGCCGCGCTCGGTCTCGTCGGTCAGCGCGTCGAGGCGGCGGGCGATGTACGCGGCCGCCTGCGCGGCACTGGCGGGTTCGCCGGTGACGCGCGGGTGCAGCACGCCGGCGATGGCGGCCTGCTCGATGACTTTGCGGTTATAGCGGCTGTGCAGGCCGCCCAGCAGATTGCGGATCGAACGCGCCTCTTCGACCAGACGGCGCAGATCGTCGCCGGCACGGACTTCGCCCGACGACAGGCGCAGTGTCGTCTCTTCGAGACCGGTATCGATGAGGTAATCCTCTAGCGCCCGCTCGTCTTTCAGATACTGCTCGGATTTGCCGCGGGAGATTTTGTAGAGCGGCGGCTGCGCAATGTAGAGATAACCGCCGTCGATGACCTCGCGCATCTGCCGGTAGAAGAACGTGAGCAGAAGCGTGCGGATATGGGCGCCGTCGACGTCGGCGTCGGTCATGATGATGATCTTGTGGTAGCGCAGCTTGTCGATGGCGAATTCGTCGGCGCCGATGCCGGTGCCGAGCGCGGTAATGAGCGTGCCGATCTGCTCGGAGGAGAGCATCTTGTCCATGCGCGCGCGCTCGACGTTGAGAATTTTTCCACGAAGCGGCAAGACGGCCTGAAATTCCCTGTTGCGGCCCTGCTTGGCGGAACCGCCGGCGGAATCGCCCTCGACGATGAACAGCTCGGATTTGGCCGGATCGCGCTCCTGGCAGTCGGCGAGCTTTCCCGGCAGCGAAGTGATGCCGAGCGCGCTCTTCCTCGTCATTTCGCGCGCCTTGCGCGCGGCCTCGCGCGCCGCGGCCGCCTGGATCACTTTGCCGACGATGATCTTGGCCTCGGACGGATGCTCCTCGAACCAGGCCTTGAGCATGTCGTTGAGCACGCCCTCGACCACCGGACGCACCTCGGAGGAGACGAGCTTGTCCTTGGTCTGCGAGGAGAATTTCGGATCGGCCACCTTGACCGAAAGCACTGCCGTCAAGCCCTCGCGGCAATCCTCGCCGGTGAGCGCGACCTTCTCCTTGCGCGCCACGCCGCCCGATTCGGCGTAGCCGGTGATCTGGCGGGTGAGCGCGCCGCGGAAGCCGGCGAGGTGCGTACCGCCGTCGCGCTGTGGGATATTGTTGGTGAAGCAGAGCACGGTCTCGTGGTAGCCGTCGTTCCACCACAGCGCGCATTCCACGCCGGTGCCGTCGCGCTCGGCCTTCATCACGATCGGGGCCGGCACCAGCGGCGTCTTGTTGCGGTCCAGATATTTGACGAAGGCCTCGACGCCGCCCTGGTAGCGCATCTCCTCGCGCTTCTCGACCGCGTGACGCATGTCGGAAAGCACGACGGTGACGCCGGAATTGAGGAACGCGAGTTCGCGCAGCCGGTGTTCCAGCGTGGCGAAGTCGAACTCCGTCATGGTGAAGGTTTTCTTCGACGGCAGGAACGTCACCTCGGTGCCGCGCTTGTCGCGCGCGGCGCCGACTACGGCGAGCGGGGCTGTCGCCTCGCCGTCGCGGAACTCCATGTAATGCTCCTGGCCGTCGCGCCAGATGGTGAGCTTGAGCCAAGCCGAGAGCGCATTGACCACGGAGACGCCGACGCCGTGCAGTCCGCCGGAAACCTTGTAGGCGTTCTGGTCGAACTTTCCGCCGGCGTGCAGCTGGGTCATGATGACCTCGGCGGCGGACACGCCTTCGCCCTTGTGAATGTCGGTCGGGATGCCGCGGCCGTCGTCGCGCACCGTGCAGGAACCGTCGGGATTGAGCGTGACCACGACTTCCTTGGCGAAGCCGGCAAGCGCCTCGTCGATCGCATTGTCGACGGTCTCGTAGATCATGTGATGCAGGCCGGAGCCGTCATCGGTGTCGCCGATATACATGCCCGGCCGCTTGCGCACGGCGTCGAGCCCCTTGAGCACCTTGATCGATTCCGCGTCGTAATCGGAGGGTGCGACAGGGGGTTGCTTACGGACCGGTTCGGCCATGCCAGGAACTTTCGAATCGCTTGCAAAAAGCGGCTAAGAATCGGTCCTTCTTGTACACCAAAAAGGACCTTCGTACAGGGCAAAGTGGACGCCGTTAAGATATTGCTAAATCGGCATTTTTCAAGGATTTGGGGCGGCGCAGAAATGGCTCGAATCGGACTGCCGCCAGCGCCGGCCGAGAGCCGCCGAGCAAATCCCAATCGAAGGGCGATTGAAGTGCCGGAACAGGTTTCCGAAGCACCCGATTCGGCGGGTGAATTGGATCTTGAAAGCTAAGTCCGCGAGCGCTGCGATTACAATCGGCGGCGCGGCGGTTCGCACTGTGGCGATGGCGGCAGGGCGTATCGATTGCCGGGCTGGTACTCGGGCACTGGAGTCTGAAAGTAGCCCAGAGCGGCGGCCCACAGTTCCACCTTATCCATGTCCTCGCGCAGTCGCTCCAGCGCTTCGATCAGATTGTGGACGATCGTGTCTTCGGCCGGTTCCGGCATCACACTTGGGCCTTAAATCCCGAGGGCGAGTGTTTCCTCCCATACAATAAGGGTTTTCTCGCACTCTGGTTCCGTTGCCGCCAATAGTCATTGCCGCGGCTGCCCAATGGAACCGGAAAGTCCTCCGAGCCAAAACTCAATAATCTCCGGAATCTCCGGTGCGCCGCTTGAGCCGGCCGGAATCGACCTCAATCACGGCTGCGTCGTCGCGAATCTCGGTAAAAAGCGCCGGATCGGCGCCGGTCATCCAGACCTGCGCTCCGAGTTGGGCAAGTTCCACCTGCAGCGCCGCGCGCCGCGCCGGGTCGAGATGCGCGACCACCTCGTCGAGCAACAAAACCGGCGCGAATGTCGTCATCTCCGCGATCAATCGGGCGTGAGCGAGCACTAGCCCAATGAGCAAAGCTTTCTGTTCGCCGGTCGAGGCATCGGCGGCGGCGATGCCTTTCGGCGCGTAGCTGACGGAAAGATCGGTCAGGTGCGGTCCGTCGAGCGTGCGCCCGGCAGCGGCGTCGCGGCCGCGATTATCGCGCAGCACCGCACGGTAGCGTTCCTCGATCTCGCCGGCGGGGTGGGCGGGGATGAGTTTCTCGATCCAGCCATCGAGCGCAATTTCCGCCGGCGGGAAAGCTGCATCCCTGCGGCTCGCCAGCACGGCTGCCATGCGTCGGACCGTCTCCACCCGCAGCCCCGCGACTGCAACGGCGAGTTCCGCGGTTTCGTGCTCGACGGCATCGAGCCAATGCGCATCTGGGGTTAAGTCCTCCAAAAGCCTGTTGCGCGAGCGTAGCGATCGTTCCAGCGCGTTGACGCGGCTTGCGTGCTCGGCATCGACAGCCAATGCCAGGCGATCGAGGAAGCGCCGGCGCTCCGAGGGCGCACCGGCGAACAAGGTGTCCATGGCCGGCACCAGCCAGACCACGCGCAGGTGATCGGCAAAGGCGGCGGCCGACGCCGCCGGCTCGCGATCGATACGGAATTTGCGCAACGACGCGGCGCTGTCTTCGAGCGGCCGCTCGACGCCGGTGCCGAGCGTCGCGAGCCCGAGCGCGCCCTCGATCTCGGCTGCGACCGCCCATGAGCCGTCGCCCTCGCTGAACGCGACCTCGTCGAGCGTGGCGCGGCGCAGGCCGCGGCCGGGCGCCAGGAACGAAATCGCTTCGATCAAATTCGTCTTGCCGGCGCCGTTCGGCCCCACCAGGACGACCGTCTTCGCGACGGCTTCGAGACTGGCGGAGCGATAGTTGCGGAAGTTGGACAGCGTCAGGCGGAGGACAGGCATCAGTGTCAGGAATCAGGTGTCAAGAAACAGGTGTCAGGAAACAGGAATCGAAATCCCAGCGATCAAGATAGGCCCAATCGCTGGGATTCCAACTCTCTCTGCTTCCCGACGCCTGACGGCTGAACCCCGATACCGTCACACCCGCATCGGCATCAGCACGTAGAGCGCGCCGCGCGGGTCTTTATCCTGGATCAGAGTCGGCGAGCCGGGATCGGCCAGCTTGAGCACGGCGGCCTCGCTCTCGATCTGAGCGGCGATGTCGAGCAAGTAACGCGAATTGAAGCCGATATCGATCGGATCGGCTTCGTATTCGACTTCGAGCTCCTCGTTGGCGCTGCCGGAATCGGGATTGGTGACGGATAATAAGAGCCGGCCGCCGGTGATCGACAGCTTGACGGCGCGGCCGCGTTCGCTCGACACCGTCGACACGCGATCGACCGCCGCCTCGAACTCCTTCTTGTCGACCACCAGCTCCTTGTCGTTACCCACCGGGATGACGCGCGCGTAATCGGGAAACGTGCCGTCGATCAGTTTCGAGGTCAGCACCACCTCGCCGACCGTGAAGCGGATTTTTCCCGGCGACAGCTCGATTCCGACCTCGGCTTCATTGTCCTCCAGGAGCCGCTGCGCCTCGCCGACTGTCTTGCGCGGCACGATAATCCCCGGCATGCCTTCGGCGCCTTTCGGCAGTTCGAGCTCCATCTGCGCCAGACGGTGGCCGTCGGTGGCGACCGCGCGCAACGTCTGCGCATTCGGCGTGCCGGCGGCGTGCAGATAGATGCCGTTGAGGTAGTAGCGGGTTTCCTCGGTCGAGATGGCGAACTGGGTCTTGTCAATGAGCCGCTTGAGATCGGCGGCCTTGAGCGTGAACTTGTGCGTCATCTCGCCCGGCGCCAGATCGGGAAAATCGCTCTCCGGCAGCGTCTGCAGCGTGAAGCGGGAGCGTCCGGCACGAATGGCGAGTGCCGCGCGGTCGCCGGAAGATTCGAGCACGATCTGCGCGCCCTCGGGCAACTTGCGCACGATGTCGAAGAACATGTGGGCGGGAACCGTCGTCGATCCGCCGGGTCCCACCTCGGCGGCGATCGTATCGGTCACCTCGACATCGAGGTCGGTCGCCTTCAAGCTGAGCTTCGAGCGGTCGGCGCGCAAAAGCACGTTGGCGAGGATCGGAATGGTATTGCGCCGCTCGACCACGCGATGCACGTGGCCGAGCGACTTCAGCAATTCGGACCGCTCTACGGTGACCTTCATCGCCCAATCCGTCCGTTACTCCGACAGCGAAGGTGGCGCGGAGAACGGTTTTCGGCAAGCCCGAGCCGCTCTCGACTCCACCTTTTCCCTGGGTTTTAACAGGACTGGCCACCTCAGGGTGACGGTAATTAATCCTGAAGCTGGCGTTTGAGGGCTTCGATTTCCTCGGCCAAGGCGGTGTCGTTGCCGGTCAGCGCCTCGATCTTGCGCACGGCGTGCAACACGGTGGTGTGATCGCGGCCGCCGAAACGACGGCCGATCTCAGGGAGCGAGCGTAACGTCAGGATCTTGGCCAGATACATCGCCACCTGACGCGGGCGCACGACGTTGGCCGTGCGCCTGGACGATAAAAGGTCGGCGCGGCTGACGTTGTACTGCCGCGCCACGACGCGCTGGATGTCCTCGATCCGCACGCGCTTCGGCTCGGCCGGCCGGATCAGGTCGCGCATTTCCCGCTCGGCCATTTCCAGCGTCACCGGCTGGCCGGTGAGCTTGCTGTGGGCCAGCAAGCGATTGACGGCGCCCTCGAGGTCGCGGCCATTGTGCGTTACCGACTTGGCGATGAAGACGAGCACCGGCGGAGGCACTTCGAAGCCGGGATGATGCAGGCGGGCGGCGGCGACGCGGCTCTTGAGGATTTCGAGCCGCAGTTCCTCTCCCAGCGAACCGATCTCGACGACGAGCCCGCCGGCAAGCCGAGAGCGAACGCGTTCGTCGAGGCTTTCCAGATCGGCCGGGGGCCGGTCGCTGGCGATCACCGCTTGCCGGCCGGCGTCGATGAGGGCGTTGATGGTGTGGCAAAACTCATGCTGCGTCGAACGGCCTTGCAGGAACTGCAGGTCGTCGATCGCCAGCACATCGATGGCGCGCAAGGCTTCCTTGAAGGCCAGCGTCGTCTGGCTTTTCAGCGACGAGACAAATCCATACATGAAGCGCTCGGCCGTCAGATAGAGCACCTTGCGATCGCCGCCATTGCCGGCCCAGGTGATCGCCTGCAGCAGGTGAGTTTTGCCGAGCCCCACGCCGGCGTGAATATAGAGCGGATTGAACATCAAGGGATCGCCGCGGCGGCTGATCGCGATCTGCTTGGCCGCCGCATGGGCGAGCGTATTCGAGCGGCCGACGACGAATGTCTCGAAAGAAAGCCGCGGATCGAGCGGCGAACCGCCCAACGCGTCGTGCATCGACATGAACGGCGCGCTGGCACGCGGCTCGCCGTTGCCCACGGTCGCTTCGCGCGATTCGCGCGGCGGCGCCGGGGGGTCGGGCAGCTTCGCCTTCGGCGTGAACGGGCGGATCGCGGCCGAGCGCACGCTCAATTCCAAGCGGGCGATTGCAGGTTCTTCCACCTGCCATTGCGCCAGAACCCGATCGGCATAATGGGTCTGAATCCACTTGCGCAGAAAACGTGTCGGCACCGACAGCCGCACCGCCCCCTGATTTACAGCTTCGAATTCCACGCGGCCGAACCAGCTCGAGAAAACGTCCTCGCCGAGTTCGAAATGCAACCGTTCCTTGATGCGCTGCCAGCGATCCTGATCGTTGCTCATGTTGGCGTGCTGTTTTTGCGGGAACACGGGTCAACCGAACATGTGAGGCGAGGGCACAGTCCTGCCCTGCCCGGTTATCGGGGGACGCAACGCACTGACTAAGGAGTGAAGAGGAAAGCCGAAAGCCGCAATCGTCGGGCAATCGGAGGAAGGAGCTTTTATCCGCTCGGTCGCGGCGTCAGGCCGCAAAAGTTGCGCAGAGCCGTCGGCAATAGCAACGCCTGCGACGATTCAGGGCGAGCGATTCTTGCCGCTTGTTCCGGTCGGAAGATCGTCAGTATCATTGCCCCGCCTCCATCGCTCCCAAATCCGATGGCCCCAATTGACTGTCTTGATTGCAATCCCGTGCGACTTGTTAGGCCGCCACCAGTGCGTTTCCTTCCGCCGCGCAAAGCTCATTCCCGGTTTTTACTTTTGAAACTCCGATATAGACTTAAGTCAGGACCAGTAGTGCACTGGGCAAAGCAACCCCGTTCTCATTCCTCGATGAGTTTCCGCCGTAGAACCGTTTTTGAGGACCTTCGGATAGGCCGGAGGTGAGGCTGAAAAATAACATGGCGTGGCCCGTCTGCAACGCCGAAAAAATCCGTGAATCGATGCTCTTTTAGATCATGATGAGCCGATCTTTTGCCCAACGCATTGAGTCAACGGCGATTTTGACGGTACTGCGAAAGTTCTGTGTCAGCAGAAATGCGCATGGAGCAAATAAGGTCCTGAGCAGCGGAATCGGCGCAAACTTTGGGTCCGTCGCACTTGTGCCTATTAACCACTTGGGCGGCCACAAATTCTCCGGCACGTTTTTCAAACCTACCCACCCGGAAAAACGCGCAAGGCGTGCGAAAAAATGCGCAAAAATGGGCAGAAGTCTTTCACGTCGATCCCGAGCCGAGGTCCTCTCCGGGCGGGGTACCTCCGCAACTGACCATCCGGTCAATTTTCGGCTCCACGTGACAATTCGGCAACAGTTTTTTGACGATCCACCCGATTTAGCGGTGGATTGACGCCAAGCTCGCTACAATTTCCGGACGGAGGCGCCTGCCGAGCGGCGGTGTTCGCATCACCCGCTACTTTCCCAGCTTGGCGATGCTATGGACGAGCCGGGAGACCTTGCGGCGGGCGGCGTTGCGATGGACGATGCCCTTCTGCGCCGCACGGATGATGGCCGGCTCCGCCTCGACCATGGCGGCAACCGCCGCGCCGCGGTCGCCTGCCGAAATCGCCTCTTCGACTTTGCGAACTGCGGTGCGCACCCGCGAACGCCGGGCCTTGTTGATGACGGTGCGGCGCGCGATTTGGCGAGCGGCCTTCTTGGCTGATTTTGTATTGGCCATACTTTTTGAACTTCTGCATTGGGGGACGAAGGCGACGGCGGCGGCAAGCGAGAGCTTTCCGGCCTTGCGCGGCGCTTATAGGGATGCCGCGCGCAGCCGTCAACGCTCGGGGCCTTTGGGGATCGGCCGGCAGCGGACCGCTTCGCTTAGGCGACCCGCTTGGCGCGAATGGCCTCATAAGCGGCGTCGACCGCCGCGCGGTCGGCCGCGGGAAAGGCCGTGAGCGGCGGCGCCACGCGCGCCCATCGCGCATCGCCGTGAATGTGGGCGAGCAAAGCCTTCACGCCGGCCACCAGCGGCTTGCCGTCGAACAGCTTGCGGATCGCCACCGCCTCGGCCAAAGCCGCGGCATCGCCGGAGCGGTAGGCGCGGGCGCAGAGGTCGGCATTGAGGTTGGCAGTCGCCGAAATGCAGCCGGCGAACGCGCCGGAACGGGCCTGCGGCAGCGCCGCCTCGGTCGACGGAAACACCTTGAAGCGCGGCGCGATACTCGCCGCCGCGCGGGCGAAATCCATGTCGCCGGAGGAATCCTTGAGCCCCACGATGCGCTCGCCGAAGACGTCGAGCAGGCGGCGAATCAACGCGATGTGCCAGGGCAGCCCGGACTGCGCCGGGAAGTGATAGAGATAAATCGGGATCGGCCGTGCCGCGGTCGCGGCCACGATCGCCTCGATATAGGCGAGGAGTCCATTGTCGTGCACGCCCTTGTAGTAGAACGGGGGCAGCACCAATGCGCCGGCAAAACCCAGCTCGGCGGCGTGTCCGGTCAGCGCGATGGCATCGGCAGTCGCGGCGGCGCCGGTGCCGACCATCATACGGTCGAGCGGCAACCCGCTTGCCGCGTATGTGCTCATCACGCGCTTACGCTGATCCAGCGAAAACGATGTCGCCTCCCCGGTCGTGCCGAGCACGTTGAGCCCGTCGCAGCCATTGTCGAGGAGAAAGCGCGCCAGCGCCACCGAGCGCGCGCAATCCGGCTCGCCGCTCGGCTCGATCGCCGTCGCGATGGCGGCAATCACACCATTCAGTGTCTTGGTGGTCATGGAAAGTCGGTCCTCATTTCGCAGGGCGGATTAGCGAAGCGCAATCCGCCGATGTCGTCAAATGGCGGGTCACGCCGGAGCCTGCCATCGGGCCGCGCGTTGCGCGGACCCGTTGGGTCGACCCTCCCTACGACTCCAGTTCGCGCAGTTTGAACCGCTGCAGCTTTCCGGTCGCGGTGCGCGGCAGGTCGGGACGGATATCGATCCAGCGCGGATATTTCCACGGCCCCGCGCAGGCTTTGACGTGCACGCGCAGCGTTTCGAAGAGGCGCTCGTCGGCGGCAAAGCCGTTGCGCAGCACGATGAAGGCTTTCGGCTTAATGAGGCCGTCGGCATCCTCCTTGCCGATCACCGCGGCTTCCAGCACGGCTTCGTGCGAGGCGAGCGCCGCCTCGACCTCGAACGGCGACACCCACATGCCGCTCACCTTGAACATGTCGTCGGTGCGCCCGCAGTAATGGTAGTAGCCGTCGGAATCGCAGAAAAATTTGTCGCCGGTAAAAGTCCATTCGCCGGCGAAAGTGCGCCGGCTCTTCTGCCGCTGATTCCAGTATCCCTCGCCGGCGGTCGGACCGCGCACGACGAGTTCGCCGAGTTCGCCGGCGGCGACCTCGCGGCCGCCTTCATCGACGATTTTCAGCTCGTAACCGGGGACCGGCTTGCCGGTCGTGCCATAGCGCACCTCGCCGGGCCGGTTGCTCAAGAAAGTCTGGAACATCTCGGTCGAGCCGATGCCGTCGAGCACTTCGACGCCGGCGGCCTCGCGCCAGCGTTCGCCGAGATTTTTGGGCAGCGCCTCGCCGGCGGAAACGCACAAACGCAGGCGGTCGGAGCCGGCGCCTCTACGCATCTCCTTGTGCGCCAGCAGCGAAGCGTAGAGCGTCGGCACGCCGTAGAAGATCGTCGGGCGGTGACGGCGCATGACGTCGAACACCGCCTCGGGCGTCGGCCGCTGCGGCAGCAGCGCGGTGGTGGCGCCGACCGACATTGGAAACACCATGGCGTTGCCCATGCCGTAAGAGAAGAAAAGCTTTGCCGCCGAGAACACCACGTCATCTTCGCGGATGCCGATCACATGCGTGCCCATCAGCCGTGCCGCCGCCATCGGCGTCGTGTGGACGTGTTTGACGCCCTTGGGGTCGCCGGTCGATCCGGACGTGTACATCCAGAACGCGACTTCGTCGGACAGCGTCGGCGCAACGAACGGGTCCGGCCGCCCGCGCGCCAGAACATCGGCGAAATCGTGTACGTCCCGGCCGGCAAAGGCGGCTTTCTCATCGGCCCCGGCATCGACGAGAATAATCGTACGCAGGCGCGGCAGACGATCGAGGATGGGAAGAAGCGTTTTCGCCAGCGACGCCGAGGCGACGATGGAAGCGGCGCGGCTGTCGCCGAGGATGTAGGCGTATTGGTCGGCGGTGAGCAGCGTGTTGAGCGGCAGCACCACGATGCCGGCGCGCACGCCGCCCCAGAATGCCACCGGAAAATCGATCGTGTCGTAGAGGAGCAGGCCGAGCCGCTCCTCCGGCCGCAAGCCGAGCTCTTTCAGCGCCGACGCGAAGGCGCAGGTGCGCATTTGCAGTTCGCCATAGCGCAACGAGCGGTCGGCATCGATGAACGCGATCTTTTCACCAAGCCCGCGCGCGACCGGGGCATCCACCAAATCGGTAACGGCGTTGTACGGCCGGCGCTGTAGGAAATCGTCCAACATGGGCTATATGCGGTCCCCGGCAGTTTCTCTGCTCGACACTTCTAGCCGACCGAGCCTAATCTGACACGTCGATACCCGCAACGCGCCTGTGAACCGGGGTGCGTCGAGCGCCTTGCAGGATCTGTTGATTCCCAGAAAAATACCGCCAGCGCCGTCCAAATCCCCGTGATCTGCCATGAGCCGCACCAACGCCATCGCCCGCGCCCACGCGTATTTCGATGACGGCGGCTTTCTCGGCGATCTCAGGCGTCGCGTCGCTATTCCGAGCTCGAGCCAGGAGCCGGAGCACGCGACGGCGCTGCGCTCTTATTTGATCGACGAGATTGTGCCGACGCTGACGCGGCTCGGCTTCGACTGCCGTGTTCTCGATAATCCGCGCGGGCCGCCGGTGCTGGCCGCGGAGCGCATCGAGAATCCAGCCTTCGTCACCGCTCTGGTGTACGGCCACGGCGACACCATTGGCGGGCTCGACGATCTTTGGCGCGCCGGACTCGCGCCGTGGCGCATCGTCGTCGAGGGTGAGCGCATCTATGGCCGCGGCACCGCCGACAACAAGGGCCAGCACAGCGTCAACATCGGCGCGCTTGCGGCGGTGCTGGCCGAACGCGGCGCGCTCGGCTTCAACTGCAAATTCTTGCTCGAAATGGCCGAAGAAATCGGCTCGGTGGGACTGCGCGAATTATGCGCGCAGCATCGCGGCGGAGTGCTCAAGGCCGATGTGCTGATCGCCTACGACGGGCCGCGCATCGCGCCGCGGGAGCCGACCTTGTTCCTCGGTGCGCGCGGCACGTATCTGATCGACATGTCGGTCGAGCTGCGCGAAGGCTCTCATCATTCCGGCAATTGGGGCGGGCTCATCGCCAATCCGGCGCTCGTTTTGGCGCATGCTCTGGCCTCGATCGCCGACGCACGCGGCGCGATCCGCGTTCCGGAATGGCGGCCGGCTCTGCCGCAAGCGGTGCGCGACGTGCTCGCCGGTGTCGAGGTCGACGGCGGCGAGGATGGCCCCAAGGTCGACCGCGACTGGGGTGAGCCGGGGCTGACGCCGGCCGAGCGCGTGTTCGGCTGGAATAGTTTTGAGATCGTGGCCTTCGCTGCCGGTACGCCCGAACGCCCGGTCAATGCCATTCCGGGCGCGGCGCGCGCACACTGCCAGCTTCGCTATGTGATCGGCACCGACGTGAACGACATCATCCCGGCGCTGCGGCGGCATCTCGACCGCCACGGCTTTCGCCAAGTCGAGCTGCGTCCCGGCCGCGGCAGTTTCTTCAACGCAAGCCGCCTCGATCCGGCCGATCCGTGGGTTTCGTGGGCGAAGCAATCGATCGCGCGCACGAGCGGCCGCGCGCCGACCATTTTGCCCAATCTCGGCGGCTCGCTGCCGAACGACATTTTCGCCGACGTGCTCAATCTGAAAACAATCTGGATTCCGCATTCCTATGCCGGCTGCTCGCAGCACGCGCCCGACGAGCACCTGTTGGCGCCGATCGCGCGCGAAGGCCTCGGTCTCATGGCCGGCCTGTTTTGGGACCTCGGCGATGCCGACCTGCCGCGGCCGGCGTTGTAAGCGTTCCGCCACCGGAAGGTTCTCGCGGCCTGTTTTCATCTTTGCTGTTTGCCGCCAAGCTCCGCTCTTGGCTCCAATGTGCGGCGAGAGCGCGGCGGTCGATCTTGTCGCCGACGACCGGCAACGCATCGAGAATGACGATTTGTTCCGGCGCTTTGTAGGGCGCGAGGCCTTGTTGCCGCAGGTGCACCCGCAGCCACGCAACGTCGACGTCTTTGCTGCGCGGCGCCGGCACGATGCAGGCGCAGACCCGTTCGCCGAGAACGGGATCGGGAATGCCGATCACGGCAACCTGCGCGACGGCGGGATGCGTGCGCAAGGCCGCCTCGACCTCGGCCGCGCTGATCTTGTCGCCGCCGCGCGCGATGATTTCGGTCAGCCGTCCCACGATGACGATGTTGCCGTCGCCGTCGAAACTGGCCAGGTCGCCGGTATGAAACCACCCCTGGCGCCATTGCTCGCGTCCCTGCTCGCCGAGAAAACCACAGGTGCAGCAGGGCCCGCGGCCGATCAGTTCGCCGGTTGCTCCGGCGGCGACGTCGCCGCCGTCCGCGTCGACGATACGAAATTCCGTGCCGCCGCGCGGTTTGCCCACCGTGCGATGGCGCACCGCAGCGGAATCGTTCGGGTCCGCCGCCGCCCAACCGCCGAAATCGGCGCCCCCATAGGTCGAGAGCACGATGCCGCGCGTGCCTGCCGCAAGCTCGCTCGCCAGCGTCGGCGGCAAGACCGATCCGGCCGTGTACCAGATGCGCACCGATGACGTGTCGATACGCGCAAGGTTCTGCGCGAGCATCATGAGCTGCGCCGGCGTGCCGCAGACGATCGTCGGTGCTTCGCGTTCGATCGAATTGAGCGCCGCATCGGTGCCGAAGATCGGCATTCCGATCGCGCACGATCCGGCGATCGGCGCCGCGAGCCAAGCGGGTTTGGCCGGCCCGGTGCCGTGCGAAAGGACCAGCACGCTGTCGCTTGCCCGCAAGCCAAGAAGCCGCGCCTGCGCATGCGCGCGCTCGCAAGCGGCCGAAAGCGTGTACGTGGCCAGCTTGGGAATTCCGGCTGAACCCGTCGTCGACAGGGCATGTGCCGGCTCATCGAGCCGCAAAGCGTTGCGTCCGTCATCGAGCGGCCCGTCGAGGCAGAGGAGCCGATCGTCGGGCACCGTGATCCGCATCGGCCGCAGATCAAGCGAGGCGCAGATTTCATCGGCTTCCGCGGCGTAATCGCGCTGGCGAAACCGCCCACGCCTTATCAGCGCGGCCGGGCGCACCCGCTCGGCAATCGAGGCCAACTCGCGTCGCCCCTGTCCGGCAGGGACCGGAATCCAAAATAATCCGGCCTGTTCGCACGCCAGCCGCAACAGATACCATTCCGCGCCATTGGGCAGCCATCCCAGCACCGGGGCGCCGCGCGCAAGCCTATTTTCGCGGAACCAACCTGCGGCGCGGGAGACCCAGCTCGCGACCTCGCCCCAGGTGAGCCGCACGCGATCGTCGACGAGCGCCAACGCCGCCGGTCGCTCCCGCGCCTGGCGTGCCAGCGCCTGCGTGATGCTCTCAATCAACGCCGCTCCGTTTTTTTGTTTTTTCCGTCTTTTCCGCCTTTCCCATCGCGTCGAAGAAATCGCTGTACGGCTCGGCCATGAACGCTTCGGGCAATTCCTCGACGATGCGCACGCTGCAGGGAGCGGGGTCTTTCACGCCGACGACGGATCGCAGCCAGAGCAGCGGCTCATCGCCGCGCGGCGGACGCGACACCACCGCGCGAACATTGAGGCCGCGGTATTTTTTTCGACCGGGAGCAAGGTCGCGCAGCGTCAACACCACCTCGCCGCCCGATAAAACACGGGAGCGATCGCGCACGAAGACTTCATATTCGCCTGCCATTTCTTTTGCCTCGAACTCACAGACCCATTTTTTTCCAGCGTTGCATGACGCGCTGTTGCACGTCGGGTGAATACATCGAATCGAGCGTGGCGCGCACCGGCGTGCTTTCCAGCGGCCATTGCGGCGGCCAGGTGCAATCGAACGCCGCGGTGGCGCCGGAGCGCGCGATTCGCTCCTGCGGGCTATACGCCGGAGTGAGCGTGTTGGCGCGCCCTGCATAGCGCGTGATGTGCGTGCCCTTGTCGGGATGGCATTTGGTGGCAAACGCGTGGATCACGGCCGCCATGTTGAAGACATCGACGTCCTCGTCGACGACGATGATTTTCGACATCAGCGCGCGGCGCGCGGTGAGCACCTCGACGATTTTCTGCGTGACCGCGGCCCCGCCCCCGCGCACCGAAACCACCGCGAGATGCACGCCGCCTTCGGGCGGCACATAGACGTCCACGACCGGAATCCGATGCTTTTCCAGGCGGCGTTTGATGGCGATGGCGCCGGAGATCGAGGTCGTGGTGGCGCTCGAATCCATGAAACCGGTGGTGTCGAGCGTGAGGATCGGATTGCGGCGATGAGTGATCGCGGTGACGCGGGCGCAGATGGCGTTACCCATCTCGCCGCTGCGATACCCCGGGTATTCGCCGTACGGTCCCTCCTGGTTTACCCGGTCGGGGTAAACCTCGGCTTCAATGACGATTTCCGCCGAAGCCGGCACATACAGGTCAGAGGTTTCGCATTTGACCAGTTCGACCGGCCGCTGGCCGAGGCCGCCCGCCAGCTCCGCCTCGTTTCCGGCGATCTTGAAGGTCGCCGAGGCCGCGATATGGCTCGGCAGATCGGCGCCGATCACGATCGCGATCGGCATCGGACGGCCTTGCGGCACATAGCCCTCGAGCAGCATCTTGCCCAAATGGCTGGTCGGCCGCGGAAAGCCGGTCAACAGCCGCTCGTTGTGGACCATGAACCGGTAGGTGCCCCAGTTCACCCAATCGGTCTTGGCGTCCTTGGAAACGACGAGGTCCCAGGTGCCGAGATAGCGGCCGCCGTCGCCTTCGTGGACCATCGGCACCGGCAGGTCGAACAGATCGACCTTGTCGCCGGGAACGATCACGTCCTTGCACGGCGCATCGTTGACCAGAATTGGCGGGATCGTCTTGTCTTCGCGCTCGGCGTAGACCTCGTAGAGCTTGCGCAGCGGCGTGTCCGCCGGCAGGCCGAGCGCCACGGCGACACGCCGCCAGGTGGCGATCGGATTGGCGGCGATGCGGAATTGCGATCCGTAATCCTTGATATTGCTGAACAGGAACGCCGGTCCATTGCGCTCGCAAGAAAGCCGTCCGATGCCGGCAAGCTCCTGGTCCCAATCCACCTCGTCGTCGATGGTGACGAGATCGCCCGAGGCTTCGACGGCGCTAAGGAAACTTCTGAAATCCCTGTGGGCCATTGGGCTTTGTATGCTGGAGGACGAACTGATTCGAACCATTAGGAACGGGCAGATTTCCGCGCCCGGCCTATGAGGTTTCGGCGACGAAGCGATTGCGCATCTTACCTAGATTCTCTATCTCGGTCTCCATCGCATCGCCGGCTTTGAGAAACGTATTGGTGCCCTGGCCGACGCCGCCGCAGGTGCCGCAGCTGAAAACATCGCCGGCCTCGATGCTGAGAATGTTCGAGGCATACTCGATCTGCTCCTCGGGCGTGAAGATGAACTGCGAGGTGTTGCCGTTCTGCTTGACCTCGCCGTTGACCGTCAGCCGAATGAACAAATTCATGTGGTCCGGCACGAAGGCGCGCGGCACGAGGAACGGCCCCATCGGGGCGAAATTGTCGTGGCTCTTGCCGCCGAGCCAGTCGGAGCGCAGGCCCGGCCGGTCCGGGCGGTTCTGCATATCGCGGCAGGAGACGTCGTTGGTGGTCATGAAACCCGCCACGTGCTCGAGCGCGCGCTCGGCCTTGACGCGCTTTCCCCGCTTGCCGATGGCGAGCGCGATCTCCGCCTCCCAGTCGATCTTCTTCATGCCGAGCGGAATGGCGATGTCGTCATAGGCGCCGGCAAGCGTGCTCGGCGCCTTGAGGAACAGGTAGGGCCGCGTCGTCGATTTCTCGCCGGTGAACTTCGGACCGCCCGCTGGCGTCATGCCGGCGCGCAGCATCTCGTCGACGTGCTCCTGAAAATTCTGCGCCGCGTAGAACATTTTGCCCGGCCGCCGCACCGGCGGCAGCGGACGCAGGCTCGCAAGCTTCGCGGCGCCCGGCCGCCCTTCTTTCGCGATGGTTGCCACGATTTCCTGCAGGACGGAAAAATTGGCGTCCCAGTTTTGCAAAAGGCCGTCGATGCTCTCGGTGGAACTCAAGGCGCCGGCGCGCGGCGAAGCACGAAAGGCGGCGTGCGCCGCCGTGAGGTCGATCGCGTCATCGCCGAGCACGATCGCGGCAAAGGGCTTGCCGCCCGATTTTGCAAAAGTGCCGAGCTTGAATGGTGTGCCGTTCATGGATTGCATCCTTGTTTTCGCCGAGCCGATCATGTCCCGCGAAACACCGGCTTGCGCTTGGCGTGGAACGCCTCGACGCCTTCGCGGAAATCGTCGGATTGGCGCAGCTGGCTGTAGCAATGGCCTTCGAGCTCGATCGCCGCTTCGAGATTGGTGTCTTCGGTTTCGTTGAGCAGCGTCTTGGCGGTGCGCTGCGCCAGCGGCGAGAAGGCGCGCAACTCGTCGACCAGGGCGTCGGTCGCCGTTTCGAGCTTGTCGTCGGGCACGCATTCGGTGGCGATGCCCCATTCGTAGGCCTGCTTGGCCGGTATGCGCTTCGAGCGCATGACGATGTCCTTGGTGCGGGTGATGCCGATGATCTTTTGCAGCCGCGCCGAGCCGCCCGAGCCGGGAATCTGGCCGAGCCGCTGTTCCGGCAGGGCGTAAAGGCAGGTTTCGGAAACCAGACGAAAATCGCAGGCGAGCGAAATCTCGAAACCGACGCCGAAGCAATAGCCGCGATTCGCGGCAATGACCGGCTTTGTGCAGCGCGCCGGCGCCGCGATGTTCCAGGCGAGCTTGGAAACGTGTTCGGGCGAGGCCTGCAAAAATCCCGCGATATTGCCGCCGGAAGAAAAATGCGCGCCGGCCGCGCGCAGCACGATTACGCGCACGCGCGCATCCTCGTCGAGCGCCTCGAATGCGAGGCGCAGCCGGTCGCGCTCCTCCATCTCGATCACATTGAGCGGCGGCCGGTCGAGCACCACGTCGGCGCGCTCGCGGGAGGCATCGATCTCGACGCGGAAGCCGTCGAGTGTTTGCAATCTCGGGTCGGAAAACGCATTCATGCGGCCGTTCCTTGCTGGCGAGCAACGGGGGTGTCAGGCTCGCCGACATATTCGCCGGCCACGAGCTTGCGGCGCAGCAGCTTTCCCACCGGCGATTTGGGGATCTCGGCGACGAAGATGTAGCGCCGCGGGCGCTTGAAGCCGGCGAGGCCGGAAGCGCGGCAGAACGCGTCAAGCTCGTCGGCGTCGACCGCCGCGCGGCGCTTGATGAAGGCGGCGACGATTTTGCCCCAACGCTCGTCCGCCAATCCGACCACGGCGACCTCGGAGACGCTTGTGTGCATCGACAGGCAGGATTCGATCTCGACCGGCGAAATATTTTCGCCGCCCGAGATGATCATGTCATCGACGCGGCCGGTGACGAACATATCGCCGTCTGAATCGGTGAAGCCGGTGTCGCCGGTAAAGTACCAGCCCTGGCGCAGCGCCTTGGCGTCGGCGTCCGGCCGCCGCCAATAGCCTTCGAACGATTCGTCGCCGGCCAGGAGCGCGATGATCTCGCCCGCTTCGCCGACGGCGGCGGCGTCGTCGACCGATTTGGCGCCGAGTTTTACCACCCGCACCATCTGATTGATGCCGGCGCGGCCGGCCGAGCCCGGCTTTGCCGGCGCGTTCTGCTCGATGGTGAAAGTATAGACTTCCGACGAGCCGTAATGGTTGACGAACAGGTCGGGCTTGAACGCGGACTGCAGCTTTTGCAGAAGACCGTCGGTCATCGGCGCGCCGGCGAAGCCGAGCTTGCGCACCGAGCTTACATCGCTCGTTGCGAACTGCTTGTGATGGACGAGATCGTGATAAAGCGTCGGTACCAGATAGAGGTTGCTGACCCGCTCGGCGGCGATGAGGCCAAGCGCGTGCTCGACGTCGAACCGGCGCAGGCAGACAAAGACGCCGCCGATAAGCGACATGGCGATCAGCGAGCGCACGCCCATGGTGTGATAGAGCGGCATCACGCCGAGCGTGCGTTCGCCGCGGCCATAGAGATTTTGCGCCACGTGCGCGAGCCCCGCCGCGCGCTCGGCGCGCTGGCGGCGCGGCACGCCTTTCGGCTGCGCCGTCGTGCCGGAAGTGTAAAGCATCACCGACCACGCCTCGGCATCGACGCGCGGCGCCGCATCCGGCGCCGACTGCGAAGCCAGCGCGGCAAAGGCGATGTCGGAGGATGCCGCGGCGTCGAGCGCAATCCGCGGCATTTTTTGCGCCAAAGGCGAGTCGGCCACCGCTTGCGCGGATACATCCTCGTAGACAACGGCCTTGGCCTCGGCGTCCGCGAGATAAAAATCGAGATCGCTCGCCGTCGAGCGCCAATTGACCGGCGTGATGACGACTCCGGCGAACTGGCAGGCCCAATGCAGGCTTGCGGCCTCCCAGCGGTTCGCCAGCGCGGTCACGAGGCGGTCGCCGGCCTTGAGCCCAATCGCGTCGAAACCGGCGACCAGCGCCGAGATGCGCCTATACCATTGCGCATAGGTCAAGCGAAGCTCGCCATCGACGATCGCGAGCGCCTGCGGGTCGCGGGCGACGCTTCCGAGAAAGCTTAAGCCGAGGTCGAGCATTCCGGACTGGCTCCTGATCGCTCCGGCCATGATCGGCTTTGCGTCGCGACAACAAACCGCAGAGAGGCGTCGACGGCTCGCTCTCTTCGGCGACGAGCAGCACGATATCGCCGGTCTCGACCGCTAGCAAACGAGCTCATCGGGACAACGGCGACATCAAGTGTTGCCTTGCCGAAGTGGGCCGGTTAGGAATCGGGTTGCAGCCGCAGCTTTCAGTTCCATGACGGCGTCCAGCACAGTTCCCAAAAACTCGACTTGGCTGGCCAGCGTCACGCGCTCGCCCGAGCGGGCGGTCGTCGGGCTGATACTGGCATTTCTGGTTTTTCGTCTCATTTTGGCGGCGACGCTCGGGCTGGGTGTTGACGAGTGCTACGGCATCGGCGTTTCGCACGATCTCAAGCTTTCCTATTTCGACCATCCGCCGCTCGGTTATTGGATCGTCCACTTCTTTATCCCGCTTCTCGGCGGCGGCCGCGCGTTGCGGCTGCCGTTCCTTGCGATGTTTGCTGCCGCCACCTGGGCGCTTTATCTCTTCACGCGGCAATTGTTCGGCGCGGTTGCCGGCGTCTGGGCGGTGCTCGCGCTGAACTTGTCGGCGTTTTTCACGCTCGCCGGCGGATGGATCCTGCCGGATGGGCCATTGATGCTGTGCCTCGTGGCTGCAGCCTACACGATCGCGCGTGGACTATTTCCCGCTCGCGAACCGGGCTCGCCATGGCGCACATGGATTGTCGCTGGAGTATGGATCGGTCTTGCTGGCCTCTCCAAATACCATGCCGTGCTGTTCGTCGCTGGACTGTTCATCTACCTCGTTAGCGCGCCGGAGCGGCGAAAGACATTGATGCATCCGGCGCCGTGGCTGGGCGCTGCAATTGCGCTTATCATGATATCGCCGGTCATTATCTGGAATGCCGAACACCATTGGGTATCGTTTGCCTACCAAGGCGGGCGCGCGCGTGGCTTCGGCGGCTTCCCTAAGGTCGGACAGTTCCTCGGCAATCTCGGCGGACAAATCGTCTGGATGGCGCCGTGGGTCTTCGTGCCGATGGTCGTGGCGACCTACCGGGCATTGCGCTGTGGCAGGGCCGCCGATCGCTCCTGGTATTGTCTGTGTCTGGCGATTCCCGCGATCCTCCTCTTCACACTCGTGCCATTGTGGGGCGATCGCGGATTGCCGCATTGGCAGATGCCGGGCTGGCTGATGCTTTATCCCGTGCTCGGCGATCATCTCGCGCGTGAAGCTGTGGTGCGGCGCCGGCCGCGGGTGTGGGCAATCGCGTCAGCCGCGGCGCTCCTCGTCGTCACGGTCTTGTCCGTCGGTCACGCGGTCACCGGCTACGGCCGGTTGCTGTTTCCGGCGGCCTTCGCAAAGGGCGACCCGACGCTGGAATCTCTCGAATGGACGCCATTGCGGGACGAACTGCAAAAACGCGGGCTGCTCGGTGTCAGGGGGCTGTTCATAGTTTCGGGAAGTTGGATCGATATCGGCAAGATCGATCAGGCGTTGAACGATACCATGCCGATGCAGGTTTTCGGCGAAAGCAAGCAATACGCCTTCCGCGTTGATCCCAAGACGTTGGTCGGCCGCGATGCATTGATCATCGGCCGCCGCGACCGCATGAACGGTATCGGCCGGGCGCTCGCGCCGTACTTTGTATCGATTCACGAATTGCCACCGTTCGCGTTTGGACGTTCCGGGATGAATGAAGTCGACCTGCGAATTCTTTACGGCCATGTCCTGAAGAAGCCGCTGCCGTCGCCCTACGAGAAAAGCCCGGATTAAGCAGGTTGGCGGATCTGCGCCGATAGCACCGTATCGACCGCCCTGAAAACCTGCTCGACGCTGATCGTGCGCATACAGACGTTGTCCGTGCACGCGCTCTTGCGGTGATTGCTGGCGCTGACGCATGGCGAGCAGGCCAGTCCCGCGTAAATGACCGTAGTATTGCCGAGCGGCCGGTAAAGGTTTGGCGTTTCGGGTCCGAACAGAACGATAGTTGGCAAGCCGCTGGCGGCGGCAAAGTGCGCCGGTCCCGAATCGTTGCTGACCATCACACTCGCCAACGCGTAGAGCGCCGGCAGGTCGGTCAGCGTCGTATGACCGGCGAATGCGATGCAGTGATCGCTGGCGCACAGTGCCGCCAATTTTTCCGCCTCGGCGCGCTCGTCCGGCGCGCCGGTGATCAGCACGAGCACGTCATCGTTCGCGGCCAGGATGCGCCGGATCAATTCCGCAAAACGTTCCGGCATCCAGCGCCGCTGCGGGAGCATGTTGCTGGCAAGGGGATTGATCAGCACCAACCGGAGACGAGAGGTATCGCGCTTCGAGAAAAGTGCCTTGATTTGCGCCTTCACCTTGTCGCGCGCCGGCGCGCTCACCGGCCGAACGCAGAGCGTGAGTTCTTCGTCGCCGATGATCGTTTTCGAATACGGAACTGTCGGAGCCTTGCTCAATAGCGCGTCGACCATCGCAATAAAATTCTTGGCCATATGAATGTTTGGGTTATACGACACGCGATGTGTGAGCATTTCGCCCCGATACAAGCCTTCATTGTAGAACCGATAGAAACCGACCCGGCGGTCGGCCCCCGATAGCCCGGTGAGCAATCCGGTAAAGCGCGAAAACAATTCGAGGTCGACCACCGTGTCGATGGCGTTGCGCCGCGTCCAGATCAAAAATGCCAGCGTGTCCATGGCCAGCCGCCATAGCGAGCTCGTCTCGATGGTGAAGACGTTGCGCCGCTCGATCGTCCCCGTGATCGCCAGCGAATCGGCGTTTTGCGCAAAGATAACGAAGTAGTTTTCGGCACCGATCCGTTCGCGCGCCTTGCGGATGGCCGGATCGGCAAGAATCACGCTGCCCATCTCGGATAATTCGATGAACAGGATGCGCCGTATCGGCCGCGGCGGCCCGCGCCGCAGGCGCCACCAGATTTTCAGGAACCCGGTCGCCAGGAAGCACAGCGGCACCCCAACTGCGCGATCTATCCGGCGCATAGAGTCAACGCTTATGCCGGTTCCACTCATAGCTACGGACCTTTAGCGGTGCGCTCGAGCGCCGGTGCCGGCGATCGGTCGATTGCGATTTCCCGATCCTGCCGGCGAAATGACATCGCCGGCCAATTGAAGAACGACGGCCGCCGACCGCACGCTCGCAAGCGGTTTCCTTGCGACGATTTCGGCGTGTCCCGCTGCGACGGCAGCTCGATGGAATTCTAGCGCATTTCATGCGCCTGAGAAGCCGCTGCCGTCGAGGTGAGCAGCGCGTCCGGCGCGACGCCCGTCGCTAATCGTTATTTATGCCAGCCCTTCATCGGCAATTCCAGCTTCCCGGTCGCCCGGTCTGCCGGCCAGACCGAGACGTATTGCTTGCCTTGCAGCTGCACCAGGAAGGTCGACGCCAAGGTATTCTGGCCGGTGGAGTCGAATTTGACGCCGTTATAGCCGATCATCAGCTGATCGGGCTTGAGATCGGTGGCGCGCAGCGCCGCCTGGATTTTGTCCGGCGCGGTCGAGCCGGCGCGGTTGATCGCGTCGGCGAGCACGAAGAAGCCTTCCATCCAGCGCGCGCTGGTGTCGTCCAGATCGCGCCCGTATTTCTGCTTGAACATCCGGTCGACGATGTAGCTGTTGCTGCCGGGCGCGCCGATGTCGAAGGCGCTGCGATTGATCGCGCCCTGCGCGAGGTCGCCGACGTTCGGGATAAAACTCGGATCGGAGAAACCGGCGTCGTCGCCGATGATGATCGGCGGCAGGTAGTCGAGATTCTTCATCGTCTTGAAATAAAGAATGATGTCCGCGGTGTAGCTGACGAAGATCACCACATCCGGGTTGAGCGTTTTGAGCTGCAGAATCTGGGCGGAGACGTCCGAAGTGTTGGCGTTATAGGCGATCTGCGCCGCCACCGGGATGTTGGCGGTCTTGGCGGCTTGCACGATGCTGGCGCCCACCGAGGTGCCGTAATCGGTGTTCTCGTTGACGATGGCGATGCTGTCGATTTTTCTGCCCGATTGTTTCAGCTGGGCGAGGAAGTCGGCATAGGCCTTGGCGAAGTCGGGCGCGATCGGTGTGGTGCGGAAGGTCCATTTGAAGCCGCGTCCGGTGATGTTCGAGGCGACCGAGTCGGCCACCAGGAAGGGTACGCCCTGCCGTTCGGCGACCGCCGTCGCCACCAATGAGACCGACGAATGATACGAGCCGAGCATGGCCGCCACGTGGTCCTGGGTGATCAGGCGCAGCGTCTGCTGCTGGCCGACCTGCGGATTGCCCTGGTGATCGGCCTCGTCGAGCACGATCTTGGCGCCGCCGAGATTGGGCAACCCCGCGGTGGCGCCGAGCGGCAAATTCTTCAGTTCGGGATGCGCGGTATTGACAATCTCCGCTGCCAAATGGACCGCGTCCCGAGCCGACTGCCCGGCGCTCGCCGCGTTGCCGGTCAACGGATAGATGACGCCGATCTTCACGTCGGCGGCGTTTGCCGGAACCGCCAAGGCGGCGCCCAATACGGCGGCCAGCGCGGCGACGGCAATGCACGCTGCTACTCTATTCATCGGTTCCTCCCTATTTCGTCGGCTAACGCGGCATGGCGCGGATGGCTGGACGCATTTGAACGAAAAAGAAACGGCTTTGTCCATCGTTTCGCAATGCCACGATTAAAAGCCCGAAGGGGCGATCGGCGTGAACACGGGCAGCTCCAACCCTCCCGCTGAACGGGACGGTTGGAGAACAAGGCTGGTCGTGACTTGACGAGATCTTGCGGCGATCTTGCCGAGATGCAGAAAGGGTATTCGGTTTTACCTACCGCCGGGTTGGGAACAGCGCGGCCGGGAAATCCGCGGCAGAGCGGCGGGCGCGTTCGCGCGGCCGATATTCCGGGTGCGGATTGGGGTCGGGCTCGACCGCCCTGCGATAGAGGTGCCAGGTCGCATGGCCGAGCACCGGCATCACCACGGTGAGGCCGAGGAAGAACGGCAGCGAGCCGATCGCCAACAGCGCGGCGACGATCAATCCCCACAACGCCATGGTCAGCGGATTGGCCGCGACCACGCGGATCGACGTCGCCAGCGCGACGGCGGCGCCCACGTCGCGGTCGAGCAGCAGCGGAAAGGAGACCGCGCTCATCGAAAGCACCGCCACGGCGAACAGGAATCCGATGCCGGTGCCGACGACGATGAGGTGCCATCCGGCGGACGTGTTGAACACCTCGCGGACGAATTGGCCGATCGAAGCCGGCGCCGCGTAGCCGAAATTGGCGACATAGACCGCTTCCGCAACCGCGAGCCAGATCAGGAACATCGCCATGAGCACAAGTCCGAGCGCGGCGATCGCCCCGAGCGAGGGCGAACGCAGCACATCAAATGCGTGGCTCGATGAGCTGTCGAGTCCCGCCTCCCGGCGCCGGCTCAACTCATAAAGGCCGATCGCGGCGAGCGGCCCGATGAGTGCGAAGCCGGCCGCGATCGGGAAAGCGAGCGGCAGCATCGAATAGCCGAGGGCGATTCCGATCAGAAAAAGTCCGAGCAGCGGATAGATCACGCAGAGGAACACCGCGTGGCTCGGCATTGCGGAGAAATCGTCGATGCCGCGCGCGAGCGATTGCAAGAGGTCGGACGGTGTGATGCGGCGGATCGCCGGGTGCGCGGGATTCGTGCTCGCACCGACGAGAATGTGTGACGACGTCATGGCGCACCTCCCTGAACTATTTTTTGACGGGTCGCGCCTGCGGCCGGGGCCGCAAGGCACCCGAAGTCTTCAGTTGGCGCCATCATGGCACCACGGCCGCGCCGGCGCTACGAAGCAATCGCTGGATGGCATCTCGGTCTCTTCACAATGCAGTGTGTTTCATGGTTGTGCGCTGCAGCGATTTCTTACTGAGTCGATAGGCGAAAACGGAATGAATAAATTTGAAGAGGCCCCTTGCGGGGCCCCTTTGGCTTACGGCCGGTGTAAGGACGCCATTAGCGCCAGTGATGCCGGCGCCAGCGATGATGCCAGCCTGGCGCGACGTACACGCCCGGCCCGCCGTAATAATCGTAGTAGCCATACGGGTAGCCGCCGTAGTACGGCGCTCCGACTCCGATCCCGAAGCCGCCCGGCCCCGCATAGAAGCCGACTTGGGCCATCGCAGGGGCCGCCGCGGCGAGGAGCGTCGCCGCCGCAACAATGCCCAACGCGAGTTTTCTCATGAGTGCCTCCTTTTCGCTGCTCATGGGGAAACGCATGGGCGTGCGGCCTTGTTCCGCAAGGCGGCTGAAGTTCCGCCGCTAAATTCGTAGAACGAATAATGGAACAATTCCGGTGAGCGACAATTCCGGTGGGTTTGTACTCTGCGCAGCAAGAGTGCCGATGCCGCCGATCATTCCGCGGCGATGCGCAACGCTTCCGGCTCTTCGCGATGCTCGCGCTTATCGCCGCGCAACCAAGCCTGGAACCGATCGAGGTAGAGGTAGATCACCGGCGTCGTGAACAGCGTCAAGCATTGGCTGAAGGCGAGCCCACCCACCATGGCGTAGCCGAGCGGTTGGCGCAGTTCCGAGCCGGACCCGTGGCCGAGCATCAGCGGCACGCCGCTCAGCAATGCCGTCATCGTCGTCATCATGATGGGACGGAAGCGAAGCAGGCACGCCTGCCGCACCGCCTCGCGCGGCGCCAATCCGGCGCGCTCGCGGCTGATGGCGAAGTCGACCAGAATGATGCCGTTTTTCTTGACGATGCCGATCAAGAGGATGAGGCCGATGATGCCGATCACCGAGAGGTCGAAGCCCCCGGCCCACAGCGCCAGCAGCGCGCCGACGCCGGCCGAGGGGAGCGTCGACAGGATCGTCAGCGGGTGGATGTAGCTCTCGTAGAGCACGCCGAGAATGACGTAGACGACCACGAGCGCGGCCGCGATCAGCACCGGCTCGTTCGATAGCGCGGCCTGGAAGGCCTGGGCGTTGCCCTGGAAGCTGGTGATCAGCGAGGACGGCATGCCGATCTCGTCCGCCGCCTTCTGAATGGCGTCGACCGCCTGGCCGAGCGCCACGCCTGGCGGCAGGTTGAAGGTCAGCGTCACCGCCGGAAATTGCCCCGAATGGGAGACTAGCAGCGCGCCGATGTGGTCGGTGTCGATGCTGACGAGAGTGGAGAGCGGAACCAGTTGCCCGCCGGTCGGCGCCTTGATGTAAAGTTGATTGAGCGCCTGCATGTTCTCCTGCAGCTTGGGCAATACCTCGATCTCCACATAGTACGAGTTGTTGGTGAAGTACTGAGTCACCTGACGCTGGCCGAAGGCGTCGTTGAGCGTATCATCGATGAGCTGCGGTTGGATGCCGAAGCGGGCCGCCGCGTCGCGGTTGATGGTAACCGCCAGCATCGGCGCTTCGTTCTGCGCGTCGGTGGCGACGTCCGCCAATTGAGGCAGCTTCTTCAGCCTTGCGATCAGACGCGGCGCCCAGGCGTTCAACTCGTGCTGATCGGGATCCTGCAATACGTATTGAAACTGGCCGCGCGCGATGCGGCCGCCGACCGTGATGTCCTGCGCCGGCTGCAGGAAGAGCTTCACTCCCGGGACTTTGGCAAGCTGCGGGCGCAACCGGTCGACGATCTGCGAGGCGCTGGCATTGCGCTCGTCGCGCGGCTTCAAACCGACGATGAAGCGGCCGGTATTTTGGGTGTTGCCGTAGCTCGGGCCGAAGAACGACCCGAAGTCGGCGACGTCGGGGTCGCGGGCGATCACCTCGGAGAGCTGCCGCTGGATCTCCTTCATCTTCGTCGGGGAAACGTCCTGGCCCGCTTCCGAAATGCCAAGGAGCATGCCGATGTCCTGGGTGGGGAAGAAACCCTTCGGCATGAACACGAACAACGCGCCCGTGGTGGCGACCGTCGCCAGGAACACCATGAGCGTCGTGAATTGATGCCGCAGCACGACGTCGAGCCCGCGCCGATAGCCTTCCAGCGTCGCGTCGAATCCCCATTCGATGGCGCGATAGAGGCGGCCATGCTGCCGGTCGTGCTCGCTCACCAGAAAGCGCGAGCACAGCATCGGCGTCAGCGTCAGCGAGACGACGACGGAGACGACGATCGCCGCGGTGACGGTGATGGCGAATTCATGGAACAGGCGTCCGACGATGCCGCCCATGAGCAGCAGCGGAATGAAGACGGCGATCAGCGAAATGCTGATCGAAATGACGGTGAACCCGATCTCGCGCGCGCCCTTGATCGCGGATTGCAGCGGCGTCGTGCCGGCTTCGAGGTGACGAAAGATATTTTCCAGCACGACGATGGCGTCGTCGACCACGAAGCCGACGGCAATCGTAAAGGCCATGAGCGACAGATTGTCCAAACTGAAGCCGGCGAGATAGATCGCCGCCGTGGCGCCGAGCAGCGACAGCGGCACCGCGGTCGCTGGGATGAGCGTGGCGTGAATGCTGCGCAAAAACAAAAGGATCACCAGCACGACCAGCACGCACGAAAGTGCCAGCGTAAACTCGACGTCTTTGACCGAGGCGCGAATCGTCTGCGTGCGGTCAAGGATGGTGTCGAGATGGATGCCGGGCGGGATGAGCGCGTGCAGCCTCACAAGGACGGACTTGATGTGATCGGCCGTATCGATCACGTTCGCGCCGGGCTGCTTGAAAACGAGCAGCATGACCGCCGTCCGGTCGCGATGCAGCGCTCCGAGCGTTACGTCCTGCGGCGCGTTGATGGCATTGCCCACGTCGCGCACGCGAATCGGTGCGCCGTTGCGATAAGCGATGATGACGTTGTTGTAAGGCTCGGCCTCGGTCAATTGATCGTTGGCGACGATGGTGAAGCTCTGATCGCGGCCCAACAGGGTGCCCTTGGCGGCGTCCGTCGTAGCGCTGCTCAACGCGCTGCGCACGTCCTCGAGCGTCAGCCCGCGCGCCGTCAGCTTGGCCGGATCGAGCTGCACGCGAATGGCCGGCCGCTGCTGGCCGCCGATAATCACCTGAGCGACGCCGGAAACCTGCGAAATCTGCTGGGCGACGACGTTCTCGGCAAAATCGTCCACGCCGGTGAGCGGGATCGTCTTCGAGGTCGCCGCCACGATCAGGATCGGCGAATCGGCGGGATTGACCTTGCGATAGGTCGGCGGCGCGGTGAGATTTTTCGGCAGCTGCGGGGTCGCCGCCGTGATGGCGGACTGCACGTCCTGGGCGGCGCCGTCGATATTGCGGTTGAGATCGAATTGCAGCGTGATCACGGTCGAACCGAGCGAGCTCACCGAGCTCATCTGGGTCACGCCCGCGATCTGGCCGAACTGGCGCTCGAGCGGGGTGGCGACGGTGGCGCCCATGGTCTCGGGGCTGGCGCCGGTCAGCGTCGCCGTGACGTTGATCGTCGGAAAATCGACCTGCGGCAGCGGCGCGACGGGGAGCAGGGGAAACGCCACCATGCCGACCAGCGCCAGCGCGGCCATCAACAGCGACGTCGCGATCGGCCGGCGAATGAAGGGTTCAGAGACGTTCATCGGCTCTAACCCGCCTCCTGCGGCGCGGCGCTGGCCGGTCGGATATTGACGTGCACCCCTTCGTCCAATCGCGATTGTCCGTCGACTACGACGCGCTCTCCGGCGGCGAGGCCTTTGGAGACGATCGCCGTACTCTGGTTGACGGTCTGCGCGTCGATCGGGCGCTGTTCCACGGTATCGTTGGGTTTGATGACCCAGACATACAGGCCGTCCGGGCCGCGCTGCACGGCGACCGGCGGGATTGTCACGGCGTGCTTGCGGGTGGCGATGAGGATACGGATGTGCACGAACTCTCCCGGCCAAAGGCGCTCGTCCTGGTTCGGGAACTCCGCCTTCAGCCGGATCGTGCTGGTGCTCTGGTCGATTTGATTGTCGATCAGGAGCAGCCGCCCCTGCGCAAGCTGCTTCACGTTATCCTGGTCGAAGGCGAGAACTTGGACGCTGCCTCCGACCATCGCTTCGCGCACCGGCCCGAGATCGTCCTGCGGCAGCGTAAAGATCGCCACGCACGGCTTGATTTGCGTCAGCACCGTGAGCGGATTGGCGTCGGTGGTATGGATAATGTTGCCGATATCGACTTGGCGGAACCCGACCACGCCGTCGATCGGCGCCGCGATTGCGGTGTAGTTGAGCTGGGTTTGGGCCGCTTCTATGGCGGCCTGATCGGCGTCGATCATGGCCTTGAATTGATCGACCTTGGCCTGTTGGGCGTCGACGTTCTGCTGCGTTTCGGCGTTTCTGACCACCAGGGTCTTAAATCGCGCCAGATCCTTCTGCGCGTCGATCAGCTGGGCCTCGTCCTGGCTTTTCTTCGCCACCGCCTGGTCGAGGGATGCCTGGAACGGCGCAGGGTCGATCTTGGCGAGCACGTCGCCCTTGCGCACGTCCTGGCCTTGGCGAAAGTCGATGGAAACGATCTGGCCGTTGATCTGGGCGCGGATCGAGACCGTGCTGAAGGCCATGACCGTGCCGAGGGCGTGGTAAAAGATCGGAACGTCCCGCTGCCCTGCCGAAGTCGCCGTCACCGGAACCGAGGGCGGACCGGCCGCGTGCGCGGTTCGCGACTTTGTCAGCCGGGAAACCGCCACCCCTGCGACAACGGCCGCGACCGCGAGCCCGGCGACTGCGAAAAAAATCCGCCGGGACCTGCGCCCCTTCGTCGATGCGTCCATTCTTTAGTTATACCGTGCTCGGCCGTCCGCTCAAAGCGTCTACCTTATACGGTTTCAGCTGGATTTCGCCGTTTTGCCAGGCACAGTCCATCGGGCGATTATATTGGGTGGGACGCAGCGAAGCCCATTAAAGTTCGTTAATGGCGGGGCTGACCCGGTTCGGGTAAAGGCGGCTGCGCTCCCCGCGCGGTTCGCGCATGCTTGCATCCGTGCCGCCACGTTCGCGGCTTCGGCTACGCTCGTTAAGGTAAAAACGCGCATGAGCAAAGCCGCGCGCCAGACCGATGTATTGATCCTCAGTATTGATCCTGGCGGCCATAGGCGAAACCCGGCGGCGGCGGACAAGCTTGCAGATGCGGCTGGCGCGATTTCTTACGAGCTACCTGTCCGACGTTCTGTTGAACGGGCGGTTGCGGGCCTATCTCGGCATCCTTGTCGTCGGTTCGGGGGCGCGAATTTTCGGGCTCGCCTCGCAGTTCGTCGTCTTGATCATGCTAAGCCGGTTTCTCTCTAAGGCGAGTTTCGGCGACCTGATGACGGCTTTCGGCTTTTATCGGCTCGCCGCCTTGGCGCTCGGGGTCGGCGGTTCGCTGGTTCTGTTGTTTCACGTGTCGCGGCATCGTGACGACGATCGGGCCGAGATCAGGCTGCAGCGCTTTTCGGCGATGGTGGGTGCAATTCCCTCGGGCGCCATCGCGCTGGCGACTATCTTCGCGGCCGAGCCCATCGCCGCCGCGCTCGGCAAACCCTCGCTGGCAATCTGGCTGCGAGAGCTCGCTCCGTTTTTGCTGTTCAGCACGTTGCTGGTGATCGCGACGGGCGCGCTGGAGGGGCGCTCGCGCATCGCCGCGTCGATTTTTTGGGGCGAAGTCGCTCCCAATGCGGTGCGCATCGTGCTGCTCCCGCCGGTCTTCGTGCTGCATTTGTCGGGCGCCTTTGTGGCGCACGTGCTCACGCTCTCGGTGTTGCTGCCGTGGCTGTGGCTGGCGCTGCGGATGTGCAATCGTTCGGTGCGCGGCTGGCAGCGCTGGTCGCGATGGGACTACAATTATTGCGGCAAGTTCGTCGCAGCGACGCTGTTCGCCAATCAGCTTGGCGCCGCCGACATCGTCATCGCGAGTTTGCTGTTCTCGTCGGCCACGGTGGCCGATTATGCCGTTGCGGCACGGCTGGCGGCTTTGTTCACGTTCTTCGAGCTGGCTTTGCTCAAGCGCTTCGCGCCGCGCGCCGGCCGGTTGCTGCAGATAAAGGACGATGCCGGCCTGCATCGTGAATTCGACATGTGCCGGCGATTGGCGATCGGCTGCGTCGCGCTGACCGTCGCCGGCGTGCTCGTTTCGGCGCCGTTGCTGCTGCCGCTCCTGGGCAACTACATGGACGCGCGCTGGCTATTGATCTGGCTGGCGATACCCTCGTTCGCCGCCTCGTTCTACGCGACCTCGGATCGATTGCTGATTATTGCCGGACAGGCCAACGTGGCCCTGGTGGTGACGGCGTCTTCGTTCGCCATTTTGATCGCCAGCCCGTTCGGCCTGGCGCCATGGTTCGGTCCGGCCGCCATTCCGGCTGCGATGATCCTCTCTGTCGCGTTCTTCAATCCGATCGTCGCCTTGCGCGCCCGCCAATTGGTCGGGGTTCGTACCTTCGCTTGGCGCGATGGAGTGTTGATGGCCTGCGGCTGTATTGCGCTCGCCGGCGCAGCTGTCGCCGGCTCCTACGCCAGCGCAGCGATCGCGTGCGGCGTGCTTGGCGCCATCGGGACGTATTACGTGACGACCGCGATGTCGCGTTCCGCCGGCGATGACTACGGCAATTCTTTGATCCTTGCCGCGAGCGAATCCGCGGCAAGGCGGCGGCTTTTGCTCCCGGACAAGGCGTCGCAATAGACCGCAAGCGTTCGTTGCGCGATGGTATGCCAATCGTGTTTGGCCATGAGGCCGGCGCATTCGGCGGCAGCCAATTTTTCGCCGGCGGGCGCTGTGCAAATCTCTTGAAGGTGTGCGGCCAAAACCGCGGCGTCGCCGACTGCAAAATAGCGGGCGCGCGGTATAGCGATCTCCCGATGCGCGGCGATGTCGCTCAAGACCACCGGAAGACCGTAGCTTGCGGCCTCAAGCACCGCGATCGGCTGACCCTCGAAGCGGGAAGGCAGCACGAAGCAGCCGGCGTGCGTATAGAGTTCGCAGAGCGCCGCTCCGGTCTGGTGTCCCAGCAGAACCACGCCGGGAGTTTCTCGCGCGGCCTCCGCCACCTCGCGCGCATACGCGCCGGAATAATCCGCGGCGCCGACCAGTGCGAGCTGCCAGTCCGGCATCCGCAGGCGCGCATAAGCGGCGATGAGGTCGAGCTGGCGTTTGTCCTCGTCGATCCTGGCGACCATCAGCACGTAACGGTTCGCCGCAAGGCCGAGTGCCTGCAAAATTTCGGTCGAGCGAATGCGGTGCGGCCGGTCGATGCCGTTTGGGATCGTGCTGACCGGCACCCGGTAGGTGCGCGTCAAAGTTTTTGCCAAACCGTCCGAGACGGCGATGCGGCCGTTGGCAAACGCCATTCCCGCCCATTCCCCGAACCGCAGGATCGCGCGCGCGAGGCGGCCCCATTTTTTATGTTCGTAGTTGCGGCTGTGGCAGGTCACCACGACCCGCAGTCCCAGCGCGCGGGCGAGCGGCGTAAAGAATGCCGGTCCGATGGCATGGATGTGCAGGATGTCGGGTCGATCGAAGGCGGTCCGCAGCACGCCCAGGAAGGTATGAACGAAAGCCTCGACGCCGGTGCGGCGCGGGGCCCAGACGCGCGAGAGCTTGACGCCGCGCCACCGCGGGGATCGTCCTTTTGCGACGTAGCCGCTGCGCACGATTGCTTCCACGTCGCAGCCGAGGCCGGCGAGCGCACACGCCAGCTTTTCGGCGTGCTTTTCCGCCCCACCCTGCACATCGGGAAAGCCGCGTATGCCCAGCATGGTCACGCGCAAGGCGCGCCGCCGCAGCCGTTCGATCTGCCATGGGTCCGCGATCTTGTTCATCGGACGCGGACGCCGAGAGAGTCATACAGGCCCAGTTGGCGCTCGAGATAGATTGCGGCATTGAAATCCTGCTCCACCCAGGCGCGTCCGGCCGCGCCCATGGCCGAGAGGCGCGCGTCGGGCAGCCGCGCAAAACGCGTGAGCGCTTCTGCCAACGCCTCGGCGTCGCCGGTCGGATAGAGCGCTCCCGTTTCCTCCTCGCGCACGAGTTCGGGAATTCCGGCGATCCGCGAACCGATGACCGGACGCCCCGCCGCATAAGCCTCGAGCAGCGCCAGCGGCGCGTTCTCGTGACACTCGGACGGCACGACGACGGCGCGGGCTTCTTCGACGACCGCTGCAAGCGCATCCTTCGCCAAATGGCCGGTAAAGATGACGTCGCCGCCGCCCGATTCGCTGAGCGCACGCAGCCGCGCCTCGTCCGGCCCTCCGCCGACGATCGTGAGCGGTTGCCGCGCCAGCGCTGCGGCCCGCACCAGAGTGGCTACGCCCTTGATATCGATCAATCCGCCGCAATAGACGAAACGCCGGCCGGGAGGGGAATTCGCTTTGAATCGCTCGACGTCGACGAAATTGGGGATGTAGGTGAAGCGCTCGCGCGTCCAGCCCCATTGCACCAGCTTGTCCAGCAAGAACCGGCTGGGGACGATGAATCGGTCGATATTTTTCTCGTAGGAACCGAGCAGCCGGTGCAGATACGATTCGATCATCACCAGGCTGGAGAGCGCCAGCGATCCTTTGAGGCAGCGATGCACCGCAACATTGTAGAGCTTGCCGCCGCGACAGCGCTCGCACGGCTTGCCGCCCGACATCATGGTGTATGCCGGGCAGGCCAATTTGAGGTCGTGTACCGTCATTACGACTGGAAGTCCGCGCTCGTGCAGCAGCGGCAGAAACGACGGCGAGAGATGGTGATAGATGTTGTGAACGTGCGCGATCTGCGGCCGGACCTTATCCAAGAGGCGGCGCAATCGCCGGCGCGCCTGGATCGAATAGATCACGCGCGGCGCGCGCGCCAGCTTGCCGGCAAGGCCGTAGCTTGCGCCAAACTCGATCTCGTCGGGAAAATATTCGCTCCAGGAGCTCGGTAGGTTGTTCGGATGGCGCATTGCAAAAGGCACGACCTGCCAACCGATGTTCTCGAACATGCGATTGTGTTCGAGGAACAGCACCTCGGCGCCACCGCGGCGATAATAATAGTTGTTGATTGCGAGCAGGCAATTTGTGCTTTTCAACATGAGGTCACGCCGACGCTTTTGCGATGGAAAGGAAGCGGAAGCCGACGATCGATGTGACCGTAAGGAACCAGACGCTGTCCCCCCCTCCGCCGAAAAGCACGGATTCAAAGCATCCCAGACAAAGACCGAACAACCAGATCTGGAGGAACAACGTCGCAAGAGCCCGATCGGCGCCTCGCACCAGCGCCCGCCGATAATCGGCAAAAGCCTGGCCGATCAGCCAGAACATTGACAGCGCAAGCCCGATCAATCCGGTCGTAACCGCGAGATTGAGATAACCGTTGTGGGCATCGCTGGCCTGATAGCCCCAGGATTCGAGGTAATTCCACTCGGCGACCAAATCGGGCATTCGCCAGAACGACTCGTAGCCAAAACCGAACAGCGGGCGCTGGGCGACGTGATCGAGCGCAAATTTCCAGATCACATCACGGCCGGTGAAGGTCGGGTCCGGCAACAAGTGCTCGACCAGATTGTGAATCGGTCCGAACATGACCGAGCCGACGCTCAGCAGGTTGAACACGAACGGGACGCCAAGGATTAGCGCCAGCGCCAGCAGCGGGTTGCGCAGGCGCGGAATGAAATATGAAAGCAGCAATATGACGGGCAACAGGATCAGCGGCGATTTGGAATGCGTGAAATATAGAAAGATGCCGGCGAAAACGGCGATGAAAATTCCGACGAATTGATTCCACGCCCGACATACAAAAACGCCAATGAAAATCAGCAGGACCATGCCGGCACCGGCCCCGTTCTTGTGGGTGAAAAAGCCGCGCCAATCGCCAGCGAGGTTTGGTTCGGCAATGTCGGTAGCCTGATGAATCGAAAGCTGCGGAATAAGGGCGACCCCGAGGTAGCAGGCGGCTAGAACGATGATCGCGGCAAGTGCCAGCAACCGGGCGAAATGCTCACGCCCGTACGGCAGCAGAAGCAGAACCGATGACTGAAAGATGATGAAAACGCCAAGCACCAATCGGCGCATCGCGACATCCGGATAAGCGGAGTGCACGGCCGAAATTGCGAACGCAGCGAAGGTGAAGAACAGCGGTAACGTGACGATGCGGGGCACCAGCGGCCGGCGTTTTATGAGAACAAAGGCTGCGAGCGCGGCGGTGAGCAGCACCATGGAAACCTGGCCGAGCAGGTTGCCGCTGGTTTGAGGCTCAAGCAGCTTCGGGTCGCTCAGATCCGGAAACGGCGACGCCGTGAACCAATTGAGCAGGAAGATCGCCAAGAAGAGAACGTCGCGAACGAGGCGCTCGCCGTTGGCGGTTCCCAGCAATACAGGACGGTCCGGCGTCGAGAGCGTCGTCACGGCTTGCGCTCTTTTTCGGCGATTGCGACGGTCATCGATGCCATTCGCCGTATTCAATCCAGTCTGATGTGCCCTTCATGCGCGCGTCGGGCGGGGGCGCCGGCAGCACCTGCATTGCGCGCAAAATCGACTGCGAATCGCGTTCCATTTGGCGCTGGAAGACGTCACCAGATTGTTAAGACGGGCGTCGGCCGACTCATGCGGCGGCCGTCCGATGGTCGGTCGGAGTTGCGTCGCGAAGGACAACGCTTTCGATCCAGCCGGCCGGATCGACGCGCCGGCGCAATAGGCCGGGCCATAGACCCGCCGCGTAAACATTCCAGGCCGTGACCGAATAGAGGCCCATCCCGGCCGACCGGCATCGTACCGCCATTGCAGCGAATGGAAGCAAAGCGAGCATTGCAACGGCAATTGCCGCCGCAACGAAACTACCAGCGACGAACGGCGCCGCGATCAGGCAAAGCCACCAGAGGTGAACGGCCGCGAACAGAAAAAGATCCCAGCGCAATTTTCGCAGCGCCAGCCGGAAGGAGTCCCGGGCGAAGGTCGCGCGCAGGGCTTCGCCGGTTGAGAACGCAAAGCCTGTCGCCCAGCGCCGCCGCAATAGCGCGTAGGGATTGCCGGCATGGCCGTGATGATCGATGGCAGGAACGGCAATGCGAGCGAGCCTCCAGCCCAGCGCGCGCAGACGAACGCCGAGATCGAGCTCCTCCCTACCGTGAAGATTACGGTCGCCCATATAGCCCGCGGCCTCGACCGCCGCGCGTCGGTACACGCCGCCGCCATCCAGCCGATTCACTTCGCCGGCAAGACGGTCGAAATCCATGGTGCTCGCTCGCTTGACGTATTCGAAGTTCCCAGTCTCGCGTTCGACAATCATCCCGCCGACGCCGGCGAATTCCGGATGATCTTTCAGGAAGGCGATGGCGGCGGGAAGGAACTGCTTGTGCAGCCGCATGTCGCCGTCGATCAAACAAACATAGTCGCCGGCGCTGTATTGGTAGCCGAGTTGTACGCCTGCGCCGCAGGAGCGGTCGGCGATGCTGGCCAGGCTGACGATCTTGACCGGATAATTTGCGGCGATCTCGACGGTGCGGTCGGTCGAGGCGCTGTCGGCCAGGATGATCTCGCCGCGCATTCCGTCGAGCGCCGCGATTGCGCTTTCGATCGCGGCGGCGATATGGCGCTCCTCGTTGAGCGCCTTGATGACAATGCTGACGTTTGGACGTTCGTTGAACATGGTATCGCACCAATCTAAGGAATAATGAACTACGCAACGCCCGCCGGAGCGGAAACGTCAAGCCGCGTAGGCGACGATCGAGCCTCTAGGCTTCGTCCTTCGGCCGGCGCACCTCTGGCGCATTTCGCGCACGATTTTCGCGGTTTATTAGCAAGCGTGCGGGCGGTGCGGGCGACTTGTCTCGATTAACGCTAACGTCGTCATGAATCAGGGCATCGGCTGGGAAGCGCGCACGGCCGGCAAGGCGTCAGCCTTGCGCGGCGCGCGAAAATTCAGCCCGAGCGCTTCGGCAATGTCTGGCTCGATCTCGTCACTGGTGTCGCTCTGCGCCAGCGCGAAACCGCCGCCACCCCGATAGGCCCAAACCGCCCAGCCGAAGCCTTTTGCTTCCGCCGCTTGGCTCACGTCATGGAACCACCGCGCGCGTTCGCGGGCCCGGCCGCCGTTGAGCTGCAGCGCGGTTTTCCGGGCGCCGAATTCGCCGAGCATGACGCGATCCGCCGGGATGCCCCGCGATTGCGCCCAGTGGGCGATCTGCTCGAAGCCGTTCGCGATCGTGCCGGCGTCGAATCCCGAGGCTCGATAATCTTCGAGCCTCGCTTGCGCGTCCCGATAGGCCAATGATTTCCTCGGCTCCGAGAGGTCGGTGGCGGCGATCGAGGCCGCCGTCGCCGTAAGACTGTCGTCGAGCGGTCTTGCGCGCGCCGGGTAGGGAACGTCGGCCAAGTACCGGGCGGGGTTCCACGACGCGCCCTGATGGGTGAACTGATAGGGCTCGTAATAGTGGAAAGAGTAGAGCACCGCCGGATCGCCGGCGAACGGCGCTGTCCTCATCGTCATTAAGGCCGGCGCCGACGCCTCATCGCCGCCTTCCAGAACCAGAAGCAGAGTGCTCGAACCGTCGCGCGCGGCCGCATAGGCCGCCTCGAGCATGGGTTGCCAAAGCGCCGGCTCAATGGGCGGTTCGTTCATCAGTTCGAGCGCAACGCGCCTCGTATGAAATTGTCCGAGCAGCGCGGCGGTGCTTTGCAGCATGCGCAGATAGGATTGAAAGAGCGATGTCTGCAGTCCGGCTGTGAGAGCCTGCGCGGTATAGTCCGGATGCATATCGCTCGGGTGGAAATCGACGACGACCGATAGTCCCGCCGCCAAAATCAGCTTCACGCGGTCAATGAGCATGCGGTCGAGCACATCGCGGTGCGATCCTTGAAACTGCAGGAAGGGACCGGGATCGACGGCCAAGCGCACAGAATCGAAGCCGGTGCGCCGCAGCGTTTGCAGTTCGCCGGCAAATTGCGCGGCGCTCACCTCGGCGAACGGTGGAAACACGAATTTCCACGCCCGGCCCGGCTCGATTGCCGCCCATGCCATCACATGAGAAATGCCGATGCCGCGGCGAAATTCCGTTCCAGCATCGGCGGCTCTGGCGGGCGCAGCAATGCCACACAGCCACGCTGCCGCAAAAACGGCAAGCAATAACGCGATTCCAATATACCGGGTTTTCCGCATCGCGGCTGTTCCTCGCAAAAGCGTCCTCGGCGCGCCGTCTCAGCTCTGCGCAACACGCGCGTTGCTTTGCGCGATCGACGAATCCTTGATCACCGTGCTGGCCATCCAGCTCGCGGGCGCTGTCCGCGGCCGGAAAAATCCGGGCAAAAAGCACAGTGCTTGCACATTCCACACCGCGACCGAATAGATGCCGTTGCGGAGCGAGCGCCACCGCAGCGACATGACCGCAAACGGCAAGATCAGGAGCGCCGCAATTGCCAGCGCGGCGCTCGAGCCGCTCGTGATGATTGCCACGGCCGCCATCGCGGCCCACCAAAGCGCGACGAAGCCGCACAAGCGGGAGTTTCTGTCGTTGCGGATGACGAAGCCGAAGTGCGGCCGCCCGAATGAGGCCCTGATAAGCTCGCCCGGCCCGAACGCATTGCGCGTTCTCATCCGTTGCAGCAACAGCCGATACGGGCCTTCGGAACGGCAAAAATGGTCGACCGCCGCACAATCGATTCTTGCCAGAATAAAGCCGCCGGCTCGCAGGCGCGCCGCCAATTCCAGTTCCTCGCCGCCGTGCAGGTTGCGGTCGGTCAAATAGCCGACGGTGCCGACAGCCGAGCGCCGATACAGCCCGCAGCCGCCCAAACGCGTCACCGGACCAGGCCGGCGATCCGGATCGAATCTGCGCACGCGCTGGGCGTATTCCAAATTGACGGCGTCGTGATCGATCGTGGCGCCGCCCACGCCGCCGGCGGTGGGATTCTCTTTCAGAAAACGAATGCCGGCCGCGAGGAAACGACGGTGCAGCCGCATGTCGCCGTCCATCAGGCAGAGGAATTCTCCGCTGCTGTACTGGAAGCCCAGTTGCGCGCCCGCGCCGCAGGAACGATCCGCCGCATCGTTCAGGCGAACGATTTTGATCGGATATTCTTTACCGATCGCGATCGTTCTGTCGGTCGAGGCGCCATCGGCCAGAATCACCTCGCCGTCGAGACCGGCAAGCGCAGCGAGCGCGCTCTCGATGGCGGCGGCAATATGCCGTTCTTCGTTGAACGCCTTGATGATGATGCTGACGGTCGGCCGCTTCTCGTCCGGCATGCTTCCCTCGGCGCTCACATGCGCGCGACAGGATCGCCAAACCGCGAATTGATCGCGCGGCTCAATCCGTTGAGCTTGCAATGCAGCGTCGGCGCATTTTCCCCCCGTGTCAGGCTCACCCGCGGCAGCGCGTGCAGATGATTGCGGTGCTCCGGAAAGATCGTGCCGGGACGCGTGGTGACGGCGGTGCGAAAGCCGAGCGAGCGGGAGATTTCAGCTTCGCGGTCGCCGCACGCGCCGGCATGACCGAACGGATAGGCGTTATGGGCGACGGGCTTTCCGGTGAGCTCCTGGAGGAACGCGCGGTTCTCCGCCATTTCCAAGCGGGCGGTTGCGGCCGACGAGCGCGCCAGGTTCGGGTGCGTCGTCGTGTGGCCGCCTATGGTGACGAGCGGATGTTGCGAGAGGGCGCGCAGCTGTTTTTCCGTCAGCGCCTCTTGATCGACCAGCGCGGGAATTTCGATGCCCGCCGCATCGAGGGTCTCGCGAACCGCCGGCAGGAGATCGAAATTTTTGTGGATCGCCGTCTCGATGGCCGAGTAGGTGCGTTGTTTGCTCGCTCGATCCGCGCATTGGAAATGCCCGAGCGCCGGCAGCTCGATTCGGTCGCGCAGGCGAATCAACGCAGCCACGCCGAACCACCAGGCGTCGATGTCGCGGGCAATCATGCCGGTCGGGACGTAGACGGCGAACGGCGCTGCGAACTTCTCCATGACCGGCAGCGCCTTGGTCAGATTGTCGGCAAAGCCGTCGTCGAAGGTAAACGCAACAAACGGCCTTGCAGACGATGCATTCAGCCGTTCCACCGCCTCATCGAGCGTGACGAAGTCCAATTCCTGTTGCCGCAGCCGGCGCAGTATCCATTTCAACTTCCCGACCGGGCAACGCAGCGTATGGTCGGGATGAAATGCATCGTCATCGACGATGCTGTGCAGCGCGAAAATAATGCCGCGGCCGCGGTAGCGAAGCGCCAGCACCCGGCTCAGTCCCGAAACATGGGCCGTGGTATAAACGGCACTCTTGACGATATCGGGTACTTGCACCGTTCTTCCTGCTCGGCTTGAGATCGAATGAAGGACGCGGCGCGCTCGTTGGCGCGCGCCGGAAGCGCGATCACATCAATAATCGATTCAATCCCGGAACGCTTCGGTTCCATCGGAGTAACCCTAATGGGCCGGCCCCAGGCGCGCGCCGAACCGGCCGCTTCCGTGCGAATTTGTTTGGCCGGATTGCGCCGCTTAGGCGGCCGCGACGTCGGTCAGCACCGCGCCGCGAACTTTGCGCGCATCGAGGCCGAGGCCGGAAACGGCCTCGTCGACGCTTCGGCCGGCCCCCTCCGCCTTGGTCACGAGCACGATGTGATCGACCAGGCCGGCGAAAAAGCGGGTGCTCGGGTCGCGGCTCAATTCCATCGCGGCGACGATCACCATGTCGAAGTGGCTGGTCTGCGCGAAAGCCACTCTGATGTCCTCGTCCTTGATCTTGCGATCGCGTCGGCTGTTCGGCGAGACGAACGGGATCAGGCTGATGTTGGTGCCGCGGTCGCGGACGACGGCGTCGGAAAGGAGCCGCCGGCCGACGGCCACGTCGACGAGCCCGACTTCGGTTTGATCGGCGTCGATCGCCGACAGGGTGCGCCGCTCGAGGTCGGCGTCGATCAGCAGCACGCGTTGCGTCGCCGCCGCCAGCGCCGCAAGCGTGAGCGCCACCGCCGCGGTGTCCCTGTCGTCGTCGGAGGCGACGATCAGGATACTTGGATTGCCGCGTTTGGTATGGCTTGCCCGCACGGCATCGTACACTTTGCGGATTCCCGCGGCGAAACGCGAATTCGGGTCGTCGATTGCGTCCAAGCCGAGCGGGGCGTCGACGCCCGGCAGCTTTGCAAGCACGGGAACGCCCGCCGAGACCTCGGCGGCAGGCAACAAGGTCTTGGCCGCCATGGCGAGCTTGAGGCGAGAGGCTAGGCCGCCCGGCGCTCGCGGCAGCGCGCCTTGCAGCGTTTCCCGCAGCATGACCAGTCCGCTGCCGGCGGCGACGCCGAGGAAGATGGCGCCCAGCGCCAGGATCGTATTCGACGGCGGCGATGTCCGGTTCAGCGGCAGGTCGGCCTTGGAGATCACCTGGATGTTCTTGGTGTCGACGCGCTCCTGTTCCCCGGTCTCGCGGGCGCGCACCAGAAACGCTTCGTAGACGGCGCGGCTTGCCTGCACGTCGCGCTGCAATTCGCGCAAGTTGACCATGGCCGCGTCGGTCGCCAGCGTGTTTTGCTTGAGCGCGTCGACGTTGCGCGTGAGCAAGTCCTCGCTGGCCTTGGCGCTCTCGTAATCGGCGCGGGCGGCGAGCGCGATGCGATTGACCTCGTCGGCGATCATCCGCTTGAGCCGCTCCGCCTGCGCCCGGATCTCCATCACCGCCGGATGGCGGTCGCCGAGGCTCGCCGTCTGCTGCGCCTGCAGGCGCATAATCTCGGCATATTGGCTGCGCAACGCGGTGATGGTCTGCGACTGCACCGCCTCCGGAAAGGCGCCGATGTCATCCTTGGATTTTTGCACGGCCTCGACCTGATCGAGGCGCGCCTTCGCCGCGGCGGTGCGGGCGCGCGCCGCCGCCAGTTGAGTCTCGAGATCGGAGAGTTGCTGCCCGTTGACCGACTGTCCGTTGGCGTCGACGATGTTGTGGCTCGCCTTGAACGCCTCAACGCGGTCCTCGGCCTTCTTCACGCTCTCCTTCAAATCGTTCAGGCGCGCGGTCAACGATTGCGAAATCTGGCGGGCGGCGTCGGCCCTGACTTCCGTTTGCTCCACCAAATAGGCCTGCGCGATGGCATTGGCGAGGCGCGCCGCCTTGGCCGGCTCCTCGCTTGCGACCGCCACGTCCACCACGAAAGTGCGCTCGGCCCGCGTCACCCGCACGCGTTGCTTGAGAACGTTGAGGGCGGCGAGAGACGGATTGGCGGCGGCCAGCGTCTTGCCGCGGCCCAACGAGCCCAATACGCGATCCACCAACGCACGCAGCGGCGAACGCGGCCCGGCAAATTCGGGGTCATGGGCGAGCCCTTGGGAATCGACCACGCGGCGCAGCACGTCGTCGGAACTCAGCACGCGGACCTGGCTGTCGATCAGAAGCAGCGCCGTATCGCTCGCTTGCGTTGGGGGTGTGGGTTCGTTGGCGACCGCGCGCAGATCGACTGGGTCGATCAGGATTTCGGTCACCGCCGTATAGCGATGCGGCGCGACGAGCACGAACACCGCCGCCAGCAGCAGCGAAGCGACCGTCGTTCCTAGAATCGTCGACCGGCCCCGCCAAAGGGTCGAGCAGATTTTGAGAAAATCGATTTGAGCGGGCGGCGCAGCGGACAATTCGGCGCCCGCAAGCACTGCCGATCTGAACTGACGCGGCGCTTCGAACATCGCCACTCGACACTTTCTCAGCGAGCCGCGCCGATGCGTTGGCGGGGCCAGAATTCATTGGCATTCGCAGCCGCGGACTCGCACTCAACGCGGATGGCGCCTAGCATGTCCAGACATCTTTGTGAGTTAACGAAATTCATAGATGATTAAAGTTAATGGGCGGTGTATCCGGACGCCGGGTGCCGGCGGCCTCAGCGCGCGCCGGACCGGCGCAACAGGCGCGACAGCGCGGCGGCGATGACCACGACCGCGACGACCGGAATCCAGATCAGCACCGCGCCGAGCACGGCGATGACGATGACCGCCACAATGGCGGCGATCGCCAGCACCAAAAGGGCGATGCCGAACGGCCCCAGCCGCGTGACGTAAATGCGCTGCGTTCCGCGCGTCTCGCTGAACGCGTTGCCGCGCCAGGGCGGATGGCGCCAATCGGATTGGCGCCCGGTGCGGTCGGGCGGGATGATCTCCGGCTCCACGCGAGGCCGTTCCGGCGGGTCTGCGTCGTCCACCATGCTGAGCGCTCTAAGCTGCCGTGCCGGCCTATATCTAAGGTTCGCGCACGCGGTCACAAGCGGCACATTGCCTCCCTGCCTTTTCCTCGCTCAACGCAGGAAGCAAGGGGCCGCTCAGCGCGCGTGGGTCCGTTGGTGACGTCCGTGCAGGAATTTCGCCAATTGCTCGCGCAGGCTCTCGTCGCGCTCGCCCCGGTGACCGAGCACCACCGCGCGTTCGAACAGCGTGTGCTGCAGCTCGTGCGGCAAATGACTCCACAGATCGGCGGCCGCAGCTCCGAGCACAAGAAAGTATCGGGCGCTGTTTTCGTCCGCGGCGAGCTGTTGCGATGGCGTAGGCATGGATGTCCCTTCGTCGGGTTTCTCGACGAACGTAGCCGAGCGTATCGGGCCGGGCAACCTGACGAGTCGCTAGCCCGGTGCGACCTCGAGCAAGTCGAACCGCCCAAGCCGGTAAACGGCGATCGAAACAAGCCAGCTTCCGGCGAAGATCGCCATGATCAGATAGCCGAGGCTGCCGAAATTTTCGTTGAGCGCGCCGATGAAGCTCCAAAACGGCCCTTGCAGCTTCAGTTGATCGGCAACGAGGCCGAGCGCTTCGATGCCGCCGATCAACACGGCGACCAGCACTGACACGAAGGTGATCGTCAGATTGTAATAGAGCTTGCGAATAGGCTTGGTGAACGCCCAGCCGTAGGCGCCGAGCATCAGAATGCCGTCCGTCGTGTCGATCAGCGACATGCCGGCGGTGAACAAGGCCGGGAACACCATGATCGACCAAATCGGCAGACCCTTTGAGGCTTCCGCCGCCGAAATGCCGAGGAGCCCGATCTCGGTCGCGGTGTCGAAGCCAAGCCCGAACAGAAAGCCCAGCGGGTACATATGCGAGCTGCGCGCCACCAGGCGGAACATCGGCCGGAACAGCCGGCCGAGCAAACCGCGCTGCGCCAGCAGGTGATTGAGGTCTTCCTCGACGAACGCGCCGCCGCGCCGCACGTCCCGGAAGGTCCGGTAGACCGACAGCAGAATGAGCAGGTTGGCTGCGGCGACGAGAAAGAGAAACACGGCCGACACCAGCGTGCCAATCACGCCGCCGATCAGCTTAAACGACTCGAAGCGGCCTTCGAGCGCGCCGGTGGCAAGCGCAACGCCGGCGGAAGCGAGCACGACCACCGTCGAATGGCCGAGCGAGAAGAACAAGCCGACCGAGACTGGCCGTTTGCCCTCCTGCATCAGCTTGCGCGTGACGTTGTCGATCGCCGCGATATGGTCGGCATCGACGGCGTGACGGAGGCCGAACGTGTAGGCGAGGAACGCGGTGCCCACCAGCACCGGGTAATCGTGAAACGCGATCAGCGCCCAAACCCACGCCAGCACGTTGGCGGCGACCAGGACAAAATAGATGCCGACCACCTTGCCGCCCAATTCCGCGTCCTGGTCGTTGAACAGCTTGGCGATTGCGGTCTGCATGGAGTGACGGCGCAACTCTCGTTCTCGACCCGCTCATCCCCGCGGGGCCGCAGGGCTGTTCGGGGACCCAGCGACCGCTCGGCGTCGTCGAAATATGCGGCCGGATTCCCCCGGCGGGAAATGCGCGGAGAAGCGGCTCAATTTCAGATAAGTTCCCAAGCGTATCGATACGACGCGCCCGGCACGGAGGCAAGTCGGTCGGGAGACGACTCGGACTAGATCGTCATACTCGGGCCGGACAGCGGGCGGCGATCGCGATGCCGCTTCGCGGCGGCCTTCGGCCTGCGGTCATTCCAACGCGCGGCGGCTTAACCCGGCGACGCTGCGGCTTGTGCATGGGTACTCGCCCGTTCATGCAAAGGCCGCCAAGCGATCAGCCTCATAGGTCTTGATCCCGGACATCCGGTTCACAAACCGCGTCGCCGCCCATAGGATCGCGAGCCGACAAGGAGAGGCGCGCAATGAGCAATCTCGATTTCATCCTCGAAGAACTGGTGACCGCCAACCGTATTTTGGCGAACGAAGGCGTGGTCGATTCGTTCGGCCACGTCAGCGCCCGGCATCCCGACAATCCGCAGCATTATCTGCTCTCCCGCGCGCGTGCGCCCGAGCGCATCGAACGCGACGACATCGTCGAATACAGGCTCGACGGCACGCCGATCGACGAGCACGGCCGCGCGCCCTATCTCGAACGTTTCATCCACGGCGCGATCTACGAGCAGCGGCCGGACGTGCACGCGGTCGTGCACAACCATTCGCCGAGCGTGATCCCGTTCGGCGTCACCGGAAAGAAACTCAAACCGCTTCTGCACATGTGCGCCTCGATCGGTCACGAAGTGCCGATCTGGGACTCCCACGACAAGTTCGGCGACACGACCCTTCTTGTCGCCGACATGGACATGGGCCGCGATCTTGCCCGCGCCCTCGCAGAGCGGCCGACCGCTTTAATGCGCGGCCATGGCGCCACCGTGGTCGGACGCTCGGTCCGTCACGCCGTCTTCGTCTCGGTCTATCTCGAGGTCGGCGCCAAGCTGCAGATGCAATCGATGGCGATGGGCGAGATAAAGTTCCTCACTCCCGGCGAGGTCGACAAGATCGTGGCGCGCGTGACCGACTACACGCTCAACCGCGCCTGGGAGAACTGGGCCCGCCGCGCCGGCCGGGAAATGCAGTTAGAGGTTGGCGTTTAAAGCGGAGGCGCGCGCTTGAATGCTGGCGAAGGCGGGTATATTATCCAAACCGGTCAGACCGGTTCGGAAAAACCACGATGCGCAAATGGCAGATGCAGCAGGCCAAGGCGAAGTTCGCAGAAGTTGTGAAGCGCGCCGCGGCCGAAGGGCCGCAGGTCGTCACCTATCGCGGCGCCGATACCGCGGTTGTGCTCTCGATCGAGGAGTATCGACGACTCAGTGCGATGCGGCCGAACTTCATCGAATTCCTGTTGAGCGGTCCGAAATGGGACGACGAAACGATCGCAGTGATCAATGACCGCTCCAAGGATACCGGGCGGGACATCGATCTGTGACTTTCCTGCTCGATACCAACGTCATTTCCGAAGTGCGCCGCAAGCGGCCTGATGGAAGGGTGGTGTCGTGGCTCAAGCGCACAGACCCGGCGGCGCTTTCCATCAGCGTCTTGACCCTCGGCGAAATTGCGAAGGGCGCTGCCCAGTGCGCCGCGCGCGATCGCGCACAGGCGGCGATCTACTACCAATGGCTCGCCCTGGTGCGATCGAACTACGCCGATAGAACGATCGCCATCGACGCCGACATTGCCGAGGCGTGGGGACGTCTCGCGGCGAAGAGTCCCTTGCCAATCGTCGATGGGCTCCTCGCGGCGACCGCGCTCGTTCGCGGCATGACATTGGTGACGCGTAACGTGCGCGACATCGCCGATGCCGGCATCCCCGTTCTCAACCCCTGGAATTCCTGAGCCGCCGCCTACTCCGCCGCGATGCGCACTTCAGGTGCCGCGGCGCGGACGTCGGGATCGACATAGTCCTCGAACTGCACGAAGTTTTTCTGGAACATGCCGACCAGCTTGCGCGCGGTCTGGTCGAATTCGAGCTTGTTCTGCCAGGTTTTCTGCGGATAGAGCAGGTGCGGCTCGACGCCGGCGAGTTGCGTCGGCACCGCAAAGCCGAAATACGGATCGGTCCGGAACATTGCGCTCTTAAGCGAACCATCCAGCGCGGCGCCGAGCAGCGTGCGCGTCACCTTGATCGGCATGCGGCGGCCGACGCCGTAAATGCCGCCGGTCCAGCCGGTATTAACGAGCCAGCAATCCACCTCGTGCGCGCTGATCAGTTCGCGCAGCAGATTGCCGTAGACCGAAGGATGCCGCGGCAGGAACGGCGCGCCGAAGCAGGTGGAAAATTCCGGCTGGACGCCCACCAGACCCTTCTCGGTGCCGGCGACCTTGGCGGTGTAGCCGGAGAGGAAATGGTACATCGCCTGCGCCGGCGTCAGTTTGGCGATCGGCGGCATCACGCCGAACGCGTCTGCCGTGAGCAGCACGATATTCTTCGGCATGCCGGCGCGCCCGCTGCGCGAGGCGTTCGGAATAAAATCGAGCGGATAGGCGGCGCGCGTGTTCTCGGTCTTCGACTCGTCGTCGAAGTCGCAAATGCGCGTTTCCGGATCGAACACGACATTCTCCAGCACGGTGCCGAAGCGATGCGTGGTGGCGTAGATTTCCGGCTCCGCCTCGGCCGAGAGCTTGATGCACTTGGCGTAGCAGCCGCCTTCGAAATTGAACACGCCGTGCGGGCCCCAGCCGTGCTCGTCGTCGCCGATGAGCGTGCGCTTGGGATCGGCGGACAACGTCGTCTTGCCGGTGCCGGACAGGCCGAAGAACAAAGCAACGTCGCCGGCCGGCCCGACATTGGCCGAGCAGTGCATCGGCATCACGCTATCGGCGGGCAGGTAATAGTTCAGGACGGTAAACACCGACTTCTTCATCTCGCCGGCGTAGTAGCTGCCGCCGATCAGAATGATCCGCCTGGTGAAGTCGAGCGCGATGATCGTCTCGCTGCGCACGGCGTGGCGTTTCGGATCGGCCTTGAACGAGGGCAGGCACAGGATGGTGAAGTCCGGTACGTAATGCGAAAGCTCGCTGCGGTCGGGCCTGATCAGGAGGGCGCGGATGAACATCGAGTGCCAGGCGAGCTCGGTATAGACGCGCGCTTTGATGCGGTATTTCGGATCGGCGCCGCCATAGAGGTCTTGCGCGAATAGCGTCTTGCCGCTGGCATGGGCGAGGAAATCGTCGAACAGGAGCTGGAATTTTTCACCTGACAGGCGGCCGTTCTTTTCCCACCAGACCGACTTTCCCGTCTGCGCGTCGACGACAACGAACTTGTCCTTGGGACTCCTTCCGGTATGCACGCCGGTCTCGGCGCAGAACGCGCCGCCATGGACCAGCGCGCCTTCGCGATTGACGACCGCATGCTCGACCAGCGCCGTATCGGGAAGATTCCAGTGGATCGCCGCCAGGTCATGCAAGCCGAATTTATCCGCGCCGTGGGCGCCGTTCCTCAGACCCGTTTCCTTCACGCTAGCCTCCACAGATTGGCGCAAATGGACTTAGCCGAATTTCTTGGCCCAATTATTCTTGGGTCCAATAAGTAAGCGGCGACGCCAAACTTCACCCGCTGGCCTACAGGCCTGCGAGCCTATATCGGCCATCGTAGCATCTGCCAAGACCGACTCTCATCGCAAAGCTAACCGGGCAATACCGCACCCGTTCCGCTGCTGCAGTGCAGCGAGCGCGTCACGCTGCGAACGTGCGCCACCGGCTAAAGAGCGCGCGCCTTGGCAGCTAAATCCACCACCATTTTGCGCAAAACTTGCGGATTGGTGACGCGCTCCGGAAACGGCAAACGCAGCGTAGCGTCGCCGAGCGCGAGGTCGAGCCCCTCGGGATCGAGCCCGGTGAGCCGCCATTTGCCGTCCTCGGCGCCTAATAGCCGCGTCGCATAGAGCCGAACGGCTTCCGCATGATCGTCATTCATGTGTGCGATCGCCCCATCTTCGGCTTCGAGCAAGCTCTCGGCGCCGCCGATGTCGGTCAATACCTCGGCGGCTTTCAGATCGGCGGCGCGCGCGAAGCCGCCGTTGAGGTGAGCGGACACGGTGTCGAGCCGCCAGAACGAGAAATCGGCGAAGCCGGCGTAAAGCTCCGATTTCGGATGGCGTGCGAGAAAGCGCCGGCGCAGGCGCGGCTCCTCGGCAGTCCCGCGAGCCACTTGAACGAAGGTGCCGAGAAGCGTCAGCCGCGGACGGGCGAGCGGGTCGCCCTTGCCGGTGGACGCAAGCAGCACCGAGGCGCGGCCGTCCTTTTCCAGATTGGCGGTATGCGTGGACAGCCGGGAGACGAGGATCAGCGGCGCGCCGTCCGCGTCGGTCGCGACATTAACGAGCGAAGCGAACGGATGGCCGGTATTGCGGTCGATGGTCGCAAGCGAGCCCGCCCGCGTCGACCGCAACAGCCCCTTGGCCAACGATTTCGGGTCGAAATCCGGGGCGGGGGCGTTTTCCGGCAGCCGATTGGGCATGAGGCCGGGCAAGGGTGCCGCCGTTGGAATAGGCCCAGCCGGGGCCGATTTATTGGCTTCGGCCATTAGGCAAAATCCTTTCCTATTCCTTTCCTATGTCGTTCCAAGTCGCGACAATTGCCCAGAATTTGCCTTGTCCTGTCACACTTCCGCCCCCACATGGGGATTCAAGGGCACGTGGGGCCGGGCTAGTGATGCTGCGGCCGACTCATGTTAGAAGGCCGCCATGCCGACAATCGCTCTCGTCGACGACGACCGCAACATCCTGACCTCGGTGTCAATCGCGCTCGAGGCCGAAGGGTACCGCATCAATACCTACACGGATGGCGCCTCCGCGCTCGACGGGTTCAAGACCGCCCCGCCCGATCTTGCCATCCTCGACATCAAGATGCCGCGCATGGACGGTATGGAAACGCTGCGCCGGCTGCGGCAGAAGTCCGACCTGCCGGTGATCTTCCTCACCTCCAAGGATGAGGAGATCGACGAGTTGTTCGGCCTGAAAATGGGGGCCGACGATTTCATTCGAAAACCATTCTCGCAGCGCCTTTTGGTCGAGCGGGTGAAGGCGGTACTGCGCCGCGCCTCGCCCAAAGACGGTGCCGCGCCGAAGGAAGCCGACAGCAAGGTTCTGGAACGCGGGCTCCTGCGCATGGACCCCGAGCGGCATACCTGCACCTGGAAAAACGAGCCGGTGACGCTCACCGTCACCGAATTCCTCATCCTGCAGGCGCTCGCCAGCAGGCCGGGGGTGGTGAAAAGCCGCAACGCCTTGATGGATGCGGCCTACGACGATCAGGTGTATGTAGACGACCGTACCATTGACAGCCACATCAAGCGGCTGCGCAAAAAGTTCAAGGCGAGCGACACCGAATTCGATATGATTGAGACGCTGTACGGCGTCGGTTATCGTTTCAAGGAAGTGTGACGCGCCGGCTATCGCGCCACGATGCGCCCCGGTGAGGTAACGAGGTCGAGGACTTCGGGCGGGTGAGTTGAAGAGCAGTTGCCAACCTGTAGCGGTTGCCGTGCGTGTGCGACGGGCAGGCCGAGGGCTAAGCTGCCAAAGAATTGATCGAAGTCCATAATGGCCCGCTGACTGGGATGGCTGACGTGCGGTAGTAATGGCGTTTGGCCGCTTCCCTATGCCCGCTGCCGCGGGCAGAGTGGAGAGGGCCGATCGGAACCCCGGCAGACCACGTGCTCGATCGAACCGCAGATATTCCCGACAACAGGGCCCCTCCGCTGGCTCCTGTCGAGTCGCAGGTCGAATCCCAGGTCGAGTCCCAAGGGCTCGGCGAGGCGGCTCCGCGCGTCGTCCGCCACGGCCTCGGCCGCCTCGGCGACTGGTTGCGCCGCGCTTGGCAGTTCTTCGTCAACCAGAGCTCGTCGAGCCTTACGCGCCGCATTGTCGTCCTGAACGTCGCCGGATTGCTGGCGCTGTCGATCGGCATCAACTATCTGTCGCCGTTCCGCGCTCGATTGATCGACGCGCGCATCCAGAGCCTGTTGCAGCAGGGCCAGATCATCGCCCGCGCGATTGCCGACCAGGCGACCGGCGAAACCGGCTCCTCGATCACCATCGATCCGGACAAACTGCAGAAGCTGCAGCCGGGCGAAAGCTACGGCCCGTCCGAAGACGCGCTTTACGGCATCGATTTCCCGATCAATCCCGAGCGTGTGGCGCCGGTGCTGCGCGACCTCATCTCCCCCACCAAGACGCGCGCGCGCATCTACGATCGCGATGGCGTACTGCTCGTCGACAGCCGCGACTTGTTCGGCCGCGGCGACGTGCTGCGCTTCGACCTACCCTCGCCGAGCGCCAAACAGCCGGGATTGTTTGAGCGGCTTTACATCGCCGTGCGCACCTGGCTCGGCCGGGGCGATCTGCCGCTCTATCGTGAGCTCGGCCCCGATGACGGCAAAGGCTACCGGGAGGTCGCGCAGGCGCTCGACGGCCGGGATGCCAGCATGGTGCGTATCAACGATCGCGGCGACGTGATTGTTTCGGTCGCCGTGCCGGTGCAGCGCTTCCGTGCGGTGCGCGGCGCGCTCATGCTTTCGACGCAAGGCGCCGACATCGACAACATGGTCACGGCCGAGCGGCTCGCCATTCTCAAAGTCTTTCTCGTCGCCGCCGCCGTGATGGTGGTGCTCTCGATCCTGTTGGCCGGAACCGTCGCCGAGCCGGTGCGGCGGCTCGCCGATGCCGCCGAAAGCGTGCGCCGCCGCATCCAGTCGCGCGTCGAAATTCCCGATTTTACCCGGCGCCGCGACGAGATCGGCCATCTGTCGGGTACGCTTCGCGATATGACCAACGCGCTTTACAGCCGCATCGAAGGGATCGAGCGCTTTGCCGCCGATGTCGCCCACGAACTGAAAAATCCGCTGACGTCGCTGCGTTCGGCGGTGGAGACGCTGCCGCTGGCCAAGACGGAACACAGCCGCGAGCGGCTCCTCAATGTCATCCAGCACGACGTCAAACGGCTCGACCGCCTGATCTCGGATATTTCCGACGCCAGCCGCCTCGACGCCGAACTGCAGCGTCAGGAGACGGCGCCGGTCGACCTTGCCAAGCTGCTCAACACGGTCGTTGCGGTCGCCAACGAGGTGAAGCGCGACGACGGCGTCAAGGTCACGCTGCGGTTCGAGGGTGGCGGTATGCGCTCCTTCCAGGTGCCGGGGCACGATTCGCGGCTCGGCCAGGTCGTCGATAATCTGATCGAGAACGCGCGCTCGTTCTCGCCGCCGGGTGGCACGGTGCGCGTCACTTGCCGGCGCTCGAAAAGTCAGGTCGAGATTTTGGTCGATGACGACGGGCCGGGCGTGCGGCCCGACGCGATCGAGAAAATATTCGAGCGCTTCTATACCGATCGCCCGCACCAGGGGTTCGGTCAGAATTCCGGTCTGGGGCTGTCGATCTCCAAGCAGATCGTGGAAGCGCATGGCGGGGCCATCGGGGTCGAGAACCGGATCGCCGCCTCCACGGCGTCGGCGCCGGATGCATCGGCGAAGGCGATCGGCGCGCGTTTCACCGTGCGCCTGCCGGCAACGTGATGGCGGCACGAGGCGCGACGGTGCACGCCTCGGCCGTCCTGGTTGGCGCGCGCGCGGTGCTGATCCGCGGCCCCTCGGGTGCCGGAAAGTCGCGCCTTGCGCTCGAACTCATCCAAGCCGCGCGCACCGGATCGCTGCCGTTCGCAAAGCTCGTCGGCGATGACCGCGTCCATCTGCAAGCCGCCGGGGGGCGCTTGCTGGTGCGCCCGGCGGAGGCGCTTGCCGGACTGATCGAAGTCCGCGGCATCGGTATCCTGCGCGTGCCACACGAGCCCTGCGCCGTGGTTGGGCTCGTCGTCGACCTTGGTGGCGATGCCGAGCGATTGCCGGAAGCCGGGAGACGGCAGGCGGAACTCGACGGGGTAAAGATCCCGCGGCTTGCGGTCGCAGCGGGTGAAGCCGCCTTGTCGGCCGTGCTGGCGCTCCTCACGTTTTCGACTGAACCATTTGGCCTGCCGGAATACGCCGTTATAGGAACAAAATCCGGCCACGCAGAATTATAAGCGCCTGGCGCGTTGCGCCTGGTGGGAGATTGGTAACCTTAACGCTCCTAAACTCGACGTGCGTTGTCGCAGTCGCGTTACCAAGGCGAAAATCCGATTCGACTTTGCTCTACCGCAATGCAACAACCCGTGAAATTCGCCGATAATGCCTCTTGCACTGGGACTTCGGATCGTCATGATGGAGGCCGTTTCGTGCGGTGCAACCGGGACGCGCCCGCGGTGAGTTCGATGATCGGTCTTGTGCTCGTCACCCACGGCAGGCTCGCTGTCGAGTTCCGCGCGGCATTGGAGCATGTGGTCGGGCCGCAAGCCCAGATCGAGGCAGTGACCATCGATCCGGAAGACGACGTGGAGGAGCGCCGCAAGGACATCATCGCGGCGGTCAAACGCGTCGACTCTGGCGACGGCGTCGCCATTCTCACCGATATGTTCGGCGGCACGCCGTCCAATCTCGCCATCTCGGTCATGAGCCAGCCCAAGGTCGAAGTGCTCGCCGGCATCAATCTGCCGATGCTGGTCAAGCTCGCCAAAGTGCGCGGCGAGTGTCCGCTCGCCGAAGCCGTCGCCGCCGCGCAAGAGGCCGGACGCAAATACGTCACTATCGCCAGCCGGGTGCTCAACGGCAAATGAGCGCGTCGGCGGAAGGCCGCGGCGAGCATGAGCCCAAGGAGCCGCCTTCGCGCGGCGGCGCCGTGCTCCGGGTCTTCGCCATCTGCAACAAAAGGGGCCTGCACGCACGCGCCTCGGCGAAGTTCGTGCAGACAGTAGAGAAATTTGACGCCGAGGTGCGTGTCACCCGCGGCGGGGAGACCGTCGGCGGCACCTCGATCATGGGCCTGATGATGCTCGCCGCCGCGCCGGGCACCTCGATCGCCGTCGAGGCGACCGGCAAAGAGGCGGCCGAAGTGATTGAAGCCCTGGCCGCTCTCATCGCCGCGCGCTTCGGCGAGGACGACTGAGCGGGCGGCGTGTGCAACTGCCTTCGCCTGCCGCGATCTGGCGCAGCGATTTGATCGGCTCGTGGGGCTCCGCATCCATACTGGCACAATCCTTTGCTGCCGCCGGGGCTCAGGCATAGACATAAAGGTATCTTTATGTCTTTATTGCCGCCGCGCGGCTGCCCTGCTGTAGCCGCGCCTGCCGGCCGCCATGGCCAAGTCCCACATATCTTGAACTGGGACCCAACGGGACTCTCCCCAAAGGATCAATATGAGCACGTCGACCAAGCCAAAAAGGACTGCCGCTGCCGATTACGTCGTCAAGGAGCTTGGGCTGGCCGAATGGGGCCGCAAGGAGATCGCCATCGCCGAAACCGAAATGCCGGGCCTGATGGCGACGCGCGAGGAATACGGGCCGGCGCAGCCGCTGCGCGGCGCGCGCATCGCCGGCTCGCTGCACATGACCATCCAGACCGCGGTGCTGATCGAGACGCTCAAGGCGCTCGGCGCCGACGTGCGCTGGGCGTCGTGCAACATTTACTCGACGCAGGACCATGCCGCCGCCGCAATCGCCGCCGCCGGCACGCCGGTTTTTGCCGTCAAGGGCGAAACGCTGCCGGATTATTGGGAATACACGCACCGCATCTTCGAATGGTCCGACGGCGGCGCGCCCAACATGATCCTCGACGACGGCGGCGACGCCACGCTGTTGATGCATCTCGGCTCGCATGCGGAAAACAATCCGGCGGCACTGAATCATCCAAGCAACGAGGAAGAGGAGGTGCTGTTCGCGGCCATCAAGGTGCGGCTCAAGCAGAAACCGGGCTGGTATTCGAGCACGTCCAAGCACATCCGCGGCGTCACCGAGGAGACCACGACCGGTGTGCATCGGCTCTATCAGATGCAGAATGAAGGCCGCTTGCTCTTCCCCGCCATCAACGTCAACGACAGCGTCACCAAGTCGAAGTTCGACAATCTCTACGGCTGCCGCGAATCGCTGGTCGACGGCATCCGCCGCGGCACCGACGTGATGATGGCCGGCAAGGTTGCGATGGTCGCCGGCTTCGGCGACGTCGGCAAAGGCTCGGCTGCCTCGCTGCGCCAAGCCGGCTGCCGGGTCATGGTGTCGGAGGTCGATCCGATCTGCGCGCTGCAGGCGGCGATGGAAGGCTACGAGGTCGTCACCATGGACGACGCCGCGCCGCGCGCCGACATTTTCGTCACCGCCACTGGCAACGTCGATGTTATCACCATCGAGCACATGCGCAAGATGAAGCATCGCGCCATCGTCGCTAATATCGGCCATTTCGACAGCGAGATTCAGGTTGCGGCGCTGAAGAACCTGAAATGGGTGAACGTCAAGCCGCAGGTGGACGAAATCGAATTTCCCGACGGCAAGCGCATCATCTTGTTGTCCGAGGGCCGTTTGGTGAATCTCGGCAACGCCATGGGGCATCCGAGCTTCGTCATGTCGTCGTCGTTCACCAACCAGACGCTGGCGCAGATCGAGCTGTGGACCAATCCGGGCAAATACGAAAAGAAGGTCTACACGCTGCCGAAAGCGCTCGACGAGAAGGTGGCGCGGCTCCATCTCGACAAGATCGGCGTGAAGCTGACCAAGCTGTCCGATAAGCAGGCGACCTATATCGGCATCCCGGTCAACGGCCCCTATAAGGCGGATCACTATCGGTATTGAGTTGGTGATCGACGCAGACTGCAAGACTTTGGCGTTGGTCATGAGCGTGGCGGTACCGTCGCGATGACGAAGCGCTTGGCGGGGCCTGCAAAACCGAGCCAACGGCGCGTCAGCGTCACTTCGCTGCGCCGTCCCGCCGGGCCGGCGGCAACGAGCGTCCGCATGCCGTCGAGACATCCGCCGTCCTCAGCCGGGCAGATGATCGCGATCCCCTCTCGCTCGATGCGCGTCGCGTTCACCCAAGGCGACAAGTAGCTTGAAAAGTCGGCGTAGGTCGAAGGCTTGTCGGTCATGTAGAAGGCGGCCGAGCTCGCCAGCGTGAACGGCCCGGCGACGAGCCGCAGCGGGGCGTTGGTGGTTTGGTGCCATTCGCGCTCGGCCGCCGCAGCGGCGAGTTTGGCGTAGGCCGCATTATTTTCGACTCCGAACTTGAGGATCACGAACGCGACGACTGGTGAAATCACGACCACGATCAGGGTGAACGTCGTCGTGATCGCGGCAAGACGGATGACGGCGATGCGTGGCACCAGGACGAGCGGCGAGGCAAGCATCATCACCGGCAGCAGATTGAGCGACGGGATATTCCACAGCGATAACAGATTGATCCGTAATATGGCCGCAACAACAATCGGGAGAAGAAGCGGCGTCCAAAAAAGCAACGTCGCCGGGCGACGCGTCGGTTCGGTCGCGAACCAGCTGTCGCGCACCGCAGCAAGCGACGGACGGACCAGGATTAACGCGAGACCGAGCGCCACGGCGGCGTAGCCGATCGTGCCGCCGCTGTATTCCCAGAGCGAGCCAATGAAATCCGGAATAGAATTTGCGACGCGGCGCGTCGTGACCCAGGTGAGCGGCGGAAAGTTCTCATGCACGAGCCAGATCGCGTGCGGCAGCACGGTGAAAAGAAAAACGACCGCGGTGATCCAGGGTGCGGCGGAACGCAGGTAAGCGTCGCGTCGGCGATCGAGCAGCGCCGTAAACGCCAATGCGGCGAGGAGAAAGCCCGACCAGTATTTGGTCAGCATCGCGGCTGCCGCGGCAAGCCCGGCAAGCGCCGCCCACCCGACACGCCGCGTCTCCAGCGAGCGCATGAAGGCCAACATCGCCAGCGCCCAGAGCGGAATCAGCGCCGAGTTCTGATCGAATTTCAATCCAAGGAAATTGTAAAAGGGGATTACCGCGAGCAAGAAGGGCGCTGCCGCGCGCTTCTCGGCGTTGAGCCAGATGCCGCAGAGCTCGAACGCGAGATAGATGCCGGCCGAGACGGTCATCACCGCAAGCAGCGTATAGGCCCAATCCGCGAGCGGAAAGATTGAGAACCACAGTTTCAGCACGTATGCGAGAAACGGAGGATGCTTGGGATAGCCGAGCGCCGGCTCGCGCGTCCAGATCACCATCTCCGCCATGTCGGCGTTGATGTCCTGGCTCGATTTCGCGATCACCCCGTAGAGCGTCCACGCCGCGGCGTACGCGCAAACGAGGACGAGCGCGCCGCGCCGCCGCCGCTTCGAATCGCACAATCCGTCGACGAGGCCTGTGAAGAGGGTGCTCAACCGATGGAGAGAAAAAAGCGGCATCCGGGGCCATGAGGATGAGGTCGCGGCAGGTCGCGGCAGTCGCGGCAGGTCGCGGCAGTCTATGGCATGGGGACCGCTTTCAGTCCATTGTCGGCAGGCCATCGCTGAGGAGACCGGTGGTGCCCGTTTTTGTGGCGCGGGAAGCGGTCTCTGCGTTGAATTTGCCGCGGCCTTGGCGTTATCTGCCGACAATGGACGACGTAGCTCCCGCAGCCAGAAGAGGCGCTGCTCGTCAACATGCTCGATCGCCTGCGCACGGGACGTGTCGATGTCGTGGTGGCGAGCCGCTATCTCAGCGGGGGGCTCCGCCGCCGGTCTCTCGAAGCGTCGCGCCCGCTTGAGCCGCTGGTCGAATGCGCTGGTGCGGCGAGTTCTCGGGATCGATCTCACCGATCCGATGAGCGGCTACTTCATGATCCGACGCGACGCCTTCGAAACGCTCGCCCCCGCAATCTCCTCGCAGGGGTTCAAGATCCTGCTCGACATCCTGGCGACGGACCGTTGCCGATTGGAGATAGAGTATCTTCGTTGTTTTTCTCGTCACGGCTGATCGCATCCTCGAATCAGAGACCCCCTCCACCGCCATACGCTCGCTCCGCGAGCTTTGGCGGTCCCCCTCCCCCGCTTTCGCGGGGGAGGATGAAGAAAGCCCCCCGCTGTCGGCCTGCGCTTGCCGCTGTGGCACGCCGATGTTATCTGCGCGCCATGAGCGCGCGCGCAATCGCAAACATCCGCAACTTCGCGATCATCGCCCACATCGATCACGGCAAGTCGACGCTCGCCGACCGGCTCATTCAGCTCACCGGCGGGCTCGAAGCGCGCGAAATGGTCGAGCAGGTGCTCGATTCCATGGACATCGAGCGCGAGCGCGGCATCACCATCAAGGCGCAGACGGTGCGGCTGCATTACCGCGCGCGCGACGGCAAGGATTACGTGCTCAACCTCATCGACACGCCCGGCCACGTCGATTTCGCCTACGAGGTCAATAGGAGCCTCGCCGCCTGCGAGGGCTCGCTGCTCGTGGTCGATGCCAGCCAGGGCGTCGAGGCGCAGACGCTCGCCAACGTCTACCAGGCGATCGACAACAATCACGAGATCGTGCCGGTGCTCAACAAGGTCGACCTGCCGGCCGCCGAGCCCGACAAGGTGCGCCAGCAGATCGAGGACGTGATCGGGCTCGACGCCTCAGACGCCATTCTCATTTCGGCGAAGACCGGACTGAACGTGCCGGAAGTGCTGGAAGCCATCGTGCACCGGCTGCCGCCGCCCAAAGGCGATGCCTCGGCGCCGCTCAAGGCGCTGCTGGTCGACAGCTGGTACGATTCCTATTTGGGCGTCGTCGTTCTCTTCCGCGTCGTCGACGGCGTGCTGAAAAAGGGCCAGCGCATCCGCATGATCGGCACCGGCGCCGCCTACGATGTCGACCGCGTCGGCGTGTTTACCCCCAAGCGCGTCGAGCGCGAACAGCTCGGCCCCGGCGAGATCGGGTTTCTGACCGCCTCGATCCGCGAAGTGGCCGACACTCGCGTCGGCGACACCATCACCGACGACAGGAAGCCGGTGGCTGCGCCGCTGCCCGGCTTCCGTCCCGCCATCCCGGTGGTGTTCTGCGGGCTGTTTCCGGTCGACGCCGCCGATTTCGAAAATCTGCGCGCCGCCATGGGCAGGCTTCGGCTCAACGACGCCAGCTTTTCTTACGAGATGGAAACCTCGGCCGCGCTCGGCTTCGGCTTCCGCTGCGGTTTTTTGGGCCTCCTGCATCTCGAAATCATCCAGGAGCGGCTCGAACGCGAATTCAATCTCGACCTGATCGCAACCGCGCCCTCGGTGATCTACAAGATCAAGCTGCGCAACGGCCAGCAATTGGAGATTCACAATCCGGTCGATATGCCGGACCCGAACCACATCGAGGAAATGCAGGAGCCCTGGATCGAGGCGACGATCCTCACCCCCGACGAATATTTGGGCTCCGTGCTCAAGCTCTGCCAGGACCGCCGCGGCGAGCAGAAAGAGCTGACTTACGTCGGCAACCGCGCCTTGGTGAAATACGACCTGCCGCTCAACGAAGTGGTGTTCGACTTCTACGACCGGCTGAAATCGGTGTCGAAAGGCTACGCCTCGTTCGACTATCACCTGACCGATTACAAGCCGTCCGATCTGGTCAAGCTGCAGATGCTGGTCAACGCCGAGCCGGTCGACGCGCTCGCCATGCTGGTGCATAGGACGCGCGCCGAGAGCCGCGGCCGCGCCATGGCGGAGAAGCTGAAAGAACTCATCCCGCCGCACATGTTCCAGGTGCCGATCCAGGCGGCGATCGGGGGAAAAATCATCGCGCGGGAAACCGTGCGCGCTTTCCGCAAGGACGTGACGGCGAAGTGCTACGGCGGCGACGTGACGCGCAAGCGCAAGCTTCTGGAAAAGCAGAAGGAAGGCAAAAAGCGCATGCGCCAGTTCGGCAAGGTCGACATCCCGCAGGAGGCGTTTATTGCGGCGCTGAAGGTGGATGTGTGACTCGACAGTGACGATAATTGCCGCAGCAAGATAATATGCCCGATCGGAAGCCCTTGCGGTTCACAAGGCACGCCCAAGATGCTATCCTTGAACGCGAGCTGGATCAGAGCTGGATCGAGAGGACCGTAAGGGACCCAGAATGGTCTCGTCCTGATCCGCGACGGCCGGAAGTGGAGCGTAGGTTCCGTGCGATCCCTGAGTTCGGCGGTCGCGTGCTTCGCGTCGCGTGCTTTGAAACGGCAGACGAAATTCGTATTCTAACCGTGTTTTTCGACCGGGATGCGCGGAAGCCGTCATGACACCGACAATCAAGTATCGGCCCGAGGATAACGCGGCCTATATCCGTTTGTCGCGGGGAAACGTGCAGGAGAGTGCTGAAGTCGCCCCGGACGTCGTATTTGATTATGACGCGGAAGGCCGAATCGTCGGCATCGAATTGCTCGACGCCAGGGCTCAGCTTTCCCCAGAGCTCCTTATAGAAGCGGCATAGAACGGTCGCCCGTGAAACCGTGCGCGCCTTTAGGAAGGACGTGACGGCGAAATGCTACGACGGCGACGTGACGCGCAAGCGCAAGCTTCTGGACAAGCAGAAGGAAGGCAAAAAGCGCATGCGCCTCCCGGAAGCCGCATCAGCGGCTATCCGGGATCGGCAAGGTCGACATTCCGCAGGAGGCGTTCATCGCGGCGCTCAAGGTGGATGTGTGACGGGCGGTACCGGTGCGCCCGCCGGACCGAATTTCCGCAGCCAAGGGCGAAATCAGGCACCGCTGAATTACGCAATGACTTTGCAGTTTGGTCCCAGCGCGTCGGTTCACGATGCAGCAGCGATACGTTCGGATTCGCCGATTTAGCGGAAATGCGTGACGCGCGCTTTCGATCGCGCGATCGCCTCAAAGCCGTTATTGACCGTGGGACCGGTTCCGGGAGGTTCCCTCGTTTCAGTTCCATCACGTTTCAGGGAACTGCGGGGGACTTTTCCGCGTTGCAAAATGTCGGTCAGAAGTGGGGGGCCGCTCCCAATGAACAGGTCGGACGAGTATCGTCGCTACGCCGCAGAATGCCTAAAAATGGCACACGCCGCAGACGATGAACAACAGCGTGCCGTTTTCCTGCAGATGGCGGCGGTATGGTTGTCGCTGGCACAACGAGGCGAGACAAACGGGGATCGCGACGAGGGTTCGGAGGAAGAGATCAACTAATCTTTACTCTTGGTTGCCGGTCGCTCGGCCTCTTCCGCAAGCTTCGTCCAAACCGCATTCATTTGCAGCAATACTTTTCGTTGCTCTTCCGTCTTAGCCAATTGAGCAAAGCGACGGCATTCCTCCGCAAATCTGCGGTATTGTGTTGACGGCTCCATATAGCAGAAACTTATTGCCTTCGTTTCACGTTCCGGAAAAATAAAAAGTACGCACGCTGGAACTTTGTTGTCGGAATGCCTCATGGTGATCGCCGGGTCTCTGCGTATTACTCACGGAAGTGTTACCGCACAGGATTGTACCCAAAGCGGACTCGCGGTCGGCAGCAACATCGTGGCGCGCGCGAAACCGTGCGCGCTTTCCGCAAGAACGTGACGGTCAAATGCTAGGGCGGCGAGGTGACGCGCAAGCGCAAGCTTCTGGACAAGCAGAAGGAAGGCAAAAAGCGCATGCGCCTCCCGGAAGCCGCGTCAGCGGCTATCCGGGATCGGCAAGGTCGACATTCCACAGGAGGCGTTTATCGCGGCGCTCAAGGTGGATGTGTAAGTGATTTGGCTTGAGTTTGCACTGACGCGGGTCAAACAGTGCCGACGAAGCCGCTGGTCATCGCCGAACGCGCGCGCATCAGAATGCGCGATCGGAAAGTCCGATTGGAGTGGATTGAGCTTGCGGTCCGTTCTCCCGATTGGAGCGAGTCCGATCCAGATGATCGTGTGGTTGAGCGTCGGTTTCGCGCCATAGGCGAGTTCGGGGGCCGCATCTTGCGCATTGCTTGCGTGGAGACTACGTCAACTGTTCGCGTTATAACTGCAATGTTCGATAGCAGCGCGAGGCGCAAATCATGACCGACATGACCTATGATCCTGCGGCCGACGCGATCTACATTTATGTCGGTGCTGCCCGAGACATCGACCACCAGGAAGAAGCGGGTCCATTCATTTATGACGTGGACACCGAGGGTCGGATCGTCGGTATCGAAATCTTGTCGGCCAGCAAGATGTTGGCGCCAGGCGATTGGCAAAATGCGCGCCGACCGGGTGCAAAAAGGGCCGATGCTGCCGAGTGAAACGACGCCAGTTAGCCGGCCCCTTGGATCGGCCGTCCGTCGACTGCTACGCTCGCGGGGAGGGCGATTCGAAAACCGACCGGGGAAAGCCGATGCACCTGCGATTGAGAATGCCGATAACGTTGCTGCTCGCCGCGCTGCTTGCCATCGCTTGGCCGGTGGCGGGTAGCCGCGCGGCCTCCGGCCCGGAGATCGACGCCAACGTCAACGCCACGCTGAACCAGTTCTTCGCGCAGGTCCGTTATTCGCGCGACCTCGCCAACAAGGCGACGGCGATCCTGATCTTTCCCACCGTGGTGAAGGCCGGTTTCGGCATCGGCGGCGAATACGGCGAAGGCGAACTGCAGATCCACGGCCGCAACGCCGGCTACTACAACATCGTGTCGGCCTCGATCGGATTTCAATTCGGCGCCCAGGCGCGCTCGGTCATCATCATGTTCATGACCGACGGGGCGCTCGGCCAATTCCGACGCACCGACGGGTTCAAGGTCGGCGTCGACGGCTCGGTCGCCATTATCGCCATCGGCGCCGGCGGCTCAATCGACACCAACAGCATCACCAAGCCGGTGATCGGCTTCATCTTCGACCAGAAGGGGCTGATGTACAACCTGACGCTCGAAGGCTCGAAAATCAGCCGCATCTCGCGGTAGCGCATTTTGCCGAGCGGCCCGCATCGGCACATCGATACGCGCGGCGCTGAAGCTGGACGTATGAGGGTACGGCCGGCCCGCTTGCACGTATTTTTGCAATCTCGTAACATGTTACGGAACAGGAGGGCTATCAAGGGATGCCGTCTAAGCCAAAGAGGAAGCGGCCCATGACAGCGAGCCAACGCATGGGCGCGCGGCGAACCAGGTTGCGCGAGCAAGGTTTGCGGCCGGTGCAGCATTGGGTCCCCGACTTGCGCAATCCGCGCGTGCGCGCCGAAATTCGGCGCGAAGCAACGCTACTGGCCGAGCATCCCGAGAATGCCGTCATCGATGACTGGATCGATGCCGCCTACGATTGGAGCGAATGGAAGTGAAGCGCGGCGATGTCGTGCTCATGGTCGTTCCAGGCGAACTGGGCCGGCCGCGTCCCGGCATCATCGTTCAAGCCGACGAGCTTGGAGATAACACGACGACGGTGCTCGCATGTCCATTGTCGTCGAATGCACAGGCCAATCCCAACCCGCGGCTGCGGCCTCTCATCGAGCCCACTGCCGACAATGGGCTTCGCGTCCGTTCCCAGATTATGACCGACAAGCTTTTGGCGCAACGCCGCGACCGCGTGCGGCGGTTGATCGGGACCATCGATTCCGAAACACGCAGTCGGCTTGATAGCGCATTGTTGCTCGTGCTCGGGCTCGCGCGGTGATGCCGCCCGCATGCAGTTCGGCAATTCCGGCTATTGATCGAGGTGGATGTCGTTGGCGCGGATGACTTCGCCCCAGCGCGCGATCTCGCTCCTAAAGAACGCGCTTGCGGCCGCCGGCGAGCGCCGATCCGGCGGGAAGGCCGTTACGCCCTCGGCCGCCCAGGTCTTGACGATCGCCGGATCGGAAACGGCCGCTTGCAGCGCGGCGTTGGGCGTCCCGATCACCGGTCCGGGCGTTGCGGCCGGGGCGAACAGCGCCTGCCAAAAGACAAAGTCGAGTTTCGGCCCGAACGTGGTCACCAAGCTTTCCACGTTCGGCAGCTCCGGCAGCTTTGCCTTCGAAGTGACGCCGAAGGCCTTCAGCTTCCCGGTGGCGACGAGCTGTACCACCGATTGCGGCGTGGCGAAGAACAGATCGACCTGGCCGCCCAGCAGGTCGGTAATGGCCGGCGCCGCGCCGCGATAGGGGATTTGATCGATCTTGGCGCCCGCTTGCTGCGCCAGCAGCGTCGTGGCGAGATGGCCGGTCGAGCCGTAGCCGGGGATCGCCGCCTTGAGGCGCCGCTTCTTCATCAACGCCATCAGGTCGGGAAGCGTGTTCGCCGCGAGCGTAGGGCCGCCGACCAGGACCAGCGGATTGCGGTTGATCAGCATCACCGGCGCGAAGTCTTTGACCGTATCGAACGGCAGATGTTTGTAGAGCGTGACGTTTGCGGAAATCTGCAAATTATGCAGCAGCAGCGTGTAACCGTCGGGCGCCGCGCGCGCGACTTTTTCGGTCGCGACGATGGTGTTTCCGCCGCTGATATCCTGCACGATGAAGCTGCCTTTGAGCTTGGTCGACAGGAATTGCCCGACAACGCGCGCGGTCTCGTCGGTCGGGCCGCCGGCCGGGTAGGGCACCACGATGGTGACGGTGCGGCTCGGATAGTGTTGCGCCAAGGCCGGCGCCGCGACAGCGAACAAACCGAGCAATGTCGCCGCAATGCCGGCGAAACCTCTCCTCGTCATTCGAACCTCCCCAATGCTTTTATTCTTGAAGCCTACCTCTGCGGAATGACCGGCAACAAGAGGTAAGGCTGCCGGCCGGCGGCAAAATGCAGCGTGTTGCGGGTCGCGAAAACGGCGGGCGGCCGGTCGTCCGCATCGATGTGCAGAAACGGGCCGACGCCCTTCATCGGATAGGGCGCGTTCGGCGGCGCGATGTCGCTGCCGTCCACTTCGTAATCCTTGCCACGCACGGTGAGCGCAAGCCGGTAGCCGGGCGGCACGACGATCGAGGTCGGCCAGATTTCGATGTCGAGCTCGACCGGCTCGCCGGGCGTCAGCGGCCATATCTCGTCGTGCGTGTGCCAGGGCCGGTACGGCAGCGAACGCGCCGGATCGAGCTTGCGCTGCGAGGCGCGCAGCCAGCCGAGTCCGACCGGCACGCGCGGATCGTTGGAGCCGATGAAGGTGATTTCCTTGCCGTCCGCATCGAACAGGCGCAAAGTCAGGAACAGGTCCGCGTCAGTCGTTGGCGACGAAACCCACAGCTTGGCGGCGACCGGGCCGGTGATCTCGATGCTTTCCGTCATCGGCGGCGTGCGAAAGGTCAGGCCGTCGCCGGCGGCTTCGTAATCAAGAGTCGCGGCCGCTCTCGGCTGTTGCGGCGTCAACGCCAATTCTTCCGGCTGCAAAAAATATCTGGTCCATTGCGTGCGCTTAAGCGGCCATTCGTTCTCGCCGCGGAATGCGAACTTTTCATGCGGATGGCGGATGTTCAGCGCTACGCGCGGCTGCCTCGTCCAGCCGGTGTCCTCGCCTTTGAGGAAATGGCCGAAGAAGCGCTTTTGCAGCGCCTCGCCGTAATGGCTGTAGAAATGCGTGAAGTGGGTGTCGCCGTGCACTTCCAGCCATTTTTGTCTGGAACCGGCGCGCAGATAGCCTTCGAAATTGCCGCGGGTATGCAGGCCCATGCCGCCCCAATTGGCGGCCGACAACAGCGGCGCCTCGATCCGTTCGAGTTCGGCGGTGCGCGCGGCGTAATAGTCGTCGCAAAGCCGGCGGCTTTTCGCTTCACCGGGCGGATCCGCGCAACGCTTGGCGAGTTCGGCCTCGGGCAGCGTGTCCGGACCGGCGACCGGCTCTCCCGTCGCCGCGCTGTTGGCGCCGCGCGTGCCGACGCCGTGCTGCACGCTCGCCACCTGGCGCGGATGCCAGCTGCGCAGAAAGTCGCACAGAATGCCGCCGTGCCGGCATAGCTCGCGGTAATAGTCGGAGGAGCCTTCCCAGATGCATAACGCGGCCAGATGCGGCGGCTTGAGCGCCCCGACAGTCCACTGATTCATCGCGTAATAGGAAATCCCGTTGATGCCGACCTTGCCGTTGCTCCAAAACTGCCTGCCGGCCCACTCGATGCAGTGATAGAGATCGAGCGTCTCGCGCGGCGACCAGACGTCGAGGAAGCCGGGCGAGCGCCCGGCGCCGCGCGAATCGACGCGCAGGCAAACGTAGCCGTCCGGCACCCATTTCTCCGGATCGACCAGTTCCCAGTTCTGGTACTTGTTGCTCGAACCGGCGAGCACCTCCGGCGCCGCTTTGACGAGCCGCGCCCAGTTGCCCTTGTAGCCCTCCTGGAACGACAGTCCCTTGGCGTAGGGCCCGTAGCTGAGAATGACCGGATATTTTCCCTCGGCGACGGGACGAAACACGTCGGCGCGCAGCACGACGCCGTCGTCCATCCCAATCGGCGCATCCCAGTCGATGCGCATCCCGTCGCGTATTTCGGATTTCGTTTCGGTCATGGCCACGCCCGTTCGCAAAGAAAGAATATCTTGGATTGCGCAAACCGAGGCGTCCACCGCCTTTTCCGTAGGGGCGCCCGTTGCGGCCGTCTCGTTGTTGCAATTGCGGGCGCCCCCGAGCGGCGGCACAACGGTTTCGCTGCTCTCTCTGCAACCATGCGGTTGAATCCAACACGGACCGTCGCGGTCGTTCACAATTCTAGGAATATTTACCTTGACATCCGTCTCTTCTTCCGTTACATAACGAATCATCTCGCTCATCGAAGGACGCCTTTCGCGCCATTGCGAGCAACGCGAAGCAATCCAATACTGATGTCCCGTACTGGATCGTTTCGTCGCTAGCGCTCCTTGCAATGACGGGGCAGCGTCACGAGGACAATTTCGCTTCATCTTCCCCCGCTGCGCGGGGGAGAGCGTCCTCAAGCCCTTTTTCGCGCCTTGAGGACAAGAAGAACGAATATCAGCTTGCAAAGCGCCTGCATGGCAATCCACGTCAGTCATCAATAATCCCGTACTCCGATAATCTTTCAAAAGTCCCATAATTCCCGGCTCGCCTGATGCCGCGTCTTGTCCGGGAGAGCATGTTTCGGATATGCGGTAAAATCTCGATCTCGCCGTTGCCGCCAACGCCGGAGACCGCGCTTGCACTACGACGAAAACCTGACCGTCGAACGTCCGACCTTCGTCACGCACCTGGAATGTGCCGCGACCGGCGAACGTCACGCCGCCGACGAGGTGCACAACCTGTCGCGCGCGGGGAAACCGCTCTTGGTCCGCTACGATCTCGACGGCGTGAAAAAGGCGTTGAGCAAGGAAATACTGGCGGGCCGGCCGCCCGACCTCTGGCGTTATCGCGAACTTCTCCCGGTCCGCCGTGTGCAAGACATCGTGAGCCTCGGCGAGGCGATGACACCCTTGCTGCCGCTCCCGAAAATCTCGGCAAAACTGCGCGGCGGCGGACTTTTGGTGAAGGACGAAGGTCGCCTGCCGACCGGCTCGTTCAAGGCGCGCGGCTTGGTCATGGCGGTGTCGATGGCCAAAGCCTTCGGCATCAAGCACATGGCGATGCCGACCAACGGCAATGCCGGCGCGGCGCTCGCCGCCTATGCGAGCCGCGCCGGCATCAAGACCACGATCTTCTGTCCCGAGGACACGCCCGAAGTGAATGTCAGCGAGATCGGGCTGCAAGGCGCCCATGTGTACCGCGTCAACGGCTTGATCGACGATTGCGGAAAAATCGTCGCCGCGGGCAAGGAAAGGGCCGGCTGGTTCGACACCTCGACGCTCAAGGAGCCGTATCGGATCGAAGGCAAGAAGACGATGGGCCTGGAACTCGCCGAGCAACTCGGCTGGACCGTGCCCGACGTCATCTTCTATCCGACCGGCGGCGGCACCGGCCTCATCGGCATGTGGAAGGCGTTCGCCGAATTGGAAGCGATCGCCTTCATCGGCTCAAAGCGCCCGCGCATGGTCGCCGTGCAGGCTGCCGGCTGCGCGCCGATGGTGCGCGCTTACGAGGCCGGAGAAGAGCATGCGCCACGATGGGAGAACGCGCACACCATCGCCGCCGGCATCCGCGTGCCGCAGGCGATCGGCGACTTTCTGATCCTGCGCGCGGTGCGCGAGAGCGGCGGCTTCGCCATCGCGGTCCCCGACGAGGCGATCGCGGCGGGGCTCGAGGAAGTCGCGGGCGAAGAAGGCTTTCTCATGTGCCCCGAAGGCGCCGCCACCTACGCGGCCTACAAGCAAAGCCTGGCCGACGGCCGCGTGACGCGCAACGAGCAGGCGGTGCTGTTCAATTGCGCCACCGGACTCAAATATCCGTTGCCGCCCGTTCGCCGCACGCTCGATCGTCACCAGCCGATCGATTTCGCGGCGTTGTGATCAGTAGCCCGGATTTCGCGTTGGCGAAATCCGGGAGCGGCGTTGCCGGCTACTCCAACCCCGGATTGCGCAAAGCGCAATCCGGGCCACGGCGCTAAAAAAATCCGAGCGATTCGCAGCCGGTGCCGGCGTGGAAGCTTTGCTTGTGGCGGCGCTGCGGAATATCGATGACGTGCACCGAGCCGTCGCCCTGGCACGCGACAAAGAGCTCGTCGCCGCGGAACGCCATGTCCATCGGTTGGCTGCCGACCTCGATCGCCGTCTGCTCGCGGAACGACGGATCGATCAGGCTCACCATGTCGCTGTTGAGGCTGGTGACGCCGATCAGGCTGTTGTCGGGCGCGTAACGCGCGATCTGCGCCGCCTTCGGCACGTCCTTGAGCGCGACTTCGTCGCGGACTTGGCCTGCTTCGGTGTCGATCAGAAACAGCGTCGGCTGCGCGTCGTCGACCGCAATGACGGTGCGGCCATCGGCCGAAATCGCGATGCCGGCGAGCGGGCGCGGCGTCTTGATCTTGCCGAGCAATTTTCGTTTCGGCAGGTCGATGACCGAGACCGTGCCGTCTTCCTCGTTCTCGGTATAAAGGCGATGTCCGTCCGGCGCGATGATCAGGCGGTGGCCGTTAGTCGAGCCGGAATCGATCGCGTCGACCACCTTGTTGCTCGCTCGGTCGATAACAGCGACCACCGCGCTGTTCTCGCAGGTGATGTAAATAAACCCGTCAGGCCCGAGTTTCAGCGTATGCGGTGCGATATAGGGTCGGAGATCGATGGTGTCGACGTGAGCGCGTTTGCGCAGATCGAAGACGCAAAGCAAATGCTGCGGATTGGGATTGCGGCCGTGGATGCCGTCGCCGAAGATCGGCACGTAGGCCATGCCGGTTTCCGGCACGATGAGCAATTCATGGACGGTCTTGGGAAAGCCGTCGATTACGACCTCGGTCCGGTAGGTGACGGGATTGAGGAACAGCACTTTCGCGCCCATCTTGTCGACCGCGATCATGCCGTGCGAATTTTCTGCCGTGGCCATCGGTTTCTTCCCTTGTAACCCGGATGGAGCAAAGCGACATCCGGGGCCTCTTCTCATTAATCCCGGATTTCGCTTTGCTCAATCCGGGCTACACTGTTGGTTTGTGAGGATAGACCCATGAACGCCGTCGCGTCGCGCAACATCAAGTTCATCAGCCATTCCGACCAGGGCAACCGCGGCGACGGCGTGCAAGTCATGGTCAATAAGGGCCACGCCTATATCGGCCACGGCTTTTCCAACGGCATCACCGTCATCGACGTGCGCGATCTGAAAAATCCAAAGGCGGTAAACTTCATCGCCTGTCCGCCGAACACGCGGGCCCATCATCTGCAGACCCATGGCGATTTGCTCCTAGCGGTGAACGGTCCGAGCGTGTGGACGATGCAGGTGAGCCAGGAGGCCTATTTCGCCGGATCGTCGGGGGACGCGCTCGCGGGGCAAAAATTCACCACCGGGATGCGCGTGTACGACCTGTCGCGGCCGGAAGCGCCGCGGGAAATCGCCTTCCTGCCGCTTGGCGGATTGGGCCCGCACCGCATCTGGTATGTCGGCGGCCGCCACGCCTATGTCTCGGTTCATCTGCCGGAATTTTCCGACCATGTGCTGGTCATCGTCGACATGGCGGAACCGACCAAGCCGCAAGTGGTCGGCAAGTTCTGGCTGCCGGGCATGTGGACCGGCGGCGGCGAAACGCCGACTTGGCCGAAGGGCAGGCGCTATGCGCTGCACCACGCGCTGGTTGCCGGCAATCTCGCCTACAGTGCCTGGCGTGACGGTGGACTTGCGGTCATCGATGTCGGCGATCCGGTGCGGCCGAAGCTGTTGGCGCATCGCAATTGGGATCCGCCGTTCGGCGGTGGCACCCATTCGCCGCTGCCGCTGCCGGACCGCAATCTCCTGGTCGTTGCGGATGAGGCCAATTTTGCCGATTGCAGCCTCGGCCTGCGCTACGTGTGGATTTTCGACGTTCGCGTGCCGGCCAACCCGGTGAGCATTGCGACTCTGCCCATTCCGGATGAGGCGGATTATTGCAAGAAGGGCGGCAATTTCGGCCCGCATAATCTCTGGGAGAACCGGCCGGGCGCATTCCAGAGCTCGCGCTTTATCTTCGCCACCATGCACAATGCCGGCGTACGCGCCTACGACATCGCCAATCCGTTCCAGCCGCGCGAAGTCGGCTATTTCGTGCCGCACGATCCCGCACGCATGTACGACCCGCGCCCGAACCGTCCGCAGGTGATCCAATCCTGCGACTGCTTCGTCGACGCGCAGGGCGTGATGTATCTCACCGATTCGAATGCCGGCCTCAACATCCTGCAATTCGAGGGTGGCTGAGCGAAAACGCGCGGCGATGCGCCGCCACGAGGGCGCATCTGCATTGACAGTGGGAGCGCGCCCCGCCACATTGGCCGCATCGAGAGCCGCGACAAGCGGCCGGCGGGCATGACACGGGGAGGACATTATGGCCACAGTCACGGCACAAGCAGTGGGCGGCGGCGCCCAGACCATCGAAGGTTTCGTCAACGCGGCTTTGGACGACGCGAAAATCTCGCCGCTCCACCGGCGCGTGATCGGCCTCATCGCCGCCGGCTATTTCTTCGATGTCATCGACTTCACCGTGCTGGGCTCGCTGATCCCGTTCATACTGAAGTCCGGGTTCGCCACTCCCGGCCAAGCCGCCGCCATCGGCAGCGCCACCATCTTCGGCCTGTTCATCGGCACCGCCGGCCAGGGCGAGTTCTCAGACCGGTTCGGCCGCAGGTTCATCTATCAGTTCAATCTTCTCTTGTTCGGCGTCTTCACCATCCTCGGGGCGTTCGCTCCGAGCGTCACCTTGCTGGTCGCCTGCCGCTTCATCGCCGGCATCGGACTCGGCGCCGAGCAACCGCTCTGTTTCGCCTATGCGGGCGAATATGCGCCCAAGCGCATTCGCGGCCGCATCCTGGCGATCATCCATTTCATCGGCGGCGCCTGCGTGTGGCCGATCGGCACGGCGCTTGTGCTCTTCCTTGGCAGCGCGCTGCCGTCGGCCGATCAAGTGTGGCGCGGGGTCTGGCTGATCGCCGGCATCGGCGCCCTGATCGTCTGGGTGTTCCGCTTCACGCTGCCGGAATCGCCGCGCTATCTGGCGACGCACGGCAAAGGCCAGCAGGCGCTCGACGTGCTCGGGCGGCTCGGCATTGCCGGACCGAAGGAGCCGCTGTCGACCGATGCCGCCAGCGACACCAAAAGCGATCCGTTCGCGGTCGTGTTCCGCCAGTTTCCGGTCCGCGTGATCGCCGGGATGATCTGCTTCACGGCGTTCTTCGGCATCGCGCTGGGGCTGACCGCTTGGCTGCCCAACATGATGGCTACCCCAGGCGTCTTCAGTAAAGAAGGCTTCACCATCACCAAGTCGCTCACCTACACGCTTGGCATGAACTTCGCCGTGCCGTGCGCGAGCATCTTCATGATGTATTCGCTCGATAAATTCGGCCGCAAGATCACCGCGGTTTGCGCCTTCGTCGCCGCGGGCCTGATGGCGATCGTGTTCGTCAAGTCGGGGACCGGCACCGCGCTTCTGATTGCCGGCTTCATCATGGTGTTCTTCGTCCAGGTGGCCGGCAACTCGATGCAGATTTTCGCGTCCGAGGTGTTCCCCACCAATGCCCGGGCATCGGGGTTCGGCTGGGCGGCGGGCATCGGACGGCTTGCCACCGTTTTCATCCTGCCGACCATTCTGTGGGTGCAGCACGGCTTTGGGCTGGTGACGGTGTTCGTGAGCCTTGCGGTTCTTCTCCTCATCGCCGCCGTGTCGGTGACGCAAATGGGCCCCGAGGCGAAACAGAAAAGCCTCGACGAGATCGCTCCGCCGACGGGCTAAGAAGAGCCTCATTGGGTTATTGCGGGCTCTATTCCAGTAGCGCGGCGGAATTTCGATTCCGCCGCGCTGCCATTTCCGATGCGGGTGAGTTCGGCGGGCGCGCGCGATCAGCGCCAGCGCCGTTGCAGCCAGAGCCATTGTTCCGGATGCTCGCGCAGCCACCCTTCGATAAGGGCGCAAATGCGCGAGGAAATCCCCTTGCCAAGTTGGGGAATTGGGCTTTTTCTGGGCGCGGCATTCCTGTCCAGCTCAGGCGACAGTGGCAAGCGCGACGCGAACGCAAGTGGCGATCATCGGCGGCGGCCCCGCCGGCTTGTTGCTGTCGCATATTCTTTATCGCGGCGGCATCGACAGCGTCGTGCTGGAGCGGCAGAGCCGCCGCCACGTGCTTGAGCGGATTCGCGCCGGCGTGCTCGAGGCCGGCACGGTGGCGCTGTTGCGCGAGGTCGGCCTTGGCGCGCGCATGGACCGCGAGGGCCATCCGCACGACGGCTCGGCGATTGCCTGGGAGGGCCGCAAGCGGTTTTTCATCGACACCAAGAAATACACCGGCAAGGCGATGATGGCCTATGGCCAGACCGCGATCACCGAGGACCTCTATGCGGCGCGCGACGCGGCCGGCGGACAGGTGATCGACGAAGCCGCGAACGTGCGGCTGCACGAACTGACATCGCGGCGGCCCTACGTCACCTACGAGAAGGAAGAATCGGTCCACCGCATCGATTGCGATTACGTCGCCGGCTGCGACGGTTTTCACGGCGTGAGCCGGAGCTCGATTCCGGCCTCCGTTCTGAACACATACGACAAGAGCTATCCGTTCGGCTGGCTCGGCATCATGTCGGAGACGCCGCCTTATCCCGATGTTTGCTATTGCTATCATCATCGCGGCTTTGCGCTCGCGTCGATGCGCAACCCGATGCTGAGCCGATACTACATCCAGTGCGAGCTGGACGCCAAACTGGACGACTGGCCGGACGAGCGTTTCTGGGCCGAATTCAAGGCACGCTGTCCGCGCGATATGGCGCAAAGCATCGTCACCGGTCCGTCGATCGAAAAATCCATTGCACCGCTGCGCAGCTTCGTCGCCGAGCCGATGCGTTTCGGAAATTTGTTCCTGGCCGGCGACGCCGCCCACATCGTGCCGCCGACCGGGGCGAAGGGCCTCAACCTCGCCGTCTCCGATGTTTTTTATCTGTCGCGTGCGCTGACCGAGACCTACCGCACCGGACGAACGCACTATCTGGACTGCTATTCCGACATGGCGCTGCGCCGTGTGTGGGGCGCCGCGCGCCTGTCCTGGTGGCTGACGATGCTCCTGCACTGTTTCCCCGACGAGACGCCGTTCGAGCAACAGATGCGGCTCAATCAGTTCGATTACCTGCACGCCTCCGAGCACGCCCAGGCGTCGCTGGCGGAGCAGTATGTCGGGTTGCCGTTCGAGGAGTGATGGTTCACCCGCGCCAGTAGCGATCCTCCCAGCTCCGCGACAGCCGCATCGCCGAGAGAATGAGTCCGGCCATCGAGTAGGTCTGCGGGAAATTGCCCCAGAGCGCGCTGGGCTGCACCCTTCGCACAAAGTTCACACATCTTCGCCTCCTCGTCCGCTTTTGCGCGTGTACCGCCCATTACGATTGCCCCCGGGGCCTGCTCGTGCTTAGTTCCCAGTCACTTTACGTTGATGATTGCGTTCCCGGCAAATCCGACACGGATTTGCTTGCTGTGATTTGCAGCGTGCTCCATTCTGAAAGCCCGAGCAGGCAATCAAGCAGCCGGTCGACTTCGTCGGGCTCGCAATAGCGTTGACGCGCCTCACTGATGAGGCTCGATGGATCGCCGACACGCGAGATCAGAAAATTACGGCCATAATAGTCGAATGCAATCGCTGCCCGAAGCAACCATGGAAGGCCGGATTGGACGCGCTTGTTCGCGATCGTGGCCTCGTGGCCGAGCCGGACCGAGCTTTCCAAGCTCTGAAGAATCCGATCAATCCTGCGCTTCGGTGTGGTCGAGAGCGGCTCGGATGCCGCGGCAATCAACGCTGCGTAGTAGTGCGAGTCGGCGCGGCCGGGGAGGTCGCCGAGGGCTGTTTCGGCGTATTGTGACGCGCGTCGATGTTCGCCCAACCGAAGGAACAGCAGGGCAAGATTGAGATTGTGAAAGCCATGCTTTGGGCTTAGCCCGAGCTTTCGCCCGCACTCGTCGACGAGGCTTCGCAATGTTTCCGGATCAGCTTGGCGGACGACGCAATAGGATGGGTGGATGTTGTCGGCCCACAGATCGAACGAGCCTTGACGCTGCGGCACTTGCGCGGGATCGATGGCGAGGCCGGCATCGAGCAGCGCTTGACCGATCATCGCTGCAATGTCGTCTTGATCGTTGGCGCGATGCAATTGCTGGTATTGCAGCGAATGAAATTCCTTGGGGAAATCACCCCAGCTGACATTTTCGATGAACAGGGGGATGATCGGCTTGCCGTGGTTGCGGGCGTAAACGCACTCTTTTTGGCACTCGTCGCTTGCCACCGAAGCCGATGACCCGAGGAAAACGAGAGCGTCGGCCGCTCGGATTGCCGCTTCAATCTCCTCGCGAAAATCGTGACCAATGCGGATGCCGCGCTTATCGAACCAGACATTGATCTGATAGTGCGTCTTGAGAACATCCACCATCCGTGCCGCCCACCCTTCGTCGGGCTGACGGCGCGTATAGCTCAGAAATACGCCAGGACGATCTTCCTCTCCAGCCATCCAATCAGTCCGCGTCGCGATCCATCAACAGCGCACGCTTTTTATCGCGCAACATGCTTCGTATGTTGCGCATCACACGCTCATTCTCGTCGACGGGCAGGGCAAGGTCCAGATCTGGGCGTGTTGCGCCGCCTGACGCAGTCCCGGTGAGGACCGAGACAATTCGTTTTCGCTTGGTGTCGAAAAAGGTGTTGTCGCGCAGGATAACCACGAGCGCCCGTCCGCTGTCGAGATTTATCTGAAAAACGTCGCGACCCGGCAGCATCAAGGCGTCATTGATCGAGCGCTCCTTCAATTCGCGTTGACGCGCTGCGGTTGAGCGCGAGAACAGGTTTCGTAGCCAGCCGAGCATCATTGACATCGACTTCAGTTCGACGACATTCGTGCTGCTGGTTCGCGCCACGTTCGATACATCCTGATAGAAGAACTCCACGTTGACCTCGTTAAGCACCGCGCCGGTCGTGAGGTCGACCGTCATCTCATAGTAAAGCGTCTGCTCCGCCGTGAAGGCGATCACCGTCGCGCTTTGCGGCGTGAAACGAAGCTTGTCGTCGTCGCCAATTCGCGAACCGTAGAACGCATTGGTGATCGCGGAACGATCCGGGAAGCTGCGCAGCGTCAACGGTTGGGCGATCAGGCCGGATTGATCGATACCCATGCGGGACATCGCCCTTGGCAGGAGGCTGCGCAAATCGTCGGCAATGCAGGCGTCGATTTGCGCGTCGGTCGCGAGATGCCAACGCCGATAGATGAGGTAGCGGAAGAGGAGCGCATATGCGATCAAAACCGCACCGGCGATGGTCCAGTACCAACGGTAATAACTTATCAATCCGTCGACATCGTCCTGCTGGATCAAGCGGACTCGTACAGTGTACGGATATCCGGTTAGCTGATTGATGACCACGCTGCCCATCAGAGCGATGGCCACGAACAAATAGAGATAATACGTTGGGCCGCGTTTTTTGTCGCCCGGCAAGAGCGCAAGCGCGGCAAGACTGAATAGCGCGAAAAGACTTGTTATCCATTGAACGTAGAGCGATTCGAGCGCCTGCGGCACGCCGACCATGCCGAACAGAGCAAGCGCGGTTCCGACGACGGACGCCACGATCGGCCAAATCGGTCGTGGCGAGAAGTAAGTTTTAATTCTGCGCCGATAATCGTCGGCCGCGCGCATAGCCTTGGGTCGAAGTGTCCTACCGGCGTCAACGCGTGACGTCGCGCCCACCGTCCCATAGTCGGCGAGACTGGGCCGTATCACGGCGGTGATGACGGCAAAAACGATCGTGTAAATTCCGAGCAAGCCAACCGTGAAGGTTTGCGGTGTTGCCCCGGCGATCACGGCGTCTAGCGTCGGAGCAAGGCTTTGTGAACTCGATGCGATACCCTGGTTGACCAGCTCGAAGACCGGTTCGAACGAGACGAGAAACACGGTGAGTGGATATAGCGCCGTGTAGCGCGTGACGCGGGAGAACAGCAGCGCCAAGCCAATCAGGAATAGCCACTGTGATACCGGTTGCCATTTGGCCACGGTATTGATGACTCGATCATAGTCTTCCTGCGAAGTGATTTTTGTGCTGAACGCAAACCATATCAGGCCCAGTCCTATCGCAAGGATCAAGGTCACAACAAACAGATGCAGAATAAGAGCGCGGCGGCCCGAGGCCAGCGGTTGCTTCGTTGCTTCTGGCGTCGGAACATTCGCGTCGGCTGCGACGTCTCTCGTCACGCCCAACGTGGCTTGGGAGACCGGTCCGCCCGCTGACGATGAACTGCTCATGTGTTGAAACAAGATCGCCAGAAGGGTTTACGGCAGCAATTGTCTCTTAATACATTAACTTATTGTACCCCAATAATGGCCCCGCCGCCACACTTTCTTCGCGACCCTTTCACGACTTTACTGAAACGGAAAACATCGTCTCGCCGGATCGTCCTGTCGGTCAGGGTTGCGTGCTAGAGCAGTTCAACAAGTTCTTTTCTTGCCGATTCACCCGCGCCAGTAGCGATCCTCCCAGCTCCGCGACAGCCGCATCGCCGAGAGAATGAGTCCGGCCATCGAGTAGGTCTGCGGGAAATTGCCCCAGAGCGCGCCGGTCTGCGGATCGACGTCTTCGGAAAGAAGCCCGTAGCGGTTGCGATGCCGGAGCGCATCGGTGAACAAATCGCGCGCCGCCTCGCGCCGGCCGAGCGACCACAAGGCGTCGATCAGCCAGAACCGGCAGATCAGGAACGCGGTGACCGGCATGCCGAAATCGTCGGCGCCGGCGTAGCGCATGACGTGCTTTTCACGCATCAGCTCGCGCTCCATGGCGCCGACGGTCGAGGCGAAGCGCGGGTCGTCCACCTCGACGACGCCCAGATCGGCGAGCAAGAGCGCGCTGGCGTCGAGATCGTCGGAACCGAACGCGGCGGTGAAGGCGCCGCGTTTGCCGTTCCAGGCGCGCTCGATGAGTTCGGCGTGCATCGGCTCGGCAATCGCATTCCAGTGTTTGGCGCGCGCGTCGAGGCCAAGCCGCGCCGCGATCGCCGCGAGCCGCTGACAGCCGGCCCAGCACATCGCCGCCGAGTGGGTGTGGACGCGCTGGCGCCCGCGATATTCCCAGATGCCGGCATCGGGCTCGAACGCCTTTTCGGCGGCGCGCCCGCCGAGCGATTCGAGCAGGTGAAACAGTCCCTCGTCGCCCGGCCGCGGCAGCCGGCGGTCGAAGAACATCGGCATGGCGGCGAGGATGACGCTGCCATAGGTATCGTTCTGCACCTGGTTGACCGCGGCATTACCGATGCGCACCGGGCCGTCGCCGCGATAGCCGGCAAGCTCGGGCGCGATCCGCTCCTCGACCGTGCTCGTCGGCACCACGCTGTAGAGTGGCCGCAGCTCCTGGTCCGGCTTTGACGCGATACTGATCGTGAACGAGATGAACTCCTCCATCGTGCGGGTGGCGCCGATGCGGTTGAGCGCCTGCACGACGAAATAGGCGTCGCGCAGCCAGCAATAGCGATAGTCCCAAGTGCGGCCAGACAACGGCGCTTCCGGGATCGACGTTGTGTGCGCGGCGACGACGCCGCCGGTCTCGTCGAAATTGGAGAGCTTGAGCGTGATGGCGGCGCGGATGATGGCTTCCTGCCAATCGATCGAGATCGACAACCGGCGCACCCATTCCAGCCAATAATCGTGCGTCCGCTCGGCGAAATCGCGGCAGGTCTCCCGCAGGTCGCCGGCAAAAGGCTCGTCCGGACCGAACACCAGGTGCAGCGGGCGCGTGAGAACGAACGGCGCCTCGCCGTCGATCAGCGACAGCGGCGCGTCCGTCGTCAGGCGGATCACGGTTGCGTCGTTGGAATAGCGGATATGGTTGCTGCCGAGCGAACGATGCGGCAGCGGTTTGCCGTATTCGCAGGTCGGCCGCATCCGGATGGTGATGCGCGGCAGGCCGGCTACCGGTTCGACGATCCGAAAGATTTGCGGCGGCCGAAAGACTCGTCCGAACTGTCGAAAGCGCGGGGCGAAATCGGTAATCCGCACCCTCCCGCCATCGCGGTCAGTGAGCACGGTGCTGACGATCGCGGTGTTGCGCATGTATTCGGAATTAAATTCCGCCATGTCGTCGAGCACGACGTCGGAAAATCCCTTTTCTTCCTGTCCCGAAACGAGCCGGCAGAAAATCGGATCGCCGTCGAAGCGCGGATAGCACCACCAGACGATGCGCGCGCATGGATCGACCAATGCGGCCGTTCGGCCGTTCCCGATGACCGCAAGATCCAGCCCGTGATCTTTCATTCCGGCGTGCCCAGGCTTTCAGCCGCAATGCGCGCGAGCCACGAGCGCACGGTTTCCGGCGTGTCGAAATGGCCGTCGACGTCGGCGACGATCCCGCCGACCGAATAGGCTTGGCCGCCGAACTTGGGAATGATGCCGAAGACTGGAAGATCGGTCGTGTCGTCGCCGATAAAGATCGGGTGTCGGCCCACGAAGGGCGAACATTGCATCAGCTCACAAACGGCAGCGCCCTTGTTAAGTCCGGCCGGCTTGACGTCCACGACCAATTTCCCCGGCAGAATCTCGACCGCTTCTTCCGGAACATTTGAACAAATTGCGCCGACTGCCGCCAATACCGCGGGCCCCTTTTCGGCTGCCAGCCGATAATGCAAAGCGAGCGAATAGCCCTTGTCCTCGACCAAGATGCCCGGTCCGAGTTCGGCAATAGCGGCGAGCTTGCGCTTGAGAGCTTTACTCAACGGCGCCACCCGCGCCTGCACATCGGTGTCTCCGCTCGTCCGCAATTCCGCGCCGTGAACGCCGATGGCGGCGAGCTGCAGGGGAGAAAAAATGAGATCGATGTCGTCGATCGAGCGGCCGCTGACCAGCGCCACCGCGCCCTCGGTCAATTCAACGAGACGCAAGAGGGTCCGTCGCAGCCCCGTTGGCACCCAGACTTGCCGGGGCGATGGCGCAATATCGAGGATGGTGCCGTCGATGTCGAGCAGAAGCGCGCATTGGCGCAGGTCGGAAACGAGCGGGGGCGCGGCAATATCCATGGCATCCATGACGCGGTTGGAAATATCCAGTCCCATTCGCACGTTCGGGCCCCATATTTCAATCGACGAATGCAAGCGGCCGGCTCACGGCTTCGAGCGGCTTGCGCTCGGCCGCGACGCCCCATAACCCCTCGACCGCCGCAGCGGCAATCATCAGCACCGAACCGGCGCAATAGCCGGCGGCGACGCTTGCGCGCGAGCCGGTATCGATCAGAACGCCAAACACCAACGGACCGACGATACCGGCAATTCCGGTGCCGGTGGCGTAAAAGAACGCGATGGCGAGAGCGCGCAGCTCGAGCGGAAAGATCTCGCTCACGGTCAGGTAGGCCGAGCTTGCCGCTGCCGAGGCGAAGAAGAACACGATCATCCAGGCGAAGGTCAGCGTCTGCGCGGAAAGCACGTTCTTGCTGAACAGATAAGCAGTGATGGCAAGCATTAAGCCCGACAGCGCATAGGTCGACGCGATCATGATCTTGCGGCCGATCGTGTCGAACAAGCGTCCGAGCAGAAGCGGTCCGAGCACGTTTCCCGCCGCAAACGGCAGGATGTACCAGCCGACTTGGTCCGCCGGCGTCTTGTAGAAGTCGATTAGGATCAGCGCATAGGTGAAGAAGATCGCGTTGTAGAAGAAAGCCTGGGCGGCCATCAGGCACAATCCCACCAGCGTGCGCTGCCGATAGGTCGCGAACAGCGCACGGGCGACGTCGCGGAGCGGCGTGTGATCGCGCGTGCGCAAGCGCACCCGCTTGCGTTCGCCCGGAGGAAGGCCGCCGCCGCGCGCGAATTGCGCTTCGATGCCGCGGACGATTTTCTCCGCCGCCGGCGCGAAACCGTGCGTCACCAGCCAGCGCGGGCTTTCCGGAATCCACAGCCTCATCATTACGATAATAAGTCCGATTGTGGCGCCTATCAGGAACGCGAGCCGCCAGCCGATTGCCGGATCGATGAATTTTGGATCGAGCAGGACGATCGACCCGCCGGCCCCCATCGCCGCACCTACCCAAAAGCTGCCGTTGATGACGAGGTCGGTCCAGCCGCGCAACCGAGCCGGGATAAGCTCCTGGATTGTCGAATTGATGGCAGTGTATTCACCCCCGATGCCGGCGCCGGTGAGCAAGCGGAACAGCGCGAAGCTCCAAAAGTTCCACGACAGCGCCGTGGCGGCCGTCGCCATTAGATAGACGACGAGGGTGACGGTGAAGAGTTTCTTTCGTCCCAGACGATCCGTCAGCCAGCCGAAGAAGAACGCTCCGAGCACCGCTCCGGCGAGATAACAGCTGCCGGCGAGTCCGACTTGCGTATTGCTCAAGGCCAAGGCGGACTTGGCCTTGAGTTCGCCGGAGAGCGCCCCGGCAAGCGTCACTTCGAGCCCGTCGAGGATCCAGGTGATGCCCAAGGCCACGATCACCAGAACGTGGAATCGCCCGAACGGCAGCGCGTCAAGGCGTGCCGGAATATCGGTCTCGATGATCGCACCGGATCGGGATGTGATGTCAGCCGCTTGCTGTTGGCGATGCCGACGCGTGGCGGCCGGGCGATCAGGCTCTGGATGCGGCAACGAATTGCCTGCGGATAAAGCCATATCTGAATGCAGCCAGTCTGAATGCAGCCAGGCTGAGCGCCGCCAGGCCCGTGCCTTACCTGCACTAACGCCTTGTGTAGATGAGTGTTCCGGCAACGCTGCGGCGCAGGCTGGGCGGCTGCGGGCCGCAGCGGCCGTCATCACGCATTTCGGTTAATCGTGTCGAGCGAACTGGCGCGGCGCTGCCCGGCAAGCAATGCGGCAGATGGTGGCGCAAATAGGTTGACTTCGAAGCCATTTGGGACGATTGGCTTCTGCTCTTCGTGCGCTGCACTATTCAGACGAATTTCCTTGCCGGCGCGGCGAGATTGAGCGTCGGCAGGTCCTTCGGCCCGATGGGCCGCCGCGTACCCGAATCACCGGCGCGCCAGTCGTCCAAAGGGGCTGCGCCATGAGATCGAGAATCCTGTTTGGGCGAAATGCGGAATGACTGTGAGAGACATCAAGTCCGCGACGAGAATAGTACGCACTGGGCGACCTAACGGCCGCATAGGCGGCTTCCGGCGGGATGCCATTACTGAACAAACCGAGATCGGCGCCGTTCCACTCCCCCCTCGTGCTCCATCCCGGATGCGAGGGAGGACAGGGGTTGGCGGCTTCTGTGGCCGAGCGCCGCCCCCGATTGTTTTGTGCCGATAGCCGATCCCCTTGAGCACTCCGATTGATGGCCAACGCATCTTGATTGCTGAAGTGGCCGACAGATTCGAAATACCGCGGCGCCTGCGCGCCCTCGTCCGAGCGCGGGAATCGAGTCTCATTGCGCTGGCGACGCTGGTCGGTGCCATCGCCGGCCTGGTTGTGGCCGCGATGGGCTACAGCGTCGATCTGCTGCACATGATTTTTTTCCACTTGCAGCCGGGCGAGCGCCTTTCGGCGCGGCTCAGCCTCGATCCCGTACTGGCTATTTCGGTGCCGCTAATCGGCGGACTCCTTTTCGGCGCTTCCAGCGAAGTGATCAGACGCTGGCGGCCGGAGCGGGAAATCGATCCGATCGAAGCCAACGCGCTGCACGGCGGGCGCATGTCGCTCCTTGGCAGCATGATCGTTGCGGCGCAGACGGTCTGGTCGAGCGGCGTGGGCGCTGCGGTTGGCCTGGAGGCCGGCTATACTCAGGCCGCCAGCGGCATCGCCTCGCGCATCGGCAACGCCTTTCGGCTGCGGCGCGGCGACCTGCGCATCCTGGTCGGCTGCGGCGCCGCGGCGGGGATTGCCGGCGCATTCGGCGCCCCACTGGCCGGTGCGTTCTACGGCTTCGAACTGATCATCGGCAGCTATTCGCCGAGCAGCCTCGCGCCGGTCGCCATTGCGGCGCTGCTCGGCTACGAGGTCGCCGACAAGCTTTCTCCGGCGGAGATCGGCGTCGTCGCGCCCGAGAAGATGTCGATCGTCAGCCACGATCTCGCCATCGCCGCCATCCTCGGCCTGCTCGCGGCAGCGCTGGGGATCATCCTCATGCGCGGCGTGGCGCTTTGCGAGTCGATTTTCTCGCGCCTGGCACTGCGGCCGATGTGGCGAACGATGATCGGCGGGCTTTTCGTCGGGCTGTTCGCGATGGTGTCGCCGCAGGTGATGTCGTCCGGTCATGGCGCATTGCGCATCGCCGGCATGCTCGACCTCTCGTTTGGCTTTGTGGCGTTGCTTTTTGTACTCAAGATCGCGGCGTCGATTGCTTCGCTAGGCTGCGGCTTCCGCGGCGGCATGTTTTTTTCCTCGCTCTTGATGGGAGCGCTTGGCGGTCACCTCTTGGCGGTGGCCCTGACCATGACGTTTCCGACCTACTATTTCGATCCGAACGCCTACGCGGTGATCGGCATGAGCTCGCTCGCGGCTTCTGTGATCGGCGGGCCTTTGACCATGATCTTCATCGCGCTGGAAACGACCGGCGACCTGTGGCTGACGACCTTGGTGCTTATCGCCGTGATCATTTCCGCGCAGGTCACGCGCGAAGTGTTCGGCTATTCGTTCGCCACCTGGCGCTTCCATCTGCGCGGCGAGACCATCCGCAGCGCCGCCGACATCGGCTGGATGCGCGACCTGACCGTCGGCAAAATGATGCGGCAGGACGTGCAGACGGTGCACGCCTCGACCAACGTCGCCTCCTTCCGCGAGGCTTTCCCGCTCGGCTCCGCCGCCTACGTCGTGGCGGTGGACGAGGCCGAGCGTTATGTCGGGCTCGTGCATGTGGCGGACACCCATGCGGCCGAAGCGCTGCCGGACAAGGCGATCAAGGATTTTCTGCACTACACCGACGAGATGCTGCTGCCGGGCATGGCGGTCAAAGAGGCGGTCCTTGCCTTCGATCGCGCCGAGGCGGAGGCGCTGGCGGTGGTCGATTCCTATCTCGATCGCCGCGTCATCGGAATGTTGACGGAAGCCTACGTGCTGCGCCGCTATTCGGCGGCGCTGGAGCGGCGGCGGCAGGAGATGCTCGGCGAGGAGTAGACCCGCGTCATGCAGATTGCCCGCGATAAGATCAGCTACGCCTGAATTCAGGAGCGCGCCGGAATGGATGAGCGAACGACGGTGGATTGCGTCGCCAAAGCCCGGGCGCTGGCAACGATAATCGCGGCGGCGGGCCCGCGCATCGAGGCCGGCCGCGAATTGCCGTCCGACCTTGTCGACGCCCTGCATGATGCGCGCTTGTTCCGCATGCTGGTGCCGCGCTCACTGGGCGGGGAGGAAATCTCCCTGCTCGAATACGTGCAGGCCATCGAAGAGATCGCCAAGGCCGACGCCTCGACCGCTTGGTGCATCGGCCAGACTTCGGTTTGCTCGACCATCTCCAAGGCCATGAAACCGGAGGTCGCCGAGGAGATTTTCAAAAACAATCCGCGCGGCGTGCTGGCCTGGGGTCCGACCGGCAACGGCAAGGCGATTGTGGACAAGGCCGGCTTTCGCGTCAGCGGCGTCTGGCCGTTCGCCAGCGGCAGCCGCCACGCTACCTGGCTCGCGGCGCATTGCATCGTCTACGGGCCGGACGGTGAGCCGCGCCGCGAAGCCGACGGCAAGCCAATGCAGAGGACTCTCGTCGTTCCGCGCGAACGCGCGACGATCGATGACGTATGGCACGTGATCGGGCTCAAGGGCACCGGCAGCGACACCTATACGTTCACCGACGTATTCGTACCGGAGGAGTGCGCCATCGGCTACCATGCGCTCAATCCGGCCGAACGGCGCGAACGCGGCCCGCTTTATTTGTTCACGATCTACCAGCTGTTCGGCGCGAGCTTTCCCGCCGTCGCGCTCGGCATTGCCCGCGCCACGCTCGATGCGTTCTGCGCGCTGGCGCAAAAAAAGACGCCGACCGGGCAGACAATTATGCTGCGCGACAATGCGGTGATCCAGTCGCAGGTCGGCGTCGCGCAGTCGCAGCTCGCCGCCGCGCGCGCATTCTTCCTCGAGGCGCTGCGCGAGATTTGGCAGGCGGCGCAATCGGGAACGATGACGATCGATCAGCGGGTGCGGCTGCGCATGGGCTGCATTAACGCTACCCAGCAAGCCAGGCAGGTGGTCGAGACCGCGTACCTTGCCGCCGGCGCCACCGCGGTATTCGAAAGCAATCCGTTCGAGCGCCGCTTCCGCGACATGCATGCGGTGTCGCAACAGGCGCAGTCGCAATTCTCGATTTATGAGGCGGTCGGCCGGCATTTTTTGGGCCTGCCGGCGAATTCGCGGCTGATTTAATATCCTCTCCGATCAAACGATCGGAGTGGCATAAAAAACGCTTAGAGGAACGTTCATGGAGACCATCGGCGTCGTCGGAATCGGCAAGATCGGCCTGCCGATTTCGCAAAACCTGATCAAGAGCGGCCGGCGCGTGGTCGGCTATCGGCGCTCGTCGCTTGCGGAATTCGAAAAAATCGGCGGCGTTCCGGCGCGCTCCTCGGCCGATGTCGGCGCCCAGGCCGATATCGTGTTCACGTGCCTGCCCTCGACCGAGGCGCTCGATGACGTGGTGCAAGGTCCCCGCGGGCTCGTTCATAGCGCGCGGCCGGGGCAGATCGTGGTCGAGCTCGGCTCGCACCCGGTGCCGGACAAGCAACGCCAGATCGCGCCTCTTGCCGAAAAGGGCGCCATTTTCATCGACGGCGAGGTTTCCGGCACGCCCGGCATGGTGGCGGCGAAGAAGGGCGTGATCTATCTCGCCGGCGACGCTGACGCGTGCAAAAAGCTCGAAGCCGTGGTCGCGGGCTTCGCCGATACTTGTCTCTATTTTGGGCCGTTCGGCGCGGCAAGCCGGGTCAAGCTCGTCAACAATCTTCTGGTCGCGATCAATATCGCGGCGGCCGCGGAGGCGATGGCGCTTGGCCTGAAAGCCGGCGTCGATGTGCCGCTGATGATCAAGGCGATCGCCTCGGGCAGCGGCGGCTCGACCCAGTTCGGCATCCGTGCGCCGTGGATGGCGGAACGCCGCTTCCTGCCGGTGCAGGGTACGGTGCCAGCCTTACAGCACTATTTCGACATGATCGGCGAATTTGCCGACAGCGTCGGCGTCGCAACGCCGATGCTCGACTGCGCGGCCAAGCTCTACGAACGCTTCATGGCCATGGGTTTCGGTGAACTCGACGTCGCCGCCATGGTCGATGTCGTTGGCGCGCTGCCGCGCGCGAATAAATAACAACCAGGAGAGTTCGCATGATCCGCGTCAAAAAGATCGCCCACGCCAGCTACGAAGTGCCTGACGTGGAGCAGCAGGGCGACTACTACACCGACATCCTCGGCATGACTCTGGTCGCCAAGGACAACGACGCGACGTTTCTGGCAAACACGGTCGATCATCATTCGGTGGTGCTGCGCAAGGGCGCACAGACGCGGTGCGTGCGCGTCGGCTTTCAGATCGGCGAGGGTGACGATCTTGGCGAATTCGAGAAGCAGGTGCAGGGCCATGGCATCAAGACGCAGCGCAAGAAGGACCCGGAGCCTTCGATCGGCGAACTGCTCACCTTCGAAGACCCGAAGGGCACGGTGATGGAAGTGTTCAAGCGCGCCGACTTTGCACACCAGAAATTCCAGGCCAGGGGCATCGTGCCGCACAAGCTCGGCCACGTCGCCTTTCACGTCGCCGACGTGAAGCACACGACCAAGTTCTATTGCGACGTGCTCGGCTTTCGCGAGTCCGACTGGATGGGCGATTTCTTTTCATTCCTGCGCTGCGGGCCGGATCATCACACCATCAATCTGATGCAAAGCGGCTCGAACCGCCACTTCCATACCGCCTTCGAGCTGCGCGACTGGGGTCACATGCAGACCGCGTGCGATTATCTCAGCCTCAACGGCTATAAGCTGTTGTGGGGACCGGGACGGCACGGCATCGGCCACAACCTTTTCACTTATCATCGCAGCCCGGCCGGCCTCATCACCGAGCTGTTCGCCGAACTCGACCGCATGAACGAGGAGCTCGGCTATTTCGAGCCGAGGCCGTGGCACCGCGACGCTCCGCAACGCCCCAAAGTCTGGGCCAAGGACCCGTCGGCCGCCAACCTCTGGGGCATCATGCCGACCGACGAGATGCACAAATAGCGATCGCTCCGCATCCGGGCCGCGCCAGCGCGCGCTCGTGAGGCAGCGCGCCGGTCAGATCAACCCTTCCCAGAACTTGTCGGGTACGCTGGCCACGACCCACTGGAATCCGCGCGAGAAGAGTCCCGCGGCCACCATGAACGCGAGCATGGCGAACAGCGTCAGCACCATCGTCCAGAATGCCGCGGCGATGCGGCCGAACGCGTCCCAGGCGCGCCGCACCACGGCGACCAGTATGGCGGCGAGAACGACAATGGCGATCACGCCGACGGCAAGTTTCCACCCCGGCAAATCTCCCCATGACATGGCGAACACCGACGCGATCTGCGACCACGACCACATCCACAGCGCCTCGGCGGTCTTCAGCGCCCAGGTGATTCCCTGCAGAATGAGCTGTATCAATTGATGGACCGCGTTATTCATGGCTGTTTCCTCCAGCAGAATGGACCATGCTGACGCTCTTACGAGGACGCCTAATGGGAACGTCTCATAACAACGGGAAAGCACGCCGTTTGGTTCCTTCGGTTTGCAATCCCGCAGTGGCGCTCTTTCACCGGCGGTGCGCGGTATAATTTCGTCAAATTTATCTAAAAAGATTTATCTAAAAGTTCGACACGCAAGGTTCTGCGCGCGCGCAAGGACGCCTTGCGGAGGCGGCATGCCGTCGCGGCCGGTTTGCCTTTGGCGCAGGCCGCGGTAGGCTAGCGCTCCGAGGCTCGCCGGCAAAGACAACTGGAGGAAGCAATGAACGCGGACGCCAAGAAGACCGTGCTGCGCATGATTCCCTACGGCATCTACGTGCTCACGGCGGACGACGGCAAAGGCAACATTTCGGCCGCGACCGTGAACTGGGTGACGCAGTCCGCCTTTGCGCCGCCGCTCGTGGTGGTCGGCGTCAAGACCGACTCGGGCGCCTACAAGACAGTGAAAGCGGCGCAGGCGTTTGCGCTCAACATGCTCGGCAAGGAGCACAAGGGCGCCGCGTTTACATTCTTCAAGCCGACCGTTGTCGCCGACGGCAAATTGAGCGGCCAGCCGTTCCGCAAGGGTGTGACCGGAGCGCCGATCCTCGTCGAGGCGCCCGGCGCGGTCGAATGCCGGGTGACGGCAATCGTCGAGCAGGGCGAACATCACATCATTGTCGGCGAGGTCATCGAGGCGCACCTCAACCGGCCGCCGGCCGGCCGCCCCGACGCCGCCATCCTGGAAATGAAGGACCTCGGCGATAACGTGTTTTATGGCGGGTAGGTTTTCTCCGATCGCCATTGCCGGACTTGATCCGGCAATCCATGCGGCGGCCTGACGTCGAAAATCTCACCGCGAGGCATTGGTGTCCCTCAACGCGGCATGGATACGCGGGTCAAGCGCGCCTACGCCGAAGCAACATGGGCTTTGAATCGATCATGCGCACGATCACCCTTGAGGAGCACTTCGCCATGCCGGGATTTTTCGACGGTCCCGGGCGCGAACTGAAGAACCGCGCCGAGCAGGTCGGCGGCCGTTACGCCAATCTCATCGAGCGGCTGTGCGACATCGGCGTCAAGAGACTGGCGGAGATGGACGCGGCCGGCATCGACATGCAGGTGCTGTCGCTCACCGCGCCCGGCGTCGAGCAATTGGAAGCGGCCGAGGCGCTGGCGCTGGCGCGCGAGGCCAACGATTACCTCGCCGACGCGGTGAAGAAGAATCCGGCGCGCTTTGCCGGCCTCGCCGCCGTGCCGACCGCGGTGCCGGACAAAGCCGCCGAGGAGCTTGAGCGCCGCGTGCGCGCCGGTTTCAAGGGCGCCGTCATCAACGGCCACAATCGCGGGCGCTACCTCGACGACAAATTCTACGCGCCTATTCTCGAATGCGCGCAAGCGCTCGCCGTGCCGATCTATTTGCACCCGACGCCGCCGCCGCGGCCGGTCCTCGACACCTACTACGGCGGCTTTGCTCCGATGATGACCGAGATGCTCGCGGGCGGCGCCTGGGGCTGGCACATCGAAACCGCGGTGCACGTCATCCGCCTCGTCGCCGGCGGCGTGTTCGACCGTTTTCCGCAATTGCAGATCGTCATCGGCCACATGGGCGAGGGCTTGCCATTCATGTTCCAGCGCTTCGATATTATTCCGCAGGCCGTGACCAAGCTAAAGCGCCAATACAAAGACTACCTGCGCGAGAACGTGCACTACACTTTCTCGGGCTTTAATTTCCCGCCGAGCTTCCTCGATCTGTTTCTCGAACTCGGCGGCGTCGACCGCATCATGTTTTCGGCCGACCATCCGTATCAATCGATGAAGGCCGCGCGCGCCTTTTTGGAGCAAATCCCGGTGCCCGCCGCCGACAAGGAGCGCATCGCCCACGGCAACGCGGAGAAGCTGTTCAAGTTGTAAAATGTGGGGTGGGTTAAGCGAAGCGAAACCCGCCGCGACCGAGCCGAAACCAAAGACGATGGGTTTCGCTTCTCTCTACCCATCCTACGTATGGGGCCGCGCCTGCCGCGCCCGATCAGGAGGCGCGCTCCGTTGCGGCATTTACTCTTCCCGTTCCCGCGCAAGCCTTGCAGACAATGCGATTGCCGCGCTCGCGGATGCGGCCGGTGCCGCAACAGCGCACGCAGGTTTGCTGGACGACCGGGGCCGGACGGTCGTTGTGAATCGAAAATCGTTTTCCGAAATCCATTTCGAATAGCCTTTGGTTTGCACGATTATGAATGCGAATGGGACAGTATCGCCGCCTCGTTTACGCCGCGCCGGGAGATTGCATAAAGTTTGATATAAGTCGGCTGTAGTCCGGATGAAGCGCAGCGAAATTAGCGGCTGGCTGTGAGGCGGGATCGCTGCATCCCGGATTGCGTTTCGCCCAATCCTGGCTACGCATTCTGCATTGCGGATGCTACAATCTCGCCGGCTTTCAAAGGATTCCGGCCTTGGACCAAAAACGAACTTTCGCCGTAGTGCTCGAACCCGAGGAAGAGGGCGGTTTCACCGTTCGCGTTCCCGCGATCCCCGAGATCGTCACCTACGGCAAGGACGAGCGCGAGGCGATGGCGATGGCGGAGGATGCCATCCGTCTCGTGATCGCCGACTGCGCCGCGCGCGGCGAGCCGATGCCGAGCGGCGAGCCGCCCCGCATCCGCGAAATCACCGTCACGCTTGCGGCATGAACGAGCGGCTGCCGGCGCTCACGGCGCGGGAGGTCATCCGCGCGCTGGAACGCGCGGGCTTCGTGGTGTCGCGAACTTCGGGCAGCCATTGCCGGCTCATTCATGCGGCCGACCCTGCGCGCAAGGTGACCGTGCCGGTGCACAGCGGCGATCTCAAGCGCGGCACGCTGCGGGGCATTATCGCGCAGGCGGGAATGACAGTGGCTGAATTTCTGGCCTTTCTATAGTCGTCGAGATAGAGTTCCAACATGCGTAAGACAAAGATGCCGACAACGAAGAGCAGCACCAACGTATTCGCCGATCTTGACCTGCCGAACCCGGAGCAGGAGCTGCTCAAGGCCCGCCTGACGTTGCAAATCTACAAGATCGTCAAGGAGCGCGGACTGACCCAGGCGCGGGCGGGCGAAGTCCTCGGCATCAAGCAGCCGCACGTCTGCGCGCTGATGCGCAACCGCGCGGGAAATTTCTCGGTCGGACGGCTGATGGAATTCCTCACCGCGCTCGGGCAGGACGTGCGGATCACGGTGAAGCCGACGCGGAAGGCACAGGGCGAGATGTCAGTGGTGACGCGGTGAATTTGTAGCCTTGTAGCCAGGATGGCGCGCAGCGCCATCCGGGTCGATGGTGACGGTTGATGACGAATCCTGGATAGCGCTTCGCGCAATCCAGGCTACGCTCGCTGGACCTTGTGCGCAGGTCGCTGAAGCCTCATTAGCAGTGACAATCACAACGCTTACTCCAACTCACGAGAGTACGATGAACGCCCCCCTC
>Ga0207416_1000208_pt1 | contig 108731 bp, 110 predicted proteins | sample PaiPotPPM11metaG_FD_184107 | JGI IMG/M metagenome (GOLD analysis project Ga0207416, IMG submission 184107) | Iron sulfur acid spring bacterial and archeal communities from Banff, Canada, to study Microbial Dark Matter (Phase II) - Paint Pots PPM... ... | reverse complement strand
CCCATCCCCATCCCCATCCCTTCCCCACAAGAGTCACGCAGCCTTTATTCTGCAATGGGTTAGCAGGGTTTTCCAGTGGCGTAGAGACAGCTTTTACAGGCACGTTCCGGCCGGCGGCTTGAAACCAACGCTCTTTTTCGTCACGCTTTTGAGCGGCGATTCGCGGCCGAACGCCACGCCAACCAACGGCATCTCCGATGAACATAGAGCAGTCTTTCGCGGCGCTTCTTTTTGTCGTCGAGTGCGAACCGGACTTGGCGTGGAACGGCTATCGCGCCGGGTTCGAGAGCGTCGGCGAGTTCAAAAAGGCGCGCGCGGAGTGGTTCTCCAACGATTCAACAAGTCAAATCAGTCCGTACAAAGCGGAGGAATTTCGATACGCCATCAGTTTCCTCGATCTTGTGCCTTTGGCGCGGCGTAAGAAGATCAAAGCGTGCAATAGCTATGCGCTCAAGCACAGCGCCGAGGTATGGTCGCGCCAACCGCACAACCCGGACCGCGTTGAAAACGGCGGCTGCGGTTATGTGAGCAACGGCGCGCTGATCGCAGCGGCGATCTACCGCGACTTTCCCATTGAGCCCATCCCCGGCACCTTCAACGCAACGATTGGCAAAGCGCTCGGACGAACCTTCGATTGGCCGCTTGTGCAAATTGCCGATTTCGCCATGCCGGCCGCAACAGGACCATCAATCTATTTCATCAGCGATGGAAGCGGCCTCGTGAAGATCGGGTACAGCCGCAACGTTGATAAGCGGATGCAAGTGCTGGCTACAGGGTCGCCACGGCCATTGCAGGTTTTGCTTGCGATCTCCGGCACGCGATCCGATGAAGGCGCGTTTCATGAGATGTTCAAAGCCGAGCATATGCGCGGCGAGTGGTTCCGACTGTCGGGCCGCATCGAACGCTTCATCGCCAGTGGCGGGGAGTAGGAGAACGCGCGGCCGGCACGACCGCTAAGAAAGCTTAGAGCGGCAGCCACTTCCGCGATTCGTTCTTGATGGCCTCTTGCGCCACGCGCTGCTGGCGTTCTCTACCCTCTGCGGAATAGTCCATGGTCAGAACTCCATCGTTTCCGCGCGGATATAGGAACGGAAGGACGCTTTGCAACTGACTTCGTTAGCCGCGCGCTCAGCATCGTTTGACGGATTGCAGTCACTCTTTCTTTTGGACCTTCACCACACGCCATCCGTCATCATATCGAAGAAGCTGTGCCATCAAAGTTTCGGAGTAATCCTTAAACTCATTTACTTCGTAAGGATTCAAGGCTTGAAATGCCGGAAAGGCCTTTATTCCGAATGGCGTTTGTTTTTGTACCACAGTGTATTCAACCCGTGCCGATGATGAGTCGCCGACTATTCCTGTTATCTGAGAAACAGTCCTTTGAGCGACTGCAGCGCGACACGCTTTACCGCCGAGTTGACCGCTGTTGTTTAGCGGACAAGACGCAAGCCATTCATCGCGTAGTACCGCTTCCCAATACTCGTTTTGTGCAACTGCCAGCGGCGGTAAAACTATGAATCTATCGAAAAGACCAGTGCTCCAGAAAACGCGAAGTTGCCTCATCGTTTTCAGCCAGCCGCCCAACGGTCCTCCTATGTCCCACTCTTTGCTAAGAGCTTGGGCTGTTCCAACGAAATCTGCCTCCGAAGATTTTATAAGGTCATTCACTTCCTGAACTGAAAAATGTTTCGGAATCCAACAACATTTTTGTGGCGGACTCACCAAGAACTGGAGCGATAAATCTTTGAAAATCGGTGAGGAACCAGCGAGCAATTTGAACGCTGCGGCACGATCAATCGTTTTTGGTTGGGCAGCAGCCTGTGGCTGACTATTGGTGATGTGCGGATTGAAATTGCCGCTCAGATAAAAGTAACCGCCAATGCAAAGTAGAGCAGCGAGTAGTATGCTTGGAATTGCAATCGCCGCTTTTACGGCAGGTGGCAGCGATCCGAGCTTTCCATTGCTCTTAAACATTGCGCCTACCTGCTGAGATTCAACGCGGCGGATTGCTTCATCCAATTTGGCTTGTTCGGAGCGAACGCTTTCAGGCGACTCTCGAGCCTTAAGCCGTTTCGAGAGAATTTCTCTGGCCTGAGAATAGAGTTGCTGACGCGCCGCTGGCGTATTCGATTCAAGTGAGCCGATCAGCCGCAGCAAAAGGGAATCGTAGCCGTCAGCCATTTAGCCGCCCCTCCCCTGAAAGGCATAACGCAACCGGTGCCGTGGAGAGTTTTTCCCCCGGCCAAGCTAGTCGCAACCACTAGACGAGGCAACACCGAAAACACGAGCGGCGGTTGGCTTTCTCGGGGGTCAGGCAATGCGAACGCGGAGCGGAATTGGCCGGTTCGGAAGGGCGTTTGGCCGGACCTTGACGAATCGAACAACTCACATTCGTATCAACGCCAGATGCCACTCGCAGCGGCATTGCTGCGAACCATTACACCAACGTCGAAAGGACAAAAGCTATGTCGAAGCTCGGTAAGGAAAAGTCCGACAAACTGTACGAGGATGGGTTTCGTGATGCCCAGCACGGTGGGAAGCCCAATACGCCGCATCAAGACTGGCACCCCTTCATGAGGGACCAATTCCTCCAGGAAAATACCGAATACAAGAAGGGCTACGCGGCTGGCGAATCAGCCAAAAAGTCCAAATAGGTTTTCGCCAGCGTTGAATAGCGAAAGGAAGCTCTGTCACCGGCCGGGCTTCACTTATTTGCGCACCCTTTTGTAAGGCGTGTTATGCGACCCACTTCATCCTCGCATCGCGCGCAGGCTTCACATGCCGATCTTGTCGATTGCTTCCTTGAGCATCTTAATCGGGAAGCCCGCACCGTGTTTGTTGCCGTATTTCCGCGAAGTCTTTTTCTTCTTGCCGCTCGCCCATCCGCCGATGGCTTTGCGCAGGCTCTCATCGGGAATAGCGGCGCTGGAAGGCGTCCGCGGCCAGAAACCGGCGCCGACGTCTTTCGCCGACGCCCAATACGGCTTCGGCTATGAAGTGGCGTGGTGGGCGAACTATGCCGATACGCACTGACGAACTTCCCCTCCCCACAAGGGGGGAAGGGAGCAGCAAGCCTTTACGCCCAGGTCGCGAAGCTCAAGCCGGTGCCGGTGCCGGCCGGGGTGCGATAGCCGGGCACGTATTCGAACCAGTTCAGCTCGAGATGCTCGCAAGCGCCGGCGACGCCGACCCAGTTGAGAATTTCGGAGCTGCCGGCATGCAATTTGTTGCGCGGCAGGTTTTGCAGAAATTCTGCGTTCTTGTCGGCACAGGCCTTGAGAATGGCGCGGTCGAAATCTTCGTCGACCAGAAAATGACTTAAGCCCCCGGAGGCGATGATGCCGACGCGGGCATCGCCGGGAAAAGTTTCCACCGCTTTGCGGATGGCCTGGCCGAGCGCGTAGCAGCGCCGCGGCCGCGGCTGGTTCGGGGCAAAGTAGGTGTTGAGGAAGACCGGCACGATCGGAATCGGGTTTTTCTCGTCCATCAGGCGGCGATGCACATAGGCCATGCCGTGGCCTTCGCCTTCGCCCTTGCGCATGCATTTCGACGACGCCGGGTCGAAGCCGTTGTCCATCAGCCAGTCGATCAGATGCAGCGCGAGCTTGGCGTCGACCGGATAGGCGCGCGGCGCCTTGTCCTCGAAAAAGCCCTGCCGGTTCTTGACGTACCATTCCGGGAAACGCTGATGGTACTGCTCGTGTTGCTCGTTGCTGTTGAGGATGGTGTCGCCGAAGTAGATCGCAAAGGTCGGCCGGGCATCTTCCAGATAGGCTTCGTCCTGGTCGTCGCTCATGACAATCAAGCTATCCAGCTTGGCGGAGTTCAGCGTCTCGCTTAAATGCGCCCCCGCCGCGCGCACCTTGTTCTGCCGCGCCACGAGCGCGGCGGGCGCGACCAGCGCCGCCATCTTCGGATCGGCTTTTTCCAGAAGCTCGGCATAGCTCGCGGGCCGCCCTTCCTTGTCGCGGTGCTTGATCTTGCGGTCGGTCTCTTCGAAACGCGGCAGCGTTTCGTCGGCGGCGAGCAGCATCGGTGTGTGGGAGCTTCCGAGCCCGAGCACGATCTTCGCCATCCGCACCTCCTCGACAACAGGCAACGCGCTTTCTCGCCGGATGCTAGCACAGCTCCCGGCGTTAGCGGCAGTGTCCGCGCGTCGATCCGGCACTGAGACATTGCGGAACTGGACAAGGGCAAGCCGGAATGTTGGTATGCCGCCGGCCGATAAGAGGTGACAAATTCCTCTCCCCGCGCGCGGGTGGGGCGCAAGCGTTGAGTAGCTCATGCTGACCATCCTGTTCGACGGTGTTGCCTACGGCATGCTGCTGTTCGTGCTGGCATGCGGGCTCTCCGTCACGCTCGGCCTGATGAATTTCATCAATTTGGCGCATGGCGCCTTTGCCATGGCCGGCGGTTATTGCACCGTCATCCTGGTCAACCGGCTCGGCGTTCCGTTCGCGCTTGGCGTGCCGATCGCGTTTCTGGTCACGGCGCTCCTTGGCGGCTTGTTCGAGCGGACGCTCTACGTTCACGTCTATGCCCGCAGCCACCTCGATCAGGTGCTGTTCACCATCGGGCTCGTCTTCATGTCGGTCGCCGCGGTCGACTACACCATGGGATCGTCGCAGCGCTTCGTGCAGATACCCGACGCCCTGCAAGGCCAATTCGACGTGCTTGGCGTTGGCATGGGCAAATATCGCCTGCTGATTATCGTCATTTGCGGCTTGCTCACCGTCGCCCTGCAACTCACCCTCGCCAAGACGCGGTTCGGCAGCCGGTTGCGCGCCGCGGTCGACGATCAACGCGTGGCGCGCGGGCTCGGCATCAATGTCGGCGCCGTGTTCGGCATCACTTTCGCGGTCGGCTCCGGTCTCGCCGGACTGGGCGGCGCGCTCGGCGCCGAAATTCTCGGCCTCGATCCCACGTTTCCGCTGCGCTACATGATCTATTTCCTGATCGTGGTCACGGTCGGCGGCACGTCCGGCCTGGTCGGGCCGTTTCTCGCTTCGATTCTGCTCGGCATCGGCGACGTCGCCGGTAAATATTACGTGCCCACGCTGGGCGCTTTCGTCATTTACGCGATCATGATCGTGGTCTTGATCTGGCGGCCGCAGGGGCTGTTTGCCCGCGCCACGGCACGGTGACGGCCAATGGTCACAATGGCCGCAGTCACGCCCGTGCTCGCCGGAGACGTCGCGGCCTATCTGAAGCGTCGCGCCCGCTGGTCGCCGCTCGAAATCGCGTTCTGGATTTTCGCGTTTGCCAGCATCTGGCTGTTTCCCGGCAAGTATCTGATCTTGAAAGACACCGCGATCCTCGCTCTGTTTGCGCTGTCGCTCGATCTCATTCTCGGCTACGCCGGCATCATCTCGCTCGGCCAAGCGGCGTTTTTCGGCATCGCCGGATATTTTGCCGGGCTCATCGCCAAATACGGCATTATCAATGAGCCGATCGTCGCGCTCATTTGTGCCGGCGCGGTGGCGGCCGCGCTCGGCTTCGTCACGAGCTTTCTGGTGCTGCGCGGCTCGGACCTGACCCGGCTGATGGTGACGCTCGGCGTTTCACTCATGCTTGGCGAAATCGCCAACCGCTATGCCAACATCACCGGCGGGGCCGATGGCCTCCAAGGCGTCGACGTCGCGCCGATTCTTGGCCGGTGGCGCTTCGATCTGTACGGCCACAACGGTTACGTCTATTGCCTGATCGTGCTGTTCGTCTGCTTTGTCATCGCCCGGCGCATCGTCTATTCGCCGTTCGGCTTGTCGCTGCGTTCGGTGAAAGGCAACGCGCTGCGCGCCGCGGCGATCGGCGTTCCGGTGAAGTGGCGGCTGGTCGCGATTTATACGGTGTCGGCCGGTTTTGCCGGCATTGCCGGCGCGCTGTTGACGCAGACGACGGCGTTCTGTTCGCTCGACGTGTTTTCGCTGGAGCGCTCGGCCGATCTGCTTCTCGTTCTCATTATCGGCGGTACCGGTTATCTCTATGGCGGCTTGATCGGCGCGGTGATCTATAAATTTCTGCAGGATTGGATCTCCAACCTGACGCCGCAATATTGGCAGTTCTGGATCGGCCTGGTGCTCGTCGTCATCGTGCTCGTCGGCCGCGAGCGGATGGCGGCTTGGACCGTCACCGTGCGCGCCGCGGTGGGGCTGATCGGCGCGCGTGCTTGGTCGCGAGTCTGGCCGCGTTCGCCCGCACGCGGCGGTGCGGCGCCGGACGGGCGCTGAAAATGGATCGTCGAGCCGTGCCGATCCTCGAAACAATCGGGCTGGAAAAGCGCTTCGGCGGCATCCTCGCCGCGCAGAACGTCAATCTGTCGGTGAAAAAAGGCGCGCGCCACGCTTTGATCGGACCGAACGGCGCCGGCAAGACCACGGTGATCAATCTGCTCACCGGCGTGCTCAAGCCGACCGCCGGCCGTATCGTGCTCGAAGGCCGCGATATCACCGACACGGCGCCGCATGAACGGGTGCGGCTCGGCATGGCGCGCACGTTCCAGATCAATCAATTGTTCCTCGATCTCACGCCCTTGGAATCGATCGGGCTCGTCGTCTCCGAACGGCTCGGCAGCGGCGCCGATTGGTGGCGGCTGGTCGGAACGAAGTCGGCGGTGATCGACGAAATCGTCGAAATCGTCGAGCGTTTTCGGCTCGGCGACGTCATGCACGAGCGCACCGCGATCCTGCCTTACGGCAAGCAGCGGCTGCTCGAAATCGCGCTCGCTTTCGCCTGCCGCCCGCGCGTGCTTTTGCTCGACGAGCCGGCCGCCGGCGTGCCGGAGGCCGAGCGGCACGAACTGCTCGCCACCATCGAAGCGCTGCCGGCGGAGGTGACGGTGCTCCTGATCGAACACGACATGGACCTCGTCTTCTCCTTTGCCGACCGCATCTCGGTTCTGGTCAACGGCGCGCTCTTTGTCGACGGCGCGCCGGACGAGGTGGCGCGCGATCCGCGGGTGAAGGCGGTCTATCTCGGCGAGGAACTCGATGCCTGATCTATTGACCGTCGAGCAGCTGTCCGCCGGCTATGGCGAGGCCGTCGTCCTTTCCGACGTCTCGCTGTCGCTGCTTGAAGGTCAGGCGCTGGCGTTGCTCGGCCGCAACGGCATGGGCAAGACGACCTTGATCAACAGCATTGTCGGCGTCACCCGTTACTTCGCCGGAACGATTAGGCTCGACGGCGCCGACATCACGAAACTGCGCCCCGACCAGCGCGCTCATCTCGGCATCGGCTGGGTGCCGCAGGAGCGCAACATTTTCAAGTCGCTCACCGTGCACGAAAACCTGACCGCGGTCGCGCGGCCCGGCCGCTGGACCGCGGATAAAGTCTATGCGCTGTTCCCGCGGCTTAAGGAGCGCCGGCAAAATCTCGGCAATCAGCTCTCCGGCGGCGAGCAGCAAATGCTCGCGGTCGGCCGCGCGCTGGTGCTCAATCCCCGCGTCATGCTGCTCGACGAGCCGCTCGAGGGCTTGGCGCCGATCATCGTCGAGGAATTGCTGACGGCGCTGCGGCGCGTCATCCGCGACGAAGGCACCTCCGCGATCCTGGTCGAGCAGAACGCCAAAAAAATCCTCGGCGTCACCAACCGCGCCATTATCCTCGAGCGCGGGGCCGTGGTCCACTCAGCCGACAGTGCGACGCTCGCCGCCGATCGCGCCGTGCTGGAGACCCGTCTCGGCGTCACCGATACCGGCCCGCGGCGGATGGGACGGGCGCGGCAGCAATAAGCGCGCCGACGATTTTATCCGCTATAATGTTGGCGTGAGTTTAGCCCATGCAGCTTGAATTCATCACGGTCGACGTTTTCACCGAGCGGCGTTTTGGCGGCAATCCACTCGCCGTTATCCTCGACGGCCGCGGCGTGTCGACCGCGCAAATGCAGGCGATCGCCGCCGAGTTCAATCTGGCGGAGACGACTTTCGTGCTGCCGCCGCGCGATGCGGCGCACACGGCGGAGGTCCGCATCTTCACGCCGCGGGCCGAGATGCCGTTCGCCGGCCACCCCAATGTCGGTACCGCTTTCGTCCTGGCGCGCGAGGGCGAAGGCCACGGCCGGCCCGTCGGCGAGCCGCTCACCTTCGAGGAAAAGGCCGGCCTCGTCCGCCTCGATTTGATCAGAGACGGAACTGTCGTGGTCGGCGCACGCCTTGCCCCGCCGCAACCGTTGACGCGCGGCGATGACGTCGCACCCGATATCGTTGCGGCGGCTTGCTCGCTTAAGGTGGCCGATATCGAAACGGCAAACCATGCACCCTGCATCGCTTCCTGCGGCCTGCCGCTCGTGTTCGCGGAGCTCAAGACGCGTGCGGTGCTCGCTTCGGCACGGCCGCGCACGGATATCTTTGCCGAACGTCTGCCGATGGACCGCGCGACCGGCATCCTGCTTTATGTCAAAGATCAAAGCGGCGGCTTCGATCTGCAGGTGCGCATGTTCGCGCCGCTTTACGGCGTACCTGAAGACCCGGCCACCGGCAGCGCCAATGTCGCCCTCGTGGGACTGCTCGCCAGTCTCCGCCCGGAGCGCGATGTGTCGTTGCAACTGCGCATCGCTCAAGGCGTCGATATGGGCCGTCCGAGTTTGCTCGAAGCCGAGGCCGTAAAGCGCGGCGGCAAGATCGCCAGTCTGTCGATCGGCGGGCGGTGTGTGACAATGATGCGTGGAACGCTTGAGCTTTAACGCGGCGAGCTTCCGGTCGGCTGGCGCCGCGCCGCCTCACTGCGCGGCGGCTTACTTTGCCGCTTCTTTGGCCCTGGCGACGATATCGGGCGGCGTCGCATAGACGTCCTTCACCAGCTTCTCGACGTCTTCGCCGGAGACAGGATTGATTTCGAGCTGCATCTTGTCGGCTTCGGCCAGGAAATCCTTGTCCTTCATCGTGTCCATGAACGCCTTGCGCAATACCGCAACGCGGTCCGCCGGCAGATTGGGCGGTGCGAGGTAAGGCCGGCCCATCACATTTCGGGCAAAGATCATTTTCAGGATCTGCCGCTGTTGGTCGGTCTTGGCGAAATCCATCACCAGCGGCACGTTGGGCAGGTCGGGATGCTTGGTGAGCGAAAGTTGGACGAGCACGATCATGCGCTTGTCCTCGAGCCAGGATTTGCGCGTCGACAGCACGCTCGACCAAGACCAGCCGCAGCGGCCCTGCAACTCGCCGCGTTCCATCGCCAGCACCACGTCGTTGCCGCCGGGATAGCCCTGAACGATCTTGAAATGCGTGCCGAGTACGCCATTGAGAACGCGCGGAAACTGATCGGTGTCGGAGCTGGCGCCGGTGCCGCCGACGGTCAGTTCCTTGGTGAACAGGTCCTCGAATTTGGTGATGCCGGAGTTTTTCATCGCCACGCAGACGGCGACCTCGTTATTGGCGCTGCCGATCCAGTTGAATTTTGGCGCGTCGAACGCGTCGCCCTGGCCGATCAGCAGCGGATCGAAGGCGATGCCGCGGCCGATGGTGCCGAGCGCGGTGCCGTCTTGCGGCGCCACGCGATAAATGTAATTGGCGAGCCGCAGGCTGCCGGCGCCTTCCATGTTTTGCGGGATGAGCGTCGGATTGCCCGGGATATGCGCGCCCATATGGCGGCCGATCACGCGGGCGTAGAGGTCATAGGCGCCGCCGGGCGAATAGCCGATATAGAGGTTGATGTTGCGACCTTGGTAAAAGTCGCTCGCGGTCTGGGCGAATACGATTGCCACCGACGCCAGAAGCGAAAATAGCGCGGCGACGATGGCGGGGGCAAATTTACCGTTCCGATTGCTCATACGCTTCCCCTATGCCATTCCTGCCGCCCCGCACCTGCGCCCGCACAATGCGGCAAGACATCGATCTGACGGCGATTGAACCTCACACTATCATGGGTTTGACGACCTAGTCATGGGTTTGACGACCAGTCATGGGCTTGACGCCTTGGCTGGTTTCGGGCGCGATGGCGGGGAACTAAGGAGTCTCGATGCAGCCTGACATGCTCGCCAGCGCGGTGCACGCGCTGCAACTTCTCCTTGAGCCGATGCGGCTCATGATCCTGTTCCTCGGCGTTCTCATCGGGCTCGCGATCGGCGTCTTGCCCGGGCTCAACGGCATCGTCGGCATGGCGATGCTGATCCCGTTTACCTACAATCTCGACCAATACACCGCATTTGCGCTTCTTCTCGGCATGGCGGCGGTGATCACCTCGTCGGATTTCATCACCGCCGTCTTGTTCGGCGTGCCCGGCCATGTCGGCGCCGCCGCGACCGTCATCGACGGCCATGCCATGGCGAAAAAAGGCGAGGCCGGCCGCGCCTTCGGCGCCGGCTTTGCCTCATCGCTCGCCGGCGGCATCGTCGGCGCCATTGCGCTTGCGGTGAGCATTCCGATCTTAAGGCCGATTATGCTGGCAATCGGCTCGCCCGAGCTTCTGGCCTTCACGCTGTTCGGCATGTCGATGGTGGCGACGCTGTCAGGCCGCGCCCCGCTCAAGGGGCTGACCGCCGCCGGTCTCGGCTTGATGATCGCCATGGTCGGCTCGCGGGCGCAAAGCGGTACGCTGCGCTGGACTTTTGACTGGCTTTATCTGTGGGACGGCGTGCCGCTCATCCCGGCGACGCTCGGCCTTTTCGCGCTGCCGGAGCTGGCCGAGCTTGCGGTGTCGCGCAAGCGCATTGCCGGCGACAACGCGCCCAACATCGATCTTTCCAGCCAGTGGGAAGGGGTGCACGACGTGGTGCGGAACTGGTGGCTGGTTTTGCGCTGCGGCGTGCTCGGCGTCGGTCTCGGCGCCATACCTGGTATCGGCTCGGCGGTCATCGACTGGATCGCCTATGGCTATGCCCAGCGCACCGAGAAGAACTCGGAAACCTTCGGCACCGGAGACGTGCGCGGCGTCATCGCCCCGGAAAGCTCGAATAATTCCAAGGAGGCCGGCCACCTCGTCCCGACCATCGCCTTCGGCGTTCCGGCCGGGGCATCGATGGCGATCTTGCTCGGCGCCTTTCTTATGCACGGGCTCACGCCGGGTCCCGAGATGCTGACCAAGAATCTCGATCTGACCTACATGATCATGTGGAGCCTCACGCTGGCGCATGTCATGGGCGCGATCATCTGCCTGGCTTGCAGCCGTTGGCTCGCCCAGGTCTCGCGCATCCGGCCGGAGGTGCTGCTGCCGATCGTCATCGCGCTTGTATTCGTCGCCGCGTTCGAGGGCGAGCACGATTGGGGCGACCTTTATTCGCTGGTGTTTTTCGGAATCATCGGCTGGATCATGAAGCGTCTCGGTTGGCCGCGGCCGCCGATGGTGCTCGGCCTCGTGGTCGGCGTCATTTTCGAGCGCTACCTGTTTATCTCGACGCAGCTTTACGGTTGGGGGTGGCTGTTGCGGCCGGCGGTGCTGGGCATCCTGGCATGCGTCGCCTGGGCGCTGTATCGGCCGTTATCGCAAATCGTCGTGACTTTGATCGGTCAATTCCGCGAAGTGCGCAGCCACGTTCCGCGATTTGGCGCCGCACCGGCGTTCTCGGTCGCCGTCATCGTGCTGATCGTCACGGCGATTCTCTCGTCGGCGGATTGGCCGCACGATGCCAAGCTGGTGCCGCTCACCGCCTGCGGCATGGCGCTGGTCGCCGCAATCCTCAATCTCGTCAATGAGCTATTCGGCCCGGAGCAAAATGTGTTCGCGCATGCCGATTCCGGGGTGAAGGTGAGCGCGCATGTCAGCGACCTCGGCGTGGCGGACGACGTAGTGCGCCGGCGGGCGACGATCTTCTTCGTCTGGATGGCCGCCTTCATCGGCGTCGTCGCGCTGATCGGGTTCATCCCCGCGATCGCGCTGTTCGTCTTTGCCTATATGCGCTTCGGCTTCGGCGAGCCCTGGCCATCCTCGCTCGGTCTCGCCGCGGCGACGACGCTGGTCTGCTACATCGTCTTTCACTGGGCGCTGCAAGTCGCGTGGCCGCAGTCGCTGCTCGGCGATCTGTTCCCCGCGTTGCGCGCCTCGACCCGGCTGATATGAATCACTGCCCCAATATCGTGGCGGTCTTTTTGGTCACCTCAGCCGGGGTTTGGTAGATTTCCTTGACCAGGGCGTCCAGCTCTTCGCCGCCGACCGGATTGATCTCGAATTTGCCCTTGTCGGCGTCGTCCAGAAACGCTTTGTCCTTCATCGTCTCGGCAAAGGCCTGACGCAGTATCGCCACGCGGTCGGCGGGCACTCCAGGCGGCGCTGCAAACGGCCGGCCCATGACTTGCCTGGCGAAGATCAGCTTGAAAATCTGGCGCTGCTCGTCGGTCTTGGCCAAATCCATGATCAGCGGCACATTCGGCAGATCCGGGTGCTTGGACAGCGACATTTGCACCAGCACGACGACCTTCTTGCTGGCGATCCAATCCGCCCGCGTCGCCACGACGCTCGACCACGACCAGCCGCAACGGCCCTGAACTTCGCCGCGCTCAATCGCCAGCGTAATGTCGTTGCCGCCCGGATAGCCGGTGACGATCTTGAACTTGGCGCCCAGCACCGCGTTCATGACGGCGGGGAATTGGTAGGTGTCGTCGCCGACGCCGGTCGATCCGATGGTCAAGGGCTTGGTCAGGACATCGTCGAAGCTGGTGATGCCGGACGAAGGCAGCGCCACGCAGACGCTAACTTCGTTGTTGGCGCTGCCGATCCAGGAGAACTTCGAGGCGTCGAATTGCGCGCCTTTCTCGTTGAGCAGCGGATCGAAAGCCGCGCCGCGGCTGAGAGCGCCGATCACGGTGCCGTCGTGCGGCGCCGCGGCATAAAGATAATTGGCAAGGCGCAGGCTGCCGGCGCCCTCCATGTTCTTCGGTACGATGGTCGGGTTGCCGGGAATGTGCTCGCCGAGATGACGCGCCACCAGCCGCGCATAAAGATCGTAGCCGCCGCCGACGCTATAGCCGATCTCGAGTTCGATGGATTTACCCCGGTAGAAGTCGGCGGGGTTTTGCGCGTTTACGCTCGGAATCTCCAGCGCCATGAACGCCGCCAAAGCCGCAATGGCAATGCCAATCCGACCGATCGTCGCTGTCGCATTCGAACTCATCGCGTGTCCTCCCCCGTTTGAGTGTTGTGCGCAATTCTATCGCAGCGCCCGCGCCCGGCCAACCCGGCGAACGGCGCGTTGTCGCGACATTGCGCGTGAAGCGGAAATCCCGTAAACGACCGGCTTGAAGCGCAAAGCGGACGCGTTATCCCGACGGCCCGTCGCGCACGGGCCGGAGCCGGCGAAGAAGACTAAAGGAGCGCGACATGACCGGAATGCTGGAACACGAACTGCCCGGGCTCGGCCACAATAAGCCGTCCCCGGAAGATGCCGACGAGATCAAGCACGGCAAATGGGAGCGCTGGGCGAAGAAACGCACCTTCGTGCGCGCGCTGGAAGGCACCTACAGCCACCTCTACAAAAAGCTCCTGGAAGAGCCCCGGGTCTATTCCTCCAAGGACCATCCGTGGAAAGGTGGACCGGCGATGTACGGCAAGCACATCATCTCACCGCAGTCGGTGTCGATCGTGCAGTCGATCGAGTCGCACATCGAATGCTATGCGCCGCTCAATGCCGGGCAGAAGCACGGCCACCTCAACAGCGCGGTATTCTACGTTCTCAAGGGCCACGGCCATGACGTCCACGACGGCCGCTACATGAAGTGGGAGGCCGGCGACGTGATGCTGGTCGAGAACGGCTGTGTCCACCAGCATTTCAACGACGACGACAAGGAATCCTGCATCCTGTTGGTGTTCAAAGCCAAGCCGCTGTTCCTGTTCATGCATCTGCTGTTTCAGAAAATGGTGGAATGGCCGACCGACACGCTTCCTCCCGGCGTGACGGAATTCCATCCACCGACGGAAATTTAAGCGCGGAGACGACAATGGCGTTATTCGAAGACAAAGCAGCCGCGCTGTCCGGCTCCAACTCGGCGGCCTTCCTCGCCGAGGCGATGGTCGAATCGGAGAAGTTCCGCGAGCAATACGCGACGCTGCCCAACGTCATCAAGGCCAAGGACATGCCGTGGGAACGCTCGCCCGACGGCCTGATCAAGCATCTCGTCAATCAGAAAATGCAGACGCGCGAATGCTGCATGGAAGCCTATATGCAATTCCTCAAGGACGGCGAGCGCTCCGGCAAGCATCGCCACATGTGGGAGGAGTTGTTCTTCGTCGTCGAGGGCTCGGGCTACGACCTGCACTGGGATCTGAAATGGGACTGCCTCGAGGCGTTCCAATGGGAATGGGCCGATGTGCCGAAGAAGTTCGAATGGACGGTCGGCGACTATGTCTACATCCCGCCGTTCACCATGCATCAGCACTTTGCCAAGCCGGGCGAAGAGTGCCGCATCATCGTGATGTCGAACCGCATCGTCAAAGACATGGGCTTCGACTGGTTTGACCAGGTCGAGCGGGCGCCAGGGTTCTGACCCATCCCTTTGATTTCATTGGGGGATTAGAGATCTGCGCGGCGGCGGCTGGGTTCGGCGCCGCCGCGTCGCCAAGGCGCGCGCCAGCGTCTAAACTGCGGCTCGAGGCGCGGCAGGCCGCTGCCAAACCGGCTAGCTGACGAACGGCGAGAGAAACATGTCCGTGTCACTGCTGACGACGCGCCGCTTCGCGCCTTTGTTCTGGTGCCAGTTCTTTGCCGCCTTCGGCGACAATTTCCTCAAGACGGCGCTGGTCTTCGTTATTTTGTTCGCGGTCTCCGGCGCCAATTCGGCGGTCTTGATCACGCTCGCCGGCGCCACCCTGATCGCGCCGTTCTTCTTTCTCTCCGGGCTCGGCGGCGAATTGGCCGACCGTTACGACAAGGCTTTCGTTGCGCAGCGCATCAAGCTCACCGAAATCGCCGCCGCCGCGATCGCCGTCGCCGGCTTCGCCTTTCACTCGCTTACTTTGCTGTTTGTTGCGGTATTCATATTCGGAACGCTCGCCGCGCTGTTCGGTCCGATCAAATACGGCATCCTGCCCGACCTGCTCAAGCGCTGGGAGCTGCCCTCCGGCAATGCGCTGATCGAAGCCGGCACATTCCTCGCCATTCTCTTCGGCACCATCGTTGCCGGCATTGCCGCCAACGGCAACAGCAATCCCATCCATTTTGCCTGGCTGATGATACTGACCGCGCTGGCGAGCTGGATTTCGAGCCTGTTCATTCCTCACACCGCCGAGGCGGCGCCCGATCTTGCTATCAATCGCAACATCCTTGCCTCCACCGCGTCGCTCATCAAGCAAGTGCGCGCCGATCCCCGGCTGTGGTGGGGCGCGATCGTGGCGAGCTGGTTCTGGCTCGTGGGCGCGCTCGTGCTGTCGCTGTTGCCGCCGCTCGTCTCGTTCAACATCGGCGGCAGCGAGCAGGTCGTCACGCTGTTCCTCACCATCTTTTCGGTGTCGGTCGGTCTCGGCTCCGGTCTTGCCGCCTGGCTCGCCGCCGGGCGCATCGTGCTGTTGCCGACCGTGGTCGCCACCGTGCTGCTCGGCCTGTTCGCGCTCGACCTCGGCTGGACCGCCTCGGCGGTCGTGCCGGCGGCAAGTCCGCTCTCCATCGCCGGCTATTTTGCCTCGCCCTACAGCATCCACATCGCCGCCGATCTCGCCGGCTTGGCGATCGCCGGCGGGCTGTTCATCGTCCCGGTCTTCACCGCGATCCAGGTCTGGGCCGGTGACGATCGGCGCGCCCGCGTCGTGGCGGCGGTCAATGTATTCAACGCCGCTTTCATGGTCGCCGGCGCGGTCGTGCTTGCGCTCCTGCAAAAGCTGGGCTTAAGCACGCCGCTCCTGTTCGCGCTCATCGGCGCCGCCAACCTCGCGGTCGCCGTCGCCATCGGCTGCACCATGCCGGCGGGCTGGCTGAACGATTTTCTCTCGATCGTGTTCCGCGCCTTCTTCCGGCTCGAAGTCAAAGGCCTGGAGAACGTCGACAAGGCCGGTCCCAACGCCATCGTCGCGCTCAACCACGTCAGCTTCCTCGATCCGCCGCTGGCGGTATCGATCCTGCCGAAGCGCCCGGTCTTCGCCATCGATGTGGCGATGTCGCAGCACTGGTGGATCCAGCCGTTTCTCAAATTCGTGCGCACCATGGCGCTCGATCCGCTCAAGCCGTTTTCGCTGCGCGCGCTGATTAATGCGGTGCGCGACGGCAATAGGCTGGTGATTTTTCCGGAAGGCCGCATCACCGTCACCGGCAGCCTGATGAAGGTTTACGACGGCGCCGCGATGATCGCCGACAAGTCGGACGCCATGGTCGTGCCGGTGCGAATCGAGGGGCCGGAGACGACGATTTTCAGCCGGCTCAAAAGCACCCAGGTGCGCCGCCGGCTGTTCCCGAAAATCACGGTTACCGTGCTGGAGCCGGTGCGGCTCAAGGTCGACCCGGACATCAAAGGCCGCAAACGGCGCCAGGCCGCGGGGGCCGCGCTTTACACCATCATGTCCGATCTGATCTTCCGCACCACCGCGACCGACCGCACCGTCGTCGAAGCGCTGATCGAGGCGGCGAAACTGCACGGCCCGAATTGGCTCGCCATCGAAGATCCGGTCAGCGGCCAGCTCACTTACAAGCGGCTGTTGATGGCGGCCGCGATCCTCGGCCGCAAGCTGATGCCATTGGCGCTCGAAGGCCACACGCTCGGCATCATGCTGCCGACCTCGAACGGCGCGGTGGTCACTTTGTTGTCGGTGATGTCGGCCGGACGCGTCCCGGCCATGATCAATTTCACCGCCGGGGCCGCCAATATCCTCGGCGCCTGCCGCGCCGCGCAGCTCGACACCATTCTCACCTCGCGCACCTTCGTGGAAAAAGGCCGGCTCGAAAATCTGATCTCCCATCTCGAGGGTCAGGTCCGCATCGTCTACCTCGAAGACATCCGCAAGACGGTCGGCGCATTCGACAAGCTGCGTGGCCTGTTCGGCTGGAAGAAACCGCTGGTGGCGCGCAAGCCCGACGACTGGGGCGTGGTCATGTTCACCTCCGGCACCGAAGGACTGCCCAAGGGCGTCGTGCTGTCGCATCGCAACATGCTGACCAACGTGGCGCAATGCGCCGCCCGCATCGATTTCGGGCGCGAGGACAAGCTGTTCAACGCGCTCCCGGCCTTCCACTCATTCGGCTTCACCGGCGGCATCGTGCTGCCGCTGATTTCCGGCGTGCCGATCTATCTTTATCCCTCGCCGCTGCACTACCGCACCGTGCCGGAACTGGTTTATGGCGTCTGCGCGACCGTGTTGTTCGGCACCGACACCTTCCTTAACGGCTATGCGCGGGTCGCCAATCCTTACGACTTCCGCTCGTTGCGCTACGTTTTGGCCGGCGCCGAGCCGGTCAAGGAATCGACGCGCCGGATTTATCTGGAAAAATTCGGCCTGCGCATTCTCGAAGGCTACGGCGTCACCGAGTGCTCGCCGGTGATGGCGCTCAACACGCCGATGTTCAACAAGTTCGGCACCGTCGGGCGGCTGTTGCCCGGCTTGGAGCCGAAGCTTGAGAAGGTGGAAGGCGTCGAGGAGGGCGGCCGCCTCTACGTCAAGGGACCGAACGTGATGCTGGGCTATCTGCGCGCCGACCGGCCGGGCGTGCTCGAACCGCCGCCGGAAGGCTGGCACGACACCGGCGACATTGTCACCATCGACGATCAGGGCTTCGTCGCGATCAAGGGCCGCGCCAAGCGCTTTGCCAAGGTCGGCGGCGAAATGGTCTCGCTTGCCGCGGTCGAGATGCTGGCAGCCGAGCTGTGGCCGCATTACACCACGGCGGTGGCCGCGATACCGGACGCGCGCAAGGGCGAGCGCCTGATCATGGTCACCAGCAAGCCCGGCGCGACGCGCCCGGAGTTCATCGCCTATGCGCGGAGCCAGCACGCCTCCGAACTGATGGTCCCGGCCGAAGTCGTCGTTCTCGAAAAATTGCCGATGCTCGGCTCCGGCAAGGTCGATCAATTGGCGATCGACAAATTCGTCCGCGAGCAGGCGGCGGAGAAGGCCAAGGCGGCGGAGTAGTCGTCCTATCAAGCGCGCTGCGCCGCTTTGTTATTACCCTTTCGGCTATTCCGATCCGACAGGCAGGGTCCGGATGCGTATCCGCGCCTGCTCTAACACCACGATACTGCCTTGTCGCAACGGCTCTTCGAGAATCGATAGATTTGCCAAGAGCAGCGCAACTTGCTTGCGCGGATTGTGTTGAGCCCCTCGCCTGAACAGTAGAACCGACGGCTTTTGATCCTGTCTTAATGCCAGCAAAGCGCCGAAATCGGTGTCAGCCGACACCAGCACGCGATCCTCTTTGCCCGCCAGAGCAAATATCGTTTCGTCGTCTGCGGAGTGCAATCCGTAATCGTGCACATGCGCAGCATCGTGACCGTGCTGTCGCAGTCCGTCGGCGACGATGCATTGTCGATCAGAAATCTCACCGGCCGGTCAGTGGCAGCTCGCGTTCGCGCACGGCGTCGGCAGTGAACTGCAGCGCTTCGTTGATATCGGCCCGCTCAAGATCGGGATAGGCGGCGAGAATTTCGCTTTCGGTCTGGCCGTCCGCGATCATTTCGACGACTGTCGCCACCGGAATGCGCAGGCCGCGGATGCACGGTACCCCGCCCATTTGCTTCGGATTAGCGGTAATTCGCGTGAACTTCACGGGCGTCTCCTCGCCTCAGGGCCGGTTCGCTTACTGACAATAACAAATTAGGAATGCCTTGACGAGGCGCGAAAAGACCATCGGAGTTCCAGGAGTGTGCTTGGCTAGTTCCCCCGCATCGCCAAAACCCGATCGACCATCGCGCCCGCCTCGCCGAGATAATTCGCCGGATCGCAAAGTTTTACGAGAGCCGCCCGGTCGAGGTGCTTGGTGATTTCCTCGTTTTCCGCGAGCAGATCGACCAGCGGCCGGCCGGTGGCGACCACTTTGCGGCAGATGTCGTAGACCAGATCGTGGGCGTATTGGCGGCCGAGATAGGGGCCGAGCCCCATCATCACCGCTTCGGACACGATCAGCCCTTTGGTGAGATCGAGGTTCGACCGCATTTTCTTCTCGTCGACCTGCAGGCCGGTCAGCACGAATGCGGTCTGCGCCAGCGCGCCGGCGGTGAAGCAGAAGATTTCCGGCAGCACGATCCACTCGATTTCCCACGGGCCGGTGGCGCGCTCGTGATCCTCGACCATGGCGTCGAGCAGCGCGCCGACTTGCTGACGCACCACCGAGGTGAGCGCGGTGATATAGACCGAGGAGATCGGATTGCGCTTCTGCGGCATGGTCGACGACGAGCCGCGGCCCTCGTGGAACGGCTCATACAGCTCCTCCACTTCGGTCTGCATCATCAGTTTGATGTCGAAGGCGATCTTGCCGCAGCTGCCGGTGACCAGACCGAGAAAACAGCCGGCTTCCGCGATCGTATCGCGCACCGTATGCCAGGCGATCGCCGGCTGGCCGAGTTTCAGCTCCTTCATCAATTCGGCTTGCGTCGCCAGCCCCTTGCCGGCGAGCGAGGACAGCGTGCCGGCGGCGCCGCCGAACTCGCCGACCAGCACGCGGGCGCGCAATTGCCGCAGCCGCTCTTTGTGGCGCTCGAAGGCGGCGAGCACGGTCGCCATCTTGTAGCCGAAGGTGATCGGCACCGCCTGTTGCAGATTGCTGCGCCCCGCCATCGGCGTATCGCGGTATTTGCGCGCGAGAGCAGCCAGCGCGTCGGCAATGCGGTCGATATCCGCCTCGATCAAAGTGAGCGCCTCGCGGATTTGCAGCACGGTCGCCGTGTCGGTGATGTCCTGCGTGGTGGCGCCCCAATGGCACCATTCGCCGAGCCCGTCGCGGCAGGCCGCGACCAGCTGCTGCACCACCGGCAGCACCGGATAGCCGATGCGCTCGGTCTGGACTTTCAGCTTGGCGAAATCGATTTCGGCGACGTGGCAGTGCCGGCAGATTTCGTCGGCGGCCTCCTGCGGAATGATGCCGAGGCGGCCTTGCGCCCGCGCCAAAGCGGCCTCGAAGTCGAGATATTTCTGGACGCGGTTGTCGTCGGAAAACACCCGCCGCATCGCCTCGGTGGAAAAGATGTCGCGGAATACGGTGGAATCGATCAAACTCGAAGGCATGGGCGCGATACTCCTGGGCCGAGTCTCGGGGATGCGGTGCAGCGCGAAAGTCGCTCGCAATGACGCTTAACAAAATGGATTTATGAAGCCCACCCCCTTACAGTGGCGTCATGAGCGAGCATCCAAGCCGCCCCGCCGATCTCGATCTGCCGCCGCATCTGCGCGCGATCCACGAGGCCGAATACCCGCGGTTTAGCGACGCCGAAATGGCGCGGCGGCGCGCCGCCGTCGCGAAGCTTCTCGACGAAGCCGGGCTCGATCACCTGGTCTATTGCGGCGTCAACCGCTTCGGCTCGGCGGTGCAGTGGCTGAGCGGCTGGCCGGTGACCGCCGAGGCGGTCGGCGTCTTCACGCCCGGCAAGCCCGACGCCTTGTTCGTGCAATATGTCAATCACGCGCCGCTGGCGCGCCAACTCGCCGCGCCGGCCGAAGTGGCCTGGGGCGGCGGCTCCGGCATCGCCGCCGCCATTGCCGCGCTGGAGCATCGCGGCGCGCGTGAGGGCCGCGTCGGCGTCATCGGGCCGATGAGCTTCGAGCAGCACGGCGTGCTTGCGGCGCGGTTCGGCAGCATCGCGAATCTCAACCGCCGCTACGTGCGGCTGCGCCAGATCAAATCCGCAGAAGAGCTGGACTGGATGCGCATCGGCGCCGCCTTGACCGATCGCGGCATGATCGCATTGCGCGACGGGTTGCGGCCGGGCTTGAGCGAGCGCGAGCTCGCCGATCTGGTCGAGCGCTCCTATGTGGCGCTGGGCGGCACCAACGTCATTCACTTCTTTGGCGTCACGCCGATGGCGGCGCCGCGGCTTGCCGTGCCGACGCAATTCGTCGCCAACCGCAAAGTGGCGCGCGGCGACGCCGTCGTCTCCGAAATCAGCGCCGCGTTCTGGGAGCATTCCGGCCAGGTGCTGCGCAGCTTCGCGGTCGGCGCCGATCCGACGCCGCTCTATCGCGAGCTGCATGCCGTCGCCGACGCCGCGTTCGATGCGGTCGCGGCCGTGCTCAAGGACGGCGCCATGCCGAGCGCGGCGGTCGACGCCGCGGGCGTGATCGAGCAGGCCGGCTTCACCATCATCGACGATCTGTTGCACGGCTACGGCGGCGGTTATCTGCCGCCCATTCTCGGTTCGCACAGCCGGCCGAGCGCGCATATCCCAGACGAGCCGTTTCGTGCCGGAATGGTCGTGGTCATTCAGCCCAATGTCGTCACCCGCGACGGCACCGCCGGGGTGCAGACCGGCGAAATGGTTCTCATCACCGCGACCGGTATCGAAAAAATTCACGCGGTGCCGCGCGGTTTCGTGCGGGTCTGATCGCGCCTGGCGCGGTCCGCGATGACGCTCGCCGCTCGTCCTTAACGGTGTGCTACCGGAATTCGTAAAATCGGCGCCACCGCATCGCCGCACAGTCAATAATTTGTTTCACCCGCACAAATTCAAGCGCCACGCGCTTTCCGGCGCCTCATCGGCCGGCGCCGGCCGTCGCGCGCAAATTTTCGTAAAGGATATCTCTTCACTTCGAACGGTGCGCGATACGCAGTGTAAAGAATACCGCTTCAATCAATCTTCAGCATAGGGGGAGAACCCTGCGTAACTTCACCAATTCCATACCAGCAACCGATCAATAATCCCCGCGAACAACGATGAAATTCGTTTCCGGAATTCCGTTTCACGGATTCCAGGCGTCATCAGGGGACGTAAGTTGCGCACCAGCACCCTCGTCATGATCGGCTTTGCGGTCCTGTTCGGATTGCTCGCGGTCTTTTTGGCGCAGACCTGGCTCAACAACCAGGAGGCCGCGCGCATGAAGAGCCTCGAGGCGCAGCAAAAAGCGCCGGCGCCACAGCGCACCATCGTGGTCGCCGCGCGCCCGCTGCGGTTCGGCGACCCATTGACCGCGTCGGCGCTGCGCGAAATGCCGTGGCCGCAGGATGCGCTGCCGGCCGGCGCGTTCGGCAAGATCGCGGATCTCACCGCCACCAAGCGCGTGGTGCTGATGCCGATGGAAACCAACGAAGCGGTGCTCGCTTCGAAGGTCACCGGCCCGGGCCAGCGCGCCACCCTTTCCGCGGTGCTCGACCCCGGCATGACCGCCGTGACCCTTCGCGTCAACGATGTCGAGGGCGTTGCCGGCTTTGTCCTGCCCGGCGATCGCGTCGACGTGGCTCTGACGCGGCAGGGCGAGAAGAACATGGCGGCGACGGATGTCGTGATCGAGGACGCGCAGGTTCTGGCGATCGATCAGCTCGCCGACGAGAAGACCGACAAACCGTCCGTCGTCAAGGCGGTCACGCTCGAAGTCAAGGTGACCGACGGCGAGAAAATTGCGCTCGCGTCCACGGTCGGCACGTTGTCGCTGTTGCTGCGCAAGGCCGGCGAAACCGCCGCGGACGATTCGCGCCGGGTGACGCCCGCGGATCTCGGCAAGCCGGCCACGACGAAATCGGATTTCGTCACCGTCGCCGTGGTCCGCCCGTCGAAAAACGAGCGCGTGGAATATTCGGTGCCGGTCGAGCACGGCAATGCGCACTCCGCGGCGCTGTCGCGGCCGGCGCCTGCGAGCGATTGATGGGGAACGACGAAGCGGAGCGATCCAAGTTCGAGTTTGGGGACAACGTGAGCGGCGGGGAGGCCGACGTGAAAAGCCAGTACAAGAATCAAAGCTACGTCGCGGGCAAAAGCCCAAACTATGCGACAAGACATATGACAAGACTTTCGGACAGGACCACGAACAGCGCAGGCCTTAACATCGGCGCGTTGTTGCGGCGCGGCTGGGTTAGGGCGGCGCTTGCCGGCTCTGTCATGGTGGCGCTCGCGCCTACGGTGCACGCGCAGCAGAACATCGCAATCGCCAGCCCCGTTCATACCGCGAGCGTGCGCGTGACGGTCGGCAAAACCGAAGACGTCCGCACCGACCAGATGTTCGCCAATATCACGGTCGGCGATCCGGATATCGCCGACGTCAGCCCGCTCACCGATCATTCGCTGTCCATCCTCGGCAAGAAGATCGGCACCACGCGCGTCACCGTCTATGACGCCGATCACAAGCCGGTCGGGATTTTCGACGTCGAAGTGTCCTACGACATTTCGCGGCTGGCGGCCGAGATCGGCCACTTCACCGGCGGCGGCATCAAAGTGTCGTCGATCAACGGCCGCATCCTGCTGAGCGGCACCGCGCCCGACGCCACCACGCTCGACAAGGCGGTGCAGATCGCCGGCCAGTTCGGCCCGGATCCGATCAATACGGTCCAGGTCATGCAGCCGCAGCAGATCGAGCTGGAAGTGCGCTTCATCGAAGTCGACCGCAACGCCGGCCGCGATCTTGGCGTGCAATGGAACGCGTTCGGCAATTCGGTTCTGGCCAATACCGGCTCCGGCCTGCCAGCCTCGAAGCTGCCGATCACGCAGCCGAACGGCTCGTTCCAGCAGCCGGCTTATGCCGGCGCCGGCGTCGGCGGTCCTAACCAGGTGGCGAGCTCGCTGCCCATTTCGCCGGTGGTCGCCGCCGGCGTGCTGTCAGGTGCGGCGCCATTCGGCTTTTTGATCGGGCAACTGTCGGACAAGCTGCAGATCGAGGTCAATGCGCTCGAATCGAAAGGCGCGGCGCGGCTCCTGGCGGAGCCGAATCTGGTGACGCTGTCGGGCGAGACCGCGAGCTTCCTCGCCGGCGGGCAAATCCCGATTCCGGAGGTCGGCGCCACCGGCACGCCGTCGTTCGGCTTCCAGCCCTACGGCGTCGGCCTGTCGTTTACTCCGACCGTGCTGCGCAACGGCGTCATCAATCTGGTCGTCAAGCCGGAAGTGAGCGAGATCGACAAGAATAACGGCGTTACCGTCGCCGGCACTTTTGTGCCAGGCCTGACCACGCGCAAGGCCTCGACCACGCTGGAATTGCGCGACGGCCAGAGCTTCATGCTCGGCGGACTGCTGCAAAGCGACGGCACCAACAACATCAATCAGTTGCCTTGGCTCGGCAACATGCCGGTGCTCGGCGCCTTGTTCCGCTCGACCGATTATCAGAAGAACGAGACCGATCTCGTCATCCTGGTGACGCCGCACATCGTGCGCCCGCTGACGCCGACCGACTCGGTGCACACGCCGTTCGACAACACCTTGCCGCCGAACGACGTCGACCTGTTCCTGATGGGCGACACCGAAGTCAGCCCGGAACTGGCGCGGCTCGCCATCGGCGCGCTGAACCGGCCCTATGTCGGCCATATCCTCGACCTGCCGAGAAATGGAGGCGTCTATGTCACGGCCAAAGACTGAACGCGACAGCGCCGCGCGGTTGATCGCGGGCATAGTCGCCGCCATCGGCATCGCTGTCTGGCTCGCCGGCTGCTCCGACGCGGATCTCTACCTGGACCGCCGCGACACCGTCGCGCTGTCCGGCGGCGATGCGGTGGCGGCCAATACGGTGACCCAGATGGTCGATCCGTGGCCGGCCTCTAGCGGCGACAAGAACATCGCGTTTAACGGCGAGAAGATGCAGCAGGCCGTCGCCCGTTACCGCACCGGCAAGGTCATCGCGCCGGAAGACCCGGAAAACTTCATGTCGACCAACCAGCCCGGCCAGACCATCAGCACCACGGTCAATACCGCCGGCGCGCCGGCGGCGGCATCGACCGGCACGCCGGGCCAATGACGGCCGCGCCCGTAGCACGAGTTTAAGCGATGCGTATCGGCCGATCCCCAGCGCCGGCGATCCAGACCAAAGTGGTGGTTCTCACCGCCGACGCCGCGTTTGCGGATTCGGTGCGCGCCACGTTTTCCGCCAGCGCGCAAATCGGCCTCGATATCGTCAACGGCCGGCTCGCCGAACGCGACGGCCAGATCGACGTTGCCGGCGCCACTGTCGTCGTTGCCGACGTCGACTCAGCCGACGAGTCCGAGCTCCAGGCGCTGGAGCGTCTCATGCCGCGGATCGGCAATTGGCCGCCGGTGGTCGCGGTCACGCAAAGCTTCGACGGCGACGTCGCGCGCCGCCTCATGCAGATGCGCGTTGCCGATTTTCTGGTCAAGCCGGTGTCGCCGGTCGAACTGGTGCGGACCTGCGCGCGCGTCGCCAAACCGCCGGCCGGCGCCGAGACCACGCAAGCGCAGATCTTCACTTTCCTGCCCGCCGTCGGCGGCGCCGGCGTGACCACGCTCGCGGTGCAGACCGCGATGCTGCTGCTCAACAGCGGCGCGCGCGGCAAAAGCTCGACCTGCCTGGTCGACCTCGACTTTCAGCACGGCTCCTGCGCCGATTATCTCGACATCGAGCCGCGGCTGAACTTGAGCGAAATCGAGCCGCGGCCCGAGCGGCTCGACCGGCAATTGCTCGAAGTGATGATTTCGCAGCATCCGTCCGGCCTCGCCGTCGTCGCGGCGCCGAACCGCCCGGCGGAAATGCGCCTGTTCGATCCCGACATGGTGACGCGGCTGCTCGATCTGGTGTCCTCGCATTTCGACTACGTCGTCTTCGACATGCCGCGCACCTGGTTCTCCTGGACCGACAGCGTGCTGCTCGGCTCCGACAGATTGTTCGTCGTCAGCGAAACGACGGTGCCGGGGCTGCGCCATGCCAAGCAGCTGGTCGACGCCATCCGCGAGCGGCTCGGCGAAGGGCCGCAGCCGCAAGTCATCATCAACCGCTTCGTGCCGAAAATGTTTTCGCCCGGCCTGCGCAAGAGCGATATCGAGCAGGCGATCGGCGACGCGTTCCTGGCCTGCATACCCAACGACTACGGGCTCGTTCGCGAAGCGATCGACCGCGGCGTGCCGCTCGAGGACGTCAAGAAGGGCAACAAGATCACCCTGCAGCTCAAGAAGCTCGTGCTGCCGCCAGGCGCCGCCAAGACGGCCAAGGAAACCGCCGACGGCGCCAAGAAATTCAAGCTGTCATGGGCGCGATCGTGACGAAGCGTAACCCGACGACGGGTCCCGGGCGCAGCGCACCGCGAAGTGGTGCGATGCAGAACCGGGACCTTCGAGAACTCCGAGCTTGTAACGATCCCGGATCGCGCTGCACCGCCATAGCGCGTCGAAGACGCGCGTGAACGCGCTAATGGCGCTGCACCGCGTCCGGGAAACGTCCGCATTGATATTTTAGGAACCGTCATGGCAAGCCGTTTTTCTATGCGCCGCGTCGCCGCTCCGGAGCTCGCCCCGGCGGCCGAACAAAGCATGCCGGAGGAGGTGTCTTGGACGGTGCTCCCGGAGGCTGCCGCCGAACCGGCGGCGCCGGCGTCCGGCAATCCGCTCCTCACCGACAAGCTGCTCGACGCCAAAGTGCGCCTGCATCGGCGCCTGATCGAGGAGATCAATCTGTCGGCGCTGGAAAAGCTGCCGGACGAAGAGATCCGCGGCCATGTGCAGCAAATGGTGTCGCAATATGTGCTGGTCGAGCGGCTCGCGCTCAATACCCAGGAGCTCAACGACTTCGTCTCGGAAATTCTCGACGAGATGACCGGCTTGGGCCCGCTCGAGCCCTTGCTCAAGGACGAAACCGTCAACGACATCCTGATCAACGGCCATGAATGCGTCTATGTCGAGCGCAAGGGCGTCTTGGAGCCGACCGGCGTGCGCTTCAAGGACGAGGCGCATCTATTGCGCATCATCAACAAGATCGTCTCCGCCGTCGGCCGCCGGGTCGACGAATCGCATCCGATGTGCGACGCGCGGCTCTTGGACGGCTCGCGCGTCAACGTCGCGGTGCGTCCGGTGGCGATCGACGGGCCGCTGATGTCGATCCGCAAATTCTCCAAGAAGCCGTTCAACCTCAACAAGCTCGTCGAGGTCGGCGCGCTGCGCCCGCAGATGGCCGAGCTGCTTGCCGCCGCGGTCAAGGCGCGCGTGACGCTGATCATTTCCGGCGGCACCGGCTCGGGCAAGACCACCATGCTCAACGCGCTGTCGGCCTTCATTTCCGAAAAAGAACGCCTCCTCACCATCGAGGACGCCGCCGAACTGCAATTGCAGCAGCCGCATGTCGGCCGCATGGAGACGCGGCCGCCGTCGATCGAGGGCAAGGGCGAGATCCGCCAGCGCGACCTGGTCAAGAACGCGCTGCGCATGCGGCCGGACCGCGTCATCCTCGGCGAGTGCCGCGGCGAGGAGGCCTTCGACATGTTGCAGGCCATGAATACCGGCCACGAAGGCTCGATGGCCACGATCCACGCCAACACCCCGCGCGACGCCATCTCCCGGCTCGAGCAGATGATCGGCATGGCCGGCCTGCCGATGACGGTCGCCAGCATTCGCGGCCAGATCGCCGCCGCCATCCGCGTCATCGTGCAGCTGTCGCGGCTTAGCGACGGCAAGCGCCGGGTGATGAGCATCGCCGAGATCACCGGGCTCGAAGGCGACATCATCCAGATGCAGGAAATCTACAAATATGTGCGCACCGGCACCGCGCCGGACGGCGGCGTGCAGGGCCACTTCCAGGCGACCGGCGTGCGGCCGCGCTTTCTCGCCGATCTGATCGCCATGGGCATCAAGATTCCCGGCTCCCATTTTGATCCGTCGCAGCCGCTGTAGCGCGGCCAGGCCCGATCCATCATGTCGCTCGATTTTCTCCGCTTCGACTTCGATCCGATCTATCTGGTCTGGCTGTTCGTCGCGCTGGCCGCGGGGCTGACGGTCGAGGCCGTCTATCTGACCTGCTTCTCGGCGGCGTCCTATCGCAGCCGGATCAACCGGCGGCTGGCGATCGCCAAGGACCGCACCGACCGCGAGAGCGTGCTGGTCGAGCTGCGGCGCGAGCGTGGCCTGACCGGCGGCGGCGACTATCGGATCGGGCTCACCGCGCTCAACCGGCTCATTCTGCAATCCGGGCTGACCCTCGGCTTGACCCGGCTCTTCGTCATCATCGCCATCGCCAGCCTGGTCGCCTTCGCGACGGCGCTGCTGTTCCGCCACAGTTTTGTTGAAGCGGCCGTGGCGGCGCTGTTCTGCGCCACCGTCTTGCCTTATCTCGTTTTGAAAATGCTGCGCGGCCACCGCCAGAAGAAATTCGGCGCGCAATTTCCCGACGCGCTCGACATCATCGTGCGCAGTCTGCGCGCCGGGCATCCGGTGCCGATCGCGATTTCCATGGTCGGGCGCGAAATGAAAGACCCAATCGGCTCGGAATTCGGCGTCGTCTCCGACGAAATCACCTACGGCGCCGATATCGAAACCGCGATGCGCAATCTCTATGCGCGGCTCGGCTCCGACGATCTGCCGCTGTTCGTCACCGCGGTCGCCATCCAGGGCTCGACCGGCGGCAATCTCGGCGAAATTCTGCAGAACCTGTCCGGCGTCATCCGCCAGCGCTTCAAGATGCGGCGCAAGATCCGCGCGCTGGCCGCCGAGGGCCGCGCCTCGGCGATGATCCTCTCAGCGCTGCCGATCGGCATGTTCGTCGTCATCCAATTCATCGCGCCGGATTTCTACGCCTCGGTGTGGAGCGTGCACCTGACCAAGGTGCTGTTGTTCACCGCCGCCGCCTGGATGCTGGTCGGCAATCTGATCATGTTCAAGATGGTCAACTTCAAGATTTGATGGTCGGGATGATGCAAAACACAAAGCCGTCATTCCGGGGCCGAGCGAAAGCGAGGAGCCCGGAATCCATAACCGCAATCCGTGGATATGGATTCCGGACTCGCCGCCATCGAGTCGGCCACTTCGGGCCGGACCCGTTGGCGGCGTTCCGGAATGACGGGCGGATGAGAGGCTAAGCGATGGACAACGCAACCGCCATTCTCGGCGACAACGCGCCGCTGATGCTGAGCGTGCTGATCTTTCTCGCCACCGGCACGCTGGCTTTTGCCGTGATGCTTGGGGTGCGCGCCCGCGAGGCGGTGCGCCGCCGCGCCGTCCGCGTCGGTCACGACGAGGGCTCGGCCGGCGGCCGGCGCTCGCTGCGCTTTTCCGGATTGAAGGCGGCGCAGAAGCTGATCGACTACACCACCCGGCATTATTCCGCGGCCGACACCGGCGGCCTGAAAATTCTGCGGCAACGGCTGGTGGCGGCCGGCATCTACGATCCGCACGCCGCGGCCTATTACTTCTTGGCGCGCGGTGCTGTGGCGGTGGCTTTCGCGGTTGCCGGCTATTTCGTGCTGCCGCTGGTCGGCTTCGCCGGCAAGACCTCGTTCTGGCTGTTCGTCATCGGCGCCGGCGGGCTCGGCTATCTCGCGCCGAGCATCTATCTCGACCGCCGCATCGCCGCGCGGCGGCTCGAGCACCAGGCCGGCTTCCCCGATTTCATGGATCTGCTGGTGGTCTGCGCCGATGCCGGCTTGAGCATGGAGGCGTCGCTCGACCGCGTCGGCCGCGAGCTTGGCGATTCCTATCCCTCGCTCACCGCCAATATCCACATGGCCAATCTCGAAATCCGCGCCGGCCGCACCATGACCGAGGCGCTTGAGCATCTCGGCGACCGGCTCGGCCTGGAAGAGGCGCGCTCCTTCGCCACGCTGATTGCGCAGTCCGACGAGCTCGGCTCCTCGATCAGCGACGCGCTGCGCGTCTATAGCGACGACATGAGGCACAAGAGATTGTCGCGCGCCGAGGAGAAGGCCTACAGCCTCCCCGCCAAGCTCGCGGTGCCGATGATGGTGTGCATCTTCCCGGTGCTGTTCATCGTCATTCTCTGCCCGGTCATCGTCCGCGTCGCCGTCGGCATGTGGTGAGCGCATCTCCCAACCTCCCCCTGCAGGGGGAGGCCGAACGCGTAGCGTTCGGGAGGGGGCAAGTGTCCAATGCTTGATCGGCCTTTACGTCACGGCCCCCTCCCATCCCTCCTCCGCAAGCGGCGGAGGGCTCCATCGAGGATTCCTTAACCATCGTCGCCTAGCCTGCCTTGTCCGGCGCTGTCCGCCCCGCGCTCCCCTTCCGGGGTCGTGTGGCGCGACGGTGCAATCCGCGTCGACTGCGGGGGCGGCCGGACACGGGGCGTTCCGGAGCGTGCGTATGAGTATCCGAGCGGGGCGGATCCTGATCCTTGTGGCGGCGGGGCTCGTCTGCCTTGGCTCGGGCCTTGCCGGCTGCTCGAGCTGGAAGAAATTCGACGATCCCTCGGCCCTGGACAGTCCGACCGTCGACAGCGCCAGCCCGGCAGGTACGCCCGGCGACACCACCGACACCACCGGCTCGATCGTCACCGCGCCGGCCGAGCCGGGTCCGAGCGGCGAGCCGGTCGCGCCGTTGTCGAAGCCCGGCCTCCTCGGCGACGATCCCAACGACGACGTGCAGCTCGGCAAGAAATATTTCCGCAGCAATAATTTCGGCCTCGCCGAGGCGAAATTCCGCAGCGCCGCCGAGAAGCATCCCAACGACGCCGAGGCCTGGATCGGGCTCGCCGCCTCCTACGACCGGCTGCGCCGCTTCGACCTCGCCGACCGCGCTTACGCGCAAGTCGTCCGCCTGATCGGCCCGACGGTCGAAGTGCTCAACGACGAGGGCTTCTCCTACATGCTGCGCGGCGACTACCCGCGCGCCCACAAATTACTGGTCGAGGCGCAGGCCAAGGACCCGGCCAATCCCTATGTCGCGGCCAATCTGAAACTTCTCGACGATGCTTATCGGAGCCGCAAGTCGGTGCAGTAGGGGGTGGCCGCGTTAGCCACCATCGCACCGCAGCTCGCTTTGCGAGCTTAGTCGAAAGGCAAAATCCCGGTGCAGATATCTTCTTTGCCTATTTCACCTTCGCGAAGGCCGCAGCCCTAGCGTGAAGAGATCTAGCAAAATTTTTTATACTCAATTCCTCGTTTGGCTCCTTAAATCTTCCACGTATGCCGTCCTTAGCATTGCTGGTAAAAAAACAAGCCGAATCGTAGAGCATTTCCCGAACCATTCTTTGACACACTATTTCATATCGTTGCGCATAACTGAGGCTTTGAAATTTTTCATCAACGGAATAAGGTGAGAGTTCTATTCGCTTTGTCGATCGTAGACTAGACGCGTGCTCCTCAAGCATGAATAAATAACCCAGCCACGGCCTAGTCGAAGGCTTTAGGTTTCCGTTCTTGTAGGACATCCAGAAATCGGTGGCGCTTCCCAAGGCCTCTTCGACCCGATTGTTGAAGTTGTTGCCGAAGCTGCCAACTTGACTCTTGATCTCGATAACTGCAAGCAAATCGCGATCGCATAAAACGACTACATCCCATTCCTTACACGGACGGAAATATCCAGGAAGGGTGCGATGCTTCTTAACGGCGGTGTGAACTAGTATCTCGAAATTCGTTAACTCGGCATCTTTTACAATTCCCGCGATTAAATTGATAAAGCCATCCGCGTGCTTTCCGCCCGTGACCGCAGCGCGATTACCGGAATCCTTTCTTCCAGAAGCCGTTCCTTGCTTTTTATGCTGACTGGTTCGCGTTCGCCAAAAATGTTTGACCGCGTCAGTAAGGCCTTTTTCCACATCGATCATTGCTTGTGCATTCTAATCAAGGCGCCCGAAAATAGTCTTCGCGTATCTCTCTCGATACGTTTCTCAGCGTTCGCAAGGTAATGGGCATCAATTTCAATGCCAATGCTGTTGCGTCCCCATTTTGCCGCCGCGACGCTTGTCGTGCCGGTACCCAAGAAGGGATCAAGAACGGTGTCGCCTACAAAGCTAAACATCCGAACAAGTCGTTCAGCCAATTCGATTGGAAAGGGAGCCGGATGATCCTTGGTCGAGGCTCCAGTGATACCAGTCCAAATCTGCTGAAACCAAATCCGGTGCCTTTCGGCAGGTATCACTGATAGAATCCGGGTAGCTAAATCCGGGCTTCGGTAACCGCCTGGTTTCCTCAGCATCAAAATGAATTCAATATCGTTTTTAATTACAGCGTTTGGCTCGTACGGCTTTCCAAGAAATCCTCCTCCATTACCGGAGGCTTCGTAGGCTGCGTTTGAAATCTTGTGCCAAATAATTGGAGCAAGATTTCGAAATCCTATGTGACGACAGCTTTCTTGAATTTTTGCGTGTAAGGGGATCACCGTGTGCTCACCCTTGTTTTTTCGTCTCGACAAGCAAACATCGCCAACTACACACACGAGCCGTCCGCCCGGAACGAGCAGCCGAAAACATTCTCGCCAAACTTCGTTTAACGCCTCAATGAAGTCGTCGTAATCGCTGAGGTGTCCCAGTTGCCCCTCTGAGTCGCGATACGCCTTCAAAGTCCAATACGGAGGGGATGTGACTGCAAGTTGGATGCTGTTAGCCGGTAGAGCGGTAGGGTGCCTTGCATCAGCATTGTACAGCTCGTGAATCGTGGGAATTTGCGCGAGCTTTGCTTCTATCGCTGCTGTCGCCTTTTGGTCCCTTGCGATACGCGGGAGGTCAGTCTGGTGGTTCGAGATTTTTCCTACCTCCCGAGGAATCCAGCCAGCCGGATCAAATTTAGGTTGTTTCAATGCGACATTCATGGCGCTCATGTAACACGGATTCGCTTCAGCGGCCGCTCCCTCTCGGCGTCCTGTCGGCGGCTCATCCACAGGACCGAAGCGCTCCAGAATTTTCTGCGCGCGGGCATACCCTATCGCTCGGCTCATGGCGAAATCCGAAAGTTAAGAGGGGGATTGTCGTTCATGATACGTTCTATTGCAAGTAGGCACAAAGCATGTCTCCGTAATAGAGACCTCCTCTTGACAATCGTCCCCGCGTTAGTTACGTAGGGGAGATGATCCCGCCTTATGGGACGCCGTCCGGGTGATGCCGGGCGGAGAGGGGCGGGTGCGGTGCCCGCGGGCGAGGCCTCATCAGCTTTGCTCCCGGGCGGTCCGGGCATCATGCCTGCCGGCACTATGACCGGTGTGCGGGGTGCGTCGCTGGAAGTGGACGGGGCAACCTGCCCACGAAGCCTGGCCCGGGTCGCACCAAGGGACAACACACCCCTTGGCAAGAGCCGTGGTGGAACGCCGGCAGGCGAGCACGCCCGAGAGCGGACGGGGCGGCGCAAGCCGCCTTCTCCGTGGCGCGAGCCGCACGCCGGTTGCGTGCGGGACTGACGACAGTGCGACTGCCGGCGTTCCGCTTTCCTTTATTTCTTTCGACGGTGTGAAACGAAAAATTGCTGCAGGTTCCACGGAGCCCAATCCGTCACCCTGAGGCGGCCGCGAAGCGGCCCTCGAAGGGTGCGGCCGAGGCGCCGGGGCCGTCTCCTTCGAGGCTCGCTCCGCTCGCGCCTCAGGATGACGGAAAAGAGGTCATCGCTGTTTGACATCGCTCGCGCGCGAAGATGGCCGCGAGAACGGGAGCGCGTTGCCTCCGCCCCCGCGACCCGCCTGCGCTCGCTCTGCGAGCTACGGTGGGGCGGGCGCCAATTCACGCCTCGAACGGCAGGCCGACATATTGCTCGGCTAACGAGGCTTGCGCGTGTTCGGAGCTTTGCAGGTAATCGAATTGATTAAGCCGCATCTGTTGTTCGAACGGGGTCTCGTCGGGAAAGCAATGCAACAGCATCGTGAGCCACCACGACACCCGCGCCGAGGCCCACACCCGGCGCAACGCCATGTCGGAATAGCAATCGAGGTAATGCGTCTTGCCGCTGCGATAGACCTCGGTCAGCGCGCGCGACAGATAGAACACGTCGGACACCGCGAGATTAAGCCCCTTGGCCCCGGTCGGCGGCACGATATGGGCGGCGTCGCCGGTGAGCAACAATCGGCCGTAACGCATCGGCGCGGCGACAAAGCTGCGCAGCGGCGCGATCGATTTCTCGATCGACGGCCCGGTGACGATGCGCGCCGCCATGTCCGGCGGGCAGCGCGCCTTGAATTCGGCCCAGAAACGGTCGTCCGGCCAGTCTGTCAGATCGGCATCGAGATCGCACTGGATGTAATAGCGGCTCAGCATCGGATTGCGCATCGAGGCGAGCGCAAAGCCGCGATGGTGCTGGCAATAGCAGAGCTCGGGCAACGGCGGCGTCTCCGACATGATGCCGAGCCAGCCGAACGGATAGCTCTTCTCGTAGGTCTTGAGCACCGTCGCCGGGATCGCGGTGCGGCTGACGCCGTGATAGCCGTCGCAGCCGGCGACGTAATCGCAATCGATCCGCCGCGCGCCCTCCTTCTCGTAGGTGACAAAGGGCCGGTTCGAGGTGACCTCATGGAGCTGGACATTGCCGGCTTCATCGACGATCTGGCCGCCGGCGGCGTCGCGCGCCGCATAAAGATCCTCGGTGATCGCGGTCTGGCCATAGGCCATCATCCGCTTGCCGGTATATTTGCGGGTATCGATGAAGAAGCGCGGCCGGCCCTCCCAGGCGATCGCCGAGCCGTCATGCGGATAACCCTCGCGGTCCATGCGCGCGCCGAGCCCGACTTCGCGCAGCAGCTCCACCGTGCCGGCCTCGAGCACCCCGGCGCGAATCCGATCCAGCACGTAACCGCGGCTCTGCCGCTCCAGCACGATGCTGTCGATGCCGCTCCGCTGCAGGATATGCGACAGCAGCAGACCTGCCGGCCCGCCGCCGACGATCGCCACTTGAGTCCGGGTCGCCAATGTCGCCATCGCCGCGTGCTGCGTAATTGCCGCCGGCTGAGGAATGGCACAATTGCCGCACATGGCAAGCGGATTTCGCGGCCGGACGCGCTGCCGGCAGGCTTGAACGCCGTGCTTTCGTCGCGATATGAGCGTGGCGCTATAGCCCGCCCCTTGCCGGAAGGTTTCATGTTCGCATCGTTCAAGAGCTTCATTGCCGATTTCGCCGCCGGCGAAAAACACCCCAGCCAATTTGCCGACGACGACTATCGGCTCGCCGCCGCGGCGCTTTTGGTGCACGCCGCGACCATCGATGGCGAGATGTCGCCGACCGAGCGCGACAAGCTGCGCGCCGTGATCAAGCAAAGCTTTGCGCTCGACGACGCGGCGACCGACGAGTTGATCGCGAAAGCCACCGCCGCCGAGCAGGAATCCGTCGATCTTTATCATTTCACGCACTTGCTCAACCGCGCGCTCGACGAGCCGGGCCGCGCCCGCGTCATCGAGATGATGTGGCAGATCGTCTATGCCGACGGTCGCCGCGACGAGCTGGAGGACAATCTGTTGTGGCGCGCCGCCGACCTGCTTGGCGTGTCGCCGCGCGAGCGCATCGCGTTGCGGCGCCGGGTCGGCGGTGACGATGCCGAACCGGGGGCGCCGGACGATGCCGGCGGCCAGGGCGGGCCTGCATGAAACCGGTGGCACTCGTCACCGGCGCCTCGGCCGGTATCGGCGCCGAATTGGCGCGCGTCTTCGCCGCCCATGGCCATGCGCTGGCGCTGACAGCGCGGCGCGAAGACCGTCTCAAGACGCTGGCGGATGAGATCGCCGCGTCGGGCCGGCCGCGGCCGGCGGTGCTCGCCCTCGATCTCGAACGGCGCGACGCCGTCGCGGTGCTGGCCGCGGAATTGTCGGCGCGGGACCTCGAACCCGCCTTCGTCGTCAACAATGCCGGCTTCGGCTTAAGCGGTCCCGCCGCCGCGCTCAGCCGCGACGAGCAGCTTGCCATGATCGATCTCAATGTGCGGGCGCTCACCGAGCTGTCGCTGACGTTTGTCGACAGTCTGGCCCGCCATCGCGGCGGCATTCTCAACGTCGCGTCCATCGCCGCCTTCCTGCCCGGGCCGGGCATGGCGGTCTATTACGCCAGCAAGGCCTATGTGCTCTCCTTCAGCGAGGCGCTGCATCATGAATTGGCCGGCCGCGGCATCCGCGTCACGGCATTGTGTCCGGGGCCGGTCGAGACCGAATTTCAGACGCGCTCCGGCATGACGCTGCCCGCCGCCGCCAAGCTCATCGCGCTGCCGGCCGCGCGCGTGGCGCAGATCGGCTATGACGGTCTCTTGCGCGGCCGCCGCGTGGCCGTCGCTGGCCTCGGCAACAGCATCGCGGTTTGCCTCATGCGCCTCGTTCCGAACGCGCTGCTGATGGCGGCAGTCGATCGTCGCGTCGGCTCCGCCGGCAACGGCGAGTGACGCGACGATGGCGCGCCGTTTGCTTCCTGTAATGGAGACGTTAAAACTTTAGAAAAGCGAACGAATCGCCGGGGTCATGCAACAACCGATCCTGATCGTCCTGCACGGAGAGCACTCCACCCCCGGCCGCATCGGCAATGCGCTGGCGCAGTTGGGCTACGGGCTCGATGTGCGCCGGCCGCGCTTTAACGATCCGCTGCCGCCGACGCTGGCCGAGCACACCGGCGCCATCATCTTCGGCGGTCCGATGAGCGCCAACGACGACGACGAGTTCATCCGGCGCGAGATCGATTGGATCGCCGTGCCGCTCAAGGAGAACAAGCCGTTTCTCGGCATCTGCCTCGGCGCCCAGATGTTCGCGCGCCAACTCGGCGGCAAGGTGTTTCGCCATCCGCGCGGCCACGCCGAGATCGGCTATTACCCGATCCGGCCGACGGCGGCCGGCCTCGCCCTCGTCGAGCTCTGGCCGGAATGCGTCTACCAGTGGCACCGCGAAGGCTTCGATCTGCCGCCCGGCGCCGAGCTTCTCGCCGCGGGCGATACGTTCGAAGTGCAGGCGTTCCGTTTCGGGCGCGCTTTCGCGCTGCAATTCCACCCCGACGTGACGCACGCCATGATGCACAAATGGACCACGCGCGGTCACCAGCGTCTCGAGCTGCCGGGCGCGCGGCCGCGGCACACGCATTTCGCCGACCGCGCAGTGTACGACTATTCCGCGCGCGCCTGGCTCAGTGTTTTTCTGGAGCGATGGCTTGCGGCGGCTGACACGTAAGCGCAAGCCGGAATGAGGCCGATTGCTCCCCTGACACGCGCCCGTTGCGGACCGGCAACCGAGCGATGGGAGAGCCAGCGGTGGCACGAGTATTGCTTCGACGCGGCAATGGCCAGAGCTAAAAATGAAACCATGCGCTATCCAGAAACGCCTGAACACGCAATAATCCGGCCAGGGGGCAATCAATGCATGGACTGACTAGTGCCGGCGGCGTCGCGCCGCACACCTTGCTGTCGCCGCTGCACCGGTTCCTGGTTCAGTGTCATGCTGAATTTCATAAAGATGACAGCGGCGCAGTCGCCGACTACATCCCGGAACTGAAAAAGGCCAATCCGAGTCATTTCGGCGTCAGCCTCGTCACAATTGACGGCCACGTCTACGAAATCGGCGAAAGCGCCGTGCCGTTTACCATCCAGTCGATCTCCAAGGCCTACGTGTTCGCGCTGGCGCTCGAAATGCTCGGCGCCGAGCGCGTGGAGGCGGTGATCGGCGTCGAACCGAGCGGCGACGTTTTCAACTCGATCAGGCTGCGTCCCGATAATCGTCCGTACAATCCGATGGTCAATTCCGGCGCCATCGCCTGTTCGGGATTGATTCATAAGGCGCGGGGCAGCGAAGCGTTCGAATGCATCCGCGACGCGCTGGGCCGTTTTGCCGGCCGCGAACTGGACGTCGACGAAGCGGTCTTTGCCTCGGAACGCGAAACCGGCGACCGCAACCGGGCTATCGCCTATCTGCTGCGCAATTACTCGGTGGTCGAAGGCGACGTCCGCGCGGTGCTCGACGTCTATTTCCGGCAATGCTCGGTCCTGGTGACGGCGCGCGATCTCGCCATCATGGCGGCGACGCTGGCAAACAACGGCGTCAATCCGGTGACCGGCGAGCAGGTGATCAAGCCCTATGCGGTGGCGCGCACGCTGTCGATCATGACCAGTTCCGGCATGTACGACTATGCCGGCGAATGGGTTTATCGCGTCGGCATGCCGGCCAAAAGCGGCGTCGGCGGCGGCATCGTCGCGGCGCTGCCGGCTCAGCTTGGGCTTGGCACCTTCTCGCCGCCGCTCGACGCGCATGGCAACAGCGTCCGCGGCCTGAAAATCTGCGAGGCGCTGTCGACGCATTTCGGCTTGCACATGCTCAATCGCTCGGAAGACGTGCGCACGTCGATTATCGCCGACTATGACATCGGCGGCATCACGTCGCGCCGCAGCCGTCTGCCGCGGGACCAGAAAATACTCGAAGACCATCGCGAGGAGGTCCGCATCATCGAGCTGATCGGCGCGCACTCGTTTGCGACGATCGACTATCTCTCGCGGCGCCTCATCATTCGTCCGGTGTCCATTCTGATCCTCGATTTCCGCCGGGTTGCCGCGATTACCGCCGCCGCAGGCCTGTTGTTGGCCGATGTCCTGCGCAGCATGACCGCCGGCGTGGCGACGGTGATCCTCGCCGGCATCGAGCAAAGCTCGCACGTTTGGGACACGATCCAGCCGTTCGTGCGCGATATTCCGGGCGTGCAAAGGTTTGCGTTGCTCGACCAGGGCATCGAGTGGGCGGAGGATCAGATCATCTTCCGTCATCGCGGTTCTCTCGCCGGAAAGGACAATTCGCATCTGAGCGAACAGGCCTTGCTGGCCGGTCTGACCGACGAGGAGCTTGCCAGTCTCGCCACGTTCGGCACGGCGCGCAGCTACCGCGCCGGCCAACGGCTCGTCGCCGCCGATGAGCCCGCCGCCTCGCTGTTTTTCCTGCAAAGCGGCATGGTCAGTGTCAAGCTGCCGAGCGGCTTGCTACTCTCGACCAGGGCATGGAATTCGGCGAGATGGCGCTCCTTGACGAGCGGCGCAGTGCCGACGTCTGGGCCGACACCGATGTGACCTGTCTTGAACTGCCGATCGAGGAATTCGACCGGTTCCGCCGCGAGCGTCCGCATATCGGCGAACGCGTCGCGCGCAATCTCGCCGCCATCCTCGCCAAGCGCCTGATTTATGCGAATGCCAAGATCAATCTGCTCAGCGCTTATTGAACGCTCGCGCCGGTCGTGATTCTCAGCCGCCCTCGGCGAGCAGCTGCGCGAAATAGGCCACCGTCTTGGTGTAGACCTGCGACGAGTTCCATTGCAGCAGCACCTGGAAATTGGCGGTGCCTTCGCCCCACGGCTGGCCGTGTTGCCAGCCATAGCCTTTGAGATAATTGGCGGTCGAGGCGAGAACGTCAGGCACGTCGTGGATGAGATCGCGTCGGCCGCCGCCGTCGTAATCGATCGCAAATTTGAGATAGGACGACGGCAAGAACTGGGTCTGGCCGATCTCGCCGGCCCAGGCGCCGCGCATCTCGGCGGGCGTCATGTCGCCGCGGTCGACCATGCGCAAGGCCGCGATCAGTTCGCCGCGGAACTTGTCCGGCCGGCGGCAATCGTAGGCGAGCGTCGCCAGCGAGCGGATGGTCGGGAAGCGGCCGGTATCGGCGCCGAAGTCGGTTTCCAATCCCCAGATGGCGACAATAACACCGCCGGGCACGCCGTATTGCTGTTCGATGCGGTTGAGGAGCGCGCCGTATTGCTGCATCAGCCGCCTGGCGCGCGCGAGCCGCGGAGGCACCATGCGGCCGGAGAATTGCTCAAAGCTCTGCCGGAAAACGCCTTGCGCATGGTCGCGCGCGATGATGGTCGGATCGTAGGTCACCCCGGCGAGTGCGGATTGAATGGCGCGCTGCGAAATGCCGTCCGCCGCGGCCTCGGTTTTGACGCCTTGGAGCCAAGCGCCGAAATCGCCGCCGCAGGGGGCGGCGCGTGCCGGCGCCGCGCTCGCGGCAAGGACAAGGAGAAGGCAGGTCACTGTGAGCGGTCGCATGCGGTATCCTTCTGCCGCCGCCAGAATCGTCGCCGCCATGATGCCGCAGCGGCGCCGCTGCGGCCAGGGCCGCGCCTCCACGGTCACGGGCGCGCGTCGTGGTATCGGTCGGCGTCGTAGAGTTCGCGAAAAATCTTGGTCGAAATCAGGACAACCGCGATGGTGCTCAAGCCGCCGACGAGCACCGAGGGTACGGTGCCGAACAAGGCCGCCGCTGCGCCGGCGCGAAAAATGCCGAGCTGGTTCGACGTGTTGGTGACCATCGAATTCACCGCATAAACGCGGCCGCGCATGTGGTCGGGGGTGCGCAGTTGCACCATGGTCTGGCGGATCACGACGCTGACCGTGTCGGCGGCGCCGACCACGGCCAGCGCCGCCATGGCAAGCACGAAACTCGGCGTCAGCGCCAGAAGGATCGTGCCGACGCCGTAGATCGTCACCGTTGCGAACATGATGCGGCCGACGCGGTCCGAAAGCGGCCAGCGCGCCAACACGAGTGCGCTGGCGATGGCGCCGAGCGCGGGCGCCGCGCGCAACATGCCAAAGCCCAGCGGTCCGGCGAGGTAGATATCGCGCGCGAAAATCGGCAATAATGCCGTCGGATTGCCGAGCAGCACCGCGAACAAATCGAGCAGCACGGCGCCGAGCACGACTTTTTGCCGGGCGATGAAAGTGAGCCCGCTGAACAGCGTCTTCAGATCGAGCGGTGCGCGCGCGGCGAGTTTCCGCTCCATCGCGATGCCGGGCATGACAATTGCGGTGGACAGCCATAACAGCGCGCAGACCGTGAACACCAAAGTCGGACTGATGGCGACCAATATGCCGCCCAGCGCCGGGCCGGCGACGACCGCGGTTTGCGAGGCCGATGTCGAACCGGCAATGGCGCGCGGCAGCACGTCGGCCGGCACCAGATTGGGCAAGATCGATTGCAGGCTCGGCTGTTCGAACGAGCGCCCGGTGCCGACGACAAAGGCCATGGCGAGGAGAAGCTCGGGCGTCAGCCGTCCCGTGCCATTGGCGAAAGCAAGCCCGGCGACCGCCAGCGCCTCGGCGAGCTGCGCAGCGCCAGCGACCCGGCGCCGGTCGTAGCGATCCGCAACGTGGCCGGTGACTACAAACAAGCTGACGGCCGGGAGGAATTGGACGAGCCCGATCAGCCCCAGATCGAACGGGCTATCGGTCAATTCGTACATCTGCCAGCCAACCGCGACGACTTGCAGCTGAAGCGCGACCGACGCGGCAATCCGCACATAGAGAAAGCGGACATAGGCGGGATGACGCAACAGCGAGATCGCCGGAGCGGGAGCGTGGGGCATTTCCGTCATGGCCGGGTTTGTCCCGGCCATCTACGTCTTTGAGTCTGGAGGGCCGCTAAGACATGGATGCCCGGCACGAGGCCGGGCATGACGACGACGAGAGTGGCAGCATTCATTTCCGTTGCGCTACGACCTGAGTGGCTTGCCGAGCCGTCGCTGGCGCAGCCGGCGAGGGTTGGTGGAGCCGAGGGGAGTTGAACCCCTGACCTCCTCATTGCGAACGAGGCGCTCTCCCAACTGAGCTACGGCCCCGCCATAGACTTGCCGATAAGGGCGTCAACCGGGCCGAAACGGCCGCGATTTTGGCGAGTGCCGGCCATTTAGGGCCGCCGCCCCCGACTGTCAAGGATGCTTGCCCACGCACCGTAGTGGGACAAGCTTCACTTGTTCGCGCGCTCGCGGTTCGCTAGTTTCTGCCACCCGTAACCCGAATCCGGTCCATGCGCGCCCTTTTTCTGGTCATCGATTTAGCTTTGCAGCTCTACGTCTGGATCGTGATCGCGATGGCGATCTTCTCCTGGCTGGTGGCCTTCAACGTGGTGAATACGCGCAACCACGTCGTCGCGATGATCGGCGATTTTCTTTATCGCATCACCGAGCCGGCGCTGCGCCCGATCCGCAACATGTTGCCCAATCTCGGCGGTATCGACATTTCGCCGGTGATATTGTTTCTGATCATCGTCTTCATCCGCTATGTGATCGCGCTCTACATCCTGCCCAACGTCTACTGAACGCGATGGATGCTCGGCCGTGGACGCAAGCGGCGGATGGCGTTGTGCTCGACATCCGCGTTACCCCGCGCAGCAGCCGTGAGGCCGTCGAAGGAATCGAGCGCCGCGCCGACGGGCGCGCGGTGCTTAAGGTGCGGCTATGCGCGACGCCGGTCGAGGGCGAGGCCAATGCGGCGTTGCGTCGGCTCATTGCCAAGGCGCTCCACGTTGCGCCGGGACGGGTCGAAATCGCAGCCGGCGCCGGGGCACGGCTCAAGCGGCTGCGCATCGCCGGCGATCCGCAAACGCTTCATGCGATGTTGGAACGGCTGACGAAGGGGACTGGATGACTGCGAAAATAATTGACGGCAAGGCCATCGCCGCCAACTTGCGCGCTTCGGTCAAATCCGAAACGCATCGCCTGACGGCCGCCCATGGCATCGTGCCCGGATTGGCGGTTGTTCTCGTCGGCGATAATGCGGCCAGCAAAACTTACGTCACCAGTAAATCGCGGGCGGTGGTCGAAGTCGGCATGCGGCCGCTGGATTATCATTTACCCGCCGCGACGGGCGAAGCGGAGCTGCTCGCGCTGGTCAAGGCACTCAATGCCGATCCCGCGGTGAGCGGCATTCTGGTGCAGCTGCCGCTGCCGCCGCAGATCCACACGGCGCGCGTTCTCAACAGCATCGACCCGGAGAAGGACGTCGACGGATTTCACCCGCTCAACGCCGGGCGGCTGATGACGGGGCTGCCGGCGCTGGTGCCGTGTACGCCGGTCGCCTGCCTCAAGCTGATCAAGTCGGTACATTCCTCGCTGGTCGGAATCGATGCGCTTATGGTCGGCCGCTCGCACATTGTCGGCAATCCGCTGGCCCAAGTCCTACTCAATGAGAATGCGACTGTCAGCGTCGCGCACACGCACACGCGCAATCTGCCCGATTACTGCCGGCGCGCCGAGCTTTTGTGCGTGGCTATCGGCTGCGCCGAATTCATTCGCGGCGACTGGATCAAGCCGGGCGCGACCGTAATCGACGTCGGCATCAATCGCGTGACCGACGGCAGCGGCAAATCCCGCATCGTCGGCGACGTGAATTTTGCCGAGGCGGCCGAAGTGGCCGGCGCCATCACGCCGGTGCCCGGCGGCGTCGGACCGATGACGATCGTAAGTCTCTTGGTCAACACGCTGCACGCGGCCTGTGCGCAGGCCGGGCTGCCGCCGCCGGCGGTGTGACGAGGGTCAGCTATTCCAGCCGAAAGCGACCTTATCAAGTACGCGGGTGCCAAATTTCTCGGAGCTGCGCGCCACCGCCTTGCCGCCGAGAGCGCGGTAGAACTCGACCGCATTTTCGTTCTCGGATAGCGCCCATACGATCAGCGATTTGAGCGCGCTCTGCGCCAAATCGCGGCGGGCGGCGGTGAACAGCCGGCGGCCGAAGCCCAATCCCTGGAATTCCGGCCGCAGGTAGAGCTCGTAGATCTCGCCGTCATAATAAAGGCTGCGCGCCCTGTTGCGCCCATAATTGGCGTAGCCGGCGATCTTGTCGCCGAATTGCAAAAGCGCGATGCGGCTGCCTTTGCGGATGGCGCTCTCCCACCACGCCGGGCCGCGCCGGTTGATGAGCCGTTCCAGTTCGGCGCCCGGTATGATGCCCTGGTAAGCGGTCCGCCAAGCCTCATCGTGGGCACCCGCAACCGCGCCGGCATCGCATGCCCGGGCGCGACGGATTTCAATGAGGACGGTGCTCATGATGCGATGCTCACCCTGCGGCTCATCACGCGATTCACGCTGCGATCAAAGCAAGCGATTCCGCGCCCTTCAAGGGTTTCCATTCACCTTCGGTTAACGATGTGGATTATTAGCGAAAAGACATAGGGCTTGCCACAGCGGCGAGCCCGAAAATGCAAGCCCCACGCGCGATCTGACGGTGCTGTTGCAATCGCGTCACGGTTCGCAAGATTTTGCGTGGACGGCGTACGGCGCGGCGGGATTTGTGACAGGATGAGCCTGCATTTGCGCGTCCGATAACGGACGTGCCCGCGCAGAATCGGGAGCGCTTAGACGCGCTCGGCTTCCTTGCGCCGCTCGTTGCGCTTGCGGTCGACCGGATCGAGCAGCTTCTTGCGCAGCCGGATCGATTTCGGCGTCACCTCGACCAGTTCATCGTCTTCGATATAGGCGAGCGCCTTTTCCAGCGTCATGCGGATCGGCGGCGTCAGGCGGATCGCCTCGTCCTTGGAATGGGTGCGGATATTGGTCAGCTTCTTGCCCTTGAGCACATTGACTTCGAGGTCGTTGCCGCGCGTGTGCTCGCCGACGATCATGCCGCGATAAACTTTCCAGCCCGGCTCGATCATCATCGGGCCGCGGTCCTCCAGATTCCACATGGCGTAGGCGACGGCGTCGCCCTGGTCGGTCGAGATCAAGACGCCGTTGCGCCGTCCGGTGATCTCGCCGCGATGCGGACCATAAGCGTGGAACAGCCGGTTCATCACCGCCGTGCCGCGCGTGTCGGTGAGCAGTTCCCCCTGATAGCCGATCAGCCCGCGCGTCGGCGCATAGAAGATGAGCCGCACGCGGCCGCCGCCGGAGGGGCGCATCTCGACCATCTCGCCCTTGCGCTCGGCGAGCTTCTGCACCACCACGCCGCCATGTTCTTCGTCGACGTCGATGACGACTTCCTCGATCGGTTCGAGAAGCTCGCCCGAGGGGCCGTGCTGATAAAGCACCTTCGGCCGCGACACCGAGAGCTCGAAACCCTCGCGCCGCATGGTTTCGATCAAAATGCCAAGCTGCAATTCGCCGCGGCCGGCCACCTCCATGGAATCCTTCTCCAGGGATTCGGAGATCCGCAGCGTGACGTTGCCTTCGGCCTCGCGCAACAGACGATCGCGAATCACCCGGCTCTGCACCTTGTCGCCTTCGGTACCGGCCAGCGGCGAATCGTTGATGTGGAAAGTCATGGTCAGCGTCGGCGGGTCGATCGGTTGCGCCGGCAGCGGCTGGGTGACCTCGGGCGCGCACAGCGTGTGCGAGACGAACGCCTCCGGCAATCCGGCGATGGCGATAATGTCGCCGGCAAAGCCTTCGTCGATCGGCACCCGCTCGAGGCCGCGGAAGGCGAGCACCTTGGTCACGCGGCCCTCCTCGACGAGTTCGCCGTTGCGGTCGAGGACTTTGACAGGCTGGTTGGGCTTCACCGAGCCGGCGAAGATGCGGCCGGTGACGATCCGGCCGAGATAGGGGTTGGCTTCGAGGATGGTGCCCAGCATGCGGAACGGGCCGTCCTCGACTTGCGGCGGCGCGACGTGGCGGATGACGAGTTCGAACAGCGGCGCCATGCCCTGGTCCTTCGGGCCGGCGGGGTCGGACGCCATCCAGCCTTGCTTGGCGGAGCCGTAAAGGATGGGGAAATCGAGCTGCTCCTCGGTCGCGTCCAGCGCGGCAAACAGGTCGAACACCGCATTGGCGACTTCGGTCGGGCGGGCGTCGGAGCGATCGACCTTGTTGATGACCACGATGGGTCGCAGTCCCATCTTGAGCGCCTTCGACACCACGAACTTGGTCTGCGGCAGCGGCCCCTCGGCGGCGTCGACCAGCACCAAGGCGCCATCGACCATATTGAGGATGCGCTCGACCTCGCCGCCGAAATCGGCGTGGCCCGGCGTATCGACGATATTGATCCGGGTGTCGTGCCAGACCAGCGAGGTCGCTTTGGCGAGAATGGTGATGCCGCGTTCGCGCTCGAGGTCGTTGGAATCGAGCGCGCGTTCGAGCACGCGCTGGTTCTCGCGGAACGAGCCCGATTGCTGCAAGAGCCGGTCGACCAGCGTGGTCTTGCCGTGGTCGACGTGGGCGATAATGGCAATGTTGCGGAGATTCATGTGTTAAGCGCGTTAAACCGTTACGGGCCCCGAGGGGCCCGCGATTCGTAAGCGGTATATAGGCAGGAACGGCGCAGAAGCAATCGGTTACGCCGCGGCGGCATTGGCGCCGGCATTGGCACCGGTTTGGTCGACGATCGCCGCGCGGCGCGCGGCAATGGCGAAGCGCAACTGATCGAGCGCAAACGCGAACGACATGCGCACTGTCTCGTCGAATTCCTCGTGCTCGCCCTGATGAATGATCGCAATCACCAGATTGTCAGCCTCGATTTGAAGCTGATCGACCGCTTCCAATGTCTGCGCGGCATGGGCTTTGCGCACGAGATCGAGGACGCGCTGCAGCAGCCGCAGCCGCCGCGTGCGGCCGCCGCGGCTCAAATAGCTGGCCAAGCCGGCAATCGCCGATCCGAATACCGGAAAGATCAGCATGCCGTAGAAAATGTCATCGCCGTATTTGTCGAAAAACGACTGCTGGCTGTCCGACAGGTAGGCCAGCGCGCCGGCATGGACGACGACGTCGGCATCCTTGTCGGTCGACGGCGCCGCGATCTTTATTTCCCCAGGCAGCGCGGCGGCGAGCGCCTGCCGCGACGAATAGATGACCTTGGACAGCAGATCGATGACGGGCTCGCTGTAGGATTTTCCCGCCACCAGATATTCGGCGAAGCTGAGGCTTTTGAGGCTGTCGTCGGGCATCGGCGGATCACCGCCGAAAGTGCCGGCATCGATATCGATCGAGGCAAACGCCGGGTTGCGCTGGGCGAGGCCGTCGGCCTGATCGATCGCGATGAAGGACGGCGCCTTGCCGTTCACCGTAGCCGCCGTCACGGCGCTGGAAATGGCGTGGCCCGTCGCCGCGCCGGCGACGAACAGCGCATCGACCCGATTGTTCCGGATCGCCTCGGCAAGATTGTTCGGATCGATCTGCGACACCGTGACCTGGGCGAGCGGCACGCCGTAATGGCTCAGCACGAGTTCGAGCAGCCCCGCCGTCGCTTCATTCCCGGTGACGATGCCGACGCGCTTGCCGGAAAGCTGCGCCACTTTGCCGAACTTATCGCTGTCGCCGCTGTCGACGCTCGCGTCGCTATCATCGCTATCGGCATTCTTGCCACTCTTGGCGCTCTTGGCACCGTTGGCGCCCTTGGCACTTTTGGTTGCTTTCGCAGCCGCGGCGGTGTTGCTGGCACTGGCGTTTTTCGCGCCCTTGGCACTCTGGGCACTCACGGCGCCGCCGGGCGGCGGAACGATCAGCGCCATCACGTTCTGCCGCACAATGGCGATCACCGGCCAATTAACCGAGTCGACGAGATTGCTCGGCAGCAGCGCCAGATCGGCCTGACCTTTGCTGATCGCCTGCGCGGTTTCCCGCGATCCTTGTGTCGGAACGATCTGCAAAGAAATATCGTAGTGGCCCTTGGCGATTTGATTGGACAGTGCACGGACAAACTTGCCGTCCAACGGGCCGGCGGCGATCCGCATGTGGTCGGCTTCAGTGGTGAAACGGAAGGCGGCCCAGACGGCGGTGCCGAGGACGACGGTTCCGACAATGCTGACGAGCCAGGTGTGGCGCAAAAACATTCGCACCCGGCTTCGCATCATATGTTCGAGCGACTCGATACTCATGGCGTGACCCGATGAGCGGCCGCGCGCGGCCGGGGCCGACTCGTTCCCGCTTGCTTTGCCGGAACGCCGGAAAAGCCAGAGCCTCATGGCAAGCGGCGGACGATGCGGCAGTCCGGGCGGCATAGTTAATTCTAGCACGGCTTGCCGGCTTTGCAGCCATGGCGCAGCCGCGCTTTCAAGGTCAACCGGCGCTCGTGGTTAATCGCGGCGGCCATACATTTTCGCCACGATTTACGGTCCGCTTTGCGACATGGCCGCGACCGGACCCGGGCACCGTGCGGCGCCGCTCACGCTCCGGCGGGCCGGCTCCATGGACCCAACCGCAAACCGCCCGGCATTGCCCGGTGCAGCATGAGCATTTCGCCCACGGTTTCCGAGGTCACCAGCCCGATCAGCCGGTCGGCCGCATCGACAATGCCGACGGCGGGCACGGATTTTTCCTGCAGCAGGCGGAATGCTTCGTCGAGGCAGTGGCGATGGCCGAGCGTCGGCATTTGCGCCGTCATGGCGTCGCCGACCTTGGCGTCCGGGCCGCGCTCCTTGAGTGCGCGGATGAGATCGTTGCGCGCCAGCATGCCGATTGGCCGCCCGGCGCCGTCGACCACCGGGAACTCGCCCTGGCTGGTGCGCAGCAGCGTCTCCACGGCGGCATCGACATGCTCGTCGGGCGTCAGCGTGGCGAATTGTGTCATCATCGCCGCGGTCACCGGTATGCCGTGCGATATGGCGCGGATCGCCACCAGGTGCGCTTCCGATGACGCCGCTAGATAGACGAAGATGGCGATGAAGATCAGGAGCGGGTTGCCGAACAGGCCGAGGAAGCCGAGCATGAACGCGACCCATTGACCGATGGCCGCCGCGATCTCGGTGGCGCGGACATAGCCGAAGTGGCTCGCCAGCAGCGCGCGCAGCACGCGCCCGCCGTCCATCGGAAACGCCGGAATCAGGTTGAACACCGCAAGGAAAACATTCACCGCGGCAAGCCGATCCACCATGCTCGTGCTGGTGCTCTCGAGCGCGACCAGGTGATTGAGTTCGAGGCGGGCGCCGCCGGCCAAAACCAGCACCGCGGCGATAGCGACATTGACCGCCGGCCCGGCGATGGCGATGAGAAATTCCTCGCTCGGCTGTTCCGGAATGCGCTCAAGCCGCGCCACGCCGCCGATCGGCAGCAGGATCACGTCGGGCGTCAAGACGCCGAAAGCACGCGCCGTGAAAATGTGACCGAATTCATGCAGCAAGACGCACAGGAAGAGCAGCAGGAGGAAAACCAGCCCGTTCCAGGCCTCCTGCGGACCTCCCGAAATGTAGCTGACGCCAAAAATCCAGGCGAGAAACAGCAGGAATGTCACATGGATGCGGACCGCCGTGCCGGCGACGGAGCCGATGTTCAAGGACCAGCCCATGGCAACCTCCGCGATTTCCAGGCGTTGACGGTTGGTTGGCTATCTAATGATCCTGGCGCATAGTTGCGATAGCCGGTCCGGCGAAGTTCACCTGCATCGATGGAGCATTCACATGAGTCAAAAACTCGCGGGCGAAGCGCGCAAGGCCGCCTTGGCTCGGCTTAAGGACTGGAGCGAAACATCGGGCCGCGACGCCATTACCAAGAAATTCGTCTTTGCCGATTTCAATGAAGCCTTCGGCTTCATGAGCCGCGCGGCTTTGGTCGCGGAAAAGCTCGATCACCATCCCGAATGGTTCAATGTCTACAAGACCGTCGAGGTCACGCTATCCACCCACGACGCCGGCGGCTTGACCGAGCGCGACGTCAAGCTCGCCGAGGCTATGGACAAGATTGCGGGGTAAACTCCGCCTTGCGGTTGCCGTGTTTCGGCTCCATTTGACGAAGATATGGCGCGGGTCATAGCGCCGTTTTGGAGGGGCCGATGGGCATTTGGGAACAAGCCGCTTCTTGGAGTGATTTCGCGGCGCTGTCTCGCCGGATCACCGCCGACGAAGCGGGGCTGCGGCGCAGTTTCTGGCGCAAGCTCAAGCGCGAGGCGGCCAGCATCCCGTTCCTGGAAGAAGTCCTGACCGCACACTATTGCGCCTTTGATCGCAAGACGCCGCTTTACGTCAAGGTCGTGCTGATTGGCGCGATGATCTATTTCGTTGTGCCCGACGATGTCATCCCCGATTCGCTGTCGCTGATCGGACTCGCCGACGATGCCGCGGTGCTCACGCTCGCGTTTAAGGCGGTCTCCTCGCATATCAAGCCGGAGCACCGGCAAGCGGCGCAAGCCATGCTGGCGCGGTTGCGCGGGTAGGGGCCTTACAGCCGCAGCACGATTTTTCCCATCACCTTGCGGTCGGCTATTGCTTTGAGCGCGGCCGCGATGTCCGCCAAGGGATAGATCGCGTGCACATGCGCGCTGAGCTTGCCTTGCGCGCACCACGCCACGATCTGCTCCATCAATGCATGCTGTGCCGCCGGCTCGCGCCTGACCCAGGTGCCCCACAATACGCCACGGATGTCGCAGCTTTTCAGCAGCACAAGATTAAGCGGGAGTTTCGGGATTTCGCCGGCGGCGAAACCGATCACGAGATAGCGGCCCTGCCAGGCGAGTGAGCGCACCGCCGGTTCCGCATAAGGGCCGCCGACCGGGTCGTAGACGACGTCGATGCCGTGTTCGCCGCCCAGTCTCTTGAGCGCGCTGCGCAAGTCTTCCGCTGCGTAGTTCACCGCCGCGTCGGCGCCGTGATCGCGGGCGAAGGCGAGTTTGTCGTCCGATGACGCGCAGGCGATGACACGAGCGCCCATGATCTTGCCGATCTCGACGGCAGCGAGTCCGGTGCCGCCGGAGGCGCCGAGCACGACCAGCGTCTCGCCGGATTTGAGTTCGGCGCGCTCGCGCAGCGCATAAAGCGTCGTGCCGTAAATGACGGTGAGGCCGGCGGCGCGGTCGAAATCGAGCTGCTCTGGGACCTTGACGAGCCGTTGCGCCGGGACGGCGATCGCTTCGCGTGCGGCGCCCCAGCCGATATTGCCCATGACACGGTCGCCTGCAGCAATGCCGGTTACGCCCGTGCCGACGCTCTCGACGACCCCGGCGAATTCCGCCGCCGGCGAAAAAGGAAACGGCGGCTTGTGCTGATATTTGCCGGCGATGATCAGCATATCGAAGAAGTTGAGCGCCGCCGCTTTCACGCGCACGACCGCCTCACCGGGGCCGGCATGCGGTTCTTCGATATCGGCAAGTTCGAGTTCGTCGGGCGCGCAGAAATGCGTGCAGAGGATCGCTTTCATTCGCGCTTCATATCAGGCTTCCGTCACCCCGGCATCACGCAGAAAGCGGCGCAGCCGCGAAAACGCGAGCCGCAGCCGCGATTTCACCGTGCCGAGCGGCAGCTTGATTCGCTGCGCGATCGCCGCGTGCGACAATCCGTCGAAGAAGGCCAATTCGACGAGCGTCCGCTGTTCGCGCGGCAACGTATCGAGCGCGGCGCACACGCAGCGCTGGCGCTGGGCGGCATCGATGCGTTCATCGCTTAATGGGGCCGGATCGGGCAGGGCGAAGAAATCCTCGGCCGCGCAACTTACCTCGCGGCTGCGCCGGCACACGTCGATGCGCCGGTTGCGGGCGATGTGAAAGATCCAGGTGGCCGCGGCCGATTTGCGCCGGTCGAACAGATGGGCCTTGCGCCAGATCGTTTCCATCACGTCCTGGGTCACGTCGGCCGCGGCGAACGGAGCGAGGCCGAGCCGGGTCATCTGGGCGTGGACGCGGGGGCCGAAATGATCGTACAGGCGCGTAAAAGCCGCACCGTCGCGATCGGCGCCGACCGCCGCCAACAGATCGTCGAACGCGCCAGCAGCCCGCACCGGGTGGTCGGTGTGCGAGGCTTCGTGCGCTTCAAGACCGATTGCGAGATGGTTCATTGCCAAGCGGCTTCTTCCAGTCTGCCGGGAAGCAAGCCGCCCCCAGCCATGGCAAGTATTCGCCCGACGCCCCTGGGCTGCTGTGTCGGGAATCACAATTTGCCGGTCCAAAGCGGCGTCCGGGGCGCCTGCGCCGGCAAATGGCTGCGCGACAAAATCATCCGGATTATTGCCTATCTCATTCCGTATCCGACCGAATTGGATTAAAAGAAGCAGATTTGCTAATCCGGCCGGGGGCCGAAATCCGCGAGGGCTATGCGCATGCATCGAGGATGGCAGCTTGCATTTTTGCTGTTCGCTGCGGCGGTATTCGCCGTTCCGGCGCTGGCCCAGCAGCCGGCCGCGCCGGCATCCGCCGCGCCTGCGGCTGCGCCCAAGCCGAAACCCAAACCGGCGGTAAAGCCGGCGCCCAAGCCGGCGCCGAAGCCTGCGGCCGAAGCTGCAAAACCCGCCGCGACGCCGGCGACGCCGGCGACGCCGCCGGCCGTTGCCGGCGCCCAGCCGAAGCTCCTCGGCCAATACGCCGACTGGGGCGCCTACACGGCCTCGCCGGGCGGCAAGAAGATTTGCTTCGCCATTTCCAAGCCGGTATCCGCCGTGACCGATCCGCCCAATCGGCCGCGCAATCCCATCTACATGTTCGTCTCCACCCGGCCGGCGGACAAGGTGACCAACGAGGTGTCGATTATCGTCGGCTACCCGTTCAAGCCGGGCTCGGAGGCGAGCGCGCAAATCGGCTCGACCGGCTTCGCGCTATACACCCAGCAAGACGGCGCCTGGATCAAGAACGCCGCCGAGGAAGTGCAGATGGTCAATGCCATGCGGGGGGGCGATACCGTGGTCGTCAAAGGCGAGTCGGCAAAGGGCACAAAGACGACCGACACCTACAATCTGAGGGGTGTTGCGCAGGCACTCGACCGCACCGCGCAGGAATGCAAATAGGCGGCGTTCGGCGCGACAGCCGGACATTAACGCAAGCGGATTTGCGCATTCGCACCTGTCGGCAGCCCGGCAGCCGCCCCATTTACTGCTGAACCGCGTTTGGCCATGCCTGTAGGATCATGAGTGCCGTATTGACCGCTCCGCTTGCCGACACCGATCCCGCCGCCGCGGCGCCGTTTATCGAAAAACGGCCGCTCACGACCTATGCCGCTCCGGCGCAACCGTCGCTCGTCGGCATGACGCGCGCGGCGCTGGCGCAAGCCCTGGGCGAGATCGGCGTGCCGGAACAGCAGCGCCGCATGCGCGTGCAGCAGATCTGGCACTGGCTCTATGTGCGCGGCGCGCAGGATTTCGACGCGATGACCACGCTGGCGAAGGATTTGCGCGCTGCGCTGGCGCGACGCTTCACCTTGGCGCGGCTCGAGATCGCCGCCGAACAGATTTCGGTCGACGGCACCCGTAAATGGCTCATTCAGCTGCCGGGCGAATTCGACGGCATGCCGCATGAGGTCGAATGCGTCTATATTCCGGAGGCCGACCGCGGCACTTTGTGCGTGTCGAGCCAGGTCGGCTGCACGCTCAACTGCACGTTCTGCCACACCGGCACCCAGCGGCTGGTGCGCAATCTCACCGCAGGCGAGATCGCCGCCCAGGTGGTCCTGGCCCGCGACCGGCTCGGCGATTGGCAGCGCGGGACGAACGCGAGCGGCGAACCGGAAAAGCGCCTCGTTTCCAACATCGTCATGATGGGAATGGGCGAGCCGCTGTATAATTTCGAGGCGGTGCGCGACGGTCTCGCTGTGGTCGCCGACGGCGACGGCTTGAGCATTTCCAAGCGGCGCATCACGCTGTCGACCTCGGGCGTCGTTCCCAATATCGCGCGCGCCGGCGCCGAGATCGGCTCGATGCTCGCGGTGTCGCTCCATGCCGTCACCGACGAGCTGCGCGACCAATTGGTGCCGCTCAACCGCAAATATCCTTTGCGCAAATTGCTCGATGCCTGCCGCAGCTATCCCGGCGTCTCCAACGCGCGGCGCATCACCTTCGAATATGTCATGCTTAAGGGCGTCAACGACTCGCTCGTCGATGCCATGGCGCTGGTGCGTCTGCTCAAGGGCATTCCGGCCAAGATCAATCTGATCCCGTTTAATCCCTGGCCGGGGACGAAATACGAATGCTCGGACTGGGAGCAGATCGAGAAATTCTCCGAGATCGTGTTCGACGCCGGCTATTCCTCGCCGGTGCGCACGCCGCGCGGCCGCGACATTCTCGCCGCCTGCGGCCAGCTCAAAAGCGCGACGGAAAAGCTCTCCGTCCGCGAGCGTCTGGCGTTGCGCGCCATGGCGATGACCGACTGACATACGGCGGATCGAGCACCCACGATGACCGCCCTTTTCCGCATCACCATGATGTTCGTCGGCTATGTCTGGGCATGCATCGCGGCCTCGCTGGTCCTGGCGCTGGGTACGCTGACGCCGGAATGGAACGATCTTTTCAACTCGTTCGGCCCGCAATCGCACGAAGTGCAATCGGCGGCGATGTGGACGATTGTCGGCCTCGGCGCGTTCATGATCTTTGTCGTCGGCTTTTTGCCGACGCTTCTTGTCATTGTCATTACGGAAGGCTTTGCGCTCCGCTCGATCGTCGTCTATGGCGTGATCGGCGGCGCGCTGGCGCTGGCGATGGCATATGGGCTCGATTTTGCCGGCTATCGGGCGCCCGCGGATGTCGACATCGCGCGCCAGCGCGAAGTCTTTGCCGCCGCTGGCATCGCCGGGGGCTTGGTCTATTGGCTGTTCGCCGGCCGGCGTGCCGGTCTGTGGAAATGATCCGGCGCGTGGACGTGAGCGCATGAATCGTACGGGGCTTACCATCGCGCTGACGATCGGTTTTGTGGCCGGCGTCATCTGCGCGGTCGATCCGCAGCTCGATATCGATATTGCCGGAGCGTTCTTCGATCCGGCGCGGCATCTGTTCGCCGTCAATGCGCAGATGTGGGTGCAGCACACGCGCGAGGCGGCGCGCGTGATCATCACGATCCTTGTGCTGCCGGCTTTCCTCGCCATTCTCGGCAAGCTGATCTGGCCGCAACGGCGCATGGTGATCGAAGCCCGCGCGGCGGTCTTGCTCATCGCGACGCTGGCGCTCGGCCCCGGCCTTCTCACCAACGTCGTTCTCAAGGACCATTGGGGCCGGCCGCGTCCGATCGACGTGCATCAATTCGGCGGCGATTATCGCTTCACGCCGTGGTGGGACCCGCGCGGCGAATGTCCGGACAATTGCTCGTTCGTCGCCGGCGAGCCGTCCGGCGCGTTCTGGACGCTGGCGCCCGCCGCGCTGGCGGCCCCGGAATTGCAACCGCTCGCCTATGGTGCGGCGCTCGTTTTCGGTGTCGGTATCGGCGCGCTGCGTATCGCCGCCGGCGCCCATTTTTTCTCCGACGTCATGTTTGCCGGCGTATTCATGTATCTCGTGATCTGGCTCGTGCACGGCCTGATCTATCGCTGGCCGGCGACCCGTATCGACGAAACGGCGGCCGAACGCCGGCTGGCGGAAGCCGGCGAGAAGCTCGCAGTGCTGGCGCGGCGGCTTATCAGCCGAAACGGCAAGACCTCCTGAGTATTCGCAACGCTTGCGTCGGCCGGGCACGCCCCTATAGTCCGCGCGCATTTCCGGCGGGCAATGCCGCCTAAAGCTAAGGGTTTTCGCGATGCCTGCGCCCGGCAAGAAAGACGTCAAGAAGGTCGTGCTGGCCTATTCCGGCGGGCTGGATACGTCGATCATTCTCAAATGGCTGCAAACGACCTATGGCTGCGAGGTCGTCACTTTCACGGCCGATCTCGGCCAGGGCGAAGAGCTTGAGCCGGCGCGGAAAAAGGCGCTGACGCTGGGCATCAAACCGCAAAACATTTTCATCGAGGATTTGCGCGAGGAATTCGTCCGCGACTACGTGTTTCCGATGTTCCGCGCCAATGCGCTCTACGAGGGCCAATATCTGCTCGGCACCTCGATCGCGCGGCCGCTCATCGCCAAGAAGCAGATCGAGATCGCCGAGAAAGTCGGCGCCGACGCCGTCGCCCACGGCGCGACCGGCAAAGGCAACGATCAGGTGCGCTTCGAGCTCGCCTACTATGCGCTCAAGCCCGACGTGAAAGTCATCGCGCCGTGGCGCGAATGGGATTTCAAGTCGCGCGAGGCGCTGATCGCCTTCGCCGAGCAGAACCAGATCCCCATCGCCAAGGACAAGCGCGGCGAAGCGCCGTTCTCGACCGACGCCAATCTTTTGCACACCTCGTCCGAAGGCAAAGTGCTGGAAGACCCTGCGGGCGAGGTGCCGGACTACGTCTATTCGCGCACCGACGATCCCGAAAAAGCGCCGGACCGGCCGGCCTATGTCACCGTCGAATTCGAGCGCGGCGACGCGGTCGCGCTCGACGGCAAAAAGCTTAGCCCTGCGGCGCTGCTCACGCAGCTCAATGCGCTCGGGAGGAAGCACGGCATCGGCCGTCTCGATCTGGTCGAGAACCGTTTCGTCGGCATGAAGTCGCGCGGCATGTACGAAACGCCGGGCGGCACCATCCTACTTGCCGCGCATCGCGGCATCGAGTCGATCACGCTCGACCGCGGCGCGGCGCATCTCAAGGATGAGCTGATGCCGAAATATGCCGAACTGATCTATTACGGATTCTGGTTTGCGCCGGAGCGCGACATGCTGCAGGCCGCGATCGATAAGAGCCAGGAATTCGTCGCCGGCAAGGTACGGCTGAAACTCTACAAGGGCAATGTCGGCGTGGTCGGGCGAGAGAGCAAATATTCGCTGTACGATCAGGACCTGGTAACGTTCGAGGACGGCAAGACGGCCTACGACCAGCGCGATGCGGAAGGCTTCATCCGGCTCAACGCGCTGCGCCTGCGCACGCTCGGGCAGCGGAAGAAGAAGTTGAAGCTGTAGTCTTGTTCGTCATTCCGGATCGCCGCAAAGCGATGAGTCCGGAATCCATATTCGCTGGCCCGTGGTTATGGATTCCGTGCTCGCGGGCAAACGCCCGCGCCCCGGAATGACGATCACACCTGCCGCTCGACTAGCGCGCGCTTGATCTCGGCGATGGCTTTCGCCGGATTGAGATGCTTGGGGCAGGCCTTGGCGCAATTCATGATGGTGTGGCAGCGATAGAGCCGGAACGGGTCTTCCAGATTGTCGAGCCGCTCGCCGGTGGCTTCGTCGCGCGAATCCACCAGCCAACGCTGCGCCTGCAACAAGGCGGCGGGCCCCAGGAAACGCTCGGAATTCCACCAATAGCTCGGGCAGGCAGTCGAGCAGCACGCGCACAAAATGCACTCGTAGAGCCCGTCGAGCTTTTGCCGGTCCTCGTGGCTCTGCTTCCACTCCTTCTGCGGCGTCGGCGACACGGTGTGCAGCCACGGCTGGATCGAGGCGTGCTGGGCGTAGAAATTGGTGAGGTCGGGCACGAGATCCTTCACCACCGGCATGTGCGGCAGCGGATAGATGCGCACCGCACCCGAGACCTCGCTCATCGACTTGGTGCAGGCGAGCGTGTTGGTGCCGTCGATATTCATGGCGCAAGAGCCGCAAATGCCCTCGCGGCAGGAGCGGCGGAAGGTCAGCGTGGCGTCGACGTTGTTCTTGAGCCAAATCAGCGCGTCGAGAATCATCGGCCCGCAATCGCCGGTATCGACGTAATAGCTGTCGACGCGCGGATTGCGGCCGTCTTCGGGGTTCCAGCGGTAGATGCGGTATTCGCGCTCGGCGCCCGCCTTGGGCGAGCGCGGCCAGGTTTTGCCTTGCTCGACCTTGGAATTCTTCGGCAGCGTGAATTGGACCATCGGAACCTCAATTGACCGCTTAGTAAACCCGCTTTTTGGGCTCGATATAGGACACGTCGTTGGTCAGCGTGTAGGTGTGCACCGGCCGATAATCGATGGCGACTTTGCCGGTCGCGGAATCGAGCCACGACAAAGTATGCTTCATCCAGTTGTGGTCGTCGCGGTCGGGAAAATCCTCGCGCGCATGCGCGCCGCGGCTTTCGGTGCGATTGGCCGCCGAATCCATGGTGACCACGGCCTGCTCGATCAGGTTGGCGAGTTCCAGCGTTTCGATCAGGTCGGAATTCCAGATCAGCGAACGGTCGGAGACGTGCACGTCGCCGATGCCGTCATAGACTTCGTGGATGAGCTTGGAGCCTTCCTTCAGCACTTCGCCGGTGCGGAATACCGCGCAATTGTTCTGCATCACATGCTGCATCTTGGCGCGCAGCTGCGCGGTCGGCGTGCTGCCGGAAGCATTGCGAAATTTGTCGAGCCGCGACAGCGAGCGCTCGGCGGAGTCCTTCGGCAGGTCCGGCTGCCTGTCGTTCGGCGTAAGAATTTCGGCGCAACGCAGCGCCGCCGCGCGGCCGAACACGACGAGGTCGATCAGCGAATTCGAGCCGAGCCGGTTGGCGCCATGCACCGAGACGCAAGCCGCTTCGCCAAGCGCCATCATGCCCGGCACGACGTGGTCGGGACTGCCGTCCTTCTTGGTCAGCGCTTCGCCGTGATAATTGGTGGCGATGCCGCCCATGTTGTAATGGGCCGTCGGCACGATCGGCACCGGCTCGCGCGTCAGATCGACTCCGGCGAAGATACGCGCGGATTCGGTGATGCCGGGCAACCGCTCGGCGAGAATGGCCGGGTCGAGATGATCGAGATGCAGGAAGATGTGATCCTGCTTCGGCCCGACGCCGCGGCCTTCGCGGATTTCGATGGTCATGGCGCGCGACACCACGTCGCGCGAGGCGAGGTCCTTGGCCGACGGCGCATAGCGCTCCATGAACCGCTCGCCTGAGGCGTTGACCAGATAAGCGCCCTCGCCGCGCGCGCCCTCGGTGATGAGCACGCCGGCGCCATAAACGCCGGTCGGGTGGAATTGCACGAATTCCATATCCTGGACCGGCAGACCGGCGCGTAGCACCATGGCGTTGCCGTCGCCAGTCTGCGTGTGCGCACCCGTGCAGGAGGCGTAGATGCGTCCGTAGCCGCCGGTGGCGAGAATGGTCATCTGCGCGGAAAAGCGATGGATCGAGCCGTCGTCGAGATTGATGGCGACGACGCCGCGGCAGCGGCCGTCGTCGTCCATGATCAGGTCTATGGCGAAATATTCGATGAAGAACTCGGTCGAGTGGCGTAGCGCCTGGCCGTACATCGTGTGCAGCATGGCGTGGCCGGTGCGGTCGGCGGCGGCGCAGGTGCGTTGCGCGGTGCCCTTGCCGTAATGCGTGGTCATGCCGCCGAACGGTCGCTGATAGATCTTGCCGTCCTCGCGCCGCGAAAACGGCAGCCCCCAATGCTCCAATTCGTAAACCGCCTCCGGGGCGCTCCTGCACATATATTCGATGGCATCCTGGTCGCCGAGCCAGTCCGAACCCTTGACCGTGTCGTACATGTGCCAGCGCCAGTCGTCCTCGCCCATATTGCCGAGCGCGGCGGCGATGCCGCCCTGAGCTGCCACCGTATGCGAGCGCGTCGGAAACACCTTGGTGATGCAGGCGGTGCGCAGGCCTGCTTCGCTGCAGCCGACTACGGCGCGCAAGCCGGAGCCGCCGGCACCGATAACGACGACGTCATAGGCGTGGTCTTCGATCGGGTAGGCGCGGCCATTGATGGCGGGAGCGGTGCTTCCGTTCTTGCCGCTGTTTGCTCCATTCTCTGCCATGCTCACAATCCGAACGAGAGCTTAAGGATGCCGTAGACCGCGGCGAGCCCGACGGCGATGGTGAAGAACGTATTGGCCATCAAGAGCGTGAGCTTGGCCGATTCGTCATGCACGTAGTCTTCGATGATCACCGCCATGCCGATCCGCATATGGACGGTGATCGAGAGGATGAACAACAGCATGATGAGGGCGACGGCGGGCGACCCCAAAATCTGCGCCACGGCGGCCTGATTGCGGCCGAGCAGCGTGATCAGAATGATCACCGCCGCAATGGTCAGCGGGATATTGGCAACCGCGGTGAGGCGCTGGTGCCAAAAATGTCCGGTGCCGGATTTGGCCGCGCCGCGGCCAAGCACGCGCGCCAGCGGGGTGCGGATATGGCGGGAAGCGCTCATCAGGAGCCTCCCATCGTGAGCAGCACGAAAACCCACAAGACGAGCGTAATCGCGATCGAGCCGATCAGGTTGGCGGCCGCGAGCCACTCGCGCTCGCTTGGACCAAGGCCGCGGCCGGTATCCCAGATCAGATGGCGAATGCCGCCGAGCATGTGATGAATGAGCGCCCAGGTGTAACCGAACAGGATGAGCCGGCCGATCCAGGAGCCGGCGAACCATTGAAACCGTGCATAGCCGTTGGGACTCGCCGCGGCGATCAGCCACCACGCCAGCAGCAGCGTTCCGAAATAAAGGCTGAACCCGGTGATGCGATGCGCGATCGACATCATCATCGTCAGCATCGGCCGGTAGATTTGCAGATGCGGCGACAGCGGCCGCTCGGCGGGAGTGCGTCGTTCGAGCGAGCGTGTTTCGGCCATCGTGTTCATCCGGATTTGCTCGACGCCGCCGTGCCAAGCCAGCGACCCGTTCCTATCCAATCCGCAGCCGTGCCGCAATGCAACGGTGCACGAATCTCCGAATATCCCGAGTCTCTACGATTTCGTAGCTTACGAAAGAATAGCCTTGAGAAAGCCGGATGCAATGGGCAATATATTAAGTCTGACTTCGCGGAATACGAAGGCAACGTTCTTGCCATGCGCTTTGATCTCGCCGATCTCAGCCTGTTTCGTCATGTCGTCGAGGCCGGCAGCATTACCCATGGCGCCGAGCGCGCGCATCTTGCGCTGGCCGCAGCGTCGACCCGCATCCGCAATATGGAGATCCTGCTTGGCGTTCCGCTACTCACGCGCGGCCGCCAAGGCGTGACGCCGACGCAAGCCGGCCGCACCCTGTTGCAACATGCGCGCACCATCCTGCGCCAGGCCGAGCGTCTGCATGAAGATCTCGGCGCCTATAGTGGCGGCAGGGCGGGGCAGATCCGTGTCTTGTCCAACACCAATGCCTTGACGGAATTTCTGCCCGAAGCGCTGTCATCGTTCCTCGCCGCGCATCCGACCATCAGCGTCGATCTGGAAGAGCGCCTAAGCGACGAGATCGTCGGGCTGATCGCCGAAGGCGTCGCCGACATCGGAATTGTCGCAGGCACCGTCGATGCCGGCACGCTGGAAACTTATCCGTTCCGCCGCGACCGCTTTGTCCTCGTTGTCGCGCGCGATCACCCGCTGGCAAAGCGCGCCAGGATCGGCTTCGAGGACGTCCTCGATTACGATTTTATCGGTCTCGCTCGCGCCAGCGCATTGCAGCGATTCCTTGCTTCGAAGGCGGCGCGCACCGGCCGCCCGCTGCGTCTGCGCGTCCAATTGCTCAGCTTCGATGCGGTCTGCCGCCTCGTCGAATGCAATGTCGGTATCGGCATCGTGCCGGAAACGACTGCGCGCCGGGTGTCGAAGACCATGGCGATCGCGGCGGTCACGTTGTCCGATGCCTGGGCGGTGCGCGATCTGACCATCTGCGTGAAGAGCCGCGCCGAATTGCCGACCTATGCGCGGCAACTGGTCGAGCATTTGCGCGCGCGGGCGTAGCGCCGGACGACGTCTTCACCGCGGCATCAACACCCAATAGTCGAGATCGAGCAGCACGGCGGGATCGTAGTCGTCACCGGTCTTGAGCGGGAAATCGCCGCAGGGCTTGTCGCTTGTGGCAACGGTGCGCAGCCGCAGCGCGCCCACGTCGCCGCGTCCGGGCAATTCGGATTTGGCCAAGACTTCCGACCAAGCGAACACCGTCCCGCCGGCGAACAGCGGCGCGACGTGGCGGCCGCCATTGATGGCGGCGACGTGGAAGGCGTTGGCGAGCCCGTTGAACGACAGCGCGCGGGCGAGCGAAATGACGTGACCGCCGTAAATCAGCCGGCGACCGAAGCGGCCTTGCTTGGCACCGAACAAATCGAAATGGATGCGCGCGGTGTTTTGGTAGAGCCGCGTCGCGATCATGTGCTCGGCTTCCTCGACGGTAATGCCGTCGACGTGATCGATCTTCTCGCCGGCGTCGTAGTCGCCAAATTTGTAGGGGCTGCCCGCGAGCGCGAGATCGTACGCCGATACCTCGATCGCGGGACAGGCTTCGCCCAGAACTTTCGCATCGAGCGCAGTCGGCAAACGCGGCACGTGGTCGCCGGGCGCCGCTGCGGCCTCGTCGCGTTTGCGCACCATCACCCAGCGCACATATTCCAGCACCGGCTTTCGCTCCTGGTTGTAGCCGGTGGTGCGCACATAGACGATGCCGGTTTTGCGGCTCGAATTTTCCTTCAGCCCGATGACCTCGGACTGCGCGGAAAGCGTATCGCCGGGATAGACCGGGGCGCGGAAGCAGCAATTGGCGTATCCGAGATTGGCGACCGCATTGAGCGAAACGTCGGGCACGCTCTTGCCGAAAATGAAGTGAAAAACCAGCATGTCGTCGATCGGCGAGCGCGGATAGCCGATTGCCTTGGCGAAGGCGTCCGAGGATTGCACCGCGAAGCGGCCGCCGAACAAGCCGGTATAGAGCGCAACGTCGCCGGTGGTGACCGTGCGCGGCGTGGCGTGACGGATAATCTGGCCGACGCGGAAATCCTCAAAAAAATTACCGGGGCTGTTTTTCGACATTTGCAACAACCTTTACTGCGTAATTCTCAGGTGAATCCGGGCTTTCAGCCCGCGCTTCATAGCCCAGCACGGTCATTGGGGAAAGCGCTCACGCAGCCGTGACGGCGCCGCTGAAACCCACACAAAAACCGCCCGTATCTCGAATCGACGACGCAATTCGACCCGGCGTCGCCGGTGGTTCGCCGCCGCAACCTCGATGAAAATGGAGACGATTATGTCCAAGCGTTTCGCTTTGTTTGCCACCGCGGCCGTTGTTGCCTTCGCTGCCGCGCCGGCGCCCGCGCCCGTCCTCGCGCAGATGTCGGAGAAGACCGTGACCGTCGGCGGCGCGCCGATGTATCCGTCCAAAAACATCATCCAGAACGCGGTGAATTCCAAGGACCACACCACGCTGGTCGCCGCGGTGAAGGCTGCCGGCCTCGTGCAAACGCTGGAGGATCCCGGACCGTTCACCGTGTTCGCGCCGACCAATGCCGCCTTCGCCAAGCTGCCGGCGGGCACGGTCGATAACCTGCTCAAGCCGGAGAACAAGGCGACGCTGGTGAAGGTGTTGACCTATCACGTCGTTCCCGGCCGCATGACCGCCGTCAAGTTGATGAAGGCCGTCAAGGACGGCGAGGGCGAAGCGCACCTGAAGACCGTCGCCGGCGAGGACCTTACTGTGAAAGAACCCAGTCCCGGCAAGCTCATCGTCACCGACGCCAAGGGTGACGTTGCCGACGTGACGATGGCGGATGTTTTGCAGTCGAATGGGGTTATTCACGTCATCGACACGGTGCTGCTGCCCTAAGCGGCTGCAAGCGGCTGCGCTGCCCCTCCCCGCTGTGCGGGGAGGGGTTTTCCGCGAGGTCCGTGCTGACACGAATGTGAGGCGCGTGTGCGCGCGCATTTTGCTAAAAGCCTGCCCATGACCGTAGAACTCGCCGGCAATTCACCTGCGCTGCCCGATACCGCCGCAGGCCCACTTATTCATCCGCTATGGGTGCGCGTTACGCATTGGATCAATGCTTTCGCCATGCTGCTGATGATCGGCTCGGGCTGGCAGATCTACGACGCCTCGCCACTGTTCAACGTCATCTACTTTCCAAGGCACCTGGCACTCGGCGAATGGCTTGCCGGCGCGCTGTTGTGGCATTTCGCCGCCATGTGGCTTCTGGTCGTCAACGGCATCGCCTATGTCACGCTCGGCATCGCGACCGGACGCTTCCGCCGCAAGCTGTTTCCCATCCGGTTCGGCGAAGTCATCCGCGATCTCGGCGCCGCCTTACGCGGCCGGCTCGCCCATGACGATCTCGCAATCTACAACGCGGTGCAGCGGCTTCTCTATCTCGGCGTGATCTTGGCCGGCATCGTCATCGTTTTGTCCGGCCTTTCGATCTGGAAGCCGGTGCAGTTCAAGTGGCTCACGGTTATCTTCGGCGGCTACGACACCGCGCGTTACGTGCACTTTTTCGCCATGGCCTCAATCGTCGGCTTCCTCACCGTGCATGTGGCGCTGTCGTTGATCGTGCCGAAGAGCCTGCGCGCCATGATCTTCGGCCGTTGAAGGGGAGAATGCGATGTCCCGTCCGCGCCAGCCGGTAAAAGGCGTCGATCCAAATCTTCTCATTTCGGACGCGGCCAAGCTTTTGCCCTGGCCGTCGCGGCGGCTGTTCCTGCGCGGCGCCACCAGCCTCGGCGCGCTGGCGATGCTGACCGGCTGCGATATCATCGACGGGCCGACATCGGAGAATGCGCTGCGCGTCGTTTCGAATTTCAACGACTGGGTCCAGGCGCGCCTGTTCAGCGAAACGGCGTTGGCGCCGACATTCCCGGAGAGCGCCATCACCCGGCCGTTTCCGTTCAATGCCTATTACGCCCAAGACGAGGCGCCGGATATCGACGGCGACAATTACAAGCTCGAGATCGGCGGCCTGGTCGACAACAAGAAGCCGTGGACGCTCGATGAGCTCAATAAGCTGCCGGAGGTTTCGCAGATCACGCGGCTGGTCTGCGTCGAGGGCTGGAGCGCGATCGGTTCCTGGCAGGGCGTGCGGCTGTCCGACTTTCTCAAGCTGATCGGCGCCGACACCAAAGCCAAATATGTCTGGTTCCAGTGCGCCGAAGGCTATTCCAACACCATCGACATGCCGAGCGCGCTGCATCCGCAGACCCAGCTCACGCTCAAATTCGATCGCAAAACCTTGCCGCAAGCCTATGGCTTCCCGATCAAGATCCGCATTCCCACCAAGCTCGGCTTCAAGAATCCGAAATACGTCACCGCCATGTGGGTGCAGAACAACGACGCCGGCGGCTATTGGGAGAACCAGGGCTACAACTGGTTCAGCGGGCTGTAGCCGGCAATTACTCAGTTGTTCGAATCGACAAACTGCGGGACCGCATTGAGCCGCCGCCACGCCATGCGCATGCGGCGGAACGGCGTGCCAAGATAAAACTTGTTGAAGAACTGCCACCATCCGTCCAGTCCAAACCGCGGCACGTCGCCCGCAGGGACGTACCAATTATTAATGCCGGTCCGGCGTAGCCATCGATAGCCGCGCCGCTGCAAATAGCGATGCAGCCGAAGGTTCAAGAGAAAGTCTTCGATCAGAATTAAACGCGGGCGCCAGCGCGCCAGATCGAAGCCGTCCAAAACCTCGATCTCATGGCCCTCGACATCGATGGAGACAAAGTCGACGTGCCGCGCCCCGGCTTCGGCAAGGATTTCGTCCAGGGTTCGGACCTTAACCTCGACGGTGCCATGCGGCTTTACTTCGGCGATGTTAAGTCTGGGATCGAAGGATGAATGGCCGCTGGCCAGATTGAGAGTCATCAGCGTGCCGGAATTTCGGGGTGACGAGCACGCTGCCGCGAAGACTCTTGCCGACCGTCGTCGCCTGAGATCTTCGGCGAGTTTTGGCTGGGGCTCGACAAGCACGCCGGTCCAGCCGCGCTGCTCAAGATCGTAAGTCTGCGAGCCTTCCTCCGGCCGAAATGCTCCGACATCGACGAAATAACCCTTCTGGATTTGACCCAGAAAGGCCTGCTTCAGCTTGGTCTCAACTTCCTGCGGAAAAATCGTGCGCATGGCTCGCTTTGGTTGGTGCTGGAGCATGATCCGGAAAAGTGGAAGCCGACAATAGCCGATCCGGCTGGAACTTCATCATCCTCGATCGCGCCTTACCGATCGAGACGCTCGTGCCGCCGCCGCTTGCCAAGCCCGCCGCGGGCCTTTAGCAATCGGCGCCTCATTCGACGAGGCGTCATTCATGCCCACCTACAAGCTTCTTCTCCTCGCCGGCGACGGCATCGGCCCCGAAGTCATGGCCGAAGTGAAACGGCTTCTTGGCTTTTACGCCAAAAAGGGCGTTGCCGATTTCCAGACCGAGGAAGGATTGGTCGGCGGCGCCTGCTACGACGCCCATAAGGTTGCCATTACCGACGCGACCATGGCCAAGGCGCACGCCGCCGATGCCGTGATCTTCGGCGCCGTCGGCGGCCCGAAATGGGACAAGGTGCCGTTCGAGGTACGGCCGGAAGCGGGCCTGTTGCGGCTGCGCAAGGACTTGGGGCTATTCGCCAATATCCGGCCGGCAATCGTCTATCCGGCGCTCGCCGATGCTTCGAGCCTGAAGCGCGAAGCGGTCGACGGCCTCGACATCGTCATTCTGCGCGAACTCACCGGCGGGGTTTATTTCGGCGAGCCGAAAACCATCACCGATCTCGGCAACGGCCAGAAGCGCGCCATCGATACCCAGGTCTACGACACTTACGAGATCGAGCGCATTGCGCGTGTCGCCTTCGAGCTGGCGCGGCAGCGGCGCAACAAAGTCACCTCGATGGAAAAGCGCAACGTGATGAAGACCGGCGTGTTGTGGCACGAAGTGGTCGAAGCCGTGCATGGCCGCGAATATAAGGACGTGCAGCTCGAACATATGCTGGCCGATTCGGGCGGCATGCAACTGGTGCGCTGGCCGAAGCAGTTCGACGTCATCGTCACCGATAATCTGTTCGGCGACATGTTGTCCGACATCGCGGCAATGCTCACCGGCTCGCTCGGCATGCTGCCCTCGGCCTCGCTCGGCGAGGTCGACGCCAAGACCAAGCGGCGCAAGGCGATGTACGAGCCGGTGCACGGCTCGGCGCCCGATATCGCCGGCAAGGGCATGGCCAACCCGATCGCCATGCTCGCCTCGTTCGGCATGGCGCTGCGCTACTCGTTCAATATGGGCAAAGAGGCCGACCGGCTCGACGCCGCGATCGCCGCCACGCTTGGCAGGGGCCTGCGCACCGCCGACATCAAGTCGGAGGGGACGAAAATCGTCTCAACGGCGGAAATGGGCGAAGCGGTCGTTAGCGAATTGGAGAAACTGTAGCGCGGATTGAATGGGCGGCATCATTTCGGGCGGAATTCGTCGTTGTGGATAGTGCCGGCTCCTATAAAATCTCCGCGGGAATTAACCGAACGACCCATGATGGGTCGCTCGCTGTTGTCCGGCTTGCACGCGTAAGGCGATCCAAATGTCGGCGCTGTCTGCGTTTGTGTACAAACAACGGATGCGTTGGTTCGGGAGAGGCATCGACCGCTCCCATGAGCTGCGGCGGCGCCTTGCGTTTTACGTCGCCAGGCATGGTTTTGAAATCGGCGACTATTCGATCGGCCTGCCGAACATCCGGCTGTACAACGCATCGCGGCTGAAAATCGGTAAATATTGCAGCGTATCGGTGGGCGCCACCTTCATCATCGGCGGCAACCATGCCACCGAAACCGTCACGACGTCGTTTATCGACAGACCGCCCGGCATCGGCCCGGCGGAATATCCCTACACGCGCGGCGACATCGTAATCGGTTCCGACGTCTGGATCGCCGGCAATGCGATCATTCTGTCCGGCGTGACGATCGGAGACGGCGCCGTGGTGGGTGCGGGTTCGGTCGTGATCGAAGATGTGCCGCCTTATACGATCGTCTTTGGTAATCCCGCGCGTGTCGTGCGCAAGCGCTTTCCCGACGACGTCATCGCCGCGCTGCTGGACGTGCGCTGGTGGGATCTCAGCCACGAGCAGATTAACGCGCTGCGGCCTTTGCTGCTGAGCCACGATGCCAGAAAGCTCGTGGATGAGTGCCGCAAACTCAAAGGGTTGCCCCCCTTGGCGCAGATGAACGGCGTTGCCGTCGAGCACAAGGCCGCATCGGTTGCAATTCCGAGTGCTGCAGCAGCCGCAACCGCGGCTGCGCCATCGAGCGCGTCGCGCGAAGACATCCTGGCGCTGATCCGCAAGGAATGTCCGGCTCTTACATCCGCCGACCTCGACACCCCGTTCGACGACCTTGATGTCGATAGTTTTGGCATGCTCACGCTTCGCACCAAGCTGGAAGAAGCGTCGCGAGTCGCGGTCGATGATGAAACCTGGTCGTCGGTCGTCACGCCCGCGGATGCAATCCGCATTTTTGCGAATGCGGAATCGGCAAAGGCCCGGTCCCGCGCGACTGCATCTCTCAGCGAACGACGGACCTATCATGTGAACTTGCCGCAGATGACGGTCAACGGCTTTTCGGAATCCTGGCTGTTCAAAGAGTGCGGCGACCTGCATTGGAGCCTCATCACCAAGGGATTGGGAGTGCCATCGAGCCAAGCGAAGGATGCCGGCGGCAACCGTCTGTTTGCTACTTTCACCCGGGTTCAAATCGACTCAACGGCGCCGTTGGCCGCTTATGCCGAGAATGAGCCGATCGCGATCGAAGGCAAAATCTCGCGATATGGATCGACGATGTTCTTCAATGATGCGGTGGTGCAGGGCGAAGGGAAATCGACACGGGTGCGGCTGATGTCGAGCTTTTCCAAATTCGGCGAAACAGCGACGAACACGTCATTGCTGCCGGGACAGCCCGATATCGCCGCCGATTGCACTATTCCCGCGCTCGCCGACTTGCCCGAGTTCGCCCAAGAATATCGCGCGCGACGCGGCGCGCAGCTCGCGCCACCGGTGTTCGAGTGCGAATACGCGATCGTTCCGTATCACGATATCAACGGGGTTGGGTTGCTGTATTTCGCCGCCTACCCGACCATCAATGATATTTGCGCCGGGCGTTACGCCGGGCCCTCCTACGCCCGCTTAAGCACGCGGCGGCGCGACGTGTTCTATTTCGCAAACTGCGAGGCCGACGAGACGCTGATCTATCGCATCCACCGCTGGCAGGCGAAAGACGACGGCATCGAGGCGGAGGAATCGTTAAGCCGCAAGAGCGACGGCGCCTTGATAGCCCACACCTTCACGACCAAGAATTCCTCGCCGGCCAGCCGCCGCGATCGATCTTGCTGAACCGGCTAAAAAGGCCGCGCCGTATATTGCGCCCGGCGCCATAGGTTCACCGTCCGCACCGCCCCCGGCAGGACTAGGACGTTAGTTCAAAACGGCGTGTTTGGATTGAGACCCGGGATATAGAACGGGCGCGCCAGCGGGTAGCCGCCGTCGCCCTGGACGTCGGGTCCCATGAACCAGTTCGGGCGGCCGGGATCGCCGCCGGGCGGCAGCATGTAATCGCGGTAGTCGCGATCGCCGACCGAGACTTCAGTCCCGGTGTCGAGATAAGAGCGATGCCGGGGAATGATGATGATGGTGCGATGGCCGTTGCCGTCGGGGATGATGGTCGTGGTCGGCTGGATGATCGTCCCGCTGGCGGAGCGTTCCACTGCAGGCTGCTGCGGTTTCTTGGTGGCCGCGCTGGCGGCCCCGCCCAATGCCGAAAGCACGGCAATTGCAGCAGCAAGACCGGCAAAAAGGCGCATCATTCCTGGCAGCATCGGCTCCTCGCTTTCCGCCCCGGAGGCGGATCGAACCGCTCCAATGTAGCCGGGTTTCGCCAGCCGCAACAGCGCTCCGGTAACCTATTCAGGTTGCTAGGGGTTCCGGGGCAGCGATGCCGCATTCCAATGGTGGCGGTCGACCGGCGAGAGCGCCGCAATTAACGCCCTAACGCGCGCGGCCTGAACCTGCCGGTGAATTTTATGCGGTGCGGAACGGGCACCGGCACATTGCGTTCCGGCGTCGCCGCCAAAATCGGATTGCGCTCGCCGCAGAAGGTGCGCTTGAGCTCGGCGCGCGCGAACAGGCCGGCCACCGCGGCATCGCCGCCGGCAGACAAGATGGTGAGCCGGTCGAGCCCGCAGGCGAGCGTCGCGCGATCGACGGGTTCTTCGCCTGAGTTGCAATACCAGCCGGCGATCTGCATCGGCGGATCGTCGAACGGCCGCGCAAAGCCGAGGCAACGGCGCTGCATACCATTGTGAGTTCCCGGCACGGCGATGGCGAAATCGACCAGCGCCACGGCGCCGAATTTGCTGTCGATCTCGCCCGCCGGCTTGACGTCGTCGGTGATCGTAAAACCGACGATGCGCGCGGCGATCTCGCTTGGCGCGTCGATGAAGCGCTCGCTTACCGCACCCGGCCGATAGATTTCGACCATGACATAGGGACCGCCGCCGGCCGGTTCGCCCCAGCTCAGCACGTCCTTGCGCGCGCCGTCGGCGCTCCGGCGCAAGATGGCGTAATTGAAGCCGGCGGCCGCAAGCTCCGGCATTTGCATGTCGAAGGCCGGGCGCGGCCGCTCGACATTGATCCAATCCGGCTGCGGCGCCGGCCGCACTGCCGCAATGCCCGCAGGCGTGCGAAAAAGGCTCGCCGCCGCGATGGCGAGGATCGCCAAGGCGCCCATATAAGCAAGGATGCGCACGATGGTGGCGCGAATGTCGCCGGGTATGGTGCAAGAGGCGTCCTGCACGGCCGCTCCGATCAGCGTTGTGTTTGGGATGTTTCTCGCTTAGAAGCGCTTCCGCTCCGGTTCCTGCGAGGCCGGCGGGGACGCGAATTTTCGGTGGAGAGTTAACGATGGGTTACAACGTCGCCGTCGTCGGGGCGACCGGCAATGTCGGCCGGGAAATGCTCAATATTCTCGCCGAGCGGTCGTTCCCCGCCGACGAGGTAGTGGCGCTTGCCTCGCGGCGAAGCATCGGCACGGAAGTGTCCTACGGCGACCGTACGCTAAAGGTCAAAGCGCTCGAACACTTCGATTTCTCCGGCGTCGACATTTGCCTGATGTCGGCGGGCTCCGCGGTCTCCAAGGAATACTCGCCGAAGATCGCCGCAGCCGGCGCGGTGGTGATCGATAACTCGTCGGCCTGGCGCTACGAGTCCGACGTCCCATTGATCGTGCCGGAGGTCAATGCCGATGCGGTCGTGGGCTTTAGGAAGCGCGGCATCATCGCCAATCCCAATTGCTCGACGGCGCAGCTCGTCGTCGCGCTCAAGCCGTTACACGACAAAGCCAAGATCAAGCGCGTCGTCGTCGCCACCTATCAGTCGGTGTCGGGCGCCGGCAAGGAGGCCATGGACGAATTATTTGCGCAGACCAAGGCGGTGTTCCAGCTCAACGAGGTCGAGGCGAAGAAGTTTCCCAAGCGCATCGCGTTTAACATCATTCCGCAGATCGATACCTTCATGGAGGACGGCTACACCCGCGAAGAGTGGAAGATGGTGGTCGAGACCAAGAAAATTCTCGATCCCAAGATCAAGCTCACCGCGACCTGCGTGCGCGTGCCGGTCTTCATCAGCCATTCCGAAGCGGTCAATATCGAGTTCGAGGAGCCGATCACGCCCGACGAGGCGCGCGATATCTTGCGCAACGCGCCGGGTTGCCTGGTCATCGATTCGCAGGAGCCGGGCGGCTATGTGACGCCCTACGAGGCGGCCGGCGAGGACGCCACCTATATCAGCCGCATCCGCGAGGACGCGACCGTCGAGAACGGGCTGTCGATGTGGGTGGTCTCCGACAATCTGCGCAAGGGCGCGGCACTCAACACCATCCAGATCGCCGAGTGCCTGATCAACCGCAAGCTGATTACCGCCAAGCGCAAGGCGGCGTAATCGGGTGATTGGCACGAAGCCTGCAAAGCCGTTAGCTTAAGACCTGCCTGGGAATTGGGGACTTAAGCAATGGCTGTGCGTCCGCGCCGTAGCGTGCTCTACATGCCCGGATCGAATGCGCGTGCGCTGGAGAAGGCGCGCGAGCTGCCGGCCGATGGGCTCATCCTCGATCTGGAAGACGCGGTGGCGCCCGAGGCCAAGACGTCCGCGCGCGAGAATATCGTCAAGGCGCTCAAAACCGGTTTCGGCGACCGCGAAGTGCTGGTGCGGATCAACGGGCTCGATACGCGGTGGTGGGTAGACGATATCGCCGCCGCGGCTTCGGCCAAGCCCGATGCCATCCTGGTGCCGAAAGTGTCGACACCGCGTCAGTTGCAGGACCTGGCGGCGCGGCTCGTCGATATGGGCACCGACCCGCATGTGCGGGTTTGGGCCATGATGGAGACGCCGCTTGCCATGCTCAATGTCGGCGAGATCGCCCATTCCGCGCTCGATTCCGAGACCCGGCTTGCCGGCTTCGTCATGGGCACCAACGATCTTGCCAAGGACACCCGCGCCCGGCTGGTGCCCGGTCGCGCGCCGATGCTGCCGTGGCTGATGACCTGCATTGCCGCCGCCCGCGCTTACGGCCTCGACATTCTCGACGGCGTCTATAACGACCTCGGCAATGCTGAGGGGTTCATCGCGGAATGCAAGCAGGCGCGCGACCTCGGCTTTGACGGCAAGACGCTCATTCATCCGCGCCAGATCGATCCGTGCAACGAAGCGTTCTCGCCGAGCCCGGAGGAAGTCGAGTGGGCGCGCAGGATGATTGCCGCCTTCGAGCTGCCGGAAAACAAGGACAGGGGCGTCATCCAGATCGACGGCCGCATGGTCGAGCGCCTGCACGCCGAAATGGCGCGGCAAACGGTGGCGATTGCGGACGCGATCGAAAAACAGAAATCGGCACAGCCGGCCAAAGAGAAGCTTGGCTCAGCCTGAGCTTTATTTGCTCCGCGCCCGGCGGCCCGCATTTCCTGCAGGGGGAACGTACTGCGTATTTTGCACGCAGAAGCCGCCCATCCCCTGCAGCGTCTGCATGCATTGGGCGTAGCTTACAAATCCGCAATTCGTTGCGCCGCCCCCCGCGCCGGCGTACTGGGCGCACCACGGATAATTCTGCGCTTGGGCGTTGGTCTCCATCGCGGCCGTGGCGACGAGAATTCCCAATAGCAGCGGCAAATGTCTCATAGCGCCCTCCTGGCATTGCCGGCGCTTTCGCTACTAACGCCAAACGTCCGGCTTTATTCCAAGCTCTCGTTCGCGTGCCGCGGCGCGTAAAAATTCGGTTCAACAGCGGCTGAATTTTCGCTAGGCTGAGCGGCCTTCATTATCAACCGATGAGAGACCAGCGATGCCCGTTTCGATGTACACCGTTTCCATCCCCGTTTTCATTCAACATCTCGGCGGTCTCAACACCGTCCTTGACAAAACCGCGGCCTGGGCCGGCGCCCGCAAGGTCAATGAGGCCGATCTGTTGAACATGCGGCTGTCGCCGGACATGTTCAATTTGACCCGCCAGGTCCGGGCGGCGACCGATCACGCCGCCAACGCGGCGGCGCGCCTGGCCGGCAAGGAGCTGCTGAAATTCGCCAATGACGAAACGACGATCGCTCAACTGAGGGACCGCATCGCCAAGACCATCGATTATCTCAAGAGCTTCAAGCCGAGCGAGATCGACGGCACCGAGGGCAAGGACATCAGCATCACCTTTCCCAGCGGCCAGACCCGCCAGTTCACCGGCCAGAGCTTGCTGCTCGGCAACAGCCTGCCGAATTTCTGGTTTCACACCACCACCGCTTACGACATCGTGCGGCTGTGCGGCGTTGAGGTCGGCAAGCGCGACTTCATGGGGACGCCGCCAACGTCGTAAGTGCCGCAGGCGGCGAGAAACAGCAGCGTTGTCCCTACGCCGACTTCGCGGCATTTTTACTATTATCGGCGGCGGCCGCGCGAATCCGGGCTTGGTCACGCACGGAGAAGCAGGATGCCGCCTTCGCGCTGAAGCAGAATTATTGCGGCGCACACTGCAGATCAGCTATTGCCAATCACTTCGGCATTTCGAAATATCAATGCTGGCCGGCGCGCCGCTGATCTGAGCGCGTCGGCGAGGGACACGCCTGTCTGAGGCGCGCGGTAGCAGAGAATCAAATACCAAGGGGAGGGCGAGCAATGGCCGATGCCGGGCAGACCTGGGATGACGCCGGTGAAGCGACAGCACCGGAACACGTGGGCTGGAAAGAACTCTATCTGAAAGAAGACTGGTGGGCCGTTTGGGTCGGCCTTGCGCTGATGGTGTTTGCGATCCTGCTGTTCCAGGCGGGTGCCAGCAACGTCATCAAATCGCTCGCCATCAATCCGGGCGGGCTCAAGTGGAGTTCGTTCGATCAACTCGCCAGTCACTTCGAGCAGAACGCGCTGCTGTATCTCTATCAATTCGTGTTCTGGCTGGTGCTGTTCGGGGTCACCAGCGCGATCATGGGCGCTCGCCTCGCGGAATTCGTGCCGGCGTTCGTTTTCCTCTATCTGCTCTCCCTGGTCATGTTCTCGATCGCCGGCTGGGTGAATGCGGCGCAGTTCAATCTTGAGGCTCCGCTGGTCGCGCTCATTCTCGGGCTTGTCGTAGCCAATGCGGCGCGACTGCCGCGGTGGATGGATAGCGCGTTCCGCGTCGAGTATTTCATCAAGATCGGCATCGTTCTGCTCGGCGCGACGTTCCCTATAGCCCTTGTGCTGAGCGCCGGGCCGGTGGCCATCGCCCAGGCCACGGTGATCTCGCTCATCACCTGCCTCGTGATTTTCTTTGTCGGCACCCGCGTGTTCGGGATCGACAAGCGGCTGGCGGCGGTGCTGGGCGTCGGCGGCGCGGTTTGCGGCGTGTCGGCGTCAATGGCGATCGCCGCATCGGTCAGGGCGAAAAAAGAGCATCTCTATGCATCGGTCACGCTTGTTGTCATATGGGCGCTGGTGATGGTCCTGCTGCTGCCGTTTCTGTCGCGAGCCATGGGGCTGCTTCCGGGCGTGGCCGGAGCGTGGATCGGGACGTCGGAGTTTGCCGACGCGGCCGGATTCGCGGCAGCCACCACCTATGGCAAGATGGCCGGGAACGAGGATGCGGCAATCAAGTCCTTCACGCTGATGAAGGTGATTGGCCGCGATCTCTGGATCGGCATTTGGTCGGTCGTGTTCGCCACGATCGCGACCTTTGTGTGGGACAGGGGAAAGAGCGGTCAAGCGCCGAACGCGCGCGAGATCTGGTGGCGTTTCCCGAAGTTCGTTCTCGGCTTTTTTGCCGCCTCGATACTGATAAGCGCGTTTACGGGCAGCTTCAGCGGCGCGGACTTCGCCAGCACCGTGCGACCCAATGTGATTCTCCCGCTGGTAGGACTGCGGACCTGGGCGTTTGTCTTCTGCTTCCTCAGCATCGGGCTCACGACGCGCTTTCGTGACCTGCATGCGGTGGGCTGGAAGTCGTTTTGGTCTTTCACCATCGGTGTCGGTATCAACGTGGTGCTGGGCTACATCCTGTCGGTGATCGTCTTTGGCAACTATTGGGGCTCGATCTAACGCGCACGCGCCGGCAGGTCGCGCCGAACGCTGTGGGGCGTGCCGGTTCTTCACCGGCGCGCCCGCGGCGCTTGAGCGCGCCATTCCGGGGCTTAATATCCTCAGCTCGGCCTATGGCTCGGTGCGAGCCGATACCGGACTGTGCGAGCGGCATGAGGTTTTTGTAACCTCGCTCACCGCGGCATGTCCTGACTTCGCCAGGGAATAAATCCGAACCTGATCTAATTCTTCAACCGATAGCCGGTCCTGAAGAACCACCACACGATCGCGAGGCAGGCCGCCAGGAAGACAAACGTCATTGCTACGCTCACTTCGACATTGACGTCGGCGATGCCGAAGAAACTCCAGCGGAAACCTGAGATCAGATAAACCAGCGGATTGAACAGCGTGACGGTGCGCCAGAACGGCGGCAGCACGCTGGTCGAGTAGAACGTGCCGCCGAGAAACGTCAGCGGCGTGATGATGAGCAACGGCACGATCTGCAATTTCTCGAAGCCCTCCGCCCACAGCCCGAGAATAAAGCCGAACAGGCTGAAAGTGACCGCAGTCAGAACCAGGAAGGCGAGCATCCAGAACGGATGCGCGATATGGATCGGCACGAACAGGAACGACGTCGCCAGGATGATAAGGCCGAGAATGATCGACTTGGTCGCGGCCGCGCCGACATAACCCAGCACGATTTCGAGCGCCGATATCGGCGCCGACAGGATTTCATAGATGGTGCCGACGAAGCGCGGGAAATAAATGCCGAACGCCGCATTGGTCACGCTCTGCGTCAACAGCATCAGCATGATCAGGCCGGGCACGATGAAGGCGCCGTAGGGCACACCCTCGATCTGGCTGATACGCGAGCCGATTGCAGCGCCGAACACGATGAAATACAGCGCGGTCGAGATCACCGGCGACACCACGCTTTGGAACAGCGTCCGTCCGGTTCGCGCCATTTCGTAGGCGTAGATGGCGCGCACGGCGTAAAGATTCATCGCCCCCTCACCAGATCGACGAAAATGTCCTCGAGCGAGCTTTGCGTAGTCCGTAAATCCTTGAACGTGATGCCGGCGCGGCCGAGATCGTCGAGCAGTGCGGTAATCCCGGTGTGCTCGCTTTTGGTATCGTAAGTGTACGTCAACTCGCCGCCGCCGCCGGCCAAGGTCAGATGGTGTTGCGCGAGCGCCGGCGGAATCGCGCCGAGCGGCTCGCGCAGTTCCAGCGTCAACTGCTTCTTGCCGAGCTTGCGCATCAGCTCGGCCTTGTCCTCGACCAGGATGATCTCGCCTTTGTTGATGACGCCGACCCGGTCGGCCATGTCCTCGGCTTCCTCGATGTAATGGGTGGTGAGAATGATGGTGACGCCGCTGGCGCGCAATTCACGGACGAGCTGCCACATGTCCTTGCGCAATTCGACATCGACACCGGCGGTCGGCTCGTCGAGAAACAGAATGCGCGGCTCGTGCGCCAGCGCCTTGGCGATCATCAGCCTTCGCTTCATGCCGCCGGACAGCATCCTGATCTTGGCGACTTTCTTGTCCCACAGCGACAGCTGCTTGAGCACCTTCTCGATGTGGGCGGGATCGGGCGGCTTGCCGAACAGCCCGCGCGAAAAGCGCATGGTCGCCGGCGGCGTCTCGAAGGCGTCGGTGGTCAGCTCCTGCGGCACCAGCCCGATCAGCGACCGTGCCGCGCGGTAGTCGGCGATGATGTCGTGACCGTCCACGGTGACGGTACCGCTCGTCGGGTTAACGAGGCCGCAGATGACGCCGATCAGCGTCGTCTTGCCGGCGCCGTTCGGGCCGAGCAGGGCAAAGATCTCGCCGTGGCGGATGGTGAGGTTGATGTCTTTGAGCGCCTGGAACCCGGACGCGTAGGTCTTGTTGAGATGCGAGACGGAGATCGCGGAGGTCATGGCGGGTATGTAGTCATTCCGGGGCCGAGCGCAGCGACTTGCCGCGGAGCTTGTCATCGGGCCGGCCACTTCGGGCCGGACCCGTTGGCGGCAATCCGGAATGACGCAATCCGCTTACACCCAGGGCCGCGACGCTTTGGCTTTGGCCTCGAAGCTTTCGATCTTGGCGTGTTTCTGCATGGTCACGCCGATCTCGTCGAGGCCGTTGAGCAGCGCGTGCTTCCTATGCGGTTCGATGTCGAACTTGACCACACCGCCGTCGGGCCCGCGGATTTCCTGCTTTTCCAGATCGACGGTGAGCGTCGCATTGGCGCCGCGCTCGGCGTCGTCGAACAGCTTCTCCAGGTCGTCCGGCGAGACTTTGATCGGCAGCACGCCGTTCTTGAAGCAGTTGTTGTAAAAAATATCGCCGAACGAGGTCGAGATCACGCAGGTGATGCCAAAATCCAAAAGCGCCCACGGTGCGTGCTCGCGCGACGAGCCGCAGCCGAAATTATCGCCGGCAACCAGAATCTTGGCCTTGCGATAAGCCGGCTTGTTGAGCACGAAATCGGCATTCTCGCTGCCATCGTCGCGGAAGCGCTTTTCCGAGAACAGGCCTTTGCCGAGCCCGGTGCGCTTGATGGTTTTCAAATACTGCTTCGGAATGATCATATCGGTGTCGATATTGATCATCTTGAGCGGTGCGGCGACGCCTTCGAGTACGGTGAACTTTTCCATGTCCAGTCCTGCCAGCGAGCGGATCGATCGTTTCCGTGTCGGTTAATGGCGGCTCCGCGCGTGCCGGTCAAGCCTGCGATTCGGCGCCCGGATCAGGTCTGCTTTTCATGTTTCGGCACCTGAGCAAGCTCGGTGACCCACGGCCGCGCCGAGCGCCACCAGTTCTGCCGCTTCGGCGTCAGTCGATCGCGCTGGCGCAGCATGCCGACACGCACGGTGTAGGACGGTTGGACACCGTCGCCCGGCGTCGTCGAATAGATCGGCGTGCCGCAGTGCGGGCAGAAGGCTTGCAGCCGCGGCTTGCCGCTGTCGGCCGTCGTCTTCAGATAGGTCGTGGGCTCGCCCGTCATCTTGAAACTTGCGCCGGGCACCGGGACCGAAATGCGAAATGCGGTGCCGGTCGAGGTTTGGCAATCGGTGCAGTGGCAAATGGCGACCTTGTCCGGATCGGCCTCGCCTGCGATGGTGATGAAGCCGCAATGGCACGCGCCGTCGATTTTCATCGCTTCGCTCCCCTACTCGAAAGATTCCTATTCCGTCCGCTCAATCTCATGCATGGCGGCATCCGACAGGCCGAAATGATGGCCGATTTCGTGGACCAATACATGCTTGACGATGGCGCCCAAAGTTTCCTCGTGCTCGGCCCAGTAATCGAGGATCGGCCGGCGGTACAGCCAGATCATGTTCGGCATCTGTCCGGTGAAGCTCTCCGGACGCAACGGCAGGCCGACGCCGTGAAACAGGCCAAGCAGGTCGAACTCGCTTTCCGCGCCCATTTTATCGAGCACGTCATCGCTCGGAAAATCGTCGACCTGAATGACCACGTCGGCGCAAAGATCGCGAAATTTCTGCGGCAAATGGCGGAGCACCTCGCCGGCCAGCACTTCGAGCTCGGCCAGCGACGGCGCCTTGACCGGCCGCCAAGCCAGCGGATCGGAATTCAGATCGGCCATAATCGTACTGTAGCGTTGTTTATCTTTCTTCGCGCGTCTTCGCGCAAGCGGGGACCCAGATGCTGGATTCCCGCTTGCGCGGGAATGAGCGGAATAGAATAGACTACGAGCCGATGATGATGCCGAAAATGATCGCAATTTTGATCGTCGCCGCGCTGCCCGTTGTCGTCACGGCGCAGCAGGCCATGGCGCAGGACGCGACTTCACCGTTTGTCCGGCCCGGCACGGCCTCGCCGCCGCCGCGTCACATTCGCGGCCGCATTACCATCCATCCGGGGCGGTTACTCTACCGGCGCTGCGTCGATCGGTATGAGCTGCAGAACCGGCCGAGCGGCACAGTGCTTTACCCGCAAATGCGCTGCTGGTGGGTGCGGGGGTAACGCCATCGTCTGGGCCATCACCTTGGCACCAATCATTCGGAACCGTGCTACGATGAAGTATGGGCCGTATCAGCCGCACTATCGGCGCTCTTGCGCGCAATCGCCGTTGGCTGCCGCAAGCGATTCGCGTGCCGGTTCCGTATTCCCGCGGAATGCGTTTTGCCGATGCATTCCGCGACGGCGTTCACGAGCAGCCAAAGCCGGTTGCCGAGCCGCCCAATCCGCTGCGCGCCTATTTCGAGCAGCATACCAAAGGCCTCGGCATCTGGAAATGGACGCACTATTTCGACATCTACCATCGGCATTTTCAAAAATTCATCGGCCGTAACGTCCATGTGATGGAGATCGGCGTATATAGCGGCGGCAGTTTGGTGATGTGGCGAGACTATTTTGGCGCAAGCTGCCGCGTGTACGGCGTCGATATCGAGCCGGCCTGCCTCTCCTACAGCGCCGAGCGGATCGAGATCATGATCGGAGACCAATCCGATCCGCAATTCTGGGCCAAGGTCCGCGCGGCAATCCCGCGCCTCGACATCCTGATCGACGACGGCAGCCATCATCCCGAGCATCAAATCATCACGCTTGAGGAAATGCTGCCGCATTTAAAGCATGGTGGCGTCTATCTGTGCGAGGATACCCACGGCTCGCCGAACTATTTTGCCTCTTACGTCGCTGGATTAAGCGGTCGCCTCAACCGCGGAACGGCCCAATTTGGCAGCGCCATCGAGTCCGTACATTTTTATCCGCTGATTACGGTGATCGAGAAATGGCAATCGCCGCCTTCGTTCAACAGTGAAAGACGCGGCACGCAATGGGCGCCGTTCTCCCCGCAAGATTGATAAGAGGCCCACAATACGAGCCGTTCCGACTTTCTAATTCCACTCTCTGACGTCGACGAAATGCCCGGCGATCGCAGCCGCGGCGGCCATCGCCGGCGAGACGAGGTGGGTGCGCCCCTTGTAGCCCTGGCGGCCTTCGAAATTGCGGTTCGAGGTCGAGGCGCAGCGCTCGCCGGGGGCGAGCTTGTCGGGATTCATGGCGAGGCACATCGAGCAGCCGGGCTCGCGCCATTCGAAACCGGCTTTGACAAAGATTTTGTCGAGCCCTTCCGACTCGGCCTGTTCTTTGACCAGGCCCGAGCCGGGCACGATCATGGCGTTGACCCTGGCGTTGACGGTCTTGCCGTCGACCACCTTGGCGACGGCGCGCAAATCCTCGATGCGCGCATTGGTGCAGGAGCCGATGAAGACGCGGTCGATTGAGATGTCGGCAATCTTCTCGCCGCCTTGCAGGCCCATATAGGCAAGCGCGCGCTCGATCGCCTCGCGCTTTTTCTCGTCGGTGACGTCGTCGAGCCGCGGCACGCGGCCGGTCACGGAGACCACCTGCTCGGGGCTGGTGCCCCAGGTGACGAGCGGCGGCAGCTTTGCGGCGTCGAGCTTGATCTCGCGATCGAATTGCGCACCCTCGTCGGAGGCAAGCGTGCGCCAATAGGTCAGCGCCGCATCCCAGTCCTTGCCCTTTGGCGCCTTGGGGCGGCCCTTCAAATACTCGTAGGTCTTTTCATCCGGCGCGATGAAGCCCGCTTTGGCGCCGGCCTCGACCGACATGTTGCATACCGTCATGCGGCCTTCCATCGACAGCGCGCGGATCGCCTCGCCGGCATATTCCAGCGCATAGCCGGTGCCGCCGGCGGTGCCGATCTCGCCGATGATGGCGAGGATGATGTCCTTGGCGGTGACGCCGTCCGGCAGCTTGCCGTCGACCACCGCGCGCATGTTCTTCGATTTACTCTGGATCAGCGTCTGCGTCGCCAAGACGTGCTCGACTTCCGAGGTGCCGATGCCATAGGCCAGCGCGCCGAAGGCGCCATTGGTCGCGGTATGGCTGTCGCCGCAGACCAGCGTCACGCCGGGCAGCGTAAAGCCCTGCTCCGGGCCGATGATGTGGACGATGCCCTGGCGCTTATCGAACTCGTCGTAATATTCGAGATTGAAGAACTTGGCGTTGTCGGCGAGGTAGGCGATCTGCGCCGCGCTCTCGGGATCGGGGTTGGGCAGATGGCGGTCGGTCGTCGGCACGTTGTGATCGACGACAAGCAGCGTCTTGTCCGGCGCATGCACTTTGCGGCGCGACAGCCGCAAGCCTTCGAACGCCTGCGGACTCGTGACCTCATGCACGATATGGCGGTCGATATAGATCAGCGAGGAACCGTCGGGATCCTCCTCGATCAGATGGTCGTCCCAGATTTTATCGTACAGCGTGCGCGGCTTGGCCATGGTCGGAAACTCGCGAAAATTTACCGCATGACCGCAATATAATTGCGACGCGGCGGACTGAAATTACTCCGGCGCCTTGTCCTCGGCGGCCTCTGTGGTGTGATCCTGGCGCTCGAAAATGCGGGCGGATTTGCCGCGCCGGCCGCGCAGGTAATACAGCTTGGCCCGGCGGACCTTGCCGCGGCGCACCACCTGGATGGAATCGATCATCGGCGAATAAAGCGGGAAGACGCGCTCGACGCCCTCGCCGTAGGAAATCTTGCGCACGGTGAAGTTCTCGTTGAGCCCCGCGCCGGCGCGGCCGATGCAGACGCCCTCATAGGCCTGGACGCGGGCGCGTTCGCCTTCGACGATCTTGACGTTAACGATGAGCGTATCGCCCGGCTGGAAATCGGGGATTTCCTTTCCGGCGGAAAGCTTCGCCATCTGTTCGTTTTCGATTTCTTTGAGCAAGTTCATGGCGAATTCTCCAACGGATACGCGTTCTTGGGCTGCGCTTTCGTCGCGCCGTTGCGGCCGGTGCTACGCGGGTTGGGCGTGCTTCTATTACACCGCGCAGGCTTTGTCACCCCAACGTCACCCGGAGTCATTCCGGGGTATTTCCCTTGGGCTTTGCCGGCGCCCCGGAATGGCGCGCCCAGAGGTCGGGGCGGCGCTCGCGGGTCAGCCGTTCGGCCTCGGCGCGGCGCCAGGCGGCGATTTCCCGGTGGTTTCCCGAAGTCAGCACCTCCGGGATGGCCCGGCCCTCCCAAAGCTGCGGCCGGGTATAGTGCGGATATTCCAAAAGCCCGTCGGCAAAGCTCTCTTCCGCTCCAGACTCCGGGGCGCCCATGACGCCGGGCAGGAGCCGCACGCAGGCGTCGATCAGCGCCATGGCCGCGATCTCGCCGCCGGACAGCACATAATCGCCGACCGATATCTCTTCCAGGCCGCGCGCGGCGATGACGCGCTGGTCGACACCCTCGAAACGGCCGCAGACCAGAATGGCACCGGGACCGGCGCTCAGCGCGGCGATCCGCGCTTGCGTCAGCGGCACCCCGCGCGGCGATAACAGGAGCCGGGGCCGGTCGTCCTTTGCCGTGGCGTCAATGGCGCGGCCAAGCACGTCGGGCTTCATCACCATGCCGGGGCCGCCGCCGGCGGGGGTATCGTCGACCGAGCGATGCTTGTCGGTCGCAAACGCGCGGATATCGACGACATCGAGTGCCCAGGCCCCGGCGGCCAGTGCCTTGCCGGCAAGGCTCAAGCCCAACGGTCCCGGAAACATGTCCGGAAAAATCGTGAGCACGCTGGCGCGCCACATATCGGTCCTGCCCGTCAGTCTTTCTTTCAATCTTGCGCGGCCGGCGGATCGACGACGATTTTTCCCGCCGCCACGTCGACCGTCGGCACGGTGGCCGCATCGAACGGCACCAACTCCGTCTTGCCGCCGCCGTCCGGCCGCACTTCGATCAGATCCCCGGCGCCGAAATTATGGACCGCGATGACGGTGCCGCGCTGGCGGCCGGCGCGATCGACCACAGCAAGGCCAATGAGGTCGGCGTGATAGAACTCGTCGGGCTCGCTCGGTTCCGGCAGCCGTTCGCGCGGCACATAGAGTTTGGTATTGGTGAGGCGTTCGGCGGCGCTGCGATCGGCAATGCCGGAAAACGTCGCAACGAAATAATCCTTCGCCTGCCGCAGGGTTTGGATTTCGAACACGCGGCCGTCCTCGCTTTCGAGCGGGCCGTAATTGGCAATCGCCGCCGGATCGGCGGTGAACGAGCGCAGCCGAACCTCGCCGCGCACGCCGTGGGCGGCGCCGATTTGGCCCAGGCAAACGAGCCTAGGGCAAATGCGAGGGCCGTCCGCCATCGCTCGTTAGCTCGCCGGCGCGGCGCCGGCGGCCGGAGCCGCACCCGCGGCCGGAGCCGCACCCGCGGCCGGCGCCGCACCCGCGGCCGGCGCCGCACCCGCGGCGGCTTTGGCGGCCTCTTCCTTGGCCTTGCGCTCTTTGCGCGGGACCGCTTTTTCCGGATTATTGCGCGCTTTGCGCTTCATCACCCCGGCGGCATCAAGAAAGCGCATGATGCGGTCGGACGGCTGCGCGCCCTTGGCGATCCAGGCCTTGGCCTTTTCCACGTCCCACTTCAGCCGTTCGGTCTTGTCCTTCGGCAATAGCGGATTGAAATAGCCCAAGCGCTCGATGAAGCGCCCGTCGCGGGGGCTGCGGCTGTCGGCGACGACGATGTGATAGAACGGCCGCTTCTTGGTGCCGGCGCGTGCCATGCGGATGACGAGAGACATTCAGTTTCCTTTCGTTACGTTCATGACTTTCGTTTTACGATCACTTTTTCTTCCCCAAACCGGGCAAGCTGCCTGGAAATTTCGAACCGAGTCCCGGTAATCCGCCGGGCAGTCCCGGAAAATTAGGCGGCAGGCCGGGTGTTCCCGGCGGCAGACCCGGAACGCCGGGCATTCCCGGCGGCAAGCCGCCCGGCATTTTTTCCGCAAGCTTGGCCATGTCTTCCGGGCTCGGCATGCCGCCGCCGCCAAACCCGAGCATATTGGCAAGGCCGGCCATCGGCCCGCGTTTGGCGCTACCCATCGCTTTCATGACGTCGGCCATGGTGCGGTGCATTTTAAGTAGCTTATTGATGTCCTCCGGCTTGGTGCCGGAGCCGGTGGCAATGCGGCGCTTGCGGCTGGCTTTGAGAACGTCGGGATGGCGGCGCTCGCTTGGCGTCATGGAATCGATGATCGCCATCTGCCGCTTGATGACTTTTTCGTCGAGATTGCGCTCGGCGAGCTGGTTCTTGATCTTAGCAACGCCGGGCAACATCGCCATCAGCCCGGACATGCCGCCCATATGCTGCATCTGCGCCAGTTGTTCGCGTAAGTCCGCGAGATCGAAGGCGCCCTTGCGCATCTTTTCGGCGACGCGCGCCGCCTTCTCGGCGTCGATGGTCGCGGCGGCCTTCTCCACCAGCGAAATGATGTCGCCCATGCCGAGAATGCGGTCGGCGATGCGCTGCGGATAAAAATCTTCGATGGCGTCGAGCTTTTCCCCGGTGCCGATGAGTTTGATCGGCTTGCCGGTGACCGCGCGCATCGACAAAGCGGCGCCGCCGCGGCCGTCGCCGTCGATCCGGGTGAGCACGATGCCGGTGAGATCGAGCCGCTCGTTGAAGGCGCGTGCGAGGTTGACGGCGTCCTGGCCGGTCAGCGCGTCGGCGACCAGCAGCACTTCGTGCGGAGCGGCGGTTCGGCGCACGTCCGCCGCCTCGCGCATCAATTCCTCGTCGAGGGTGAGCCGGCCGGCGGTGTCGAGCAGCACCACGTCATAGCCGCCGAGCCGCGCCGCTTGCTGTGCGCGGCCGGCGATCTGCACCGGCGTTTGACTTTCGACGATCGGCAGCGTGTCGACGCCGACCTGACGGCCGAGCACCGCGAGTTGCTCCATCGCGGCCGGCCGGCGCGTGTCGAGCGAGGCCATCAGCACCTTGCGGTTCATGGTCTCGGCGAGACGCTTGGCGATCTTGGCGGCGGTCGTGGTTTTGCCCGAGCCTTGCAGCCCGACCAGCATGATGACGACCGGCGCCGGCGCGTTGAGATCGATCGGCTGCGCGCTCGATCCCAAAGTCTCGATCAATTGGTCGTGCACGATCTTCACGACCATCTGGCCGGGCGTGACCGACTTGATCACCTCGATCCCGACAGCGCGTTGCTTGACTTGATCGGTGAAGCTCTTCGCGACATCGAGCGCCACGTCGGCCTCGAGCAGCGCGCGCCGCACTTCGCGCAGGGCCGCCTCGACGTCGGCTTCCGACAGCGCGCCGCGCCGGGTCAGCCGGTCGAGGATTCCGTTCAGCCGTTCGGAGAGAGTGTCGAACAAGTTCTTCGTTCCTTAGTACGGTCGTCCCTTTGGGCGGCCTATCTCAAAACACCTTTACGCCCGAGGGCGCATCGCGCTGTCGGGCGGGAACCTCCGGTCTCCTGGACCGGTCGGCGGCCGAATTTCGGTCTCTTGCGAGAGTGGGCGGAACCTAATAACCGCCTCCCCCAGTGTCAACCAGGAGACGTGTCCGGCGGCTTGATCAAGACGTAAACGTTGACGACCAGCGTGTTCGGGTCGGCGGTGAGCGGGTCGGAGACGTATTCTTCGATCATTTCCTTGGCATCGAGCCGCTTTTCGTCGAGATAGTCGGTGATCGTCTCATAGGTATTGTCGAGATCGTCATAGGAGCCGCGATAGACGAATTTGAGCGCCGCACCGCCCGGCGTCTGGCCAAGGGCGAATTCGCCGTGCGGCGGGTTTTTCGGCGGTGCGGCGATCGGAACCGCGATCTCGTAGTCGAAGCCGTTATCGTCGGACGACGTGAAGATCGTCATCGGTAGGCCATCGGGCTTGATGCCTTCCTTATCGAGGTAGGACTTTATCTTCTTGAGCGAGCCGGTGATGATGTCGAACGTCTTGTCCCAGGTGCCGCTGCCTTTCACGTAGATCATCGTCCTCACGGTCAGCGTTGTGTCCTGGCCGAATACATCGCCCGGCTGCGCCGGCGTCGATCCGGGCGCGATTTGCTCGGGCGCTGCGGGTGCAGTCGGGGCAGCCGGCAAGGCCGGCGCGGGATTTTGCGGTGTGGTCTGTGCCGGTGCCGGCGCCGGGCTCTGAGCACCGGCTGGCTGCGGCACTCCGGCGGCCAAGATCATGGCCAATGCGGCGCCCGCGGAACCGGCCCGCGCAAAACGCAACGACATCAACTTCTCCTTAAATCGGCGATCCGGCGCCCGGGCCGCGCCGCCGTTTCGTCATCCAATCGTCGTCGCCGCGAATCTAACACTTTTCGCCGCATCTCGCCCTGCCCAAATTGCCGTCACCGCTATCGCGCGGCCGAATCGCGACACTGGCGCACATGGATCGAGTCCTCATATAAGTCGCTCGCATTTTGGGCTTTATCATGAGCGCGCTGGCCAACCGCGACTTCGTCAAGATGAACGGCCTCGGCAACGAGATCGTCATCGTCGATTTGCGGCGTGGACCGGGCCCCATTGACGCGGCCGCGGCGCGCGCTGCGGCTGGGCAAGAGCCGTACGATCAGCTGATGGCGCTCTATCCAGCGCGCAGCGATGAAGACGCGTTGGTCCGCATCTACAACAGCGACGGTTCCGAAGCGGGCGCCTGCGGCAACGGGATGCGCTGCGTGGCCGCGTTTATCGGCGAGGAAACCGGCCGTGCCAAGCTGAAGTTCACAACGCCGGCGGGCGTTATTTCCTGTTGGCGCGGGGAAAACGGTCTATTCACCGTGGACATGGGCCCGCCGCATTTCCGCTGGGATGAGATACCGCTGGCGCAGGAATTCGCCGATACGCGTGCGATTGAGCTCGAAATCGGGCCGCGCGGGGCGCCGGTCCTGCATTCCCCCTCCGCGGTGAGCATGGGCAATCCGCACGCCATCTTCTGGGTGGGCGATCCCGCCGCTTACGATCTCGGCAAGATCGGCCCGCTGCTGGAGCACCATCCGATGTTCCCGCAGCGCGCCAATATTACGCTTGCCGCGACGCCGTCGCGCGACCGCGTCGTCATCCGGACCTGGGAGCGCGGCGCCGGCCTCACCAAGGCCTGCGGCTCCGCGGCCTGCGCCGCCGCCGTTGCCGCGGCCCGCCTCAATCGCACCGGGCGCAAAGTAACAGTCAGCCTGCCCGGCGGCGATCTCACCGTCGAATGGCGCGAAGGCGACGATCACGTGCTGATGACCGGACCGGTCGAATACGAGCACAAGGGCCGCTTCGACGCGGCTTTGTTCGTCCCTGCCGGCACGGGGGCGGCGTCACGATGAGCGTCGATGTTGTCACTTTCGGCTGCCGGCTCAATGCCGCCGAATCGGAAGTGATCCGCCGCAGGGCAGAGTGCGCCGGTTTCACCGACACCGTCGTCGTCAATACCTGCGCGGTGACGGCGGAGGCAGTACGCCAAGCCAAACAAACGATCCGCGCGCTGCGCCGCGAGCGCCCGCATGCCAAGATCGTCGTCACCGGCTGCGCGGCGCAGACCGAGCCGGGCACTTTCAGCGCCATGGCCGAGGCCGATCGCGTGCTCGGCAACGCGGAAAAGCTCTCGGCGGCCGGATGGGCGCAAGCGCGGGAGGCTTTCGCGGTCGCTGGCGCGCCGAAGGCGATCGTCAACGACATCATGGCGGTGAAGGAAACCGCGGCGCATCTCGTCGACGCTTTTCCCGGCCGCAGCCGCGCGTTCGTCCAGGTGCAGAACGGCTGCGATCACCGCTGCACCTTCTGCATCATTCCGTTCGGCCGCGGCAATTCGCGCTCGGTGCCGATGGGGGCTGTGGTCGAGGACGTGCGCCGTCTTGTCGGCAACGGCTATTGCGAGATCGTGCTGACCGGCGTCGACATCACCAGCTACGGCGCCGATCTGCCGGGCGCGCCAAAGCTCGGCATGCTGGTGAAACAGCTCCTCAAGCACGTGCCGGAGCTCAAGCGGCTGCGGCTGTCGTCGATCGATTCGGTCGAGGCGGACCGCGATCTCCTCGACGCGCTGACGGCCGACGCACGGCTGATGCCGCATCTGCATCTGTCGCTGCAATCCGGCGACGATCTCATCCTCAAGCGCATGAAGCGGCGGCACCGGCGCGCCGACGCGATTGCGTTCTGCGCCGAGGTGAGCCGCTTGCGGCCGGATACGGTGTTCGGCGCCGATCTGATCGCCGGCTTCCCGACCGAGACCGAGGCGATGTTCCAGCAGACGCTCGATCTCGTGGACGAGTGCGGCCTGACGCATCTGCATGTCTTTCCGTTCTCGCCGCGTCCGGGAACGCCCGCGGCCCGGATGCCGCAACTCGACCGCGCCGTGATCAAGGAACGGGCGCGGCGGCTGCGCGAGCGTGGCGCCCGGGCGCTCTGCCGGCATCTCGACGCCGAGGTCGGCACGACGCGCCGCGTCTTGACGGAATCCGAAAAGGCCGGCCACACCGAGCAGTTCACCAAGGTCTTGCTCGCGGCGCCGGCCGAGCCGGGAAACATCATCGATCTGAAAATCCGCGCCCACGACGGGCGGCAATTATTGGCGGCCTGATGCTTTGCCTGCGCCCCGCGAATGGGGGCATTCGTGGCGCAATCAGTTTGGGTTTGCCGTGACGGCTGATGGTTCGCTCTCGAACGCGCCGGATTGCACGAAGGCATCGGAATAGAAGTGCCGTTCCGGCAAGCGCCGCCGCCGGATAAATCCGTCTTGCGCGGCGGCGATCATGAGAGGATTGCCGCACGCATAGACCTCGACGTCGGACAGATCGGCGTAATCGTCCATGATGGCTTGATGGACCAGCCCAGTGCGGCCTCGCCATTCGCCGTCGGGCTCGGAGAGAACCGGCGCGAACGACAGCCAAGAAGCGCGGCCGGTCCATTTTTGCGGCAAGTCCAAAAGGTAGAGATCGTCGCGTTTCCGTGCCCCCCAATACAATCGCATGGGGCGTGAATTGCCGCGCTTGAGCGCGTCCTCGACGATCGATTTGATCGGCGCAAATCCGGTTCCGGATGCGAGCAGGATAATCGGCGCGTGCGAATCGTCACGAACGAAAAAATCGCCATAGGGCAGTTCGACATCGAGTTTGTCGCCAAGCTTGATGGCGGCGAGCACAGTTTCGGAGAAACGTCCTCCTGGAATATGCCGGATGTGAAGTTCGACGCCGTCGCTCGCATGCGGCGCGTTGGCCATTGAGAAATTCCTCCGCTCCCCGTCGGGGAGGACTATTTGCAAATATTGCCCCGCCTTGAATTTTGCGCGAATCCCGATCGCAAAGCGCAAATTGAGGATGGCAACGTCCGGGGCCGGCCGGGTCAGGCGGAACACGGTGGCCTTCAGAGTTTTGCGAACCGGCGGCTCGCGCCGTTCGATTCGCTTCGGCAGGATTTCCAGATCGCTGCGCGGCTGAGCCCGACACATCAGCACGGCAGCGGATTTCCCCCGCATCGGACCTTTGCCGGGCTGCGTCACCTCGCCGGCGATGAGCTCGCCTTCGCAGGTGTTGCAGACACCCTTGCGGCATGAATACGGAATCGCAAATCCGGCGCGCTCGGCCGCATCGAGCACCGATTCATCCGACGCACAGGGAAAGGCGATGTCGGTATTTGCCACCCGCACCTGGTAGATCATGCGGCGAATTCCGCCGTCGGGCGACCGGCTGGAGCTGCGCCGCCTACCAGGCGCAAAGCCCGCAGCACCGCTTCCGGATCGGCGCGGCCCTGGCCGGCAATATCGAACGCGCTGCCGTGACCGACGCTGGCGAAGAGAATTCCCGACCCGACCGAAAGAGCCGTGGCGTTGCGGCCCGCCAACAGCTTGATGGGGATGTGTCCTTGGTCATGGTAGGCGGCGACAAAACCGTCGAGGTCGCGGCGCCCCAGCATCACGTCGGCACCAATCGGCCCCTCCGCCTGGACGCCGGCCGCGCGCAAACGGGCGACAGCCGGCCGCGTTATTCTTTCGTCGTCGTCGCCGAACAGACCGTTTTCCCCGGCATGGGGATTGATGCCCAACACGCCCAGTCTCGGCGCCGCAATACCGAGCGCAATCAGTGCTTGCGCGCAGGCGCGGGTGGCGGCCTCGATCAAGTCGGGGGTCAGACGGGCAAGCGCATTGTGCAGGCGCTCGTGCAGCGTGGCGTGAATAATCCGCAGTCCGCCGCCGACCAGCAGCATGAAGACGCGGTCTTCCGCCACGCCGGTAAGCTGCGCCAGAAGTGTTGGATAGCCGGAAAAACGGATGCCCGCGGCGTTCACCGCCGTTTCGTTGTGCGGGCAGCCGACGATGGCCTCGGCGGTGCCGGATCGCACCAGGCGAAGCGCGGCCTCGACATAGGCGACCGTCGCCTTGCCCGCTGCGGCGGCCACCTGCCCTGGCTTGAACTGCGCCGGCGGCAACACCTCGGCGGGCAGCATGTGAATCGTATCGACCGCTGCGGTCCGCTCGCCGTCGAATTCGCGTAATGCAAAATCCGGCGCCTCACGCTTGCAGTAGAAGGCGATTACATGGGGATCGCCCACCACAACGACGCGCGGCCCGGCGCCGGCGGCGAGCGCTGCTGCGGCCTTGACGGCGATCTCCGGCCCGATGCCGTTCGGATCGCCGATCGTCAGCGCAATGGTCCGCGGCCGCGTCGCTGTCATAGCGGCAGCGCCAATAAAGTGTCGAACCGCGAGCTGTCGCAGACGACAATGCGCTCCGCAATCTTCGCCGAATTGCCGTTGAGCTTGAACTTGTCGAGATACCGGCCCGTGGCATACACGTCGGTGACGCCGTCTTGCATGATCCGCACGACGAAGAAAGAGGTTTCGCTACGAACTTCGTCGCCGTTTTGCGATGAGATCCACGGCAGACCTAGAAAATGCCGATAGCTATGGCGCTCGTAGACATTGGCTTCACGCAGAGAAGATATTCGATCGCGGAGCATCCCGCGCGAATTTGCGAATACGATCCCCGCCTCGAGCCCGCGCTCGTGATTTTCGACCGAGGTGATCTTGTACAGGCATTTTTCTTCAAAAAACTCTGGCCATGCATTGAGGTCGCCGTTGTCGATGCAACGCGCATAGGCCGCCTGAAGCTGAATCAGCGTGCTGGATACATCCTGCGTCATGTGCCGAACCCATCACAATCCCATATTGGCGCGGTACGCCTTCCAAAAGCCGCGGACCGAGGCTTCGGTGGTTCTGGTCTCGCTGCTTTCGGTGCCGCTGCCGCCCATTTCCAGGACCGCGCGCTCGTCGGCGGCGCCGGCGATGCCGCGCTGGACGAACCCGCCGACGCAACCGTCTTCCATTGAAATGTAGCCGGCCGGCCCGACCAGATTGGCTTGCTTGAGCCGGACCAAGCGCTGTTCGGGCGTGTCCTCGGCAAAGCCGATCAAGGTCCAGTTCAATTCGGTACGGCGCGTTCCGCGCGGCAAGACTTGCCGGATCGCAATCGAGTTTTGAATTTGCTGCAATATGAATGTCGGGAAGACCGACAGGATCTGCATCGTGACATCGTCGTCGAATTCCTTGAAACCCTGCAACAGCGAGGGATCGGCCAAGCGGTACTCGCTCTCCGAACGAAGGTTTTGCCTGGCGTATTCGATGTCTTTTCCCGCGTTGCGGTCGATCGCCGAATAGCTGACGTGATGGCCGCCGGATGCATCGACGATAATCGCGCCGGTTTGCGAAAGCCGGTTCAGCTCGAACGTCGTGAAGAACAGATGCAGGATGCTGGCGTGATAGGAATCTTTGACGTTCTCGACGTAAAGCTTCCAATTGTTGGGCAGCACCTGCGTGAACTTGCCGAGCACGACCGGCGTGCGTCCGGCAAGGACGCGCTCGATCCGCGAGTAGATCGCCTCGCCGAGATAGTCCTCGAGCGGCGCCACGTCCTCGGCGAAGCTGCCGAAAACCGCGCCGGCCACTTCCGCGACGCGCAATTTCCGCGGGCCATGCTGTTCCATGCAAAATGACGGCGGCATGCCGCCCTTGCCCTTGACGCCGTCCTTGAAGGCGACCCCGGTCAGGTTGCCCTGCCGGTCATAGGTCCAGGCGTGATAGACGCAGGTGAAATCTTTCACGTGGCCGCGGCGTTCCAGCGAAATCAAAGCGCCGCGATGGGCGCAGCGGTTCTCGAACGCATAGAGCTCATCGTCGGAATCGCGCGCCACGATGACGGGCGCGTCGCCGACAAAGGTCGTGAGGAAGTCGCCGGCCTTGGGCACTTCGGCGGCAAGGCACAGATAGCTCCAACACGGTCCCTGAAAGATTTTTAGCTGCTCGGACGCGTAAACGTCCTGTTCCTGGAAAATCCAGTACGGAACGCGCGTTACGCCTTGCTCCGGCCAGCGTCTTGTGGCGGCGCCTTCAAAATTCGGTCGATCGAGCATGGCAAATCCTGATTGGCGGGCGGCAGGAGCTGGCCCGGGATAGGCTGGCGGTTCGTCGGCTTGACTGCTAAGTTCGAATATCGAACATCAGTTCATTTCACGATCACCCTAAAACCGACACAAGTCAACGTGGCGAACCAGTCAGCGAACTTGAGCGCGGCGACGCGAATGCCGGAAGGCATGGCCGGTCTTGCCAAGGGGCTGGCCATTCTCGAAGCCTTCTCCGGAAATAACGGGCGCCTCACGATTGCCGAGGCCGCCCGCGCATCGGGCGCGACACGGGCATCGGCCCGGCGCTGCCTGTTGACGCTCACTGAGCTTGGTTACGTCGAATACGACGGAAAATTCTTCCGGCCGCAGCCCCGGCTATTGTCGCTCAGTGGCGCCTATTCGGAATGCCGGACCTTGCCGCAGATAGCCCAGCCCATCCTGGCATCGGCGCGAGATGAGCTCGCGGAATCGGTGTCGTTGGCAATTCTCGATAACGATGCTGCCTTGTTCATTGCACGGGCAGAAGCGGAGCGTCTGATTTCGTCCGGCATTTTGATCGGCGCGCGGGCGCCAGCCTATTGCTCGGCGACCGGAAGGATCCTGCTCAGCGATTGGGACGGACCGAAGCTGCGCAACTACCTGGAACGCACGGCGCTTGTGCCGCGAACCAAGCACACGCTCGTCAAAAAGGCAGCCATCCTTGACGCCACTCGAACCGCACGGAAGCACGGTTTCGCGGTGGTTGACGAAGAGCTGGAGCTCGGATTGCGTTCCATCGCGGTGCCGGTTTTCAACTCGCGACGCAGGCTCGTCGGTGCGATGAGCGCTAGTGCGTCATCGGCGCGCGTTTCCGTGGCGCAGATGACCCGAAATTTTCTTCCAATCCTGCAACGCTATGCGCAGAAGCTGGGCAAAGCCCTTTAACTGAACTCATGCGAAGCGAACAAGCGATACGAGCAGACAAAGGCCGGCGGCTTGAGTAAGCTCGCGGCAAAGCGGAGACCGCATCATGGACGGCGACGGGCAAGATTACTCGATAACGACGACCGAGCAGCTCGAGAGCCTGTACAGCGATCCGCCGTACGGCCCCGCGGTCTTCAAGGAAACCGATCGCGTCACGCCGCAATACCGCAAGCTGATCGAAGCCGCGCCGTTCGTCGTGCTGGCGACCTGCGGTCCCGAGGGCCTCGACTGCTCGCCGCGCGGCGATCCGCCGGGGTTCGTGCGGGTGGTCGACGAGCATACGCTCGTCATTCCCGACCGCCGCGGCAACAATCGCATCGACAGCTTGCGCAATCTGGTGCGCGATCCGCGTGTCGCGTTGTTGTTTCTTATACCGGGCGTCGGCGAAACGATGCGCATCATCGGCCGCGCCAAAATATCCGCCGATCCGAAGCTGACTGAAGCCTATGTCATCAGCGGCAAGGCGCCGAAGTGTGTGTTGGTCGTGACGGTCGAGAAGGCCTACTTCCAATGCACCAAGGCGCTGATCCGCTCGAAACTGTGGGACGAGGCGAGCAAGGTCGACCGCAAGACGTTGCCGACGCCGGGTACGATCCTCGCCGAACTGAGCGACGGCAAAATGGGCGGACCGGAGCACGATCGCCTCGCGCCGGAGCGTATCAAACAGACGATTTATTGATCGTCGTTCCGGAAGCCGCGTAGCGGCTGTCCGGAATCCATAATGACAATCCATGCAGAATTTTCACCGTCTGTGATTATGGCTTCCGGGCTCCCTCGCTTCGCTCGGGCCCTCGAATGACGGTAACGGAGTTTCCTCGCCCTGCCACCCGCACTGCCCCAGTCGCTCGCGCATATACTCCGGCACCGGCGCGACCACGCGGATGGACGCGCGGTTCTTATAAAGCGGCACCACGATTTCGCGGGCGTGCAGGTGCAGCATTGGGCCGCCGTGTCGCGGCGCCTTGCCGTAGATCGCATCGCCCAGAATAGGCCAGCCCATTTCCGCGCAATGCACGCGAAGCTGGTGCGTCCGCCCGGTCAGCGGTTCAAGGGCGAGCCAGGTCAGGGCAGGGCAGCGCCCCAGCACCTTCCATTTGGTCAGCGCCGGCTGGCCTTTCGGATCGTGCTTCATCCACCAGCCCCGCGTCACGTCGAGGCGGCCGAGCGGCAGGTCGATTTCGCCTTGCTCCGTATCCGGCGCGCCTTCGACCGCGGCCCAATAGGTCTTGTCGATCGCGCCGTTCTTGAACAGCTTGCCGAGTTGCGCCAGCGCCTTGCGATGCCGGCCAAGGACGAGGCAGCCCGATGTGTCGCGGTCGAGCCGGTGCGCCAGCGCCGGCGCGCGCGGCAGCCCGAAGCGCAGCGCGCCGAAATAATCCTCGAGACTTTCGCCGCCTTTCGGCCCGCGATGCACGGCAAAACCGGCCGGCTTGTCGATGACCAGCATCAGCCCATCGCGGTAGATGAGGCGCGACACCATCTCTTCCGAGGTCATGGTCCTACCTCGCCGAAACCGCTATCACGTGCGCTGCATGCAAGAAACTCCGCAAGACAGCCCGACCGACGACAGCGCGGAAGCCACCGCAGCGAGACAATCGTGGTGGCGGCGCCTCTCCGGCGGGCTCCAGCGCAGCTCGTCGGCAATCGGCGGCGCCATCGCACACGTGGTCGCCAAGCGTCAGCTCGATGCGGCGACGATCGAGGAGATCGAGGATGCGCTCGTTCGCGCCGATCTCGGCGCCGATACAGCGGCCCGCGTCGCCACCGAGCTCCGCTACGGCCGCTTCAGCACGTCGATCACGCCGGATGAAATCAAGGCCGTGGTCGCCGCCGAAGTCGAGAAGGCGCTTGTCGGCGTGGCGCAGCCGCTCGTCGTCGATACCACGAAAAAGCCGTTCGTCATCCTCGTCGCCGGGGTCAACGGTTCCGGCAAGACCACGACCATCGGCAAGCTCGCGGCGCAATTTCGCGCCGAGGGTCGCTCGGTCATGCTCGCGGCCGGCGATACGTTCCGCGCCGCGGCGATCGAGCAGCTCAAGATATGGGCGACGCGCAGCGGCAGCGAATTCATCGCGCGCGAGGCGGGTGCCGATGCCGCCGGTCTCGCCTTCGATGCGGTGCGTGCGGCGAAAGATCGCGGCATCGATGTTCTTCTCATCGACACCGCAGGCCGATTGCAGAATCGCACCGAATTGATGGGCGAACTGGAAAAGATTGTCCGCGTCATCAAGAAAATCGACCCCACGGCGCCGCACGCGGTGCTGCTCGTGCTCGATGCCACCGTCGGACAGAATGCGTTGTCGCAGGTCGAGATTTTCCAAAAATCCGTCGGCGTCACCGGGCTTGCCATGACTAAGCTCGACGGCACCGCTCGCGGCGGCATTCTGGTCGCCATCGCCGCCAAGTTCGCAGTTCCGGTGCACTATGTCGGCGTCGGCGAAAGCATCGACGATCTGGCGCCGTTCTCGGCGCGCGATTTTGCCCGCGCCATTGCCGGGCTCGAGGCTTGATTGAGCGGAACACCGATCCCAGCTACAAAGCGCGCATCATGACAACGACGGCAAAACCGCAGCTCAATTCGCTCCTCAAGCTGGCGCTCGATCTCGGGCCCTTGGCGCTGTTCTTTTTCGCCAATTCGCACTATGGGATTTTCGCCGCCACGGCGACCTTCATGGTCGCGGTGCTCGCGGCGCTGGCGGTCTCCTACGGCCTGACGCGCCAGCTGCCGATCATGCCCTTGGTCACGGCGATCATCGTCGTCATATTCGGCGGCTTGACGCTTATCCTGCACGACGCGACCTTCATCAAGGTCAAGCCGACCATCATTTACGCGCTGTTCGGCGCGGTGCTGATCGGCGGGCTTTTCTTCAACAAGCCGCTGCTCGGGATCCTCTTCGATTCGCTCTTCAACCTGACCGAGGAGGGCTGGCGCAAGCTGACGCTACGCTGGGCGATTTTCTTCTTTGTGCTCGCCGTCCTCAACGAGATCGTCTGGCGCAACACCTCGACCGACGTCTGGGTGGATTTCAAAGTGTTCGGCGTGATGCCGCTGACGCTGCTGTTCGGCGCGCTGCAAATGCCGTTATTGAAGAAATACGCGGTCGAGCCGGCGGAGTGACGATTACGACTTCGCCGCCAGCGCCTTCTCGATCTGCGGTTTGAGCACCGACTCGTAATTCTCCGGCGTGATCGGCCCGACGAGTTTGTAGGCGATGCGGCTATCGCGGCCGATCACAAAAGTTTCCGGCACGCCATAGACGCCCCAGTCGATCGCGGCGCGGCCGTTTTGGTCGCCGCCGGCGGCAACGAACGGGTCGCCGTAGCGGCCGAGAAAACGCCGCGCGTTGCCGGGATCGTCCTTGTAATTGATGCCGATCAAGCGGAAGCGGGTGTCTTTTCCCAGTCGCGCGAGCAGCGGCGCTTCGTCGTGGCACGGCACGCACCACGACGCCCACACGTTGACCACCGTCACTGCGCCTTTGAAGTCCGCCGGATCGATGCCGGGGACCGGAGCGCCGTCGCGTTCGAGGCCGGCGATCGGCGGCAATGTCGTTTGCGGCGCTTGATGCCCGATCAGCGCCGAGGGAATGAGCGACGGGTCGCCGGCATTGAGCTGGATGAGAAACAGGACCATGAGTCCAAGGAAGACGCCGAGCGGCAGGAGCACCAGAACGCGATGCCAGCGCACCGGGCGGCTTTCATTGTCCGCAACGCTCATGCTTGTTCCTCTGCCTGTTCCCTCGCCGCGGCCGTGGCCGGCGGCGTCGGCTGCCCCGAAGCTGCGGCGGATCGGCGGGCGAATCCCTGCATTTCAAGTTCCGCGATCTTCCGCTCTTGCGTGCGGTAATCGAGCATCACCCAGGCGATCAGGACGCCGACGACGATTGCCGCGGCGGCATAGGCCGCCGCGATGAAATCGATATGCGCCGTCGTCTCCATTATCAGCTCGCGGCGGCCGCTTGCATGAGCTGCAGCGTGCGCACGCGCCTTCGCAAAATTTCGTTGCGCATCGCCGCGAGAACGAGCGTGGCGAACAGCAAAGTGAACGCTCCCGCCATGATGAAAAGCGGCACGAGCATCGTCGGATAGATTGTCGAGCCGCCGACGCGAAATACCGAAGCGCCTTGATGCAGCGTGTTCCACCAATCGACCGAGAATTTGATGATCGGCAGATCGACGGCGCCGACCAGCGTGAGCACCGCCACGGCGCGCGCTGCGCGCGACGGGTCCTCGACCGTGCGCCACAGCGCGATGACGGTGAGATAGAGCAGGAACAGAACCAATTCAGAAGTGAGCCGGGCGTCCCACACCCAGTAGGTGCCCCATTCCGGCCGGCCCCACAACGAGCCGGTGACGAGACAGAGGAGCGTGAATGCCGCACCGATCGGCGCCGCCGCCTTGGCGGTGACGTCGGCGAGCGGGTGGCGCCACACCAGCGTGCCGAGCGCTGCGACCGACATCAGGCCCCAGCACAACATGCCGAGCCACGCCGACGGCACGTGCAGATACATGATCTTGACGGTGGCACCTTGCTGATAGTCGTCCGGTGCGACCATCGCCTGCTCGATGCCGAAGGCGAAGACGAGAACGGTCACGCCGGCAAGCCATGGAATGATGCTATTGGCGAACCTGAGGAACCGCGACGGATTGGCGAGATCGAGGAGGGCCATCGGCAGCTTTCCGCTAAACCCGGTTCTTAGTGCAGTTACCGGCAGGAGCACAATGCGGCACTCGCAACCCCGCCGTCACTTTTGCATGAGCAAGATGACTATTCCATTTCCTGCCGCAGCGCCGCCGCGGCGGCAAAAGGGCCGACCACAAGGCTGGCAAGCGTCAGCGCGCATAAAATCGTGAACGGCGTTCCAAACGGTATTGGCCCAGTGACCGCCGCATTGGCAGCGGCGACGCCGAAAATCAAGATAGGAACCGTCAGCGGCAGCACGATGACGGCAAGCAACAATCCGCCGCGGCGCAACGTCACAGCAATGGCGGCGCCGATCAAGCCGATGAAGGTCAGCGCCGGAGTGCCGACGAACAGCGTCAGCATGAGCGCGGCATCCGCCGGCAGATCGAGATTGAGGAGGAGCCCGATCAGCGGCGCGCAGATCACGAGCGGCAACCCCGTGGTGAGCCAATGGGCCAAGCCCTTGATCGCGACCACGAGTTCCAGGGGCGCGCGGCCCATCAGGATGAGGTCGAGCGAGCCGTCGTCGTGATCGCCAGCAAACAGCCGGTCGAGCGCCAGAAGACTGGCGAGCAGCGCCGCGAGCCACAGGATCGCCGGCCCGATGCGCTTTAACAGCGCGAGGTCGGGCCCGACGGCGAATGGAATGAGGGTGACGACGACCAGAAAGAACAACACCCCCATCAGCGCCCCGCCGCCAACCCGCAGGGCGATGCGCATGTCACGGACGAGGAGGGCAGCTAACGGGGTCATCACTGTCACTCGTCCGCTGCCCCTGATGAGGAGGGGATCGTGGCAGGCGGCGTGAGGTCACGCGCGGGCGTCGATGCTCTTGCGTCACCCCCCGACTCTCCACCCCAACTCCCCCCGACAAGGGGGGAGGGAGCAGTTTGGTCGAGCCGCAGTTGTTGGGCGCCGCTAAGCCCGATCGGCCCATGGCTTGCCGCGAGAATGAGGCCGCCCCCCGCCAAATGGGCGCGCATCAATTCGGCGAGGCGGTCCTGTGCCGCTGCGTCGAGCGTGCTGGTCGGTTCGTCGAGGAGCCAGATCGGGCGCGGCACCGCGATCAGCCGGGCGATCGACAGCCGCCTGCGCTGGCCGGCGGAAAGGTAGGCTGCCGGCAGGCGCGCGAGCGCGCCGAGTCCGACCGTCTCGAGAGGCTCGCGGAAGTCCGCCAGCCGCACGCCGAAGAAACCGGCCCAAAAGCGTAAATTCTCAGCGACCGAGAGCGAGCCCTTCAGCGCATCCTTATGGCCGAGATAATGCGCCTGTTCGGCAATGCTTAATTCCGGATCGCCGCCCTCCAGCGTCAGCCGACCCGCCGCGATGTGGAGAAGGCCGACGATCATTCGCAACAGCGACGATTTTCCCGCGCCGTTGCGGCCGCCAATGGTCAGAGCCTCGCCGGACGCCACGGCAAAGCTGACGCCGGCGAAGACGTCGCGTTCGCCGCGCTGGCAAGTCAGCTCGACACCGGTGAGACGCATCAGCACCGACCTGGATGGGGTTTTGAGCGCGACTTTGCGACCTTTCGGGTCATGCTCTGCATGTTAGCCGACGATTCGTTGCTGAACTGGCACAACCGCAGAAAAGACCTTATAAGCCGCATGTCGGGCTGTGGCGCGCCGGTGACGCCTGCCACGTCCGATTTTTCCTCTCCCCTCCGCCCGCGAGTGGGGGAGGGGAGGGAGGGGTTGGGCCTGTTTCGGCAATAAATGACCTCCGAGTTGCGCCGGCGCTCGGCCGGTGGGATGGGAAAAAAGTCATGGCATCGCTCGATAGCTTCAAGTGTCTCCGGCCGCTCAAGGTCGGCTCCAAGACCTATGCGTATTACAGCCTGCCGGCGGCGGAAAAGAATGGCTTGAAGGGGATTTCGCGGCTGCCCTTTTCACTCAAGGTTTTGCTGGAGAACCTGTTACGCAACGAGGACGGCCGCTCCGTCACCAAGCAGGACATCCAGGCCGTCGCGCAATGGCTCAAGACCAAGACCTCGGAGCGCGAGATCGCGTTTCGGCCGGCGCGTGTCCTGATGCAGGATTTCACCGGCGTGCCGGCGGTGGTCGATCTTGCCGCCATGCGCGACGCCATGGGCCATCTCGGCGGCGATGCGAAGAAGATCAATCCGCTGGTTCCGGTAGATCTGGTCATCGACCATTCGGTCGCGGTCAATCATTTCGGCAATAATCTCGCGTTCAAGCAGAACGTCGAGGACGAGTACAAGCAGAACCAGGAACGCTACAAGTTCCTGAAATGGGCGCAGCGCTCGTTCGGGGATTTTCGCGTCGTGCCGCCGGGCACCGGCATCTGCCATCAGGTCAATCTCGAATATCTGTCACAGACGGTCTGGACGTCGAAGATCAAGATGCAGCTTCCGGACAAGACCGACGCCACCGAGCTCGCCTATCCGGATACGCTGGTCGGCACCGATTCGCATACCACCATGGTCAACGGGCTGTCCGTGCTCGGCTGGGGGGTCGGCGGCATCGAGGCGGAGGCGGCGATGCTCGGCCAGCCCTATTCGATGCTGCTGCCGGAAGTGATCGGCGTGCGGCTCAACGGCAAACTCAAGGAAGGCATGACCGCGACGGATCTCGTGCTGACCGTGACGCAGATGCTGCGCAAGCGCGGCGTGGTCGGCAAGTTCGTTGAATATTTCGGTCCGGGTCTGGCCAATCTGACGATTGCCGATCGCGCGACGCTGGGCAATATGTCGCCGGAATATGGCGCGACCTGCGGCTTCTTTCCGATCGACGACGACACTATCCGCTATCTGCGCGACACCGGCCGCTCGGCCGAGCGCATCGCGTTGGTCATTGCCTATGCCAAGGCGCAGGGCATGTACCGCACCAAGAACACGCCGGATCCGATGTTCACCGAGGTGCTCAAGCTCGAACTGTCGTCGATCGAGCCGTCGCTCGCCGGGCCCAAGCGTCCGCAGGACCGCATTGCGCTCAAGGAGGTCAAAAACGGATTCGCGCAAGCAATGGACAAGGAATTCAACAAGTCGGCCGAGATGGACAAGCGCGTGCCGGTCGAAGGCCGCAAGCACACGCTCGGCCACGGCGACGTGGTGATCGCCGCGATCACGTCCTGCACCAACACGTCGAATCCGAACGTGATGGTCGCCGCGGGGCTGCTCGCCCGCAAGGCGGTGGCCAAGGGTCTCACCGTCAAGCCGTGGGTGAAGACGTCGCTAGCGCCGGGCTCGCAGGTGGTCGCGGAATATCTGGCGAAATCCGGCTTGCAGAAGGATCTCGACACGCTCGGGTTCAATCTGGTCGGCTTCGGCTGCACCACCTGCATCGGCAATTCGGGTCCGTTGCCGGAGGAAATTTCCGAGGCGATCAACAAGAACGACCTGGTGGCTGCCGCGGTGCTATCCGGCAATCGCAATTTCGAAGGCCGCGTCAATGCCGACGTGCGCGCCAACTATCTCGCGTCGCCGCCTTTGGTGGTGGCTTATGCGCTCGCCGGCTCGATGCAGAACGATATCGCCAAGGCGCCGCTCGGCACCGATCAGAAGGGGCGCAAGGTCTATCTGCGCGACATCTGGCCGTCGAACCGCGAAATCGCCGACGTGATCCGCAAGAGCATCAACAAGCAGATGTTTACGCGCAAATACGGCGACGTGTTCAAAGGCGACGCGAACTGGCGCAAGATCAGCGTGCAGGGCGGCCTGACTTACAAGTGGGACGATCGTTCCACCTACGTGCAGAACCCGCCCTACTTCGAAGGCATGCCGAAGCGCAGCCAGCCGATCGAGGACATCGTCGACGCGCGCGTCCTCGGCTTATTCCTCGACTCGATCACGACCGACCACATCTCGCCGGCCGGATCGATCAAAGAGGAGAGCCCGGCCGGTGAATATCTGCGCGATCACCAGGTCCGTCCCAGGGACTTCAATCAATACGGCACACGGCGCGGCAATCACCAGGTGATGATGCGCGGCACCTTCGCCAATATCCGCATCAAGAATCAAATGATGCCCGGCGTCGAGGGCGGCTACACGATCCATTATCCGTCCAAGCAGCGTATGACGATCTATGACGCGGCCATGCGCTACAAGAACGAGAACGTGCCGCTCGTGCTGTTCGCGGGCAAGGAATACGGCACCGGCTCATCGCGCGATTGGGCGGCGAAGGGCACGATCCTGCTCGGCGTTCGTGCCGTGATCGCGCAGAGCTTCGAGCGCATCCACCGCTCGAACCTGGTCGGCATGGGTGTCGTACCGCTCGTATTCGAAGAGGGCACGTCCTGGCAGACGCTCGGCTTGAAAGGCGACGAGCAGGTCACCATCCGTGGCCTGCACGGCGATCTCAAGCCGCACCAGCGGCTCCTCGCCGAGATCGTCGCCTCCGACGGCGGGCTCAAGCGCGTGCCGCTGATCTGCCGCATCGATACCGCCGACGAGCTCGACTACTACCGCAACGGCGGCATCTTGCAGTATGTGCTGCGCCACCTTGCGGCTTAGCGCATGATCCGGAAAAGCTTGGCCTCGCACTTGATCCGAGGGTGGCTGCCGGTGTTCCGATAAGATCAGGCTCCCATTGTAGTCCTCACCGCGAATTGAGTGGCGGGTGACCGGCGACGGCATTAGGACTGCTGCCGTCGCGAAATCGTCACCGAGGGCCGAATCTGTCGTTTGGGGTCTAGGGGGTGGAGGTTGGAATGTTGCGTCGCCGCCTCGCGTCGGCATCCCTAATTGCGGTCTTCTTGATTGCGACATTCGTGATTGCTCGCGCCGCCGAGCCGCGGGCGCTGCTTGAGCTGTTCACCAGTCAAGGCTGTTCGTCCTGTCCCGCCGCCGACAAGCTCCTTGGCGAGTTGACGGCCGATCCATCGCTGGTCGCGCTCAGCTTGCCGATCGATTACTGGGATTATCTCGGCTGGAAAGATACTCTTGCCAATCCGGCGCACTCGGCACGGCAGCGCGCTTATGCACGCGTGCGTGGCGACCGCCAAGTCTATACCCCGCAAATCGTGGTCAACGGCTCAATGCACGAACTGGGCAGCGACAAGGCCGCGATCGAACACGCGATCGCGCAGACCGATCAAAAATTGGGCGTGATGTCGGTGCCGGTGACGATGACTGTCGGCGACAATGGTTTGAGCGTGAAAATCGACGCGGCCGAGAACGAGCCCCACGCCGGTGAAGTCTGGCTGTGTCCGCTTGCCAAAGCCGTAGTCGTTGCCATCGGCCGCGGCGAGAATCGCGGCCGCACCATCACCTATCACAACGTCGTGCGCGGCTGGGTGAAGCTCGGCGACTGGACCGGCGGCGCGTCGACCTGGAACGTCCCCCTATCCCAGATCAAGGCCGACGGCATCGATGCCGCCGCCGTCATGGTGCAAGAGGGCACGCGCGACAAGCCGGGCATCGTCCTCGGAGCTGCTTACACGCCTTTGCAGTAGTCACCGCGAATAGCGAAATCGCCCATAAGGGCCTTCCATTCGCCTGCCATTCGCTCTTTGCCTCGTCGCTCGACATCCGAAACAAAAAAGGCCGGCAACGCGCCGGCCTGAAGATTCGGGAATGAACCACACAGTGAACTTTATTGCCTCTGGCCCGATTCGTTCACGCCCCGGGGGGCTGGGGGGCTGAGGAATCCGGAACGTGATCCGAACCGGGCCTTGAGGCAACAAGCTACTCAATCGCAGGGTAGCTTGGCGCGTGCTTGGCCGAAATAGGGCCGTATTATGATTCGTTTAACGAAAGCGTGATTCGGGAGGGTCAGATATATCGCAGCCGCAATGGGGTTCGGCGAATTCGGCTGTCCACCCGCTGCGCCCGGACATGGTGCCGCCCGATTTTGCCCAGGCCCAAAGTCGTCGGATTGAGGCCAGCCGCCCTGTGGCAGACGCCCATTTGCCGCGCCGCCAGGGCCTTGCCCGCCCTCCGTTCTGGCGCGATCATGACGCCGAGACGACATAAGGAGGCGCCGTATGGATTTCGGCGAGACCGATCCCAGCGCGTGGCGCGGGGGCGAGCATCATCCGCACGCCCCCGCAAGCGAAGTGACCTTCAGCCGGCGGGAGCTCGATCGCATTCTTCGGCTCTATGGCCGCAAAGTCGCCGCCGGCGAATGGCGTGATTACGCCATCGATTTTCTTAAAGATCGCGCGGTGTTTTCGGTTTTCCGCCGCGCCTCGGAAGTGCCGATCTACCGCATCGAGAAGAACCCGAAACTCGGCCGCCGCCAGGGCGCCTATAGCGTGATCTCGGCCACCGGCCATATCGTTCGCCGCGGCCATGAGCTTGACCGTGTGCTCGGCGCGCTCGACCGCTCGCTCCGCGTGGTGGCGGGCTGAGGGAATTAGGGCGGCGAGCTATCGCCATTTCCGAGTTGGCGCTGCATCAGCACGGTGTCGAGCCAGCGCCCGTGCTTGAAGCCGACGGATTGGAACGTCCCGATCAGGCGGAAGCCGGCTGCCGCATGGACCGCAACCGAAGCGGTATTTGCCGAATCGCCGATGACTCCGAGCATTTGCCGGAAGCCCAGCGCCTCCGACTCCGTGACCAGGCGCGTGAGCAATAGCCGGCCGATTCCCCGGCGATAGAATTGCGGCGCGATGTAAATTGAGTCCTCCACACACCAGTCATAGGCCCGACGATCGCGGTACGGGCCGGCATAGGCGAAACCCGCCATCGCGCCGTCGCACTCGGCCACCAGATAGGGATAGCCTTTGGCGATCAGCGCCTGCCGGCGCCGCGCCATTTCCGCCTCGTCGGGCGGCTCGATTTCGAAGGTCGCAGTGCCGTGCACGACGGCGGCGGCGTAAATCCCCGTGATAGCCGCGATATCGGGGGGCGCGGCCGGCCGGATGATGAGGTTGCTCATTGCCGCGCAAAATTGGCAGAAAACAAACGCCCAGAAAACATATGCGCAGAAAAGAAAACGCCCCGGGGTTTTAGCCCAGGGCGTTCAATTTAAAACATCGCCGTTGCTTAGCGGCGGTCGCCGAACAGCCGCAGCAACATCAGGAACAGGTTGATGAAATCGAGATAGAGCGACAGCGCGCCCATCACCGCCTTGCGGCCGGCGACGGTGCCGTCGTCCATCGGCGAGTACATTTCCTTGATCCGCTGCGTGTCGTAGGCGGTGAGCCCGACGAAGATGAGGACGCCGAGCACCGAGATCGCCCAGTCAAGCCCGCTCGAATGCAGGAACATGTTGACCAGCATCGCGATGACGATGCCGATCAGGCCCATGAACATGAACGAGCCGACCCCGGTGAGATCGCGCTGCGTGGTGTAGCCGTAGAGGCTCATCGCGCCGAACGTCGCCGACGAGATGAAGAACACCCGCGTGATCGATGCGCCGGTGTACTGCAAAAAAATCGAAGCTAACGCCAGACCGAGCAAGCCGGCGTAAACGAAGAACAGCGTGAGTGCCGTTCCCGCGGACAACCGGTTGATGCGAAAGCTCATGAAGAACACCAGACCAAGCGTGCCGAGCAGCAGAATGATCGACAGCGGCCCGCTGAAGATGGCCTGACCAAAGGGCGTCAGCCCGCTGATCTGCCCGCCCGCGATCTGAATGGCGTCGCCGCCAGCGGCTTGATAGGTCAGCCAGGCAAGCACGCCGGTCAGCGCCACGCCGGCGGTCATGTAGTTGTAGACCCGGATCATATACGCGCGCAGGCCGGCATCGATCGCTACCTGATCGGTGCGATAGCCGGTCCGCGGAGTCGCGTAATTCCGATCGAAGTCGGACATGGAAAATACCCCTGGGTTGTCCCGGCGTCTTGCCGGGTCTGGCGGTCGGCGAAAGCCGAATGCCCGTCGGCAGGAATCTAGTGCGAAAGCACCCCCCGCGCCAGATGGGTGCGACGCCATATTCGCTGCCTGTTACAAACTATTCATGGTGTTTAATGCTATTGCCGCGGGGCCTCATTTAGAGGTTTCGCAGCACCTCGGCCGGTTTCCGGCCTAGCGCCGAGAAGGTGCCGAGTAGGCCCAAAGCCACCGTTATAAAAAGCGCCAGGAACGCCGCGCCGGCAGCCTCGCCGGCCACGAAAACGAAGGAAAACTCCATCAGCCGCGTCACGACGACGGCGGCGGCCAGAGAACCCGCCGCGACCCCGAACACCGCGGTCGTAAGCCCGACGAGGAGATATTCCAGCGCATAAGCGGCCAATAGTCGCGCCCGCGTCGCCCCCAGCGTCTTGAGCACCACGGCATCGTAAACGCGGAAGCGCTGGCTCGCGGCCAAGGCACCGCCGAGGACGAGTGCCGCGGCGAGCAGCGTCAGCGCACTCGCCCCGCGCACCGCCAGGATGAGCTGGCCGACGATTGCTCCGACCGCGTCGAGCGCGTCCTTGACGCGCACGGCGGTCACGGTCGGGAACGCGTCGGCCAGCGCCTTGAGCAGCGCCGTGTCCTCTGCCGTCGTGCCGCCATCGGCGAAGGTTAATGTGGCGATGTCGCTATGCGGCGCGCCTTCGAATGCGCCGGGCGAGAACACCAGGACGAAATTGATGCCGAGGCTTTCCCAATCGACGGCGCGCAGATTGGCGATCCGCGCGGTGATGTTGCGGCCGAGCACGTTGACCGTAACGGTGTCGCCGATCTTGAGATGCAAATTTTGCGCCGTCCGGTTCTCGAGCGATACCAGCGGCTCGCCGCTATAGTCGGCGGCCCACCATTGACCGGCGAGCAGGCGTGAACCGGCGGGGACGGCGGCCGCGTAGGTGATGCCGCGGTCGCCGCGGAGCACCCAGCGCGAGCCTGCCGCCGGCTTGAGATCTTCCGCCGGAACTCCATTGGCCGCGACGATGCGGCCGCGCAGCATCGGCACGCGCTCGACCGTCGAGCCGGGCGCCTGGGCGCGCGTGAAGGCATCGAAGCGGCTGGCGTCCGCCGCCGGGATGTCGAGGAAGAAGAACGAGGGCGCCTTGTCCGGCAGGGCATCTGCCAATTCGCGATGCAAATTGCCGTCGATTTCGACCACGGTGACGAGCAAGGCGAGGCCGAGGCCGAGCGACAGCATGACGCTCGGCGTCAGCGCGCCGGGGCGGTGAATATTGGCGACGGCCAACCGCAAAACCGTCGAGCGCAGGCGCGGCAAACGCCGTGCGATCCACATCGTCGCAAGCGCGATCAGCCGCAGCAGCGCAAAGATGGCGGCCGCGGCCATGACAAAATACATCGCCACGCGCCGGTCATAGGTCGTCACGACCGCCAGTGCCGCAAGAAGCGCAACGATAGCGGCGGTCGCGATGATGTAACGCGGCCGCGGCCGGCTTCGCTCCGGCGCGATCTCGTCGCGGAACAGCATGGATACGGAAATGTCATGTGCGCGGCCGAGCGGCCAAAGCGCAAAGGCGAGCGCGGTGAGGAGGCCATAGGCGATGGCCAACGCCAGGACGTGGGGATGCAGCGCCGGTGTCACCGGTAGCGGAACGATCGCGCCGAACGCCGATACGATGGCAAAGGGCAAAACCGCGCCCAGCGCGGCGCCGAGCAAAGTGGCGAACAGCGCGACCACGACGATTTCGCCGCAATAGACCGCGAAGATGCCGCCGCCGCTGGCGCCAAGCGCTTTCAGCGTTGCGATCGCGTCGCGCTTGCGCGCCAGATGGCCGGCAACGGCGTTGGCGACGCCGACGCCGCCGACTAAAAGCGTAGTCAGGCCGACGAGGGTGAGAAACTGGCTGAAGCGCTCGACATTCCGCTCGAGTGCCGGGGAGGCCTTCATACGGGTGCGGATTTCCCAGCCCGCTTGCGGGAACTGTGTCTGCGCCTGTTTTTCGAGCGCCGCCACTGCGTCGTCGCTCGAATTTCCTTCGGCCAAGCTCAGGCGGTATTGCCAGCGCACCAAGCTGCCCGGCTGCAGAAGTCCGGTGGCATGCAACGCCGCTGCGCTCATCAGTACGCGCGGGCCAAGGCCGATGCCGCCGGCGAGCTTATCCGGCTCGTTCAATAGCGCCGCGCGCAGTTCGACTACCGCATTGCCGATGGTGATGCGGTCGCCGGTTTTCAGATCGAGCCGCGTCAACAGCGCCGGGTCGACCGCCGCGCCAAAAATATCGCCGCGTTGCGCCAACAGCGCGGCAAGCGGCATTGCGGGATCGGTGACGACCGCGCCGAACAATGGATAATTCGCATCGACCGCCTTGACCTCGACCAGCGTCGAGTCCCCGTTGGCGGCGGTCTTTGTCGTCGTTCTTGCCATCGCGCGCAGGGTGGCGGCGACGGAGACCCTGCCATGGCCATCGAGAAACGCGCGCTCGTCGTCGCTCGCTTGGCGCTGGATGAGCGCAAAGGCGAGGTCGCCGCCGAGGATCAGGCGGCCGGTGCTGCCGATGCCGTCGCTTAAACTCGCGGCGACCGAGCCGACGCCGGCGATCGCCATGACACCAAGCGCGATGCAGGCGATAAATACGCCGAAGCCGCGCAAGCCGCCGCGCATATCGCGCCAAATGAAGCGCGGTGCGAAGCGCAACGCAGTCCACGGGCTCGACGGTGGCTTGGGCGGCGCCAGCATCACGCCGCTCTCGGCATGATGCGCGCCAGCAGGAAATGCGTCGGCGTGAACACAAAAACCGGAATTCCGAGCAACAATACGGCGAACCAGATGGAGGGCGGTAGCAAGGTCTGCGCCGCGGTGTCGCGCAGTCCCCAAACATAGTTGATGTTGACTGGCGTGAGCCCCGGATGCGGCGTCGGCGGCGGCATCAGCAAGAAGCAAATCAGCATGTCCGCGACGAACAGTCCGGTCCACGCCGGCAATGCGCGCCGGTCATAGCCGGTCTTCCACACCAGATAGATGAGGAAGAAAGGCAGCCAACCGTGAAACAGCGACAACAGCCGCAGGAACAGCGAATGGGTCGAATCGAACATGTAGTCGGTCATGCCGGTGAGCGAATGCCCCGCCAGATTGACAAGAAAGTCGAACACCCAAAACGCCTGCGGCACCAGCACGCCGACGCAGCCCATCGAGATCAGCAAAGCGTTCTCCGGCCAGATCGCGATTAGCAGGAGAATTAGCGTGATATCGCAGAAATACAGAAAATTGGTTGGTCCGTAATAATGCCAATAGACCGGAATGAGCACCGCCATGAATGCGGTATAGGCGAGCTTGACGGCAAGCGGCACGTGCGCGGTTTGCGTCATGGGGCGGATGTCTCCGCTCCCAACCCTACCCCGCTTGCGGAGGAGGGTTGGGAGGAGGCGATCTGTCCCGAATGCATGTGCAGCACGCGATCGCAGCGCGCCGCAAGTTCGGCGTCATGAGTGACCAGAACAAGCGTGGTGCCGCGCTCGCGATGGCCGCGGAACAGAAGCTCGATGATGTCGCGGCCGGTTGTCTCGTCGAGATTGCCCGTGGGTTCGTCGGCGACGACGATGGCGGGATTGGGCGCGAGCGCGCGGGCGAGTGCGACGCGCTGTTGCTCGCCGCCGGAAAGCTCGGCGGGATAGTGATGCAGGCGCGCGCTTAAGCCCATCGCGATAAGCTCGCGCTCAGCGCGGGACAGCGCCTCGGGCGTGCCCGCGAGCTCGAGCGGGATGGCGACGTTCTCCAGCGCCGTCATGGTCGGGATCAGATGGAAGGCCTGAAAGACGATGCCGATCGTCCTGCCGCGAAAGCGGGCTAGCCGATCTTCATCGAGCCGGCTTAAGTTCTCGCCGGCGACCGTGACGGTCCCCGAGTCGGGCCGTTCCAAACCGCTCATCACCATGAGCAGCGTCGACTTACCGGAGCCGGAGGGACCAAGGAGACCGACGGCCTCGCCCCGGCCTATATTGAGGGCGATGTCGCGCAGGATGTGGACGCGGGCGGCGCCGCGGCCACATCCTGCG